>OIFX01000134.1_pt1 | contig 64874 bp, 54 predicted proteins | sample 1582151 | NCBI WGS metagenome assembly OIFX01 (sample SAMN07501068, study PRJEB24779) | human gut metagenome
CATCAGGTGTGCTCCGTGGAGTTGAAACGGAGCCGGGCATGGCAAATGGCCGCCCGGCTAAAGGACCGGAGCGGTTTTTGACCCGCGGGAGGGAGAAAACCGCCTTAGCGGTTGGTGAGCGGCCGCATGAAAACGGAACCTGAAATCAACATGGTTCTATCGTATCCAATTAATCTCACAGGGTGCAATACGGTGAGAAAGAAGACAACCGCACCGCAACAGTGCAAGACCTCTCTGGATTGGAATTTGTCCTACCTTCGGGGCGTCATACAGACGCCACTGGCGTATTTTGTCTCTGGGCAACGAGGGGGAGTTACCCCCACCTCCGAGTGTTTTTAAGGTGCACCCCTGATTACGCTGGGGTGCGGGAGTAATTCTGTCCGACCGATCGGACTGTCCAGCGAGGTCCCAGCAGATGATCGCGTCGATTTCGCCGCGTTCGAGGGATGCCACCATGGCGTCGTAGTTGGGGCGAGCCACATTCTTCTTTGACGCGGAAATGGACTGATCGACGTCGTTATGTCCTATGTCCAACGTGCAAGCCACGCTGCTTTGCAATGACTTCACAGTCCTGAGGCTGCAGGTCGATGGTGCGGCCATCCACGTCAGCGTCTCGTGAGATACGACGGCAAATAGGAGCGCGTGTTGTCAAACGCTATTAATAAGGCCCTTAGCTACACGTTGTACTTAAATTCAACCACGTCGCCGTCTTGCATCACGTAGTCTTTGCCTTCCAAGCGTAGCAGGCCTTCAGCGCGGGCCTCCGCGATCGAGCCGGCCTTCACTAGGTCCGCGAACGAGACGACCTCGGCCTTAATAAAGCCGCGCTCAAAGTCCGTGTGAATCACGCCAGCAGCCTGGGGCGCCGTCCAGCCTTTGCGGATCGTCCACGCCCGAGCTTCCTTCGGGCCAGCTGTCAAATAGGTTTGCAAACCAAGCGTGTCAAAACCAACCCGCGCAAGCTTATCCAAGCCAGATTCTTCCTGACCAACCTCGCCAAGCATCTCGCGAGCCTCGTCCTCGTCAAGCTCCACCAGCTCCGACTCAAACTGGGCATCCAAGAACACGGCCTCCGCCGGAGCAACAAGTTCGCGCAACTCCGCCATTTTCGCCTCGTCCTCAAGGCCCTCGCTGTCCATGTTAAATACATAGATAAAAGGCTTCGCAGTCATCAGCTGGAACGACTTAACGATGGCCGGGTCAAGGCCAGCAGCCTTCATACCTGCGGAGATGAGTGTGCCTCGCTCCAGCATTTCGAGACACGCCTGCGCGGTAGACAAGTACTCCGGCTCAATGCGCTTGCCCCGCACTTCTTTTTCAAGCTTCGGTAGCTGACGTTCAAGGGTTTGCATGTCGGCAAGCATGAGCTCAGTTGAGACCGTCTCGATATCGTCCTTGGGCGACACTTTACCGTCTACGTGGACAACATCAGGATCGGCAAACGCGCGCGTTACCTGACAGATCGCGTCGGCCTCACGAATATTAGCGAGGAACTGGTTGCCCAAGCCCTCACCTTCGGAAGCACCCCGCACAATCCCCGCAATATCAACGAAAGACACAGTCGCATTAATGATCTTTTCGGACCCGAAAATGCCGGCAAGCTCTTTCAACCGTTCATCCGGGAGTGGAACCACACCAATATTCGGCTCAATCGTTGCGAATGGGTAGTTCGCTGCTAGAACGGTTGCGCGAGTGAGCGCGTTGAACAACGTCGACTTCCCAACGTTTGGAAGTCCTGCAATACCAATAGTCAAAGCCACGCCTATAGTTTAGGCCACGGGCGTTGATTAAAAAATTGCGAGGCAGGACGTCCAAAATTTTGTCCGCCCCATCCGGTCTAATAGAACCATGACAACAATTGGCTGGATCATTTCTTTAATACTGCTGGTAGTCGGACTCGTTAGCGGATACTTTGCGGGCCGGTACGCCCAGCCGCGCCCGAGCACCCCCGAGAACGAGGGCGTAGCGCGTGACGCTTTGGCTTACCAGATTTCTAAAGAGCTAGCACCGCTAAATCAGGCACTACATGCCATTGATGCGCGAGTTGGGCAAATGGATGCGGCGCAAAAGCATCAACTCGACTGGGTCATCTCCGAACTTGGTCTCAGCCAGAAAACCGGGCGCGAGGTTCTTGCCGCCACACAAAAGCTCGATACAGCGCTAAGGTCCTCTCCCACTCGCGGATCTTGGGGTGAGCTCTCCTTGCGCCGCGTGCTTGAAATGTCGGGCCTGACTAACCGCATTGACTTCCTCGAGCAAATGCAGGTTGGCCCGGCGCGGCCAGACGTCGTAGTGAACCTGCCGGGCGAGGGTGCTCTCGTAATCGACGCGAAAGTTCCCCTGGACGCCTACCTGAAAGCCATTGACGAGGAAGATTCGAGCGCTTTAAGAGCACATGCCAGCGCGGTGCGCTCCCACGTGAACCAGCTGGCAAACCGGCGCTACAGCGAGGTCATTGCTGGCTCTTTGGACCTAGTGGTCCTATACATGCCCTCTGAAGCGCTCATCTCTGCATCACTCGAAGCTGACCCTGCCCTTTTTGACGACGCCCTTCACAAAGGCATCATTGTCGCTGGCCCCTCCGCCCTCCACACGCTACTGCGAGTGGTTGGATACTCGTGGGCAAAAGATTCCCTAGAGCAGGATGCGCGCGACATCCTTGAGCTTGGACGCACCCTCACCGAACGCATAAATGTGCTTGGTGAACACCTCGGGAAACTGGGCAGTTCCCTTCAATCCGCAGTTGAGAACTACAACCGGACCATTGGATCGTTCGAGAGCCGATTGGGAGTAACAGCAATCAACATCGCCAGCCTAGAGCGCTCCATCAAGCCTGCTCCTCGCCCCATAGACAAGGCCGCGAGAAGCCTGTCCTCATCCCAAGAATAACGGCGGGTAGCCGCGTCAGCAGGTGTGGTCCGGGCCCGGCGTGCGCCTACCCGTTGCATCCTCCGCGTCAGCACCCTCGCGTTTAAGCGCCTGCCGCAGGTTGCGCGGAAGTGCGAAGGTGATCGTCTCCGTGCGCGTACGGACTTCCTCAGCCTCGCCAAACCCAAGTGACTGTAACCGCTCAATCACTTCGCGTACCAAAATGTCCGGCACCGAAGCACCCGATGTAATACCAACCGTTTCAACGCCTTCCAGCCACGCCAGATCCAGTTCGGCGGCCTCATCGATCCGGTAGGCCGACTTCGCTCCCGCATCCAGTGCCACCTCAACCAAACGCACCGAATTCGAAGAATTTGCCGAGCCCACCACAATCATCAAATCAGCCTGTGGCGCGATAGTCTTTACAACCTCTTGCCGGTTCTGCGTTGCATAACAAATGTCATCCGACGGCGGGTCCATCAAAACCGGGAAGCGCTCGCGCAGCCTGCGCACCGTCTCCATCGTCTCATCGACCGAAAGCGTGGTTTGAGACAGCCACACCACCTTGTTCGGGTCACGCACCGTCACGTTATCCACTTCATCCGGCGTGCCCACAATCTGAATGTGATCCGGAGCCTCACCGTACGTGCCCTCAACTTCCTCGTGCCCCTCGTGGCCAACAAGAATGATGTCGTAATCCTGCTTCGCGAAGCGCACAGCCTCCTTATGCACCTTCGTGACCAGCGGACACGTCGCATCAATCGTGGAAAGCCTGCGCTGCGCTGCCTCTTCATGCACCTGCGGGGACACGCCGTGCGCGGAAAACACCACGCGCGCCCCCTCGGGCACCTCATGTGTTTCTTCCACAAAAATCGCGCCGCGACGAGACAGGGTCTCTACCACGTAGCGGTTATGCACAATTTCTTTACGCACGTAGATCGGCGGACCGTACAAGTCCAAAGCCTTCTCCACCGCATCTACCGCACGGTCCACGCCCGCGCAGTATCCGCGCGGGGAGGCCAACAAAATTCTTTTACCGAATACGTCACTCACGCCTCTAAGATAGCCGCAAACTGGCGAACTTGCCGCCCGTAACAAACTGAAACAATTTATGTCCCACGTGTTTCGTAAACTAGAAGGCAACAACACGACATGGCGCTAGTGGGCGCTCACAGGGGGAAGCATGGAAGTTAGGACCACGCCGAGTCGCGGCGCGGACAAACCAGCGCTTGCAAAAGTAGCGCGCGAAACCACTCGGGAAAACCCGTGGCCTCTTGCCCTGCTCTCTAAGAACATGAAGCAGTACATTGACCGCATGTCCGCCCTGTGGGTTGAAGGCCAAATCGTTCAACTCAACGAGCGCCCCTCCACCCGCATGTCATTCCTAACCATCAGAGACGTAGATGAGGACGTCTCAATGGATGTAACGGTTTTTGGCGGAGTCCTTCAAAGAACGGGCGGAGCTGTCCAAGCGGGTACACGCGTAGTTGCATACGTAAAACCCACGTTCTGGGAACGCTCTGGGCGGCTCAACCTGCAAGCTAGCGAAATTCACCCGGTTGGAGTTGGCGACCTACTGGCACAGATCGAGCAACTGCGCCAGAAACTGCAAGCCGAGGGCCTGTTCAACGCCGAACACAAGAAGCTTCTACCTTTTCTTCCTCGCACCATCGGCCTCATTTGCGGGCGAAACGCGAAAGCTAAAGACGACGTGCTTGTGAACGCTATGGCGCGTTGGCCCGGCGCACGCTTCGAAATCCGCGAAGTACTCGTACAAGGCCCCAACTGTCCTCCCGAAGTTAGTGCAGCCATCGCAGAGCTCGATGCGATTGAAACCGTGGACGTCATCATCGTTGCGCGCGGAGGTGGATCTGTTGAAGACCTGCTTCCCTTTTCCGATGAGCGCATCATCCGAGCCGCATTCAAAGCTAACAAGCCCGTAGTTTCGGCAATCGGGCACGAGGGTGACGCTCCCCTACTGGATCTCGTCGCAGACGTGCGCGCATCTACTCCAACCGACGCCGCGCGTAAAGTCGTGCCCGATCTGAAAGAAGAACACGCAAATCTCGCGCGCGCGTTGGAAAGCATTCGCTCACGCGCGCAGATGCAGATCAAGCGCGAGAGCGAGTACCTCAACCTGTTAAAAGACAGGCCCGTGTTGAAAGAGCCAACCGGCTCTCTACAGATCTACAAGACTGGGCTAACTCAGGCGGTTACGAACATGCGCCACTTTGTGAGTGCGCGCATCGACCGCGAGCGCGCTGGCCTTGTTGAGGCAGCCGCGACCTTGCGGGCGCTCTCGCCGCAGGCCACTTTGGAGCGTGGTTACTCGATTGTTAAAGCTCCCGGCGTTGGCCTTGTTAAAGACTCTGCGAGTGTGAAGAAGGGTGACATTTTGGAAATTATGCTTGCCCGTGGCTCCATGATCGCAACCGTGTTTGGAACCCAGCCCGCGCATGGGGTGGATGAAGCGGACCAGTCTGCAAAATCAGATTCCCCCACAACGAACTAGATACTTTACAAAAGAGGAGAGAGAAAATGGATAAGGAAAAGTTGATTGACCCCGGTCAGCTTTCATACGAGCAGGCCCGCGATGAGCTGGTACAGATTGTGAAGATGCTTGAAAGCGGGAAAACTCCGCTGGAGGAGACGCTTACTCTTTGGGAGCGCGGTGAAGCTCTTGCCGCACGCTGTCATGCTGTTTTGAGCGCTGCAGAACAGCGCATTGAACAAGCCCGCGCCGACTCGTCCCCCGCTCATGAAACTACGGCAGAGTAGCGAAGGCTCATCTCAGTAAGAGCTCAAAACCTCCGGATACCGGGCAGTACCCAACGGTTCCCTCATCTGCGATCGGCATACGTTCAGAGATTGAAAGGGCCAAACCGCGCCCAGGGTGAACATATACACTGAGATCAAAATCTCGAGAGTATGGAAGTCCAATGATTAATCCAAACGCACTGATAATCGGCGAAGCCCTGGTGGACATTGTTGTTCCCCAGCGCGGTGAGTCAAAAGAAATTCCTGGCGGGTCTCCCGCAAACGTTGCTCTTACACTCGGCCGGCTTGACCGCAATGCTCGCCTACTCACGTGGCTGGGCTCAGATGCGCGCGGCCAGCTCGTGCGCAAGCACCTGGAAGAGTCCAACGTGGTCGTCTCAGAAGAGTCGATGCGTGCCGAAAAGACCTCTACCGCTCTAGCCAGGCTCGACGAAACAGGCGCCGCAACCTACACGTTCGACATCGAGTGGAAGCTACCCAAGTGCGAGATCGGTGACGATACCGTGGTTGTACACTCCGGCTCTATTGCCGCAACCCTGGAACCGGGCGGTAGCGATGTCGTGCGGCTTTTGGAAGGAGCGCGCGAAGTAGCCACCGTAACCTACGATCCCAACGCGCGGCCTACCATCATGGGAGATCCCGCTAAGGCATACGAACGCATCAAGGAATGCGTCCGCCTCGCTGACGTAGTAAAAATGTCCGACGAAGACGCTGAGTGGCTAACTGGAAACTCCGACATAGACCAGGTGGCCCGCGAATGGTTAGAGCTGGGGCCCGCCCTGGTAGTTGTAACCAGAGGTGGCGAGGGCGTAAGCGCATACTTCGGCGACGAAGCTGTACACCTTCCCGCAGCCGATGTGAAGGTAGTGGACACGGTTGGAGCAGGAGACTCGTTCATGGGCGGACTCATCGATGCGCTCTGGAGCGAAAACCTGCTGGGAGCAAACAATCGTTACGCACTTGCTCACATTGATCGCGAATGCGTTATTCGCATGCTTGGCCGAGCAGGGTCGATATCTGCGATCACGGTGTCACGTGCCGGCGCAAACCCGCCGTGGAAGAAAGAACTCATCTAATCCACCAAGTAGATAGGGCAACACAAAACGGCGGTTCAGATTTGAACCGCCGTTTCCATATGGGTGTATCTGCTCAAATGCAACGAGCTTAAGACCGTTACTGACTGAACTAGTGGGTTTCGATCCCGCGGGAACGAAATACTTCTCGCGCAGCTTCGGTTTCTTCTGGCGTTGGAGGCTCTACGTCTTCCAACTCGTATTCCATGCCAAGCGCGTCCCACTTGTCTCGCGCCATCTGGTGGAACGGTAGTACCTCAACACGTTCAACATTGGGCCAGCCTGCCACGATGTCAGCCACTGCCTCGATGTTCTCTTTTTTATCCGTAAGCCCTGGAACTAGCACAAAACGAACCCACACCCTTTTGCCAATCTCCGCAAGCCTATTGCCGAACGCGATGGTTGGCTCCAGTTGCGCTTTGGTGGTTTTGAAGTACGTTTCTTGGTCCCCGGCCTTAACATCCAAAAGCACTAGATCAATATCGGCAAGCATGCTATCCGAGCAGTTCACGCCCAGATTCCCCGACGTGTCGATCGTGGTGTGAATCCCCTCCTCCTTGCACGCGCGAAGCAGGTTGGCAAGGAACGCGGGTTGCATGAGCGGCTCGCCACCGGAAAAGGTTACGCCCCCGCCAGTCACCTTGAAGATCGTCTTGTACCGACGCAAACGATCCATGAGGTCATCAAGCAGAACTGGCGTTCCCTTGCGCATATACAGCGTGTCTGGGTTGTGGCAGTACACGCAACGCAGAGGACAGCCGGAGAAGAACACGGTTGCCCGTGTTCCCGGCCCGTCCATTGCGGTCACAAGCTCCCACGAGTGCACCGACCCCAGCTTGCCTTCACGAACTGCCTGGAAATGTTCAGATCGTTCCATGTGCGGGGCAACAGCAATACCGTTCAGCCCCGCACCTTGCGCTCGGGGAACCTCATATTCTAAAGGATCGGGGCGGTATTCCCCCGTTGAACCTTCCGAGTAACCGGAAGATCCAGCAAGCGAAGCCCGCCCCGAAGTTACGTCACTCAATCTGCTTACATACCCGCGTGGAAGGTACGAGAGAGCACGTCAAGCTGCTGTTCGCGCGTAAGACGCACGAAGTTAACCGCGTAGCCCGACACGCGCACGGTAAGCTGCGGGTACTTCTCTGGGTTCTCCATTGCATCCTCAAGGGTCTCACGGTTCAACACGTTAATGTTGGCGTGGTACAGGCCCTCAACGCCGCCGGTCGCTTCCCGGTTTGCCTTCATCGATGCGAGGCGTTCATCAAAGCTCTTTACAGTCATTTTGTTAGTCCTTCTTGATAAAGCCGGCATCCATGATACCGACGAGGTTCTCAATCTGTTCTTCCAGGTTTCGTCCCAAAGACGAAGGAATGATCGTGTTGGTAAGCGAAATACCGTCCAACGCGTCGGAGTAGTCGAGCTTGCCAACGGAAAGCATGGAAGCAAGCATTCCGTGCGTGTCCGCACCATTTTCTGGGTTTGCACCCGGCGCGAACGGCGTGCCAGCCTGGTGGCCCGACGGGAACGAGCCCGTGGCCTTACCGTAAACCACGTTTGAGGTGATCGTCAGCACCGACTGGGTCGGGATTGCATTGCGGTACATCGGGATGGCCTTGATCTTCTCCATCACGGTGTGAACAATCGTCGCCGCAATGTCATCAGCACGGTCATCGTCATTGCCGTAACGCGGAAACTCACCCTCGGTTACGTAATCAACTACGAGGCCAGTTTCATCACGCACGGGCGTGACCTTCGCGTACTTGATTGCAGAAAGTGAGTCCGCAACGATCGACAGGCCCGCGATACCGCAACCCATCGTGCGGGTGATCTGCGAGTCGTGTAGCGCCATTTCCATGGACTCGTAGGCGTAACGGTCGTGACAGTAGTGGATGATGTTCAACGCCTCAACGTAGGTGCCGACCACCCAATCGAGCATTTGCTCGTACTTTTTCCATACCTCATCAAAATCCAGCGGACCATCGCCCTCAACCGGAGTATGGTCAGGCACAACCAGCTTGCCGGACACCTCGTCGCGGCCTCCGTTAATGGCGTACAGGAGGGCCTTAGCGGAATTCACGCGAGCGCCAAAGAACTGCATCTGCTTGCCGACCTTCATCGGGGATACACAGCATGCAATAGCTGCGTCATCGCCCCAGCGGTCGCGGATCTGGTGATCCGACTCGTACTGGATCGAGGATGTCTCGATCGAGACCTTCGCACAGAACTTCTTGTACCCCTCGGGAAGCTCGGGGGACCAGAAGATCGTGATGTTCGGCTCGGGAGCCGGGCCGAGGTTCACCAGGGTCTGGAGCAAGCGGAACGAGGTCTTCGTTACGAGCGTGCGTCCGTCCTCGCCAAAACCACCGTCGGACCAGGTTGCCCAGTACGGGTCACCAGAGAAGATCTGATCGTAAGCTTCGGTACGCAGGAAGCGGACAATGCGAAGTTTGATAACAAGCGCGTCAATGATCTCTTGCGCTTCTTCCTCAGTGAGGATGCCGCGAGCGAAATCGCGCTCAAAGTAAACGTCGAAGAAGCCGGACAGGCGACCGAACGACATTGCGGCACCATCCTGCGACTTAACCGATCCGAGGTAGCCGAAGTAGGTCCACTGCACGGCTTCTTTAGCCGTTGAGGCCGGACGCGAAATGTCGAATCCGTACTTCGAAGCCATGCTCTTCAGCTTGTTCAAAGCTTTGATCTGCTCGGAAATTTCTTCGCGATCACGCGCCCAGTCTTCCGAGAAAGGCTGGTCCGCACAGCGGTCTTTGTCAGCCTGCTTCTGGGCGATCAGGTAATCAACGCCGTAAAGCGCTACGCGACGGTAATCACCGATGATGCGGCCGCGACCGTATGCATCGGGCAACCCCGTGATGATATGCGAGGAGCGAGCCGCGCGGATGCGTGGAGTGTAGATGTCGAATACCGCATCGTTATGCGTCTTGCGGTACTTAGTGAAGATCTTCTTAACTTCTTCATTCGGCTCTTTACCGGCTTCCCTGATGGCGGTTTCAACCATGCGCCACCCACCGGCAGGCATCATCGCGCGCTTCAGCGGAACATCGGTCTGGAGGCCAACCACTACATCGTCATCCTCGCTGATGTAACCAGCGCCGAAAGCGTCAACGTCCGCAGGAGTTTCAAGATCAACATCGTAAACGCGGCGCTTGCGCTCTTCCGAGAGGTATTTCTCCTCAAGCGTCTGCCATAGACGCAAAGTTTTTTCCGTTGGGCCGGCTAGGAAGTCCGCTTCACCCAGGTAGGGGGTGTAGTTGCGTTGAATGAAGTCTCGGACATCGATTTCCCAGTCCCAGTTTCCGGTGTTGAAACCTTCCCACTCAGCAAAATCGACTTTTTCACGGCCAGCGTGCTCGTCGACGGAGACAAATGACATTAAACACTCCGATTTCGATTATTTGACTTTCTCTTCACCAACAACGATACCTAACGTGATCACTGATTGGTCGGACATATATGTAAACTTGCTCACTTAACCACCCAAGTTCGTATTTTCTGCACAAACGCAACAAAAAATACAGGTAGCCAGCAAAGTGATTTTACTTACCCAGACGGCGTTCGCGCTGCCCGAAGTCGCGGAGTGCGCGCAAGAAATCAACTCGCCTAAAGTCAGGCCAGTATGCCTCGGTGAAATAGAACTCCGAGTGCACTGACTGCCAGAGCAGGAATCCCGAGAGCCGTTGCTCCCCAGACGTTCTGATCACGAGGTCCGGGTCTGGAACACCGGCGGTATATAGGTGGTCAGTAATGTCATCCACGGTTAGGACATCCGCCACCTCGTCAATACTCAAACCCTTTTGCGAGTATGCGCGAAGCAGCGCGCGAACAGCGTCGGTAATCTCGTGCCTGCCGCCATAACCGACGGCAATATTCACATCTAAAGACCCCGGTTCTCGGCCTTTTGCACAGGTTAGGCAGTCTTCAAGTTCGTCTCGAATATCATCGGGCAAGAGCGAGAGGTCGCCAACATATTTCAGGTTCCATCGCCCATCATCTGCCAGACGCCTAGCGGCCTCCGCAATGATTTTGAGGAGCGGGCGAAGTTCGGCTTCATCTCTATCTAAGTTATCGGTTGAAAGCATCCAGAGCGTAACGATCTTGATACCAAGCTCATCGGCCCACTCCAAGAACTCGGTGATCTTGTCAGCACCTTTGCGATGCCCGTAGGCGGTTGCATTGCCGCCTTCCCGCGCCCATCTGCGATTCCCGTCGAGGATAACGCCCACATGCTTTGGCAAACGCTCCGGAGTGAGTTCGGATACAAGCCGTTTTTCGTACAGGCTGTATAACAAACGGTTTTCCATCCCTCACTCCTTCAAAAAATGATTTTACGCTTGCCTTACCTCGATAGTAGATGAGGTTTTATCGGGATTGAAGATAATGCCTCCTTGACCACTAACTTACTCCCGCGTAACCTTAAGTTACCACACCGTAAGTTATGGAGCAGAAATGCAACCTCACCCCCTTAGTGACACCGTCTTATCGGATCCAGATGTGAACTCGTCGCGGTCACTCACACCCCCCTCCATCAAGCCGCTGATGCGCGGTTGGATACACCTTGTCACGGCACCACTGGCGTTCGCCGCCGCCCTCGTCTTGCTAATCCTCGCCCCCACCGCGGGCACGAGGTGGGCATCGGTGGCATACCTCGTGTCTAGCCTGCTCCTATTTGGAATGTCCGCGCTGTATCACCGCGGAAACTGGGGCCCCAAAGCCAATGCTCTTCTGCGCCGGTTTGACCATTCGAATATCTTTCTGCTCATCGCCGGAACCTACACGCCAATCTGTGTGGCATTGCTAAGCCCGGCACAAGCAACCAAGGTGCTGCTAATAGTTTGGATCGGAGCCGCACTAGGCATTGGCACATCAGTATTTTGGCCAAGCGCTCCGCGATGGTTCACAACCCCGATCTACGTACTGCTCGGCTGGGTGGCGCTTTGGTACCTGCCAGACCTATGGCAAGCGGGTGGTCCGGCGGTTGTTTGGCTACTGGTTGCCGGTGGCATCTGCTACACAATCGGCGCCCTCGTGTATGGATTCAAATGGCCCGGGCCAAGCGCACGCGTTTTTGGCTTTCACGAGATATTTCACTCGTTCACGGTTGCAGGATGGGCAACTCATTGCGTTGCCGCGTTTATCGCGGTGCTGTCAGCTACCTAAACACAGGTTTACTTGCTAGAGTGATCACGTCTCGCGCCTGCGACTTGGAACTTCAACTTCCGGGTCGCGGCGTCGTTCGTTTTGTAGGGAGGGCCCAATGGCCGAAAAGACTTGGTTGACGCAGGAAGCATACGACCGGCTCAAGGAAGAGCTCACGCACCGTTCCACGGAGTTGCGCGCTGAGATTGCGCGAAAGATTGACGAGGCACGGCAGGAAGGCGACCTTAAGGAGAACGGCGGCTACCACGCTGCTCGCGACGAGCAGTCGATGAACGAGACGCGCATCCAGCAGCTTGAGAATCTTCTTAAAGAGGCCGAGGTTGGAGAGACGCCGGCTGATGACGGCGTCGTTGAGCTCGGCATGATGGTGACCGCGGAAATCCTGGGCGAGCGCACGGAGTTTCTACTCGGCTCGCGTATGACGGGCACGGGACTAGGGATCGAGGTTTACTCCCCTGATGCTCCTCTTGGCGAAGCCATCATGGGTGCTAAGAAGGGCGACACCGTCTCTTACTACGCGCCCAACGGAAAGGAAATCGCGGTGAAGATCATCGACGCCGTTCCGTACAAGGGCTAATGCGCACATAACGCACACATAAATATTGGCGGTTCTAGGAAATATTCCTAGAACCGCCAATATTTTTATCTGCTAGTCCGCTCTAGATCGCATTTTGACCTGGCGATACTAGGTAAGACGGCGCTCACCTACCTGATAGCACCTCTCTAAAGATAGGAGGACTACTCGGCGGATTCCTCACCATTTTTGGCCGGGGAGTCTTGTAGCACTGCCTTCACAGAATCTGATACTTGCTCGCTAACCTTCGAGTTATCCGCCTCTTCCTCGTCGGCCGTTTCTGCCGGTTCGGCTTCCGGATCGATGCGACGCATATTGGGATCGTAGGAGGTCAAAAGCTGTTCTTCTAAACTTCCGGGAGGCCCGCCCGCACGGTCATTGTCTGTGGCAAGATTCGGGAACTTGTCGTAACCATACAGGTACAGAATCGAAGTGTTGAGGAAGGCCAAAACCGGGACGGCAAATAGCGCGCCCGCAATGCCAAACAGGAACGAACCCGCCGCCACCGCGAGTAGCACCGCAACCGGGTGAAGCGAAACCGCGTTCGACATGAGCCACGGTTGCAACACGTTTCCCTCCAGCTGCTGAACCACCAAGATGACCACCAGCATGAACACGGCGGTCATGAGACCCTGATCAACCAAGGCGACCAACACGGCAATGGTGCCGGTGAGGAATGCACCCACGATCGGAATGAACGAGCCTAGGAAGACCAGAACAGCCAGCGGGATAGCCAGGGGAACACCCAGGAAGAAAGCGCCCAAACCAATACCCGTAGCATCAATAGCGGCCACGAGAATCTGCGCCTTCGCGTACGCACCGAGCGTGGTCCAGCCACGAACCGCAGCTTCGTGAAGCGGCACGCGCGCAGGCTCTGGCATGCAACGCAAGAACCAGATCCAAATCTTGCGTCCATCCTTCAACAGGAAGAACAGGACGAACAGCGCGATCAGGGCACCGGTGAACACATTACCGACCGTGGCCGTGATGGATAATGCCCCCGAAGCAAGACGTTGAGAGTTGTCTTGAACCGCATTTATGATCTCGTCATTAAGCGAATTTAAGTACTTATCAACCGCTTCACTCTCAATGGGAAGCGGCCCCGTCCTAAGCCATTCAGTTAGCCTTGAAAAGCCGTCTGTTGCGCGCGAAACCAGATCGCCAAACTGCGCAATAATTTGCGAGGAAGACAAAGAGATCAGGCCCGCCACAACCCCAATACCAATCAATAGACTGAGCGTGGCACTAGCAGCCTTTGGCATACCGAGCTTGCGGTGAAGCAGTCTATTAATCGGATCAAGCAAGACGGCGAGCAATAGTGCCAACGCCACCGGAATCGCAATGACCGTCACGTACGACAATCCATATGCGACAAGTCCCAGAGCAAAAACAACGATTACCATCCGCCAAGACCATGCGGCCGCAACCTGTAGCGGCCAGCTCACATGATCTTGCACTCGCCTATCCGAATGCGGAGCAGGCTCAATCCTCTCCACTCGTACAGGTTCGGGTTGGATCGACTCGCGAGCCCTCAACAGGGGTTCAGAAAAACGATCAAAAAGATCGCTCACTCGCGTGGCACGACGCTTGGCCATGTGACCTCCAAAGTCTTTATTTTGCCGTCAAGGAAGTATACCGCTTCCGCTGTTTTCAAGCACAAGCGGTCGCGGCATTTACCGCAGACATGTAAGTTGTGACCAGAAGAAAGGTATTCACATGGCTACCCATAGCGGAACTATCGCGGGCAGGACCACACCGGTTGCCTCCCACCTCGGAAATCATCCCGTTTTAAACACTCCCATAGAGGGCCCCTGGGATGAACCACATGAAGTGCTCTATGTAGGCATGGGATGCTTCTGGGGCGCGGAGCGCATCATGTGGCGCCTGCCTGGAGTAATTGCAACAGCTGCTGGCTACATGGGTGGCACCACAGAAAACCCCACGTATGACGAAGTGTGCACGGGACAGACTGGACACGCCGAGATCGTCCGTGTGGTTTACGACCCGCGCAAGATCAGCACCGAACAGATCCTGAAGGTGTTTTGGGAGAACCACGACCCAACTACACTCAATCGGCAGGGCAATGATCGTGGCACGCAGTACCGCTCCGCGATTTACTACACGAATGAGAGCCAACGCGAGGCTGCTCTAGCAACCCGCGACGCGTTCCAAAACGTTCTAGGCGAGCACGGCAAAGGGCAGATCACCACGGAGATTGTTAGTGAGGGCGAGGCCGGCACGTTCTACCTTGCCGAACGCTACCACCAGGCCTACCTGCACCACATTCCAAACGGGTACTGCAACCACGGACCAAACGGAATGAGTTGCCCCATCGGCATCGTTTAAGACGCGTCGCGTAACCAGCCACGCGGGCAAAACAAAGCGGCGGCCCTCGCCCAAAATGGACTGAAGGCCGCCGCTTCACCTATTGGTTTAACTAGCTGACTCGAACGACGTCAGTCACGAACACGAGCGTGTCTCCACCGCCAATGCCGGCTTGCGGAACACCCGCATCGCCGTAACCAAGTTCAGACGGAATCGACAGCACAACACGCGAGCCTTCACGAATACCGATCAGGCCCTCATCCCAACCGCGAATGACCATGCCGATACCAACGGTGAAAGACAGCGGCTCGCCGCGATCATAGGAGTTGTCGAACATGTTGCCGTTCCAAACCTGACCGAGGTAGTGCGCATCGATCTGGTTACCAGGTGTGATGGGAGCCCCCGCCCCCTCGCGAATCACTTCAACATGCAGACCCGCGGGAGGCTCCTCGGTAAGGAACGCAATAGTGGGCTTGCGCAAGAAGTTATCGGATACTTTCAAAAATTCACTCATGGCGTCAGTCTACTTAATCTCCTGCAGCAGAGCGCAATATTGCCAGCAGACGCAGCACCTCAACATAAATCCACACGGCCGTCACGGTGATTCCAAAAGCCACACGCCAGGCGAAAACGGCGGGTACGCCGGCCTCGACGCCACGCTTTGCCACATCAAAATCTCCAATAAGGCTGTATGTGCCAATCACGATCGCGAGACCGCCTACAATCACCCCGAGGGGGATTCCTAGCACCGTGATGGATCCCAGGCCAAACGGCGTGGTTATAGCCCCCGTCCAGACCAAAACCATGTTCACCAGGTTGTATCCCAGCACCGAGAGAAGGCCAATCAACACAAAACGGTTTGTGCGCGAGGTGTAACGCACCTTGCCGGACGCGAACAGCACGAGAGCCACCCCGATCACCACGAACGTTGCAATAACTGCCTGCAAAACGATACCCGGATACAGGAACTCAAACAGTAGCGAAAACGCGCCCAGCATGAGGCCCTCTGCAACCGCGTAAGCCGCAATCAGACCGGGGCGAATCGTCTTCGAGAAGATGTTCACCATTGCCAGGATGAGGCTGGCGATCATGCCGCCAAACACGAGCGGGACGGCAAGGGAAGGCGACATGCGAATCCCGAACCAAGCCACAACCGCGCCTAGAAGCACGAGGGCAAACATCGAGCCCGTCTTCACAATCACGTCGTCATAGGTCATGCGCCCGGTATTAACCGCGTCCGCGGCCGGAGCCCTGTAGGCGTCCTCAAACTGATCCATGGGCGCGGTACCCGGAGCGGTTTCCTGCGGGCGATGCGCTGTAGCGTGCGGATCAAATCGGCTCGACCCCGCATCTTGCATACCAGGGCGGCCCGGCTCGTAGCCCGGCATCGTTGGATATCCAGCGGGAGTTTTAGAAATCTCCCTATCGAGCTCTACCATCACGGGATTACCGCTCATATGCATCCGCTCCTAAATATAGCTGTCTCGTGAATTGCTATGAATATAACGAACTTTGCACGTGGCCGAAACATTTAACTGCCAACTTGGTACCCCCAGCCGGGCTCGAACCGGCACTCGGTCGATTTTAAGTCGACTGCCTCTACCAATTGGGCTATGGGGGCTCGCGCCCATTCTACGGGCAAAATGCCTGGTTACACCAAACGCGCCTGCCGGCCCCATTTCCAATAAACAACACGAAGCAGGTACAAACTGTTACAAATCGCACGGTTTCGCCCACATTTTAATCTTGTCCACTCATGGGGCGGGCAGATTTATTAGAGTCGAGGATAAGGTGTGTCTCGCGCGAGGCACCGAATATCTGAAAGAAAGGTAATCCGTATGTGGTCTGACGGCCGTAGAAGACCCGGCGTGAACCCTGACCCAAGTATTAAGCGCAGGTCAACACACAACCTGCCGGGAAATGTGGGAATGCAACGCCCCTTCGCCCTCTCTTCGTCGCAAATTAGGCGAATTGAACGAGAACGCAACGCCGCTAGACCACACGCGTTAAAGAGCGTCAAAGATCTGCCCAAGTCATTTGTTCGCTTCGTATCGGACGAGACGAAAGCGGGCATGCTCCTAGTGGTTGCGGCACTACTTGCGCTTGCTTGGGCAAACTCACCGATCGGCTTCATATACGAGGCCATGGCTAACTTCACCTTTGGCCCGCAGGCTTGGCACCTGCACTTGCCGATCTCCGCTTGGGCCGCAGATGGCGTTTTGACCATCTTCTTTTTCGTGGTTGGTCTTGAGCTGAAAACCGAGTTCGTAACCGGTGCACTTCGCGACATTCGCGAAGCAGCTCTGCCCATGCTTGCCGCAGTTTTTGGCATGGTAGGCCCTGCCGTGGTGTACCTGCTGGTGCAGATTTTTGCAGGTTCCGAGGCGTTCTCGGGGTGGGCAATCCCCGCGGCCACCGATATTGCGTTCGCAGTGGCGCTCCTCGGAGTGTTTGGCAAAGGCATGCCCCCTGCGGCACGCACCTTCCTACTCACCCTGGCTGTGGTTGACGACCTCCTCGCAATCATCATCATTGCTGTGGTTTACTCCACTGATCTGAATTTCATTGCCCTCGGCATTTCTTTGGCACTCATTGCCCTATTCGGGTTCTTGGTCCAGCGCCGCCACATGCACTGGTGGCTCCTGATACCGGTAGCAACAGTGGCGTGGGGCTTCATGCACGCATCCGGTGTGCACGCCACGATCGCGGGCGTAGCGATGGGCTTGCTGGTGCCCGCAGTCCGTAGGCACGGTGAGCCACAGTGGTCCCACCACCTGGCAGAAAAGATCAATCCGATTTCAGCAGGTCTGGTCGTTCCCTTCTTCGCATTCTTCGCAGCTGGCGTGAACGTTTCGGAATCTGGCGGCATTGTAGAGACGCTTGCCGACCCGGTAGCGATTGGCGTCTCCCTCGGCCTGCCAATCGGGAAGCTGCTGGGAATCGCGGGTTCCGTTTGGCTACTAACCAAGTTCACGCGTCTGCGCCTGGGTGCCGGTGTCGATATGCCCGACATTGCGGCCATTGCAATGCTTGCCGGCATTGGCTTCACCGTGGCACTACTGATCGCGGGGCTCGCATTCCCCGCCGATTCGGTTCACATTCCGCACGCCAAGATGGGCGTCATGATGGGTACTGCGATTGCGGCCATCGCGGGTGGTTACGCGGTGCACTACCGTGCTCACCTGCATGCACGCGGCGCGGCCGCAAACCGCTTGCGCGCGCTCTCCTCGTAATCTGCTTAGAGGATCAACTAGATAATCGACAGCGCGATTCCATCGAGGATGTCGTGCTCAGAAACCCAGTTGCCGCGTAGTTTCGGATTATCCGATGCTGCGCGGCAAACTATTTGCCGCCAAATGAGCGCGCCGCCACTAATGACGTCTTCGCGTCCAGCCGGCATGTAGGGCAGTCGTGCAAGCTCATCCACGCTGGCATTGATCATGTAGTCGCAGGAATCCACCATCTGCTGAAGACTAAAGCGCGACGCGTGCACGGCCTCTGGATCCCATTTTTTAAGCCCCAGGGCGTGGCAGGTAATGGTGGTAACCGTGCCGGCAACGCCAACTAGCGAGTTCACCTGAGTGAACGGCACGGCCGCTGCAGCCTTGTCAATCAAGCTGTCAATCCACGCTACGGCCCGGCTCGTATCCGGGTTTGGGGCTGCTATTTCGGGGAACTTCTCAGTGACACGAACCGATCCCATGTTCATGGAGATCGCGCCGAGCACGCCAGCTTCGGCAGAACCCGTCACGAACTCGGTGGATCCTCCCCCGATATCAATCACCATCACGGGGTTTTCAGCTTCGTGCAAGCTCGAGACCGCACCGGTGAACGAGAGCCCAGCTTCCTCGTTGCCCTCCACAACTTCTGGCTCAATCCCCACCGCGTCTTTAATAGCTGCGCGGAAGTCGTCACGATTGTGCGCATCGCGACTCGCAGACGTGGCCACAAATCGCAGTCTATTCACGCCAGCTTCACGGCAGATCTGCGCGTATTCCTTCGCCTGGTTAGCTGTGCGCGTAATCGCCGCCTCAGAGAGGTAGCCGGTACGATCCACGCCCTCTCCAAGCCGCACGATTTCCATTGTGCGCATGTCGTCAACAAACGAACCGGACTCCATGTGGCCAATCAGAAGCCTGATGGAGTTAGTACCACAATCAATGGCTGCCACCTTGCCGCCCTCGCGGCCCAAAAGCCACGGGAAGTTTTCACTCACGCGTCCGCTCCTTCAAAATCAGCGGGAGTTTGGCCCGGCAGACAGGAACACTTCTTCTGGTCCCACAGCCCCATCTCTTCTAGCTTGGCCAGCGTCCAATCTCCAATCGGATTTACACCCGGGCCAGCGGCAAGCGCGTGGCCAAGCAGGGCATGCAAACACTTCACGCGCTGCGGCATTCCTCCAGCCGAGAAACCGCTGATCTCATCAACTTTCTCCACAGCGTCACGCGCCTCAATATAAGCGAGGTGGGCAGCGGCGTATTCACTACGTAACTGCTCATCATCACCAAGACGCTCATTCAAAAACTCCATCCACTGATTGGACTCGAGGACGGAACACCCCTTAACGGCCGCGGGATGGGTCAAGTAGAACATGGTTGGGAACGGGCTGCCATTTTCCAAGCGAGGCGCAGTTGCTACCACCAATGGAGCGCCACAAACACACCTAGCCGCAATCCCTAAAACACCGCGCGGCTCGCGCCCCAACTGAAGCTCAAGAATCTTCAGATCAACATCTTGCGTCTTATCCAACGCCTACTCCTCGTTTTTCTTTACGTGCACCGACGGGTCAAGGCGAACCGGCTGATTCACATCATCGGCAGCATCCGCAGTATCAGCCACCACCAGGTACCAAGGCCGAGGCGGCCCCTGATCCTCAACAGGTTTGGTATCTGCCATCCCATCCGCGATGCCGGGTGCATCAAGCACCTGATACTGCGTCTCGCCGGGCTGGACATACTGTAGCCGCGCCCGCGCCTGTGAGGCTACGTAAGACTTGTCGCCCCACCGGTCCAGCTGATCTTGCAGCTCGGCGTTAGTCTGCTTCGCCTGCTCGATTTGGATTAGAACGGAACGATACTCACGCTGCTGGGCCCACCACTGGTGCAGTGGTTGTGTTACGCCCAAAAGAGCGACCACTAGGGTCAGAGTCAAGGCGAACGCTTTGAGCGACACCTTTCGCTCCGCGGCGGGAGCCTCTGCCGTTTTGGTGACGCTGGTCTTTCTTGCCCGCGAACGCGGCCTGCTACTTCCCGCTGACGAGTGTAGCCGTGCGCCCTTCCTCGCGATACCGGTGGGCTTGGATTGCGAGGTAGTTTTCTTCGCGCCGCTTCCCATGCCTTTAGGCATCGTTGGACGACGAACTCCGCTAACCCTACGCTCACTCATGCCTCTAGTTTTACAAAACTTAAGCGAAGTTGCCTAAACCGCGCCGGCGGCGGGTAAAACAAAAGAGACGGGGCCCGAAGACCCCGTCTCGATGCTCTGTCAGCTAGCGGTTAAACCACTTGCTACAAAGAGTTAGAAGTTCGCGCGTGGGAAAGCGCTACGGCCAGCGTACACCGCTGCGTCAGCAAGCTCTTCCTCAATACGCAGAAGCTGGTTGTACTTAGCAACGCGCTCAGAACGAGCCGGAGCACCGGTCTTGATCTGACCGGAGTTCGTTGCAACAGCGAGGTCAGCAATCGTGGTGTCCTCGGTCTCACCGGAGCGGTGCGAGGTCATCGACTTGAAGCCCGCACGGTGTGCAGCCTCAACAGCGTCAAGCGTCTCGGTGAGGGTACCAATCTGGTTTACCTTCACGAGCAGAGCGTTACCCGCATGCTCCTTGATACCGCGTGCAAGACGAGCCGGGTTGGTTACGAATAGGTCATCGCCAACCAGCTGAACCTTGTTGCCCAGCTCGCTGGTCATCTTGATCCAAGAATCCCACTCGTCCTCAGACAGCGGATCCTCAATCGAAACTAGCGGGTACTGTGCAAGTAGCTTCTCGTAGTACTTCACCATGAACTCGGTGTCGCGACCCTCTCCCTCAAGCATGTACTTGCCATCCTTGAAGAACTCGGTAGAAGCGACGTCAAGAGCAAGGGCGACGTCCTTGCCCGGCTTGTAGCCGGACTTCTCGATTGCCTCAATAATGAGGTCAAGTGCTGCAGCGTTCGACTCAAGCGACGGCGCGAAACCGCCCTCGTCACCAAGACCGGTGGAAAGACCGCGGTCCTTAATGACGCCCTTGAGAGTGTGGTAAACCTCAGCACCCCACTGGAGGGCTTCGCGGAACGAACCTGCACCAATCGGAGCAATCATGAACTCCTGAATGTCAACGTTCGTGTCAGCGTGCGAACCACCGTTGAGGATGTTCATCATCGGAACGGGCAGGACGTGCGCGTTCGGGCCACCAACGTAGCGGTACAGCGGCAGGCCAGCCGACTCTGCAGCAGCCTTAGCAACGGCCAGCGAAACACCAAGAATGGCGTTAGCACCAAGCTTGCCCTTGTTGTCCGTACCGTCGAGATCAATCATGATCTCATCGATCAGGCGCTGCTCAGTGGCGTCTTCATCGATCAGCTCTGGAGCAATAACGTCAGTTACTGCCTCAACTGCATCCTCGACACCCTTGCCCATGTAGCGGTTGTCGTCACCATCGCGACGCTCAACGGCCTCAAATGCGCCGGTAGAAGCACCCGACGGAACGGCTGCACGCGAAACGGTGCCGTCGTCAAGCAGAACTTCAACTTCAACAGTCGGGTTGCCACGAGAGTCAAGAATCTCGCGAGCACCAATGGCCTCAATGTGTGCCATGTTTTTCTCCTTCTATAGATCCGGTAATGTCGCGGACTATTTTTAACGAGTTATCGTTCCCTCATTAGGGTTTTGCAGACCATCTGCATTCCCCTTAGGTCTAGGTTGAAGATCAGCGGGGTGTAAGTCCTGTGAGGGCCCTGCCGATGCTTCTTAAAACTTACTGTTGTGGCGGGAGTACAACGCCCTGCAGGTTCGGCGCGTACACAGCGTTGTTCTCATCTAATGCCCCGTACCTCGGGTTGAGCTCAATGTCCTTGCCCTTCTGCACCTCAGCCACTTCCTGCGCCAACACCTGCTGATCCACTTTGCCCTGCAGGAGCACCAAAAGCTGGTTTATGCGTACAACGCCAACGGCAGCCGCATTAGCCGGCTCGCCGGGAGACTGCACCGAGGCCAGCGCATTACGGGCATCTTCATCTGAGAACTCAACGCCATGCTGGTTTGCAACCTCGCGAACTGCCTCCCCTTGCGCCAACACATAAACCACGCCTGCAGTTGGGAACTGCTGGCCGCTGATTTGCGAAAGCTGTTGGGCAGCCTCGCTCACTTCGTCTTCCGTATAGGTGGTTCCGTCGATATTCAGCGCCACACCCGGCTGGGCGGAACAGGCTGCGAGAGCAACTGTTGCCAAAACTGTGCCGGCGCCAACTACAATGCGTTTCCATGTTGACTTAAGTGTCACGGTTACGCGTCCTTTCGTTTTCAACCATCTGGTACAGATTCTACGCTGTTTCCCTTAACATTTTCTTGCCCCTACCTGGGTTGACCTTTAGAGTCAGGTGAATAGTCAACGATTGCCTGCAAAAAGTTTTGCGTCCAATCAAGTAGTTCCTGGTCCACAATGGCCGGGCCATCAAGTTTTTTGGACTTTGGGGCGGGCACCAGGATCTGGCGAACAGCCCCTTTAATTATTGAGCCCGGATACAGTCGCTTTAGCCGCAGAGCTTGAGAATCACGCAACTCCACGGGGGAAAATCGAATGTAACGCCCCTGCGCCACGATCTCTTTAATACCGAGGTCGCGTGCATACTCGCGCAATCCAGAGATAGCGAACAACAGTAGCACCTGTTCGGGAATCTTCCCGTAGCGGTCCACGAGCTCTTCACGCAGGTCATGAGCCTCCTCGGGCGAACGCAGCGCCGCAATTTTTGCGTACGTTTCGAGGCGAAGCTGCTCACCCTCAATGTAGCCCGGCGGGATGTGCGCGTCGACGGGGATTTCGACGCGCATCTCTTCACGTTTCGGAGGCTGCCCATCGCGATAGGTTGCCACGGCGTCAGCAACCATACGCACGTAAAGATCGAAACCCACGCCCGCAATGTGTCCGGACTGTTCACCACCCAGCAGGTTGCCGGCACCGCGAATCTCCAAGTCCTTTTGCGCCACCGCGATGCCCGCGCCCAGATCGGTATTAGCCGCAATCGTTGAAAGTCGCTCATGTGCGGTCTCGGTCAGAACCTTGTCTGCCGGGTACAAGAAGTACGCGTATCCCCTATCGCGTCCGCGTCCAACGCGGCCTCGTAGCTGGTGAAGTTGCGACAGTCCCATTGCGTCCGCACGATCCACGATGAGCGTGTTGGCGTTAGAAATATCCAAGCCGGTTTCAATAATCGTGGTGCATACGAGGACGTCGAACTCGCGGTTCCAAAAGTCCACGATCACCTGCTCTAACTGAGCTTCAGCGAGCTTTCCATGCGCAATACGAACCCGCGCCTCGGGCACTAGCTGTTGAATATGATCAGCGATCTTGCCAATATCCTCCACGCGGTTATGCACGTAGAACACCTGACCATCACGCAGAAGCTCACGTTTGATTGCGGCACTAACCTGCTGATCCGAATATGCCCCCACAAACGTGAGGATTGGGTGGCGTTCCTCTGGCGGGGTGGCCAGGAGCGACATTTCACGAATGCCCGTGATTGCCATTTCGAGCGTACGAGGAATAGGCGTGGCTGACATCGACAAGACGTCAACGTCCGTGCGCATCTGCTTCAGGGTTTCCTTGTGCTCAACGCCAAAACGCTGCTCCTCATCGATGACTACCAGGCCGAGGTCCTTGAAGCGGACCGAACCTGTGAGCAGGGAATGGGTCCCAATCACAACGTCGATCTGGCCGGTGCGAAGACCTTCGCGAATGCGCTCCCCCTCGGCCGCGCTAGTGAAACGAGATAGGGCCGCAACATCTACGGGGAAGCCCGCATAACGCTGCTGGAACGTCTCTAGATGCTGCTGAACTAAGAGGGTGGTGGGCACGAGGACAGCTACTTGCTTGCCGTCTTGCACTGCCTTGAACGCGGCTCTAACCGCGATTTCGGTCTTGCCGTAGCCCACATCGCCGCCAAGCAGGCGATCCATAGGGATCGGCTTTTCCATGTCTGCTTTGACCTCGTCGATCACGGTCAGCTGGTCCGGCGTCTCCACGTACGGGAACGCGTCCTCAAGTTCGCGCTGCCACGGCGTATCGGGGGAGAACGCGTAGCCCTTCGCGGACTTACGTGCGGCGTAAAGACGAACCAGCTCTCCCGCGATCTCCTTAACAGCTTTACGCGCCTTGGCCTTGGTCTTCGCCCATTCAGCCCCGCCCATCTTGGATAGCTTTGGCTGATCCGAACCCGAATACTTAGAAACCTGATCCAGCTGATCGGTTGGAACGTAGAGGCGGTCCCCAGGCTGACCGCGCCGGGTGGGCGCGTACTCGATTAGCAAGTAGTCGCGCGTCACAGTCTCTTCGCCGCGTCCAATGGTGCGCGAAACCATCTCAATGAACTTGCCAATGCCATGCTGCTCATGGACGATGAGGTCGCCCTTTTCTAGCGTCAGCGGATCAATACCTTTGCGCCTGCGCGCCGGCATTTTTCGCATTTCCGCGGTCGATGAGCCCGCCTTGCCCGTCAGATCAGTCTCGGTAACAACCGCAACCTTCAGTTCCTCAGCTACAAATCCCGGCCCTGAGCCAGCGGCCAGCACTTCGATTACGCCCGGCTCTAGCCCCTCGGTTACCGCCTCAACTATTTTTGCGGGCACAAATGCTTCGTTTAGCACCGCTGTAATACGTTTAGCCGGGCCCGGCCCATCCGTGGTTACAACCAGCTTCCAGTTATCTTTTTGAAGCTTCCCAAGGTCCAAGATGGCCTGGTCAATCTTGCCGCGATACGGCTTCACGTCACGAGCGCCCACCTGCATTAGGCTCGGCGTCACAACAATCGAAGCGTGCGCAGATGGCGCGTTGGTAAGTGCGTCAGCCAATTCCATTGGGGCCAGAGCGGAAATCTCTGCCCACCCAAAACCTCGTTTGCGCGCTATCGAGCGCATTTGCGTCAACGTTTTGAACGACGCGTTGCCGGCCTGAAGCGGAATCTCACCACCGGCCGCGGCGCCCGTCCAGGCGGCCTCCAAGAACTCTTGCGTAGTGGCAACGAGGTCTTCGGTGCGCGATTCAACGCGTTGCGGCTCGATGATAACCACCTGCGAATCGGCGCCAACGAGATCCAGCACGGTTTCCATGCCGCCTACGAGGATGGGGCTGAGCGACTCCATTCCTTCCACGTTGATGCCTTCGCTGATAAGCTCCAGCATCTGGCCCGCGCCCGGTAGCTTCGCGACGGCCTCGCGCGCGCGTTCGCGCACATCGTCGGTTAGCAAAAGTTCACGAGCAGCCGGCGCCCACAGACCCTCTTTAGCTGCGCCAACCGCGCGCTGATCTGCAATTGAGAAGTAGCGGACGTCGTCAACCTCATCGCCAAACATTTCGATACGAGTCGGATACGGATCAATGGGCGCAAATACATCGAGAATCCCGCCGCGAACGGCCATTTCGCCGCGCTTTTGCACCACTTCCGTGCGCTCGTAACCCAGATTCATGAGGCGGTTAGCCAGGCTTTCAAAATCAACGGTGTCGCCCACTCTAAGCCGCACGGGCTCCAGGTCCCCAAGACCGGAGATCACCGGTTGCAAGAATGCGCGTAGCGGCACAAGCAGCACTCTGATGGCGCCGGTTCGCGAGCCAACTTCGCCCTCGGGGTGCGCCAAGCGCCGCATGACCGCAACCCTGCGGGCCATCGTGTCCCGCTGCGGGCTGAGCCTCTCGTGCGGTAGGGTTTCCCAGCTGGGCAACACCTCCACTCCGTCGATATATCCGCGCAGGTGGGTGGCCAGTTCTTCCGCGTCCCGGCCGGTAGCTGTTACCACAACCAGCGGCCTTGCCCCCTCCTGCAGTGCCGCTTTAGCAAGCAGAGGAGCCCGCACTCCAGCTGCGGCAATGACCGTGGGGTTGCCCCCTTCGTTCAGGGCAAGGGCGGCAGCGGCAAGCGCCTCGTCACCATCAAGAGCGCTAAGTAGACCGCGAAGTTTTTTCAAAACAGCTCCTCGCATGCAACCGGACTAGGCCGTATGCAGTTTTTGTTGCGCCTGTTCAAAACCGAGGGTAACCACATCCTCGATCGCATCCGCAGCCAAGCGGACAGTTACCGCCCATTCATCCAGGTCTTTCTTAGGGAAATCCGAAAGCACGAACGCTGCCGCGTCCATTCGCCCAGGCGGGCGGCCCACGCCAAAGCGCAACCGGTTGTAATCCTTCGTGCCAATCAGCTGCGAGATTGAGCGGAGCCCGTTGTGTCCGCCCTCGCCACCACCTCGTTTAAGGCGAAGAACGTGCGGTTCGATGTCAAGCTCGTCGTGCACAACCAGCAGGTGGTCCGGCTTTATCCCATAAAACTGCATGAGTTTCGATACCGCGTTGCCCGATAGATTCATGTACGAGTCGGGGTATGCAAGAATCGCGGCCGGCCCGGGCCTGCCTCCCGAAAGCATCCCAATACGCGCATTTGCTACATACGCGCCAGCGCGGTGCTTACTGAACGTTGCGCCGGCATTGTCAGCTACCGCATGGAGCACAATGCGACCCGCGTTGTGCAGATTGTTTTCGTATTTTGGACCCGGATTACCCAAACCAACAATAAGCCACTGATTCGCTGTTTCTTGCACGCCCCCACTCTACCAACTCACGCGGTGCGGGAATTTCACGAGGGGGCAGAACAAAACGAACACACCAATAGACCGCGTTGACCTAGTTGGCTGGCGCCGATGGCTTTGCATGCAGGAAGTGCGGCTGGTTAAAGCCTTCCTTTGCGAACCGTTCAGTGATGGCATCCATGACCGCGCCGGCCTGGTGCTTTCGAACCAGCGCAATCGCTGATCCGCCAAATCCGCCACCTGTCATGCGAGCCCCCACAGCTCCGTTCTCAAGCGCCGTTTCCGCAGCGATGTCCAGTTCAGGAACCGTGACCTCGTAGTCATCGCGAAGCGATTCGTGCGATGCCGTCATGAGCGAACCGATCTGGTCCAATCGCTCATCCATCAATGCTCCGTCCTCGAGGAGCTCAACGAAGTCGAGCGTGCGTGCCGTTTCAGTGATGACGTGGCGAGCGCGCTTTTGTTCCTCTTCGCTGAGGGCGGACAGATCCGCATCGCGGGCCAAGCTAGCGAGGTAGTCCACGCCGAGCTTCTGCGCCGCTGCCTCGCAGGTGGCGCGACGGTTCGCATACTGACCATCTGCCAGGCGGTGTGGTGCCCGCGTGTCAATGACCAGCATCTCCAGACCAACGGATTCGAGGTCAAATGGAATGTGCCTGATGGAGGCATCTTTCGAATCAAGCAGAATCACTGCTCCGGCACGGCACCGCATCGACGCAGCCTGATCCATTCCACCGGTTGGAGCGCCAGCAATCTCGTTTTCAGCGCTAATGCAGGCCTCAACCAGTTCTTTACGCCCCTTCTTAGTGGTCATCATCGAAACCCAGTTTTCGGTCTGCGCCATGAGAGCATCCCAGGCAACAGCAACCGCACACTCAAGCGCCGCAGAAGATGAAAGGCCCGCACCAAACGGCACGCAGGAATCGATTGCGAGGTCGAGGCCAGGCATCTTGCCCCTCCCCTGCTGTTCAAGAGCCCAGGCAACTCCCACCACGTAGGCCGGCCAGCCCTCAACGGGGTTCTTCGAATCATGCGTATCGACCTCGTCGAGGTTAACCTCTCGCACGCCCTCCTCCTGTGCGGACACCAGGCGAACAATCCGGTCATCACGCTGACTTACCGCGGCATAGGTGCGGTGTGGAAGCGCCATAGGAAGCGCGAAACCACCGTTGTAATCGGTGTGCTCACCAATCACGTTCACGCGCCCAGGCGCCGAGTGGAGGGCCTCCGGACTGTAACCGTAGGCGTGCTCGAAAAGCTCGGTGACTTTGCGCGTTCCCTCTTCAAGAGTCCATGACTCCATCACGATGTTGCTCATTTTTCGTAGACCTCCCGTAGACGATCTGCAATTTTTTCTGGCGTGGTGTCAGAAATCCATGCGCCCATGCCAGATTCGGAGCCACCCAGATACTTCAACTTGCCAGGCGCGCGCTGAATCGAATGCAGTTGCATGTGCAAGCGCATGAGTTCGCGATCTTCCCCCACGGGAGCCTGGTGCCAAGACATCACGTACGGAATCTCCAGGTAAGTCTTCTGGCCGTCTTCCTCAACCTCGAAGAACTTATTCCCCGCCTTAAGCATGCGAATGTAAAGGTGGGCGAGCTCCTCACGCTCTTCGTCGTTCAGCTCATACAGCGCCTTCACGTCACGCTTGGGCATCAGCTGCATTTCAACCGGCCAACGCGACGCTGCGGGTACATACAGCACCCAATGTTCAGTTTCATCAACAATCCTGCGGCCGCTTCGCAATTCGGCGGCGAGGACGTCGCTGAGCAGATCTTTGCCCGTGTTCTCGCGGTACTGCTTGGCCTGACGGATCATAGTTGCCGTGCGGGGCGTGATGTAAGGGTAGGCGTAGATTTGCCCGTGCGGATGATGCAAGGTCACGCCGATCGCTTCACCGTGGTTCTCAAAGCAGAACACCTGCTTAATGCCATCTATCTTTTCGAGCTCCTGCGTGCGGTCTGCCCAAGCCTCGATGACTGTGCGCATGCGGGTTGGCCCCATGTCCACAAGATTGCGATTCAGGTCAGGGCCAAAACAGATGACCTCACACCGACCAGCGGCCGGAGCCACCTTCCAAATGCTCTCTCCATCCAGGTCACTAACCTCCATGGTTTCGCCCGGAATCTGCATGAGCGAGGGGAAACGATTCTCAAACACTACGACGTCGTAGTCGGTATCGGGGATCTCACCGTCCTGATAGGCGGCACCCGGACGTGCCGGGGCGAGCGGGTTCGCATCTGCTGGAGGCAGGAACGTGCGGTTCATGCGGTGCGTTGCGATAACCACCCATTCACCTGTTAGCGGATCCAAGCGCATCGTTGGCCCGGTTACCGGTTTCTCATTGCCATCCTCATCCTTGACTGGCGCGAACCTATCTTGCAGGGGCCTTGGATCATCCAAACGGCGAGTCTTCTCACCGCTGACGTAAGGTTCCGAATCATCGAAGTAGAAAAAGTCGCGACCATCAGCCAGCTTCGTAGCAGTTTTACGAACGCGAGCAGTCATCAGCACTCCCAACAGTGTTTTCGTATTTATTAACCTCCTAAAGCCTACCCCTCAAGAAGCTTTTCTGACGCTGTTCCTTGAGCTGTCTTTTTCCTTCCATTTACCTATCAAGGCCTTTGCATCGGCACATTTTCGCGCAAACTAGCTGTTCAACTACTTCTTCCACCCGCGCAAAAATGAATACCTCCCGCCGCTTGTGATAGTAATAATCCGTAAACAGGCGACTATGCGTGGCAAGGAATAAGTATGTACCTTCCCTCCTGCGGGACCGACGAGGAACTCATCGGCATACTCGTAGCAGTTCCCGAGCCACTTGCAGGCGACATTGACGCACTTCGCACCCGCCTCAACTTAGATACCGCAAACAGCACTGCACCGCACATCACTCTTGTGCCACCTACTCCCGTGAAGCGGGCCGACCGCGAGCGCATCATGCATCAACTGGGAGAGGTTGCCGCGAAACGCGCGCCTTTCCGGATTTGTCTGCGGGGAGCGGGTTCGTTCCGCCCGGTATCGCCAGTGTCTTTCATTAATATCGCTGCTGGTGGCGAGGCTCTGGCCGCCCTCGAGGACGAGATCAGCGAAGCCCTAGATCTTCCGCCCGCACGTTTTCCCTTCCACCCACACGTGACGCTTGCTCACATTGACCATGAGGAGACGTTGGACGAGGCCGAGAAGCTTGCTGCGGATTTCGAGGCGGAGTGGGTTGCAAGCGGCTTCAGGTTGGACCGTGTGGGCGCCGATGGCGTGTACCATTCCCAGGCATTGTTTAGTTTTACTGCCGGCTAGATTCACGCGCTACGAACCCGCCTCGTGAGCAATTGGGCACATAACCACGACTGTAAGTGGGTTTGGGAAAGCCGCGGCGCAGATTTTCGGGTAGTTTCGAGCTGTAGACGATTCCGCGCTGGATAGGACAGACGAAATATGGCGAAATCCGTGCTCGATCAGCCAGTAGAAGTTTTGGCACCAAGAGCTCCCGATGCTCCAAACCTGTACGGTCCCACTTTGCAAGAAGTGAAAGAGGCAGACGGGATAGTGGCCAAGGTAATGGGGCTCATGGATTGGTACAACCACTCTCGCGTTGGGCGAGGCATGCGCCGCTACACGCTAAAGCGAGGCAATCTATTGGCCGGCGGTGTCTCTTACACTTCGCTGTTTTCCATTGCGGCGGCACTAACCGTTGGGTGGACCGTTTTCATGTACTTCCTGGGCGGCAACGATGAGCTTCGCGAGGCCGTGTTGCATGCCCTTGAATCGGCAATGCCTGGCCTTATCGACACCGGCGATGGCACCGGCATGATCGACCCGGATTCACTCATTCAGACGAATGTTTGGTCTGTCACCGGCATAGTGGGTCTAGTAGTGCTTGTGTTTTCAGCATCGAAAACCATGGACGCGCTGAAAATGTCGCTGTGGTCGATGTTCGGAATCGTACGCCTGCCAAATAGTGCGGTAGCGATCAAGATCCGCGACTTGTTTGGATTCGCGGTCCTGGGCATTGGCGTGCTTGCCACTGCCGCTCTCGGAATCATGATGAACACGGTCGGCTCGTGGTTTATTGACCTGTTGAATATCGAAGGGGCAGCCGGGCGCATCCTTTTGAATATGGCTACCCTGCTTGCCGCTTTTGTGGTGGACACTCTTTTGGTGATTGCTCTGGTGCGCGTCACTGCAGGCGTTCGGGTTCCTAGCCGCGATCTGTGGATCGGCGCGGCTGTTGCGGGTGTTGGTTCGGCTATTTTGCGGTATCTGGGAACCAGCGCGGTTGGTTCCGTAGCTGACAACCCTTTGCTTGCCGCCTCGGCAGCCCTGGCCACCCTCATGCTGTGGGTTAACCTCATCGTGCGCCTGCTGCTTATGGTTGCCGCGTGGATGGCCAACCCGTTCTACGCGGAGTTCCCGCAGGATCAAAAGTACGTACACGGTGATAGCACACCTAACTACGTCACCATGACAGAGCCCGATACCCTCGATTGGCCGCATAATCCCCTCACGGGTGACATCGCGTTTGACCCGCGTGAAGATCCGGAATCTTACGAAACCGTCCTGGAGGACGAGGTCTGGCATTCGCCGCGCGCCAAGTGGTTGCGCGTTCGTATTGAGAGCGCGGAGGCCAAAGCCCAAAAGTATCGCGACGAACTTTTAGCTATGGGCCAGCGCCAGCAGGTGGGCGAAAAGTAGGGCCCGCTACCGCACGTGTTAAACAGAACTTTAAGTAATGCTACGCGCTGAGATTTTGAAAGTAGGACAATGACCTTCTCGCTAGCTTCGATCAACGTTAATGGAATTCGCGCCGCGGTTAAACGCGGCATGAAGGATTCCCTGGCGGACACTAAGCCCGATGTGATCGCGTTGCAGGAGGTGCGCGCGGCAAGCGCAATCACCACCGACCTGCTGGAAGATTGGGAGCTACTCAACTTCGAATGCGAGATTAAGGGGCGCGCCGGTGTAACCATCGGGGTTCGCCGTGACTCCCACGTAAAGCTCCTGCCCGAAACCGCCCGTTTCGGCGCCCATCCGCAAAATAGTGAGGCAGTGGCTGTAGATACAGGCCGTTGGCTCGAAGTGGACGTACAGGACGGAGATCAAACTGTACGTATTGTCTCCGCCTACTTGCATTCGGGCGAAGTAGGTACGGAAAAGATGGATCAGAAGTATGCTCACCTCGATCTCGTTACCAGCCGTATGAGCGAACTGCGCGAGCTACCCAACGTGATTATCACGGGCGACCTAAACATCGTTCATACCGAGCTCGACATCAAGAACTGGAAGGGCAACCACAACAAGACAGCTGGCGTGCTCGACTCCGAAATCGCGTACGTGGACCGCTGGATTGAATCGGGTTGGGTTGACGTTGCCCGGCAGCTAACCGGCCCCGTGCAGGGCCCATACACTTGGTGGTCATACAGGGGCAAGGCGTTCGACAACGATGCGGGTTGGCGCATCGACTACCACCTGGCCAGCCCCGCGATGGCTCAGCGCGCTCAAAGCGTGCACGTGGACCGTGCGGTCGATTACGCCTCCCGGTACTCCGATCACGCTCCCCTGCGCATCATTTACAGCTAAGCGCCTAAACTGCGCACGAAAAAGTCGCCCCCACTTGGGGGCGACTTTTTGTCTAGATTTTCGAGGGCGCTGCCGCCTCAGCGATTATCCGCTAAAGCCTTTCAGCGGCTTCAACTACGTTGGCGAGCAGGAGGGCGCGAGTCATCGGCCCCACTCCTCCAGGGTTGGGAGACAGGGCCGAGGCAACCTCATCAACACCATCTGCAACGTCACCGGCCAGGCGCGCTTTGCCATCGACTTCAACGCGGGAAACCCCTACGTCAAGAACCACGGCGCCCGGCTTCACCATGTCCGGGGTAATAATTCCCGCGGCACCGGTGGCGGCAACCACCACGTCAGCTCGGCGGACCTTGCCGGCAAGATCCTGCGTGCCCGTGTGGCAAAGCGTGACGGTTGCGTTCACGTACTTGCGGGTAAGTAGCAGGCCGATGGAGCGACCCACGGTTACGCCGCGCCCCACTACAACCACGTCTTTACCTGCCAGATCTATACCTGCGCGTTCAACGAGTTCGATGACTGCCCGCGGCGTGCACGGTAGGGGCGAATCGATTTCTTCCGATACACGAAGCACCAGACGTCCCAGGTTCATGGGGTGTAGGCCGTCTGCGTCTTTCGCCGGGTCAATGGCCTCCAAAATCCGGTTGGTATCCACACCCTTGGGCAGCGGAAGCTGCACGATGTAGCCCGTGCACGAATCGTCAGCATTGAGGCGCTCTACCGCGGCCAGAATGTCGGCCTCAGTAGAATCACCGGGCAAATCCACGCGGATAGATTCGATCCCCACCTCTTGGCAATCGCGATGCTTTCCCGCAACGTAGGTTTGTGAGGCCGGGTCATCGCCCACCAGGATCGTGCCAAGCCCGGGCACAACGCCGCGAGTACGCAAAGCCTCCACGCGCTCGCGCAGTTCAATTTTGATCTGCGCTGCCGTAGCTTTTCCGTCTAGGACCTTGGCTTGGCCGTCCCAGGGCGCCCTCACTTGTCAAGGCCTTCGTAGAGCGGGAATGCATCAGTTAGGGCCCTCACTCGGGCGTGTAGGCCCTCAACGTTTACGTCACCGCCCGATGCGCCCTGCACGAGGGTGGTGGCGATGATGTCCGCAACCTCCTCGAACTCCTTGGCGCCAAAACCGCGGGTAGCAAGCGCGGGAGTGCCGATTCGCAGACCGGACGTGACTCGCGGAGGGCGCGGGTCAAACGGCACAGCATTGCGGTTCACGGTGATACCAACCGCGTGGAGCAGATCTTCGCCCTGCTGACCGTCGAGATTCGAATCGCGCATATCAACGAGAACGAGGTGCACGTCGGTACCGCCGGTAACTAGCGAGATGCCAGCGTTCTTCACATCGTCTTGGAGCAGTCGATCAGCGAGGATCTTAGCCCCCTCGAGTGTGCGCTGCTGGCGCTCCTTAAATTCTTCGCTCTGCGCGATCTTCATAGCAACAGCCTTGGCAGCAACCACATGCATGAGCGGGCCGCCCTGCTGCCCGGGGAATACCGCGGAGTTAATCTTCTTGCCGAGCTCCTCATCGCGAGACATGATCATGCCGGAGCGCGGACCACCAATGGTCTTGTGCACCGTGGTGGATACGACGTCCGCAAATGGAACGGGGTTCGGGTGCAGGCCGGCGGCAACCAGGCCGGCGAAGTGCGCCATGTCTACCCACAGGTATGCTCCGACCTCATCGGCAATCTCGCGGAACTTCGCAAAGTCGAGGACGCGCGGGTACGCGGACCAGCCGGCGATGATGACCTTGGGCTTAACCTCGAGGGCAATCTCGCGGACCTCATCCATCTCAATGCGCATGGTCTCTTGGTTCACGTGGTAGAAGTGCGGTTCATACAGGCGGCCCGAGAAGTTGATTCTCATGCCGTGAGTCAGGTGGCCACCGTGATCCAGTGAGAGGCCAAGAATACGATCGCCAGGCTGGGCGATTGCGGCTAGAACCGCCGCGTTTGCCTGCGAGCCCGCGTGAGGCTGCACGTTCACGTAAGCAGCACCAAAAACCTCTTTCGCACGTTCAATCGCGAGGTTTTCTGCGACGTCTACAAATTCGCACCCCCCGTAGTAGCGGCGGCCAGGATAACCTTCCGCATACTTGTTGGTAAGGACGGAACCCTGCGCTTCCAAAACTGCCTTGGGCACAAAATTCTCAGACGCGATCATTTCTAGGGTTTCACGCTGGCGCCCCAGTTCATCATCAAGAACCTTTTGGATCTGTGGATCCACCTGCGCTAGGGACTGCAAGAGTTGAGATGTTGCCATGAGTTCTCCTATTTAGGTTTGTCTTCCAAACACCAAGTGTTTTGATGATCCTTGACCCAGGCGGGCGGCCGTTGAATCCCAAAGACGCTCCCCGGTGGTGGTCCACCTGCGCCAGTCGCGTCATCGTTTCAAACATAGCGCAAAACGCGCGCGGGCGGGGTGCCCGTCCTCTTTTCGAACACTTTTGCAAACAGCTAGTTTTTAGGCTCGAGGAAATGGCTAACACTCACGATTACTTCCGCGAGCGCGAGGAGGGCGCCCCCTACATCACCTTGGTTTTTTCAACCTCTTTAGTCATCTTCTCGATATTGCCGGCAATCGCATGACGGAACACGAGGCCAATGAGCAGGTTGGGAATGATGAACAGCAGGATCATGGCGAGGTTTTGTACGAAGTCGCCCGCGTAAATGCCGGCCACTGCTGAACGCATGAGGTTGATCGCGTAAGTTGCGGGAAGCCACGGGCTAATGTTTTGGAACCACTGGGGTAACAGTTCAAGTGGGTATGCTCCTCCGGCAGCAGAAATCTGGAGCACAAGTAGCACTACCGCTATCGCCTTGCCCGCATTGGACAGTGATATCACCAGCGTGTACACGATATTTGTAAAAACGGTAGAGATTACCCATCCGGCAAGCATCAGCAGGAAGGGGTGCGCCGGTTCAATCTCAACGATCACGATCAGACCGCCCATCAGCAATGTTGATTGCGCCATGCCGATCAGCCAGAACATGACGTAGCGTCCCAAGTATTCTTGCGCTCCCGTAAATGCCGGCTTGCGTGCGTGCTTCACCGTCTTCCTTGCCTTGTCGTCTGAGCTATCGCTAGCCTGGGTTCGATCAGCCGCTTCATTATCATCGACCGATTCGTCGTCGCGAACCTCCTCGGCGTTTTCGGGCTCCTCGAGTTCACCAGAATCTTCTAGTTCTTCCTTTGCCTCTGCGTCATCATCTGAATCGTCAGCATCACTGCTTTCCACGCTTTCCAAGTAGCGTTTGCCCACGTTCTTAGATACGTCCGTACGCAAGAAAACACCAGCCAGTAGCGCGCCCACCCACAGCGCAATCACAGTGAATAGAGGCGCCATACCCACTCCGAAAGACGCCACTGGGAATACAGGCGTGCGATCCACGGCTACGGGCGATGACAATAGGCGGGCAAAACCCTGCGGGTCGGCGCCAAGCGCTTTGGCGATTTGGCTCGTATCTGCACCGGAGCTGGCCTCACGAACCTGCTCGTTAGCCTCGTTCAGGCGTTTAACACTCTCGCGCATACTCTGCGCCGTTTTTGAAAGCGATTGCGCCGCGCGATCCATTCCCGCGATGAGGCCACCCGCACTCTCTGATAGGTCGGACTGCACTGCCTGCATGTAGGAGCGGAAAACCGCCGCGTTCTCTCCAGCTGATTCGAGGCTGGATCGCAAGCTGTCGATTTGTGGCTGCAGGTTCTTTGAAAAGCTATCGTGAGCCGCGCTGATTGCACCGGCGGCTTCTTCAATAGCCTTACGCGCAGCCTCTTTAGAATCCGAATCGCTAGACCTACCTGCACGCAGATCCTTTGATATCTGACCTAAGCGGTCTGAAAGGCTTTGTTGCCGCGCAATCGCCGTATCAAGATCAGCCAGAAGGTCGTCCCCGTCCGGTCCTAAAACTTGGGCGAGCTTGTCCCTCGTCTGCTTGAACCCGTCTATCTGCTTATCGAGCATGGCACGTAGCTGATCAACCGCATCCGCGCTACTCTGCGCGGTCTCGTCAGCCGAGTTCAGCAAAGTATCCAGACGAGATTCAACTTTTTCAATGTTGGAGGATGCCTGGTTCAGCGATTCACTTAACCCGGCGGAAAGCCCAGCGAAAGGATCGGCCATCCCACTGCTTGAATCGAAAGAAGTACCGGTGGCCTCATCGAACGATTCCTGGATGCCCGCAGCTAAATCGCGAGTTCCAGTAGCCAGCGGGATCGTAGAGCCAATCAGCGCAGAAAGGGAATCTACTGTGTCAGCGCCCGCATTTAACTGCGCGGCCAGCGACTCCAGGCGATTACCTAACCGATCCAATGTGGCCTGCGTTTGCGCATCATCCAGATACGCAGAAACGTCCTCGGCCATACCCACTGCCACTTCGGCTAGGGCTTGCGAAAACGTGGTGTTGATCTGCGCGGTTACCCCCTGCGCCCCTTGCGTGGTTAGGTTCGCGGAAAGTGGATTCTTCTTCTCGTTGGTGTACAGCGTGATGTTGGCAGGCTTTGCCCCGCCCGCGTAGAACGTAAACATCGAGGTGGAGAAGTCATCAGGTAGCACAATTGCCGCGTAGTATTCACCCGACCTCGTGCCCTCAAGCGCCCTGTCCTCACTGGTTAATATCCAGTCAAGCTGATCGTTAGTGGCGAGCTCTTTCATCACGATGTCGCCCACGTTCACGTTCATTCGCAGCACTTCGCTGTTGTATCCCTTATCCGTGCTGGCCACAGCGATTTGAAGGCGATCAGAGTTAGAGAATGGGTCCCACGTTGCAAGCACGTTAAACCACGTGAAGAACAGGGGAACGCTGATGAGGATCACTACGAAGATCTTCGCCATCACCGAAGAGTTGATCTGGCGCAGGTCATCACGCGCAATAAAGAAGATCTGTTTCATCACCGCGCCTCACCTTCGGCATACTCCCGCTCCGCCTCACTACGGGGGCGCGCTAGACTGTCAAACAGTTCATCTTCACTCAGGTGCGATAGGTCATTTGCACGCTGGAGGGAGCTCCTTAGCCCCTCGGTGGCAACAAGTGCGCCTATGATTACCAGGCCCCAAACGGCGACGAGGCCAAGCAAAGCTGATTTGCTTGCAGCGGTCAGGCTCGAAACCAGGCTCAACGCTACGAATCCTAAGATGCCTACTATGGTTAGACCGTTGATTAACAGGCGATAATGCGAGTTGAAACGTTCTTGACGGTAAGCGATCCGGTTGGCAAATTCCTTGCGGTTTGAGAGCAACGCAATAATGTTACTGAGCCGGTATACCGAACCTTGTAGCTGCACGTCCTCGTTAACTACCAGTTCGGTGCGAGCCAGATCGTTGTAGAACAACTGCGTGAAATAGCCCAGGTGACGCCGGCCCAAGAAGCCGAGTAGTAACGCTGAAGTGCTCATGAGTAGCAGGATTGCCATGAGGCGCCAGTAGTGTCCGGCGTAAAACCCGCCAATGGTTTCTCGCATGGCATCAATGCCGTAAGAAAATGGCAACAAAGGATACAGGCCACGGAAGAAGCCAGGCATAAGCTCAATGGGATAAATGCCTGAAGCTCCCGGAATCTGCAAGACCACCAATAGAATTGCGAGGGCACGTCCCACATGGCTGAGTGCCGCCGCGAGCGCGTAGATTATGGAAAAGTATATCGGCCCGATCAGCGTAGCAGTTGCAATAAAAGCCAGCGCATTCGCGGTTTGCACCCCAATCATGAGGCTACCGACGCTCACTATCAGCCCCTGCCCCATCGACAGCGCTCCTGAAAGCATGAAACGCCCTATGTACGCCGAGCGCAATGGGAGCCAGTCGAACCCTTCCTTATCGACTTCCACCCGGAAGATGATTACGAGGATGAGGCCACCGATCCACATCGAGAGGTTGATGAACATCGCAGCCATGCCCGAACCGTAGGAATTAACTTTGAAGACGGCCTGCTGGTCAAACTCCACGGGAGATGCCAAGTAGCGCCCGATATTTCGCGCATCCAGGCCAATCACCGTCTCAAGTGTGCCCGATTGTATGGCAGTGGCAAGTGTTGCCACATCGGTTTGGGCCACTCGAACAGAGCCCGCAAGGCCATCCAAATTCCCCTTGGCCTGCGTCAGTACTTCTTGGGTGGCACCAATCTGTTCTTCTACCCCGTCAACGAGGGAGAGCACCTGGGTAAGCGATGCCCGCGTGGTGGTGATAGCCGAGTCGATTCCACCCAGGCGTGCAGAGAGATCGGTTACCTGCGCGGTCAGTTCACTAACTGCTTGACCGGCGAGTTCTTGCGTTTTGTTAGTAATGCCCTGCGTAGCCGAAAGTGCGTCATTGAAAGATTGAACCAGCTGGTCAAGATCCTTGGCAGCCGCCGTAGCGCCCTTACCGGATTGATTTACCTTATTCAGCAGGTCTTGGGCATCATCAAGACGCGCATTAAGCTCCTGCGCCGCGTCTTGCGTGGCCGGGATTTGCTCAAGAATCGCCACGCGCTCACGAACAGCGTCAAGCGAAGTATTTGCACGGTCAATGCCGCCTTGAAGCTGAGGCTGTATCTCATTTAGCCGAGCCGTGGCATTAGACACCGCAGCCGTAGCAGATGCCGAAGACTGATTTAACGCCTGCTGGGCACTCGCGCTGGCTTTACCTGCAGACACGGCAAAACTCTGCGCATCCGATACGACGGTTCCCAAAATCGTCTGCGAATCAGTCAGCGCGCCTGATATGTCAGCAAGAGCCGGATCTGCAGCCGCAAGTGCACCGCGCACGCTCCCCATGGTCTGTAGCGATTCGGTTAGGGATGCGCCAGCCGCATCGAGGGTTACCTTCGCCTCCTCAAGGTCTTTCTCCACGCCTCCTAAAGCGCCAAGCGCGCTACTTTCTGCACTATTGATATTTGTAGAAATCTTCAGGCTTCCATCGCGCAGTCCTTGCACGATCGCCTGCCCCACCTGCTCGCGGAAAGTGGAAGTTATTTGAATATCGAGTTCGTTGGCACCCACGTCAGTGATTTTCGGCGCTATCGCGCCCTTCTTCTCATTGACCAAATACTCGATTGTGGGTTGGTTGCGTTCACCGGAGAAAATATCGACGAGGTCGTCGCTAAAGCTGGCCGGGATAATGAACGTGGCGTATACGTCGCCAGCTCTAATACGGTCTGTAGCTACGGCTTCTTCGAGAAACTGCCAACCTAGCTGATCATTTTTCGAAAGCTCTTCAACGATCAGATCACCAACATTGATCTTCCCGGTGAGATCAGAACTGGTTCCCACGTCATTATTCACTACCGCAATCGGTAAGTTCTCCGTAGCCACATAGGGGTTCCAAAACGCCAGAATATTTAGCCACGAATAGAGAGCTGGCATCACGAGGATGCCAATCACGATTATGAGGGAGCGCGGGACAGCAAAAATGCGCTTGATGTCCCTGACGAATACCCGCCAGCTATCGTTCATCCACCCAATAATAGCCCGGGACCCAGGATGTTGCCGGTTGTGGCCGCGTCTACTCCCTCACCTACGCTGGCCAAATTTTAGTTGAACACAACCGTGCGAGTGCCGTTCAGTAGCACCCGGTGTTCGGAGTGCCACCTCACTGCCTGCGCGAGGACGCGGCGCTCCACATCTTGCCCTTCAGCAACGAGGTCGCGGGTTGAATCGCGGTGGGTCACGCGAGTGACGTCCTGCTCGATGATCGGGCCTTCGTCAAGGTCGGCAGTCACGTAATGCGCAGTTGCGCCAATCAGTTTCACGCCGCGATCGTGGGCTTGCGCATACGGCCTCGCCCCCTTGAAAGATGGCAAGAACGAGTGATGAATGTTGATGACATTGCCGGCAAGCTCATCGCATAGGCTGTCTGACAGAATCTGCATGTAGCGAGCCAGCACAACCAGTTCAATGTTTTCGGCGCGGACGAGGTTCAAAAGCTCATCCTCTGCAGCAGCCTTTGTATCCTTCGTAACCGGAATGCACAGGAACGGAATGCCGTAGAACTGCGCAACGGGTGCGAGGTCCGGGTGATTGCCAACAATCGCCACGACGTCAATCGGAAGATCAGCGTATCGCTGGCGGTAGAGCAAATCAGTTAGACAGTGCCCTTCTTTAGACACCATGATGATCGTGCGCAGAGGACGGCCGTACAGGTCAAGATTCCAGACTGCGTCAAATCGCTTAGCGAACTCTTCCATCCCCACCTCGATGGGCGCACGCCCGGCGGGACATTCGAGTTCTACTCGCATGAAGAACAGGCCTGTGTCCGGGTCGCCAAACTGTTGCGACTGGATGATGTTGCCCTGGTTCTCCACGATAATGTTAGAAACCGCGTGCACGATGCCCGGCCCGTCCGGGCACGAGATAGTGAGGATAAGTTTGGTGTCACTTACGTTTTCTTCAGCCATGCGTCCCACTTTAGACCAAAGCCAAAAGGGTTAATAACTTTGCATACCAAAGGCGGCTCGCAGGCCAGACAAAAGCGCCTAGCTGCGAGCCGCCTTTAGCGTAATCTGTTTACTTTACGAAGCCGAGGGCGCGCACGGCGTCACGCTCTTCTTCAAGAGCCTTAACGTTGCGCGCGATGCCGGCCTTCTGGCGATCGTCAAGCTCGAGGCCCTGAACGATCTTCCACTCGCCACCGGTGGAGGTTACCGGGAAGCCGTAAATGAGGCCTTCGGGTACGCCGTAGGATCCGTCAGATACGGAGCCGGAGGTTACCCAGTCGCCTTCTGGAGTGCCGTTTACCCAGTCGTGCATGTGGTCGATCGCCGCGGAAGCAGCCGATGCGGCCGAAGAAGCGCCACGTGCCTCAATGATAGCCGCACCGCGCTTTGCGACGGTAGGAACGAAGTATTCGTCCAGCCATGCCTCGTCAACCAAATCCTTGGCGGACTTACCATCAACGCGAGCGTAGGTAACATCCGGGAACTGGTCTGCCGAGTGGTTACCCCAAACAACCATGTCCTTGATGAGGCGCGACGGCACCTGCAGCTTGTGAGAAAGCTGCGACATTGCGCGGTTGTGATCCAAGCGCATCATCGCGGTGAAACGCGAAGCCGGTACGTCCGGAGCCGCTGCCGAAGCAATCAGAGCATTCGTGTTAGCCGGGTTGCCAACCACGAGCACGCGAACGTCGTCAGCCGCGTTGTCGTTGATTGCCTTACCCTGCGGGCCGAAGATACCACCGTTTGCCTCGAGCAGGTCGGCGCGCTCCATGCCCTTCGTCCGGGGGCGAGCACCAACCAGGAATGCCGCGTTCGTGCCAGCAAACGCCTTGTTCGCGTCATCGAAGATGTCAACGCCTTCGAGGAGCGGGAATGCGGCGTCATCAAGCTCCATCGCGGTGCCTTCAGCGGCCTTCAGCGCCGGCGTGATCTCAAGAAGGTTCAGTTTTACAGGAACATCCTTGCCAAAAACAGCGCCCGAAGCGATGCGGAATAGCAGTGCGTAGCCAATGTTTCCGGCTGCGCCAGTAACGGTTACGATGCGAGCTTCTGTCATAGTGGAAATCTCCTTACGTTTTAGACAGCTAGGGTCAAATGACCCACCTCTTCTATCGTAGCGCGCACGCCGCTCAAGAGTTAGCTAACGCCCCCACTTTCGGTGCACCTTTGGGCGCGCAATGCGAGGGCGTTAGCGCAATTTACCGGCTACTTGTCGCGATGCTCCAGGTAGTAGCTGATTAGCGACCTCGTGGACGGATCCTGCGCGTCAAGCACTTCGCGGTCTCCCGCAACGGCTGGAGTAAGCTCGCGTGCAAGCTCCTTGCCAAGCTCAACTCCCCACTGGTCAAACGAGTCGATGCCCCAAATGATGCCCTGCACAAACGTGATGTGCTCATACAGTGCAATCAGCTGTCCCAGAACGGATGGGGTGAGCACCGGCGCCATAATCGAGGTCGTCGGCTTGTTACCCTCAAACACGCGGGCCGGAACGATGTGTTCGGGCGTGCCCTGGGCGCGAACCTCGTCCGCCGTCTTGCCAAATGCCAACGCCTTGGTCTGGGCAAAGAAGTTGCCAAGGAACAGGTCATGCATGTCGGCGTCCTCGTCTCGCAACGGCCATGCCGGGTTCGCAAACGCGATGAAATCAGCTGGCACAAGGCGCGTACCCTGGTGAATCAGCTGGTAGAACGCGTGCTGTCCGTTGGTACCGGGTTCGCCCCAGAACACCTCTCCCGTCTGGTAGTTAACGGGCTTCCCCTCCCAGGTGACGCTCTTACCGTTAGACTCCATCGTGAGCTGCTGCAAGTACGCGGGGAAACGGTGCAGGTACTGCGAGTACGGAAGCACAGCGTGCGTGTGGGCGCCAAGGAAGTTCGTGTACCACACGTTCAGCAAAGCCATTAGGACAGGGACATTGGCTCCCCATTCTTCGGTGCGGAAATGCTCATCCATGTCGTGGAAGCCAGTCAGGAACTCCTCGAAAGCCTCCGGGCCGAGCACAATCGCCAAGGAAGTACCCACCGCAGAATCAACGGAGTAGCGGCCACCAACCCAGTCCCAAAAACCGAAAGCATTTTGCGGGTCAATACCAAACTCTTCAACCTTATCCAAAGCCGTGGACACAGCGATGAAGTGCTTACGCACAGCCTCGGCCTTCGACTTACCGGCAAGCGCGCCCGACTTTTCGAGGCCGTTTAGTAGCCACTCGCGAACAACCCGCGCGTTCGTGAGTGTCTCCAGCGTGGTGAACGTCTTTGAAGCGACGATAACGAGCGTAGTTTCCGGATCCAGATCCTTCGTCTTCTCACCCGCATCCGTTGGGTCAATATTCGAAATATAGCGAGCCGTGAGGCCTTCCTTCGCATACGGCTTCAGCGCCTCGTAGGCCATGACGGGGCCGAGGTCCGAACCGCCAATACCGATGTTCACAACCGTTTCAATCGGCTTTCCGGTTACGCCAACCCACTCTCCAGAACGTACCTTGTTCGCGAAGGCATACACGCGATCTAGCACCTCGTGCACGTCCTGCACAACGTTTTGTCCATCAACCTCAAGCGAAGCGTCCTTTGGCAAGCGCAACGCGGTGTGCAGTACAGAACGGTTCTCCGTAACGTTAATGCGCTGCCCGCTAAACATGGCCTCCATGCGCTCTTGCAGATTCGTCTGCTCGGCAAGATCCAACAGCGCCTCAACAACCTCGTCGGTCACGAGGTTCTTTGACATGTCAACGCGCAGATCAGCGGCGTCGAACGTGAATCGATCCACGCGGCCAGGATCTTTTGCAAACCAGCCTCTCAGGTCCGGGGCAAAATCCTTTGCAAGAGTAGAAAGCTTACTCCATGCTTTTGTGGACGTAGGGTTCACTGGGGTTGTCATCGTCATTCCTTCTTCGGGTATAAACGCTTTTGGAATCTAGTATGTCACGACGTGGTCGGCGTCTTCGATTGGTATTTCCACGGGGATCACGTCCCCGCGCGGCATCGACACCACCGGTATTACAGTCGCGATTGATAGCCACCACTGTTCAAAGGGACGTCGGTTCTTGGTGTCCAGATGATCCATCATGCGGCGCACGGGGAATGCTTGCATTTTGCCGCCGGCCTCGCCGATGTAGCACGCGTCATCACCGCCGCGCGCAAAAATTTCATCAAGCACCTCGATCGCCTCGTATACGAGACGGGTTGCGAGCAGCCGGTCGAACGGTGACGGCGCACCACCCTGCTGTAGGTGGCCAAGCGCCGAATGACGCACGTCGTACAGGCCCTCCCCCTCAGATTCGAAAACCCGCGCGAGGAATTCGCGGTTATATTCGGGATGAGCTTCCTCGTTTCGTACTACGAGGAACAGGCGCCGACCCGCGCGGAACGACTGCTTCAGATAGGCAACGTCCTTTGAAATATCCGCGAGCGTAGTGGGTTCTTCATTCAGATACACTTTTTCGGCGCCGCTGGCGATGGCAGCCATGAGCGCCAGATAACCGCACTTGCGCCCCATTGTTTCCGCAACGAAGCAGCGGCGCGAGGCAGCAGCAGACTCTTTGATTCGATCCAGTGCCCAAACCGCGTTGTTAACCGCCGTGTCCGCGCCGATACTGAGCTCCGCGCCGGGCAGGTTGTTATCGATTGTGGCTGGCACTAGCACCATGGGGATGTTGAACGCCGGGTAGCGGCCGCGCTCTTGGAACATGTCGTAAATCGACAGGTAGGCGTTCATTCCGCCAATCAGAAGCAGCGCATCGATCTTATGTTCTTCGATGGCTCGCCCGATCGCATAGTACTGGTCAACGGTCGGCATGGTGCGGCGAGTACCAAGCTCGGCCCCACCCTTGAACGCCCAACCTTCAACATCAGACCAGGTCAGCTCCCGCACATTGCCATTCATCAGGCCGGCCATGGAGCCCTGCACGCCCAGAATCTGCATGCCCTTATCCAGGCCAATGCGCACAGCGGCGCGCGCAGCGGTGTTCATACCCGGAGCCAACCCGCCCATGTGCATAACAGCTATCCGCTTTGCTCCCTCGGGAATCGCGGTATTGCCCGGCGGCTCGGACAGAATCTGATTAATGCGCGTCATCTTCACAAAAGAGGCACCCCGCGACTCGATGGCCTTATCGAACTCTTTGTTTGCCACAAGTTCGGCAACGTTGCGGGTGGCCTCTACCGATTCAACTAACGGAATGCGAGTCAACCGGTTCTTGCGTACGCCGATAACATTCGCCGGGGTATCTGCGGTGGCCTTCAAAATCTCTTGCGCCGCACCGTAGCCCATAAGGGTCGGCATCCACCTGTCGTATGCAGAAGGGGTGCCACCGCGCTGAACATGCCCGAGGATCGTGATACGCGGCTTTTCTCCCAGGCGGGCCTCAATGGCCTCGGCAACCTGCGCCGATGTGATCCGATTACCTTCCGAGTCTTTTGCCCCCTCGGCAACAATCACGATGGACTCGCGCCTGCCCGCCTCGCGGCCCAGACGGAGCTTTTCAGACATGTCCTCTTCCCAACCGGGCGTGGGCGGATTCTCGGGCGTGAACACGTAGTCCGCACCGCCCGCAACCGCCGACATGAGCGGCAGATAACCGCAGTGACGCCCCATTACCTCGATGACGAACATACGCTGGTGGGATGCGGCCGTTGACGAAATGTCGTCAATCGCCTCCACAATGCGGTTTAGCGCAGAGTCCGTACCGATCGTCATATCGGTGCCCACCATGTCGTTGTCGATCGAACCGACAATGCCCACGATCATGAGCGCAGGGTGAGCACTGGCCACCTCTGGTGTGATCTCACCAGCTTCCAACAGGCCCTGGACGTGGCCGGGCCATTCCTTGCGGAACTCGTTAGTGCCGGTCAAAGACCCGTCGCCGCCGATCACAACCAGGCGGTCAATGCCCCTCTCGAGCAGATTCTTGCACGCGCGGCGCCTGCCTTCGTACTCGTAGAACTCCGGGCTTCGAGCCGTGCCGATCACGGTTCCGCCCTCGTTCAAAATTGAGGACACATCGGACCACGCCATTTCTTTGATCCGCTCGCCGCCCTCAACGGCGCCCTGCCAGCCCTCCAAAATTGCGTACGGCGTGGCGCCCATCTCGAGGCTGGTGCGCACCACCGCGCGCACAGCCGCATTCATTCCCTGAGCGTCACCTCCCGATGTAAGCACGCCAACGCGTTTCTTCAAATCAGGAGACGGTGTCATCTAGACCTCCAAACTAGGAACAAGACCACTCCTATTATCGACTGTTTGGCACGCACTTTGCCAAGTGTTCAGGAAATGTGACTCTCGAGAAGTATTTGTGCAAGCATCAGGGGCGCAACGCGCAAAGATTGTCTAAACCGGGGAAGGCGTTGTTGCCGCCGATATTGTTAGCGCAAGCCCCGCGATAATCGCGATCAAAAACAGGGCGTCAAACAGGGTGGAACGCGCGCGTAGCCACGTGTGACCGCGCGCCAGAATACGGATGAGAAGCAGCGCAACAAAAAACGCAACCAGGCCCCACAGCGCCGCCCGCACACTTACCCACAGCGCAACCGCCGTAAGACCCGCAATACAGGCCGTCACAAAAATGATTCCGGCTGCAATCACTGCTTTTTTACTCGACACGCCCTCCATCCTATCGGCTGGAGGGCGCGTCTACATTCACCGTTTGGCTTGTCGCTGGATTCTAGTGCGAGAAGTGGCGATTACCCGTGAAATACATGGTTATGGCGGCTTCCTGAGCTGCCTCAATCACTTCCTCATCGCGAATCGAGCCACCCGGCTGAACCACCGCTTTCACGCCTGCGTCGATCAAAAGCTGCAGGCCGTCAGCGAACGGGAAGAAAGCGTCCGAGGCGGCTACCGCCCCCTCACTTCGACGCGGAGCCTGCTCCACCTTGAGGTCCGCATTTGAAGCGCCCCCAACTCCGGCCTCCACCTTCGCAGCGTCACCGGTCTCACGACCTCCTAGGGTATTTGCCCGCTCCACAGCCAAGCCACACGAATCCACGCGGTTAACCTGCCCCATACCAACACCCACCGACGCCTGGTCCTTTACCAGCAAAATCGCGTTTGAGCGTACCGCCCGAACCGTTTTCCACGCGAATTTCAAATCCGCAAGCGTAGCCGCATCGGCAGGGGCTCCCGACACCAGTTGCCAGTTTGCCGGGTCATCGCCGGTGGCATTCACGTCGTCACGATCTTGAGCCACGAGGCCTCCCGTGATCTGCTTGAACTCAACGGTTCCACGCGAAGGCGCCTCAACTGTTAGCAACCGAATGTTCTTCTTCTTAGAAAGGACCTCGAGAGCGCCGTCCTCGAATGACGGAGCCACTACCACCTCGGTGAAAATCGGGGCAACCTGCTTGGCCATCTCTACCGACACCGGACGGTTCACCGCGATCACGCCGCCAAACGCAGACACCGGATCGCACTCGTGCGCCTTGCGGTGAGCCTGCGCAACGTCCTCGCCAACCGCAATACCGCACGGATTGGCATGTTTGATGATTGCAACACACGGCTCATCGTGATCATATGCCGCGCGCAAGGCCGCGTCCGCGTCGGTGTAGTTGTTGTAAGACATAGCCTTGCCGTGCAACTGCTTTGCGCGAGCCAGGCCGCCAGTTTCCGTGCGACCTGCAAAACCAGCACCCGCATTCACATACACAGCGCCGCGCTGATGCGGGTTCTCACCGTAACGAAGCGTATCCAAACGCTCCCATGTGCCCGCTAAGAAGCCGGGAAGCGGCTCCTCACTACCCTGTTCCACCTCGTCCTGGTCGATCTGTTGCGCAAACCAGGTGGCAACCGCCGCGTCATAAGTTGCGGTGTGGGCAAACGCTTGCGCTGCCAAGCGGCGACGCTGCTCATCCGTGAAACCACCAACTTTAACCGCATCGATAACCTCGCCATAGCGAGACGGATCAATCACCACCGCAACGGAAGCGTTATTCTTCGCCGCCGCGCGCACCATCGTGGGGCCGCCGATATCGATCTGCTCGATAGCCTCTTCAAACGTTGCGCCCGACGCGATCGTTTGTGCAAACGGGTACAGGTTCACAACCACGAGGTCAAACGGGTCAACGCCAAGCTCAGACAACTCATCGACGTGTTCCGGTTTTGTCCGATCGGCCAAAATACCCGCATGAATCCGCGGATGCAGAGTCTTAACGCGGCCGCCCAAGCATTCTGGAAAACCGGTGACATTCTCAACGGGAGTGACCGCAACTCCAGCCTCTTCGATCAAACGGGCAGTCGAACCCGTAGAAACAACCTCCACGCCATTTTCTGCCAGAGCCTTTGCCAGCTCCACCACGTTGGACTTATCAAAAACAGAAACCAGGGCACGCTTAATTGCAGACATCATTCCTATCCAATCCTGCCCCACACCCAGGCGGGCGGCGTCGAAGGCACTGCTAGGCCGCTCCCCGGTGGTGATCCACCTGCGCCAGTCACGGCCACTCTCAGTGTAATGAACCCGCTCTTGCAGGTTAAGGAATGTCCAAAAAGTGAGGCGTTAGCCTACCTCCACCCAGCGGCCCGTCGTGGTCCAGCCTTCCCGCATCATTTTGCCCACGATTTCAACCAGCTGGCGACGCTCAGCCACTTGAATGCGCTCTAGTAGCTCGGCCAGCGTGTCACCTGCCTCAACGGGAACAACGCACTGGGCAATCACGCGGCCCGTGTCCATTCCGGGATCCACAAAAAACAGGGTTGCGCCCGTATATTTAACGCCGTAAGCGAGGGCATCTGCCGGACCGCGAATACCTGCAAAAGATGGAAGTAGCGAGTTATGCGTGTTCACAACGCGGCCATCGAAAGTATTCAGAAATTCGGGGCCAAGTAGCTTCAAAAAACCAGCCGAAATCACCAGGTCAGGGTCAAAACCCTCTACGACCTCGGTCATAGCGCCGTCCCATTCTTCGCGGCTCGCATAGTCACCAACACGCTCCACGAAAGTGGGAATTCCTGCTTTTTCAGCGCGTTCCAAACCTTTAACTCCCGGACGATCCGAGCCTACGGCAACGACCTCGCACCCGTATCCGGGGTCTTCACACGCGTCGATAAGTGCTTGCAGATTTGTGCCAGAACCAGAAATGAGGACTACCAAACGCGCAGCTTTCACGCCGGATGATGACTGCGACGGCGAGTACTGCGTGCCTGCTGCGGGAACGCGCTCCCCTTTTTCCTGCGCTGATGTAGCCGGGGCGTGCGGCGACACTTTGAGGGTCGAGGCCGCGATGCCCGCCTGCGCCACGTTCCTGTCTGCGGCGGACATTTTGATGGGAGATTCTGCGGAAGTCGTCACTGCTGCTCCTTGAGGGCGATAATCCGATAACTAGTTTCAAATCCTCACCCGGTTTCGTCAACCTTGGTCTCAATTTGTCTCGTTATGGTCGGGGGAAACTTCTTGATCTGCGTCTTGATCTGCATCCGGGTCAGGCTCCTCCTGATCCGCGCTATCTTCCTGCGCAAGATCCGGCGGAGCGACCTGATCGTCGATGGTCTTATTCCGGCTAATCTTCTTGGAGGTCGAGCGCGTGACTCGAGACGCGGCTGTTCCTGCCTGCGCATACTTATCGAGGAAGAACGGGTGCGCGAGTGCGTACACGACCGCAGCGCTCACACCAACTTCGAGCGCCGCCAACGCCACAGCGTAAACCAAGCGCGGCCCCAAAAGCCCCATTCGCGCAACACCGAGGGTTCCCATCGAAAGCCACATCCACGCCGCCACCAGCACCAGAAAGGTTAGTACATACATTGAGGCATGTACCAGGTGGTCGGCCAGATTCTCTTCCCGCCTCCACTTCACTGCGGCCATACCAAGCAAAACACCGAGCGCGATAGGAATTAACACAACCCAAATTCCTACCTCGGTCTGCGGAATAGCACCCAGGATTGGGATCGCGGGAATCGCGGCTACATCTGCGCGAGAGGGTGTGACTATAGCGTCCGAAGCCGTGTAAAAACCCGGCCCCATTAGCCACGACGCTGCCCAACCGGCCACATTAGGAAGGTACAGGGCCTGAGTGATCCAAATGATCACGGAGTCAAAAACGGAGGCGTTAAGCAGATCCGCTATGCCTCTTATCCGGCTCCAGCCGGCAATAATCCCCACGAGGCCGGTCACCATTCCAACCGCGAAGAGTGCGGCAAAACCAACTACTGCATCTTTGATGGCACGTAGGTACGGGCCCACGCCGGGCTTAGATTCCAAATCTAAATCATGCGACTTCAGCGACCACGCCCACGCCAGGGCTGACACGAAGAGGCTCCCGAGGACCAGCTGGGGTAGCGACGCACTCGTTTTGTTGAACACTGCCAGCAAAAGCACGACCCCGAGGTAAACCGGTATGAACAGAGCTGAACCACGCCAGCTTGCCACGTTTGCCCGCGCCAGTCCGGCTCTGGCCAGCGCCACGTGCATGATTGTTAGCCCCAGCGGAATCATCTTGTAGCTTGCGCCAGCGATCTTCACACTGGCACCGTAGGACATGGCCCAAAAGTCGCTACCCACCGAGATTGCGGAGTTCCAATCGGCCTCCATCATCCACGGATTCGACGCGTTGGCCAGGAAGCTAACCAATGCGACTGCGGCGATTAGTGCCCACGAGAAGAACGCGGTTTCGAGGGCTGCGAGCAGTAGCTGCGGCCAACCTGCGGGCGGGCGCACCACAATGACCTTGCGCTCCACGGGCATTCGCGCCACCGTTGGAACAGCATCGGGTTGTTCAGCTGGCTCGCCCTCTGCCGCTTTCAAGGACTGCGCTGGCTCTTCTTCAGCCTGCCCGTCCACATCTTCTTCGATTTCGACTTGCGAGGGAGCCTCTTCCAGCTCGTCTAGAAGATCTTGCTCGATAAGTGCGCGCTCCACGTCGGTGAGACGCTCGGTTGGAAGTTCATGTGGCGTGCGTGGATCTGCGGCGCGTCGGTTCTGGCGATTGCGAGCCTGCGCAATGGCGCGCCGTAGCTCCTCGGCGTCTCGCCGCGGGTTTGACACACCGACCTCGAGGTCGCGACGGCGCTGCTCTAAAACCCGCTCGCGAACCTGATCGGCATGTGCCTTGCGAGCTAACTTACGCTCGCTAGCTTCCCGTTCTTTTTTGCTCGGCCGGTGCGCCTGCTCGCGCTCGCTTCGATCCCCTGTGTTTTCTCGCATCGTTTCTATCTTGGTTCAAACCGCAGGCTTTATCACGGCGAATTGCCGGTGTGTCCACCAAACGCACCTCTGCTATCGCGTGGGAGCAACGCAAAAGGACGGCCCCACGTCGGTGTGGAGCCGCCCTTGGTGCTTTTCGCTTAACCCAGGAGGATTTCGCGAGCGAGGTTAGCAGTTTCGGTAGGTGTCTTACCTACGCGCACACCAACTGCCTCGAGTGCTTCCTTCTTGGCATCCGCGGTACCGGACGAGCCGGTGACGATCGCACCGGCATGCCCCATGGTTTTTCCTTCCGGAGCCGTAAAGCCCGCAACGTAGCCAACGACGGGCTTGGTTACGTTTGCCTTGATGTATTCGGCTGCGCGTTCTTCCGCGTCGCCACCGATCTCACCAATCATGACGATCAGCTCGGTGTCGGGATCTTCTTCGAAGGCCTTGAGAGCATCAATGTGCGTAGTTCCGATTACCGGGTCGCCGCCAATTCCGATGCAGGTGGTGAATCCGATGTCGGAAAGCTCGTACATCATCTGGTAGGTGAGCGTGCCAGACTTGGAGACTAGGCCAATGCGGCCGGGACCCGTGATGTCAGCGGGCGTGATACCCACGTTGGACTTTGCGGGCGAGATGATGCCGGGGCAGTTCGGGCCAATCAGTTGAACGCCCTTGGCTTCAGCAGCTTGGCGGAACTCCACGGAGTCCTGAACGGGAATGCCCTCCGTGATGACCACGACGAGACGCATACCTGCCTCTACGGCTTCGAGCACGGCGTCCTTGGCAAAACGTGGGGGCACGAAAACTACGGAGACGTCCGCTCCAGTTGCTTCCTTAGCCTCGGCAACGGTTCCAAAAACAGGGACCTCAACCTGGCCGGCCTCAACCTTGTCAGCCATGGGGCCGTATGGTGTGACGTTGAACGTCTGTGTTTGTCCGGCCTTGCGTGGGTTCACGCCGCCCACGACCTTGGTGCCAGAAGACAGCATGCGTGTGGTGTGCTTGGTGCCTTCTGAACCTGTCATGCCCTGGACGATAATCAGATCATTTTCATCTAGAAAGATAGCCATCTTTTCGGTCCTTTCAGGCTTTCGCGAGTTCAGCGGCCTTGGCGGCAGCGCCGTCCATGGTCTCGATCATGGTTACGAGGGGGTGGCTAGCTTCGGCCAAAATCGCACGGCCTTCTTCAACCTTGTTGCCGTCAAGGCGTACCACTATTGGTTTCGTTGCGGCATCGCCCAGAAGTTCGAGGGCGCCGATGATTCCCTTGGCAACCTCGTCGCACGCGGTGATGCCACCGAAAACGTTTACGAGGCAGGAACGCACCTGTTCGTCACCGAGGATGACGTCAAGGCCCTTGGCCATAACCTCTGCGGAAGCACCGCCACCGATGTCGAGGAAGTTCGCGGGGCGCGTACCGTACTTCTCGCCTGCGTATGCGACGACGTCAAGGGTGGACATTACAAGGCCTGCGCCGTTTCCAATAATGCCAACCTCGCCTTCGAGGCGAACGTAGTTCAGGCCCTCCGCCTTGGCCCTGGCCTCGCGCGGGTCCTGCACCGACGTGTCCTTCAGGGCCTCATGCTCGGGGTGACGGAATGCGGCATTGTCATCAAGCGAAACCTTACCGTCAAGAGCAATGATCGAGCCGTTTTCAACCTTGACCAGCGGATTCACCTCAACGAGCGTTGCATCTTCACCCTTGTAAACGTCCCAAAGTTTCACGAGGACGGGAGCAAGCGCATCAAGTTCATCAGCAGTAAAGCCAGCCTCGGTAAGGATTTCACGCGCTTTCGCATCATCGATACCAACCGTGGCGTCCAGGCCTACTTTGGCGAGGGCTTCGGGGCGCTCTTTCGCGAGGGTTTCGATGTCCATGCCGCCTTCGCGCGAACACATGGCCAGGTGGCGGCGGTTAGCGCGGTCAAGAAGGATGGAGAAGTAGTACTCTTCTTTGATTGCAGCGCCCTCGGCAATCATGACGCGGTGGACGGTGTGGCTCTTGATATCCATGCCGAGGATTTCCTCGGATTTCTCACGAGCCTCACCGGGCGAGTGCGCGAGTTTAACGCCACCTGCCTTGCCGCGGCCGCCGACCTTAACCTGGGCTTTGACAACTACAGTGCCGCCTCCCAGTTCGGTAGCTGCCGCTTGTGCTTCATCTGGGGTGGTGGCGACGATGCCACGGAGAACTGGTACACCGTGCGCTTCAAAGAGGTCGCGCGCCTGGTATTCGTATAGATCCACGCCCTTGCCTTTCGTCTGGATCGTATGGTCCTCGGTTGCGAAATCTGAAGAAGAGCTTCACATAAAAGAAGCTCGACATCGAGACATCTTGATATTAGGTTAGCGTCTTGCGGCAAAAAATGCGTCACTAATGGCGCGAATCTCACTTTCATATATCAAGTTTGAGATTTGCGCCATTAGCTTGCCAAGGATTGCTTAGAGCTTCTTTAGCGGAGCGTAACGAAGCAGTAATCGGCGTGGTTTTCCTTCGCCAAAATCTACGTGCGCCACCTGTGACGCTCCGTCTCCTTCCAGACGAATCACCACTCCCTCACCGTAAGAGGCGTGTTGCACCCGATCACCGGCGGCCAGCTGAATCACTGGAGCGGAGCTCTTCTTCGCCTTGCCTTGCCCGAGTTTGATGGGTTTGAACTTCTCACCGGCTTCCCTCACGCGGCTGACAGCGTCACTGTCAAAACGCGAGGTGACGCGCGACGATCGCTTCCCAGAGGAGGAGCCCCGGTAGCGGCCCGACCCAAAGGCGGGACTGAAGTCAGAATCGGAATAGCCCGAACCGGAACTGTATTTAGACCCGTAGCCAGATTCATAACCACCGGAGCGATAATTGTCCATTTGGGTACGCTCACGCCTGATTTCCAACACTTCGCCAGGAATGTCATCCAGGAAACGCGAAGGGGGCAAATCCACGGGCGTTCCCCATGCAGACCGCACGGCGGCGCGCGTTAGGTACAGGCGTTTTCGGGCGCGCGTGATCGCAACGTATGCGAGGCGACGCTCTTCGGATAGTTCGCTTTCATCCGTGAGGCTGCGCTGGTGAGGGAATGTTCCATCCTCGAGGCCGGTGACGAACACGATAGGAAATTCCAGGCCCTTAGCAGTGTGCACGGTCATCAGGGTGACTTCCCCACTGCTCGCGCCGCCCGCAAGGTCTGCGGAGTCTGGAACTTGGTCGGCATCTGCTACGAGGGATACCCGCTCGAGGAAGTCCACTAACCCACCCTCGGGATTCACCTGGGCAAAGTCCTCGGCCACGGAGTGTAGTTCGGCCAGATTCTCAACGCGAGAGGCGTCTTGCGGGTCGTTAGATTCGCGTAGCTCTTTGAGGTAGCCGGTGGCTTCCATGACGTCGTCGAGTACGGAGCTAATGGTCGCTCCTGCTTCTACCGCGCATCGCATGGTTTCGAGCAGTCCCCAGAAACCGGCGGCCGCGTTGAGCGCCCTCGGGCTGGCCCCCGTAACCAGGTTGCCGCCGCCTTCTGCACGAGCTTTTTCTATATGAGCTTCCCATGCCCCCTCGGGCAGGTCTACGCCCTCCCCTTCCCCGCGCGGGCAGTCTTTTGCAATCCAATTTTCGCGTAGCGCCCCTCCAAAATTTGTGGCATACATGTCGGCATGGGCGATGAACGCCCCCTCTGCTTTGTCGCCAATGCCACGCCGGGGCGTGTTGATGATGCGGCGTAGTGAAACCGTATCATCAGGGTTTGTGATGGCCTGCAGGTAGGCAATCGCGTCCTTGATTTCTTTGCGCTCATAGAACTTGGTGCCGCCAACAACCCGGTATGGAATTCCGGCTCGAACAAGCGATTCTTCTAGGGCGCGCGACTGGGCGTTGGTGCGGTAGAAGATCGCCATGTCGCCGTACTTGTAGCTACCGATCAGGTTGTCGATTTCACCGATGATGAAGCGCGCCTCGTCATGTTCAGATTCGGCCGCGTCGTAGATGATGTTGTCCCCAGCGCCCAGGTCGGTCCACAGGGCCTTCGCGCGCCGCCCGGAGTTTTTTGAGATGACGGCGTTTGCTGCCGACAAAATGTTTTGGGTGGACCGGTAATTTTGTTCTAGGACCACGGTGTGCGCGTTCTGGAAGTCCTTCTCGAACTCTTCGATGTTGCGAATGGTGGCGCCCCGGAATGCGTAAATCGACTGGTCCGAGTCGCCAACTACCGTCAGTTCGCCCTGCGGAACATCGGTTCCATCTCCGATTAGTTCGCGGATTAGCACGTATTGTGCGTGGTTCGTGTCTTGATATTCGTCGACGAGGATGTGGCGGAATCTCCTGTGGTAGTGCTCGGCAACGGCCCTATTCTCTTTGAGAAGCTGAACGGTGCGCATGATGAGATCATCGAAATCGAGGGCGTTCGATTCGCGCAAGCGCTTTTGATAGTCGCGGTAGACGTTTGCAACGGTTTGCGAAACTGGATCGTTTGGTGCGATCTCTGCGTATTTACTAGGCGTGATGAGGTCGTTCTTGAGGTCAGAAATACGCGCCTGAAGCATTTTGGCACTAAATCGCTTGGTGTCGACATTTTGGGCACGTGCAACCATGGTGACGAGACGGTTGGAATCCTGCTGGTCGTAAATGGTGAACGAGGAGCGCAGGCCCGCCGCCTGGTATTGCTCGCGCAGAATGCGCACGCATGCGGAGTGGAAAGTGAATACCCACATGCGGCGCGCCTCGGGGCCGATTAGACCGGCAACCCGCTCCCGCATTTCGGCCGCAGCTTTGTTAGTAAATGTGATTGCGAGGATCTCGCTGGCGCGAGCCCTCCCCGTGCGGAGCAGGTATGCAATGCGATGAGTAAGCACACGCGTCTTTCCGGATCCCGCACCGGCCACCACGAGTAACGGCCCACCCTCGTAAACAACGGCTTCATGCTGCTGCGGATTGAGGCCGTTGGTGAGGTCACTGGTGTCAACAGACGCTGGTTCTTCCCACAGCGTGCCCGGCGTATCCCACGATACTTCCGGCTCGTCTCCTTGCGCCGCCAGTGGAGGCAGGCCAGGTAGTGCGGTGTAGGAGTGTGCAGGTTCGTTAAAGCTTCGCATCGCGCTTTCCAACTTGTCGACTATTCGGGCAGGTTAGCCGCCCGCATCAACTGTACACACTGCCACGGACATGAAGTTAGCGGGGCGCTCACACGATGTTTCTTGCAGCAGCCCAACGCGCCAGTTCATTGCGGTTTGAGAGTTGCAGTTTGCGTAGTACAGACGAAACGTGGGTTTCTACAGTTTTTACCGAGATGAAAAGTTCGCCGGCTACTTCTTTGTAGGTGAATCCGCGCGCGATCAGCCGCATAACTTCACGTTCGCGTGCGGAGAGTAGGTCGAGTTCCTCATCGGTAGTGGCTATCTCACGGGTTCCAAATGCATCGAGAACGAATCCGGCAAGGCGCGGCGAGAAGGCAGCGTCACCGGCACCAACGCGGATGATCGCTCCCACGAGATCCTTGGTGGAGATCGATTTAGTGACGTACCCGCGAGCGCCTGCCCGTATGGTTGCAACCACGTCTTCGGGCGAGTCCGACACGGAGAGGGCCAGGTAGCGCACGTTGGGAAGGTCAGCGGTTGCGCGCGGAATTTCAGCGCCGCCTCCGCCTCTTCCACCGGGTAGGTGCACGTCTAGCAACACGACATCTGGCTGGAGTTCGCGAACGAGGGCGATACCGCTGTCTACGTCTTCGGCTTCGCCAATAACACTGACTTCTTCGGAATATTTTGACAGCTCGTGGCGCACGCCGGCACGTACGAGGGGGTGGTCATCAATGATTATTACGTTTAGTGTCACGGTTTAATCTTTTCACTTCGAGGAACACTGATGTGAATTTCGGTTCCGGGGTTCAGGGTGCGGATTTCTACGCGACCGCCGGCGCGTTCGGTTCTAGCGATGATTGAGTCGCGCACGCCGTGCCGGTCGGCAGGCATGTTTGAAAGGTCGAAGCCAGGGCCCGCGTCTTTGATGTAGATGTCGTACTGGTCGCCAAGTTCTGCGTAGATCTGTATGGGCGGCGCTCCGTGCCGTGCGGCGTTCTTGGCGGCTTCTGTGGCGGCGGCGATGGCGGCCTGTTCGTTAGGTCCGGGCGCGGCGTCGCCAACGGTCACGGTTTCGATTTCTACGCCGTAAAGTTCTTCAACCGCCTCGATTGACATTTCGAGAAGGCGCCTAGCGGATGCGCTCGTTCTTTCCGCTCCCGTATATAGCCACGCTCTAAGTTCACGTTCTTGTTTGAGGGCAAGAGAGCGCACGCTGGCAGGGTTATCCGCATTGTTCTTAATGAGAGTGAGGGTTTGGAGGACGGAGTCGTGCAGGTGCGCTGCGATGTCGGCGCGTTCGGTTTCGCGGGCACGAGCCACCTGGGTGGCAGAGAGTTCTTTGGTCATGCGCATAACTAGAGGCGAAAATGCGAGCGCGAGAACGAGGATGAGGGCCAGGCCTAGGATCAGGCCGGGAAGCAGGCCGGCCCCTCCTCCCAGAAGCAGGAGGGTGACGCCGCCGAGGACGGCAACCACACCCGTTCCGGTAAGGCCAAGCACCATGGGGTTCTTCCAGTCTTGGATGCTGGAGGACTGCACCCAGATGAGAGCGATGCCCGCAAGGAGGAGGGCGGTTGCGATCCAGTCTTTGCTGAGATAGATCCACCCGGATTGCACGGCCCAGAAGATCGCGGCGGCTAGAAGGAGGACGATGGCAAAGGCAATGCCGTTGCGGGCGGTACCGGCGGGTACGTTACGGTGTTCTTTAACGGGCCTGGCGATGCGGGCCGCACGGTATCTGCGTTCTTCGCTCACCTTCGGCGTGAGTGCCCACAACCATACGTAGAGTATTGGGCTCCCAAGTGGAACCAGCGCTAAAAAAGCTACTCGTAGTACCGTTACGGATACGTGCAAGTGCACGGACAACCCGGATACGACGCCTGCCAACCACGGCTTAGGTCTACCATCCGCTCCGCGCGGAGTACGCTCGAGTGGCGGCCTTACTGCGGCCAGCCAATTTTGTTGTTGCGCGCTATTCACACTCTCATAGTGCCAAAAAATAACCTCGCTTGTACTTCCCCTACCCCAGATTCAGGGTGAAATCAGGGCCTTCCCTGATACCGCAAGACGGCGGCGCGGGTGATTATTGAATCATGAGTTACAACTATCAGCCTCCGCGCCCGCCCTACGAGCCAGATGAGCGGGGTCGACAGAGCTTTTTCAATTCGATCCGCAGTTGGCGTATTCGCCGTGAACCCGATCGTTGGATCGGCGGCGTGGCTTCCGGCGCCGCAGTTATCACAGGTCTTGACGCCAACCTGATTCGCGGCCTGATGTTCCTTTTCGCGATTTTGAACCCGCGCGTGATGCTGTTCGCGTATGCGGCGCTCTGGGCGCTCGTTCCAGAACGCACAGATAACCGAATCCATCTTGAAGAGTTCATTCAGGCACGTTTCGATATCGCGCACTTGGGTGTGGCAGCGTTTGCTATTTTCGGCTTCTTCTGGCCTATTTCTATCGAGTACAAAACGGGCGATGGCTGGATTGGAGGGTTGTATGGTGCGGGAGGCACCGTCGCAACATTCTTCTTAGTCGCAGCGGCTGTACTGATCATTATTTTGATGAGTAAACGCAAACAACGTGAGGAGCTCGGGAGCCCACATGGTCCGCGCCCACCCTATGGCGAGGCGCACCAATCTCACAGTAGCGCATTTCCTCCCCGCCAGAACGACTTCAGGTTTGACGAGACTGGCAACGCGGTCCAGCCCGGTGAGACTTCCCTGCCTAACCAAAACCAGCAGGAACCAAATGCCCCGGCTTGGAATGTCTCGGACGATGCACCGGAACACGAGGAAAATATAGTTGGTCCCGCTCCCACGAATGCCGCGTTTATGACCGATCAAACAGCATGGAACTCGAACCAACCGGCGCCCCCCTTGCGTGGCCCTGAGCCGAGGCCAGTTCCCTACGCCCCGTATGGGCAACCCGCACCACTACCGCCTTACCCGGTGAGGACACGCCCGCAGGGCCCTGGCGTGTCTGCATTCCTTGGCATTACGGGTTCACTGTTCCTCGTTACGGCCCTCACTTGGCTACTGTGGCGGATGAATTTCTTTACGAATCCGGGAATTATCGCAACTTCGGTGGTTGGCGTCGCGTTCATAATCACTGGAATGGTTTTGGGCGTGCGCGCGTTGCAGGGCAAGCAGGGCACGTGGCTCACCGCGCTGTCGATTGTAGTGACGGTTCTGGTCCCGGGATTCATGATGGTTGTTGGTAGCGCATCGGCCTTTTTAGCTTTTTAGGAGTGAATCATGACGGAAAATAAGAACATTCCTGACGAAGATAAGACCACTTCGTTTGAGGTGGACAGCACCGCCCAAATGCCGATGGGCGAGGGAGAGGACTCCGGCGCAACCGAGCTTCTTCCGGAGCTTAACTTTGACCCAGCGGACCAGCCCAGCGCGTTTGATCCGCGCGTGACGGGGGAATCCGATGCGAATGAAACGGAGAACAACGCGGGAGAGCCTGAAGTCTTCGCAACCGCGTCTTCGCAAAATGAGCCAGCGCAGGCCGGGCATGTCCCCAACGAAACACCTGGCCCCGCTTCCTCCTTCGAAGACTCGCGCCGCCAGGAAGACCCGTTTGCAGATACCGGCTTTGCTCCGCAACGTCCCGCTTTTCAGCCTCCCCTAGAGAATGAAGACGAGGATCGTTCGGTCAAGTTCGGCTTGCTGACTTGGGCGCTCACCCTCATTGCGATTGGAGCGCTTATCATCTCGATGCCGTGGTGGCACATGTTCAACTGGCCTCTGCTAGGGACGGTGGGGCTAACGGCGATGGGACTTATTATGCTGATCACTGCGGCTATAGCAAGCCTGAAGGAAAAGAAGTCCAAGATGTGGTGATTTTCCACTCGATTAACTCCCGCTCGAGAATACCCCCACGGGTACACGATATGATCGATCGTAAACCCGTGGGGGTATCTTTCGTATAGATTGCAGGTTGTAAAAATGACTTCAGTTCAGGTAAGCGAAGAAGATCGCCGCGCGGTTCGAAACCGCCTATCTCGGGCACGCGGTCAAATTGATGCCATTATCCGCCAGCTTGAGGAAGACAAGCCGTGCCTAGAGATTTTGCCGCAAATGATCGCGGCATCGAAGGCGGTGGACAGGGCTACGTACGCGATGGTTTTGGCGGCCATCCAATCTTGTGCGGCCAGTGAAGGCAGCGGGATGGATGATCATCCCGACGCTGAGGAACTTCGCAAAATCTTCTTGTCCCTTGCGTAGTTTGCGCAGCTGTTCAGTTTTAGGAGTGTCATGAAGCTTGTAGTTGTTGGCGGCGTTGCCGGCGGCATGTCCGCGGCGGCGCGGGCTCGCCGTATCGATGAGCACGCCGAGATTGTGGTTTTTGAGGCCGGGGAGTATGTCTCATTTGCAAATTGCGGCCTCCCGTATCATTTAGCCGGGGAGATTGAGGAGCGAGATGCACTTTTGTTGCACACTCCCGAGTCGCTGGCTCGCCGCTCAAACTTGGACGTGAGGATTGAAACGCGGGTGACCCGGATCAATCGCGATGCGAAAACGGTGACGGCCGTAGGTCCTGTGGGCGAGTACGAGGAGGCTTACGACAAGCTGATTCTAGCCCCCGGTTCGGTGGCGGCCACTCCCCCGATTGAAGGCATTGACCATCCGGCTGTCTCAACGCTGCGCACCATCCCCGAGATGGACAAAGTCATCAACTTGGCCGAGGCAGGCCTTGCAAAATCGAATGAGAACCGCGCGGCCAAAGCGATTGTGATTGGTGCGGGCTTCATTGGTTTAGAAGCTGTCGAGGCGCTGGTCCACCGCGGGTTTGAGGTTGAACTGGTGGAGTTCGCCAGCCACGTCCTGCCCATGATGGACGGCGACCTGGCCGTGGTGTTGCACCGTGAGCTTCGCGCAAACGGGGTTGGTCTGCACCTTGGTGTGGGAGCTTCGAAGTTCGAGGACGGCGATGGCTACCCCGTGAAGGTTACTTTGTCTGATGGCAAGCAGCTGCAGGCTGACGTGGTGGTAACCGCGATGGGCGTGCGCCCCAACTCTCAGCTGGCTAAAGACGCGGGCCTCGAGCTCGGTGAGCGCGGCGGCATCTTAACTGATGCGAACCAGATCACTTCGGATCCGGATATTCTTGCGGTTGGCGACGCCGTCGAGGTGCAGTGGGCAGACGGTAGCGTGGCTCCGGTAATGCTGGCGGGCCCGGCAAACCGGCAGGGTAGGCGCGCGGCAGACGTGGCTTTGGGCCGCAAGCCGATTAGGCAGGCTCCGGTGCTCGGCACAGCTGGTATTCGCCTATTTAACTACGTTGCGGCATTCACGGGCGCAAGCTCAGAAAAGCTTGACCGAATGGGCATAGAGCACACGACGGTACGCATCCACGCGGCTAACCACGCGGGATACTACCCCGGCTCGACCCCAATCCATTTGAACGCTAACTTCGCTCCCGATGGGCGCCTGTTGGGTGCCGCAGCTGTGAGTAAGGACGGTGCGGAGCGCCGCATTGACGTCCTCGCCACTGCGATTCGCGCGGGAATGACTGCGGAGGATCTTGCGGAACTGGAACTCACCTATGCTCCTCCCATTGGCGCAGCTAAGGATCCGATCAACATTCTTGGCTTCGTTGCGCGCAACACGCTTGAGGGCAACGCTCCGATCTGGGACTTCTCCGATTTTGAGCAGGTGAAAGCAGATGAAGTCATTTTGGATGTTCGCCCAACTCACACGATTGCCCCGGATCGCGTGATCCGCGAGGCTGTGGCTATCCCAATTTTCGAACTTCGCGGCCGACTTGACGAGCTGCGCGCAATTGCGGGCGACCGCGCAATCGCTGTGCACTGCAAGACCGGCCTAAACGCCTACTTGGCTGAGCGTATCCTTTCGCAGGAGGGTTTCAAGGTTCGCAATCTGACGGGCGGCTACGACTCGTTTGACCTGGCGAACGAGGCTGCTCAGACCAGCAAGTAGTCTGCCCGGGCTCGCGTTAAATGCGGGCCATTTCGAAACGGTAAAAGTATTGGTGCGGATCCTGATTTTTCAGATCCGCACCAATACTTTTAGGTCTTTACGCCCCCTCGCCTACTTGTCGGTTAGGCCGGCGTAGCGTTCGAGTTCTTCTTCAATGACGGAGTCATCAAGCTTTTGGAACACAGGCTTGGGCTTGCCGATCACCGTGCCGGGTACCACGTCGTGGCGCTTCCACTCGGGGAAACCACTGTAGTCGCCGGTAATGATCGGGTAGTGCAGGTCTGAGCCGTCCTCGGCCTTAACGTCAAGGTCAGTTACCTCTTCGATACGAGGCATTGGCGCGATTTCGCCCTTACCCCCCATGACCGCGTCAACAGCGTTTGCGGAGGTGGGCAGGAACGGTGAAAGCATGAGGTTCAGGTCAGCAACCGCTTGCGCCAGAGTCCACAGGATCGTGCGTAGGCGCGGCATTTGCTCTTCGGACTTCAGCTTGAAGGGTTCGGTGTCCGCAACGTATTTGTTGGCTTCCCCAACGAGAGCCATGATCTCGCGGATCGCAGCCTTTTGGTGGTGGCGGCTAATCTTATCCCCAACAGTGTCGAATCCTGCCTCGATCTTGTCTAGGAGGTCGCGGTCGATCTGCTCCAGTTCGCCGGGCTGTGGGATTTCGCCAAAGCGTTTGGCAATCATGGAGGCCGTGCGGTTCACCAGATTGCCCCAGCCGGCTACGAGTTCAGAGTTGGTGCGGCGCACGAACTCCGCCCAAGTAAAGTCAGCGTCGGAGGTTTCCGGCCCGGCTGCGCTAATGAAGTAGCGCAGGGCGTCCGCCTGGTAACGCTGTAGCATGTCGCGCACATAGATCACGATGCCGCGCGAGGATGCGAACTTCTTGCCCTCCATAGTGAGGAACTCGGAAGATACTACCTCGGTGGGTAGGTTAAGTTTGCCGAGGTCTCCGGGTTGACCTCCCTTATCGCCCTCACCGTTGTATCCGAGCAGTTCGGCTGGCCAAATCTGCGAGTGGAACACGATGTTGTCTTTGCCCATGAAGTAGTAGGACAGCGCTTCAGGGTCATTCCACCATTTGCGCCAGGCTTCGGGATCACCGATACGGCGCGCCCACTCGATCGACGCCGACAGGTAGCCCACTACCGCGTCAAACCAAACGTAAAGGCGTTTCGAGGGCTGGTCTTCCCAACCTGGCACGGGAATACCCCAGTCGATGTCGCGAGTCATGGCGCGCGGGCGGATGTCTTCAAGGAAGTTCTGCGAGAACTTAATGACGTTAGGACGCCAGCGTCCCGACTCTTCGCGATCATCCAGCCACGCCGATAGTGCTTTGGCGAGAGCGGGAAGATCGAGGAAGTAGTGGTCGGTTTCCACAAACACTGGGGTTTCCCCATTGATTCGCGACTTCGGATAGATGAGGTCGGTGGGATCCAGCTGATTGCCGCAGTTGTCGCACTGGTCGCCGCGAGCACCGGGGTCACCGCAGATTGGGCAAGTGCCTTCAATGTAGCGGTCAGGGAGCGTGCGCCCCGTGGAGGGCGACACTGCGCCGTGCGTGCGCTGGACAAGCATGTAGCCGTTGTCGCGCACTACTTCGAACATGGATTGCACAACCTGGTAATGGTTACCGGTGGTGGTGCGCGTGAAGAGGTCGTATGACAGCCCGAGGGCCACTAGGTCTTCAACGATCAGGCGGTTGTTCTTATCGGCTAGTTCGCGTGGAGTCATGCCTTGCTCGTCAGCGGCAACGAGGATGGGCGTACCGTGTTCATCGGTACCTGAGACCATAAGCACCTCGTGGCCCCGCATCCGCATGTAGCGAGAGAATACGTCGGAGGGAACTCCGAAGCCTGCTACGTGTCCGATGTGACGAGGGCCGTTTGCATACGGCCATGCTACTGCTGACAGAATTCGACTCATGGCTCTACTTTAGTGCTTTTGCAGGGCGTGGTTCCACCTACTCCCCTCGCTGACGTTCTTTTGCCAATAAAGGAAACCGCTTCAATTCGGAGCGCTTTGCTTGTTGAGAGTTTGACCGTCTTAAAATCGATAAAGGAGGATCGCGAAGCACCGCGCTGTTGCACATGAAATCGAATGGCTACTACTCGGGTTTACGAGCGAGCGCCGCCCGGTACAGCTCGTTTTTACGAACTCCAGTTTCTTCCGATACAAGTTTGGCAGCGGCTTTCAGTTTCATTCCGCCTTCGGCTAGGGCAATAACTTTAGCAACGTAGTCTTCAGCATTCTTTTCGCGCGGATCCGCACCTGCTACGACAAGCGTTAGTTCACCTTTGACGTCGTCGCGGGTTGCGTAAATTAAATGATTGAGGTCTCCGCGAATAACCTCTTCATGGGTTTTGGTAAGTTCTCGGCAGAGCACTGCTTTGCGCGCCCCTCCGAATACGTTGGCCATATCTGTGAGGTTCTCGTGAATCCGCTTTGGGGAGTCAAAAAACACCATGGTACGCGGCTCTTCTTTAAGATCTTCAAGGCGGCGTTCGCGCTCCCCAGGTTTACGGGGGATGAAGCCTTCAAAGCAGAACCTGTCGGTGGGTAGACCCGAGACACTGAGGGCGGTAAGTACTGCGGAAGGGCCGGGGAGGGCGGAGACTGGGATGCCTCGTTTAGCTGCTTCGCTGACCACCCGATAGCCGGGATCGGAAATCGTGGGCATGCCAGCGTCGGAGACGATGAGGACTCGCTCGCCGTCTTCAGCTCGGTGCAGAACTTTATCTACCCGCTCGTTCTCATTGTGCTCATGAAGGGATTTGATGTCGCCGTTGATACGTACGCCGAGGCGTGTTGCGAGTTTAAGAAGTCGACGCGTGTCTTCTGCGGCCACCAAGTCTGCTTCTGCGAGGGCACGAACGAGTTTAGGAGACGCATCATTAGTGTCTCCAATAGGTGTGGCTGCTAGAAGGATAGAGCCTGATCTCTGTACGGGAGCGTTATCTGAGTCCACGCTTCCATCATGTCAAACTTTCGGTTTGCCGTCACGACGACGATAAGCAAGCGAGCTGTGGGCTACTGTTCTAGTGGCGTTTACGTGTTAGTACGGTTATAAGGTTAAATACCGTTGTATTGATAGGGTGGGTGTACGTGTTGGGGCCCCACCAAGTGGTGGGGCCCCAACACGTGTTAAAAGAATGATAGCGGTGGTTTCCTACTCTCCCA
>OIFX01000158.1_pt1 | contig 55082 bp, 33 predicted proteins | sample 1582151 | NCBI WGS metagenome assembly OIFX01 (sample SAMN07501068, study PRJEB24779) | human gut metagenome
ACAGTAAAACTGAATAATACTTAGTCGATAAAGGGTTATAGGTTACCTTTAACAACCTAAATACATTATATAAGGAGGAGCAAATGAGAAGATTTTTATCGGGAAACGAAGCTGTAGCACAAGGCGTTAGATTATCGAAACCAAACGTGATTTCGGCGTACCCTATCACTCCACAAACTACAGTGGTTGAAAAATTATCGGAAATAGTAGAACAAAAACAGCTCGATGCAAGATTTGTTCATGTTGAAAGTGAACACTCTGCTCTATCTTGTGCGATTGGTGCTAGCGCCATCGGAGCAAGAACTTTCACAGCGACAAGTTCGCAAGGACTGTTGTACATGGCAGAATGTCTTCCCTACGCAGCTGGCGGCAAATTCCCTATCGTGATGGTGAATGCGAATCGTTCAACTGCACTTCCTTGGAATATTTTCGGAGACCAACGTGATTCCTTGTCGCAACTTGATAGCGGTTGGATTCAAGTGTACGTGGAAGATGCACAAGAAGCTTTGGATACAGTGATTGAAGCTTATTACATCGCTGAACACAAGAAAATTTCCACTCCAGTGATGATTAACTTGGACGGATTCGACCTCACACACACTTACGAACCTGTTGATGTTCCAGAATCTAATGATGTGGATGAATTTTTACCGAAATTTGAAACAGAAAACAAATTCGACGTCAATCATCCGAGAAATTTGGGGTTTTCAGTGGGGCCAAGTGATAATTTGGAATGGAAAATCAGAGAAAATAAAGCCGTTGTGGATTCTTTGGAAATAATCGAAGAATCAAGAAAAAAATTCAAACAGATTTTCAACAGAGATCATGGTGGTGTGATTGATTCCTACAAAGTTGAAGATGCAGATTATGTTTTGATTTCTATCGGATCAATCTCTGGATTAATCAGAAGTGTAGTCGATGAATTAAGAGAACAAGGAGAAAAAGTCGGATACTTGAAACTAAGATACATCAGACCTTTTCCAACAGAAAAATTGAGAAAAGAACTTCAAAGTGCTAAAAGAATCGGTGTTTTGGAAAAAGATATTTCATTCGGTCATTTCGGAACTGTCTACACTAACGTGAAATCAGTCACAGACATTGATTCACAAAACTTTGTCGGAGGACTTGGAGGACGCAACATCACAAGAGATAACATCAAAGAGATTTTCGAAAAACTTAAACAAAAGGGCGAAGAACTTAATTTTATAGGAGCGAAGTGCAATGAGTAACATAAATAAACGAACAATTACACAAGACGAATATTTTTACGGACACAAAGCATGTTCTGGTTGTGGAGCAGCCCTTGCAGTTAGAATCGCTTTGAAAGTTCTCGGAGAAAGAGCAATCTCTGTTCTTCCAGCAGGTTGCATGTCAGCAGTTGGATTTAATTTCCCGCAATTAGCTTTCAAGAACAACTCGATTATTTCGACGTTCGCTGGAACAGGCTCCATGCTTTCTGGAATTTACGAAGGAGCGAAATCTTTGGGGATTGAAGATTTGCAAATTGTTGGATTTGCAGGAGACGGCGCTACGGCAGACATTGGATTTCAAACATTATCCGCTGCAATAGACCGCGGTGACGATGTAATCTACATTTGCTACGACAACGAAGCCTACATGAACACAGGAATTCAAAAATCGTCCTTGACACCATTTGGCTCATCGACAACTACAACACCTGCAGGAAAAAACATCCACGGAAACACTCGAAACAAGAAAAATATTTTCGATATAATCGCAGCCCACGACATATCTTACGCAGCCACTGCATCTGTCGGCTACATTCAAGATTACATCGACAAGGTTGAAAAAGCATCCAAAATCCGTGGAACCAAATACATTCACGTCCTCTCCCCTTGTCCAGTCGGTTGGGGTACAAATACAGACGATACGATTGATTTGGCGAAAGAAATCGTGGACAATTGCATGTTTCCATTAGAAGAATACGAAAATGGAAAATATTCCATCAAAGAAATCAAAAATAGAAAATCAGTTCACGATTACATCAGAAAACAAAGAAGATACAAACATTTGACAGATGAAGAAATAGATTTAATTGAAGAAAACACAATCAAAAATTACGAAAACAAACTTAGGAGGAGCTATCATGATTAGAAACAACATCAAAGAAATTACAAAAGAAAAATTAGAAAGTTTAAGAACATCAAAATACTGGGAAGAAGAATTGGAAACACTAAGCCGTGAAGAAATCGAAAAACTACAATTACACGAATTGAAAAATATATTGGTTCACGCTTACGAAAATTCAGAATACTACAGAAAAAGCTTCGACGAAAATTTGTTAGATCCATACGAATTTTCATCACTTGAAGAACTTGCAAACTATCCATTTATCAACAAGAAAACAGAACGTGACACACAACACAAGGGAAGTTTCCTTGGACAAATGGCTTGCACAAGTGAAGACGACGTAGTATTCATCTCCGCATCTTCAGGATCTACTGGAGTTCCTACGATTTCTCCATTCACACAACAAGACCTCGACGAATTCCAAAACGTAGAATCAAGATTTTTCTACCAAATAGGAATGAGAAAACAAGACCGTTACGTTCACGCACTCAACTTCTCGTTATTTGTCGGAGGTCCTGATGTAATCGGAGCACAAAATGTCGGCGCACTTTGTATTTGGGCAGGCACAATTCCATCCGAAAAATTATTGAACATAATTGTAAATTACAAACCAACTATAATTTGGACGACTCCTTCTTATGCGTGGTATTTGGGTGAAACTGCCAAGAAACACGGCTATGATCCAAAAGAATTATCGTTGAAGAAAATAATCGTTGCAGGAGAACCTGGTGGATCAATCAACGCCACAAGAGAAAAAATCGAAGAATTGTGGGACGCTGATTTGTATGATTTCTACGGATTAAGTGATATCTTCGGAGCGTGTGCTGCAATGTGTGAACAAAAAGATGGACTTCACATCGCTGAAGATCAAATTTTAGTTGAAGTAATCGATCCTGAAACTGGAAAAGTTCTACCAGAAGGAGAAGTCGGAGAATTAGTCTTCACATCTTTGAGAAAACAAGCAAGACCAATGATTAGATTTAGAACTGGAGACATCGGATATGTAAACAAACAAAGATGCAAATGCGGCAGAACATCTACAAGAATTTACATAATCGGAAGATTAGATGACATGTTTATAGTATCTGGAGTGAACGTATTTCCTTCAGATGTGGAACACGCAATCAGACAAGTCGAAGGAATCACTGGCGAATACAGAATCAGAATCTTCGACAAGAACCTCAGCACCGCTTATTCTGTTGAAGTCGAAAAAAATGACGACATCACAGATGTAGAAGCTTTGAGAGAAAATATATGGAAAGAACTGAAAGTTAGACTTGGAGTAAAACCTCACGAAATCATCATCCACGAAGACGGATATCTTCCAAGACAAACTCACAAAGCAAACAGAGTTATAGACGAAAGACAATAAAATGAAAAACTTATCAAATAGAGCGACAAGTTTCACCGAATCTGTCATCAGAAAAATGACACTTGTCGCCAACAAATACAATTCAATCAATTTGGCGCAAGGATTCCCAGAATTTGATCCGCCAATTGAAATATTAAACAGATTACAAGAAATTTCTCTGATAGGCCCTCATCAATATTCCATAACTTGTGGGGCGAAAAATTTGAGAGAAGCCATCGCAAAAAAACACGAAAAACTCACAGGAAACACCACGAATCCTGATGAAAACGTCGTTGTAACATGCGGTGGTACAGAGGCAATGATGGCGAGCATGATGGCAATCACCAACCCCGGTGACAAAGTTATCATATTCTCTCCATTTTATGAAAACTACAAAGCCGATGCGATTTTGTCTGGAGCAGATCCAATATTTGTAAAATTAAACCCTCCAAATTTTGGTTTTGACATAAGCGAATTGGAAAATGCATTCAAACAAAATCCGAAAGCCATCATCCTCTGCAATCCCTCTAACCCATCTGGAAAAGTGTTCACCAGAGAAGAATTACAAATAATAGCAGATTTTGCAGAAAAATACGACACATACGTCGTGACAGATGAAGTGTACGAACACATAGTCTACAAACCATACGTGCACACATATTTTGCATCATTACCAAAAATGAAAGACAGAACCATCACCACGACATCTCTCTCCAAAACATACTCAATTACAGGTTGGAGACTTGGCTACACCATCGCAAACAAAGAAATCACACAAGCAATCAAATCAGTGCACGATTTTCTTACAGTCGGAGCAGCAGCCCCACTACAAGAAGCGGCGATAGTTGGACTTAATTTCGGCGATGAATATTACGAAAAACTACAAGAAAAATACACTCACAAAAGAGATATCTTTCTAGGCGGATTAAAAGAAATCGGACTAGACTTCTACTCTCCGCAAGGAACGTATTTCGTAATGGTCGATATATCCAAGTTTAACCGCAAATCAGACTATGATTTCTGCGTAGAATTGTCACAAAAAATCGGCGTAACGCCAGTGCCTGGTTCGTCGTTTTTCAAAGACGATAACAACGATTATGTGAGATTTCATTTCGCCAAAAATGACGACACATTAATTGATGCCATCAATCGCCTACGAAAAATCAACGATTTGTTGGTTGACTAAAATAAATCTAGCTAATTTCAAATAAATACTCCTAAGCAATGACCGCGACATTAGTTGCGGTTTTGCTTTGTCGTAAAATCAAAAGTAGTTTCACGACAGGCGAAAGTAGAAAACCAGTTTGCACGAATATCTAGACTACGAAAATTTGTGATTTCTAAATCTCAAAATCCTAAAATTTGAAGCACGCTTCGCTTACGCGGTCAAATTTTGGACGGATTTTTTCGATTTGAAATCAACCAAATTTTCTCCGTATGATATTCTTAGCAAAACTGGTAATCTACTTTTGTTTCAATGCACTCACAAATATTTTCAAAAATCACTGGACGTTTACGTTTTACAGGAATAAGAAAACACAAAAACTCGTAAACCACTCATCTGTCTACAAAAATTAATAAATTCAAAGCTCATGAAACTAAAATCGCAAACTCGCTGATGCTCAGACAGTGCGATTTCTTAACGTTTCATTCGCTTGAATTTAAAACAATTTTTTCCGAATGATTCGCTTGTTTACGATGTTTTTGGTTTGTTTCAATGCAATCTTGGCAAAGCTGGTAATCTACTTCATTTCACATAATTACAAATCGCTGGACACCGAAACATGATAGAGACATGCAAAACACAAAAACCCTTATGCACACGACAACAAAATCGTCAATTTCTATGCATAAGGGTTTGTTTACCACAGTAATTCTCTGTGATTTATTTATAAAAAACTAAAGTCTTTCTAGAAGTGATTTCACAAATTCATAAGTTCTTTGTGTTGATTCTATTGAAAGTCTTTCCTTAGGACTGTGAACGTCTTTCATAGTAGGTCCAATGGAGATCATTTCCATGTCTGGGAATGTGTCGATAAACACTGCTGGTTCCAATGCTGCATGGACTACTTCCACTTTCATTTCTTTTCCAAACAAATCTTTGTATGTTTCAAGCGCTAAGTTTCTCAATTCAGAATCTTTTGCAAATGCCCATGGTTTGTAATAATCTTCCTTCTTAACTTCAAATCCGTATTTTTCATAAACTTTTGACACATCTTCAGTGTGTGCATCGAATGTTTCTGGGTTTGAACTTCTAAGAGAAATAGTAACCTTCAACACATCATCTTTTATTTCGAAAATAGCCAAATTATTGGAGCATTCAACGATATCTGGGTATTCTTGCATCATGCTGTAAACTCCGTGAGGAACCTCTTCGATGAAAGATAGTATATCTTTTTTGTCATTTTCATCCAATACTTTGTCTGCGTTTTCGCATTTTTCGACTTTAACTCTCATATCTTTATCCAATGGATATTTTGCAATTAAATTAGAAAAATCAACATCGTAGTCGTCTTCATTTGAACTGAACACAACCTTCGCATCCCTTGGAATAGCGTTGTGTTTTGTTCCACCTTCTATACTAACAAGTGCTACAGGAGATTTTTCTTCGATTAACTTCAAAGCTTCACGTGCAAATTTTATGGAGTTTCCTCTTTGTTGGTGAATTTCCATTCCTGAGTGACCACCGAGCATGTTATTGATATTCATTACAAAAGTATTTTTCATTTTATTATCCACATAATTTAACTTTTTAGTTCCTATTATGTTGTGTCCACCTGAACAACCAGACAACAAAATTCCTTCTACTTCAGCGTCAATATTCAAAAGTTTTCTACCTTTGATATTTTCTCTCTTCAATGCTCTTGCACCGACCATTGTAGTTTCTTCGTTAGTAGTCACCAACAATTCAAGTGCTGGATGCTTAGCGTTTTTGTCTTCCATGATTGCAAGCCCAATCGCACTTGCAATACCATCATCTGCCCCCAAAGTAGTGCCTTCTGTTTTAACCCAGTCACCATCTACAACAAGAGGAATAGGATCTGTCAAAAAGTCGTGATCAACGCCATCAGCTTTTTCTGCGACCATATCCATGTGACCTTGAATTACAACAGCAGGATGATCCACATAATCTGGATGAGCTGGTTTTCTGATGATTATATTGTTGCTTTCGTCTTGAATTGTTTCAAGTCCCAATTCTTTTCCAGTCTTGTACAAAAAGTCACTGACTGCTTGTTCATTTCCAGATTCTCTAGGAATTTTAGTCAATTCTTCAAAATAATGAAACACTCTTTCCGGTTTTAAATTTTCTAACATTTTTTCTCCTTTTTTAGTTCAAATTACTGTTCAAACAAACACATTCTTTGAGATTAACCCAAAGAATGTGTTCAAATTTCTAAATTAATGTAACAATATTCCCGAAAGAATACCGTAGTAGTTACCAATTACATAACCTAGCGTTCCTACCAGAAGTGCAGGAACTATAAGTTCTGTCCAACCTTTAGATACAGCCATTGCTGCAGCGGTAGTTGGTCCACCGACATTCGCATTTGATGCGATGATGATTTCTTCGATATTGAATTTGAAAAGTTTTCCAAATATCAATGAAACGATTAAGTTGATTAGTACAACAATTAATGCAAATACTAATAACAATGGAGATTCTCTTAAAATTAATCCGATTGATGCTGGAGCTCCAATAACTGCGAAGAACAAATAAATCAAGAAAGTACCAATTTCTTGGCTACCTCTGATAGATGAAATTTGTTTAGGAAATGCTGATGCAATAATCATAGTAATTGTTGTCATTAACAAGTATTTGTTTCCCAATAATCCGCCTAAAATAGCACTTACAGCACCTTCACCTTTGAATAAATCTCCAAAAAGTGTGGCTAATTTGTCTGATACAGCTACAATAACAAATGACAACGCAACTGTGAAAGCGATATCTTTAAGTGAAATTTCTTTTGCTCCCCAATATTTTGCAGCCATAGTTTTATTAGCTTCCATGTCAGATTCTGATTGTTGTTCCAAAGCATTAACAAGTGGCATCTTGTAATGTTTTTTGATAACAGCCATTGTTGGAAGTGCCATCAATGTGAAGAAATATAAAGCCATAAGTAAGTTATCTGCAACTAAAGCAGCGGATACAGTTGCTCCAGGAACCTTGTATTGTTGACTCATTGCAACGAAGTTTACTGAACCACCAGTATAAGTACCCACAAACATAGGAACGATATCATTCAAAGCAGGAATTGCATTCTTCAAAGCAAAGTATGCAACAAATCCACCCAAAATTGTTCCAATACCACTAAATAAATAAATAATTAAAACTCTTCCTGAATCTCTACCAATTTTTTTGATATCAGCGTTGAATAACAACATTGGTACAGCCAACGGAACTACATAACTCCATACAGCATCGTAAACCGGTGCTTCTGTTGGAATAATTTTAAGGTTTGACAAAATTAAAGTAAAAGTCAAAGCCAAAATACATCCTGTAACCTTGCTTGCCCAGGAATACTTTTGTTCCAAGAATATTGCAAGAGCAGCACATGAAGCCAACACAGCCCAAAGTATCCAAGTACTTTCGGCACTAATAAATGATCCCATAAGAATCCTCCTTAAAAATATTTTATTTAATTAAATTATAATACTACGAAAAAATTTATGCAAGTATTTTCCTAAAATTTGTTATAAAATTACAAGTATTTTACTTGGCATTATAGTGCGTTTTATGTACTAATTAAACGTTAAATTTAAGTCATTTCTGTGTCAATTATGAAAATGTTTCTATTTTGTAAGTAAAAAAAAAGAGTACCAGCCTATGCCAGTACTCCTTATAATTTATTTTTGAATCATTGTGTTAAGCACAATAATATCTGTTTCCTTCATTCCTTCCTTAGCAACATAGCCAATACTTCTGATAGTTTCTTCGATATCATCTTTTAATAAGCCATCGCCAGCTTCGAAGTTTCGATTATTTTTCGCCAAATAATATCCCGAAATACCCGCATCAACAGCTGTTGCGATTTTTGCTGCACATGAGGCTTTTGCACCATCACAAATCATACCAGATGCAATCATTAAGGCATTGCTGATTGTTTTTTCAATCAAATCCAAATCCTTAGTTTCCATGTAACAAATTCCAGCTCCTGCAGCAACACCTGCGGATGTAACTCCACAAAAAGCTGAAAGTCTACCTATAAATCTCTTGATGTGAAGTGCTACCAAGTTTGTAATCAAAAGTCCACGGTACAAAGTTTCGCGGTCGTAATTTTTTTCATTTGCAAATACTACAAGTGGCATTGTGCAAGTTATACCTTGGTTTCCACTTCCTGCATTAATCACAACTGGAAGGGAGCATCCACTCATACGAGCATCTGATCCTGCTGCAGCTCTTGCCTTGGCTTTTGATCTGATAGAATCATCTTCATCCATCAAAATCTTGCCCATTGCAACTCCCCATTTTCCAGTCAAACCTTCGTCGGAAATTTTTGAATTCAAAGTAATTTGTTTTTCCAACAAATCCTTAACCTCATCCAAATCTACGTTATTCGCGTATTCGAAAATATCTTTTACAGAAAGTTCGTCGTAATTTTCGTATTCTGGAGTGTGAGTGTAGCAATTATCAATATGTATTATCTCGTCGTTTTTTGTAACCTTGACGATATTTGTGTGTTTGTTTTTGATTTCAACATCAACAGTGTTTTCTTTGTCGTCTTCAGCTACAATTTCTATGTCTAAGTTTTCCACGCCTTCTTTTAAGCTAACAGTTATTATGTTTTTTTCCATTAAATCCTTCGCAGCCTTGATGTCATCTTCAGTAACCTTTGACAAAACCTCAAGACCAAGACAAGAATCTCCCGCAACAGTTCCAATAGCAGTCGCAGCTTCAACTCCCTTCATGCCATTAGTGTTTGGAACAGTAACGCCCTTTACGTTTTTAATAATATTTCCTGAACACATAACCTCGATTTTAGTTGGAATATCCCCCAAAACTTCCCTAGCCTTAGCCGCAGCCAACGCAATAGAAATCGGCTCAGTACATCCCAATGCCATAATCAATTCAGATTTTAATAAATCAGTGTAGTTTTTCATTAGTACCCCTTGATAAAAAATAAATTCATAACAATTTCTTCCATACATTAATCATTATAACACTAGAAATATATCGTTGCAAATGATTTCACATAATGAACGCCATTTTATGATGAGCTTTACAAATGTTTTTCGACAACTTTCCTCCATTCAAATAAATCGTCTAATCTATGTCTTGATTTGGCAGGACTATTCTATGAAAATTTAAACACTTATATTTTCAAATATTTAAATCATCAGCCTTTATCCTCTAAAATTTATTTGTAGTCTACTACTCAAAAAAAATCATTCTACCTATTTACATTTGTTAAAAATTTTTCTATAATAAATTTGTAAAGAATTTTCAAATATGAAAGGAGAAAAATTATGAAAGGCTTTGCAATGTTAGAAATAGGAAAAACTGGCTGGATAGAAAAAGAAAGACCAGTTTGTGGACCAAGAGACGCTATAATTAGACCGTTAGCTCTTTCTCCTTGTTCATCAGATGTTCACACAGTATGGGAAGGTGCTCTAGGACAAAAGCACAATATGATTTTAGGTCATGAAGGCTGTGGTGTAGTGGATGAAGTCGGAGAATTGGTAAAGGATTTCAAACCAGGTGATAGAATTATGGTTGCCGCTATAACTCCAGACTGGAGTTCACTTGAAGCACAAGCAGGATTCCCAATGCACTCTGGTGGAATGCTTGCAGGTTGGAAATTCTCAAACATAAAAGATGGTGTTTTCGGTGAATATTTCCATGTAAACGATGCCGATGCAAACCTTGCCCATCTTCCAGATTCAATATCTCCAGCAGAAGCATGTATGTTATCGGATATGGTTCCTACTGGTTTTCATGGAGTTGAATTAGCAGATATTAAATTCGGTGACACAGTATTATGTATTGGAATCGGTCCTGTTGGATTAATGTCAGTTGCTGGAGCAAATTTAAGAGGTGCATCTCAAATTATCGCTGTAGGTACTAGACCAACTTGTATCGAAGCTGCTAAATTCTACGGTGCAACAGATATTGTTTCTTATAAAGATGGAGATATCGTTGAACAAGTACTTGAATTGACAAACGGAAAAGGTGTCGACAGAGTCGTAATCGCAGGTGGAAATGTGGATACATTCGAAGTAGCCGTAAAAGCTCTAAAAGCTGGCGGTAAAATCGGTAATGTTAACTACTTAGGAAGCGGAGAATATATCAAAATCCCAAGAATCGAATGGGGCGTTGGTATGGGACATAAACAAATCGTCGGAGGTTTGATGCCTGGTGGAAGATTAAGACTTGAAAAACTAGCTAAATTAGTCGAAGTTGGAAAATTAGATGTTAATCCTCTTTTAACTCATAAATTTACTGGATTTGAAAAAGTTGAAGATGCTTTGTATCTAATGAAAGATAAACCAAAAGATTTAATTAAACCAGTAGTAACTCTATAATGAAAATACTTCTAGTAAGTGGATTCTTAGGAGCAGGAAAGACGAGTTTTATTAAGTTTTTGAGCAAAAAAACCGGAAAAAATTTCGTAATAATTGAAAATGAATTTGCAGAAGAAGATGTAGATTCAAATATATTAAAACAAGATAACTCTAACAATTCGGAGATGGAAATAGTATCCATCTCCGAAGGTTGTATTTGCTGCTCTATGAATTTATCATTTGCCCATTCGGTGATGACGATTGCTAATTCACTTGACCCAGACTACCTAATAGTCGAGCCAAGTGGTGTGGCCAGACCGAAGAAAATCATTGATGATTTGTCCAAAATTATGTACGATAGGATAAATTTACTTGTTCCTATACTAATAGTTGATGGAAAAAATTATCAAAGAGCCTTCGAAGAATTTGCTGATTTGTATCCAGATGAGTTGTTGAAAATATCCAGAATTTTGGTTTCAAAATCCGAAGATTTTAGCTTAGACGATTTTGATAGAATAAAAAATAATTTAGATATCAAATCTGATAATTTTTTGAATTATCATTACTCAAATCTTAGCGATAATGAAATTGACCACATTTTAAACGATAAATTAGTCGCAACTAATCGCAAAGATAAGCTTGAAATAAAAGTTGAGAACACAAAGGCGAGAACAAAAGAATTAAAATCAATATCTCTAACTAACCTCAGGGACATCAACCCTACACAAATGGTAGTTCTTTTAGAGAGAATTATCCGAGGTCAGTATGGGGATATACTCAGAAGCAAGGGCGTGTTTAAATACAACGATAATTATTTTAGGTATGAATTGGTTGAAAATGATTATATCATTGGAGGGCTTGAAAAATCCAGTACTAAAATGGTATTCATTGGAACGAACTACGATGAAAAAGCAATAAGACAAATTTTAGAAAAATAGCAAATAAAATGTACAATCTATATCTTTGAGGTAAAAATTGTACATTTTTTTATTTCTAACATCTTGTTGCTTTAATTTATTTTTTTATTCAAACTCAATTAAACAGTTTAAATATACCTCTTTTAATATATTTAGCTATAAATCTACAAGTATTTTACGATAACCTTCCACTCATTTGCCAAATCGTCTAGCCTGTACCTCGCATTCGCAGGTGATGTCGAAGGAAGCTTCGTGCAATCCACCCTCAAATTCTTTGCGTGATATTTCTCGTAACATTTAAAAGAAGCAGTCCCATTGCAAAAAACATGTTTAATATTTGCACAATCCACAATCTCTTTCAAATTAGAAGGCACCACATTTTTGATACTAGAATCTGATGAACCAATAATATCGCACTGATAAATCGAATCGTAAACGGCAATATTATGCTCCAACAAAAACTTTTTTCTCTCCTCTATGCTAACGTCCAAATCCACATCGAAAAGTTTCTCCATCAACTTCCAAAACCTGTTTTGTGGATGGCCGTAGAAAAATCCGTACTCCCTCGTCTTCACCGATGGAAAAGAACCCAAAATCAAAATCTTGGAATTCTCATCGTAAAGAGGCGACAACGGATGAACAATCGTCTCGTAATTTCCTTTCATAAATCCTCCAATCTCTCTTGATTATATCACAGACTTTTCTCTGAAAAATAAAACAATAGCCATCATGCAAACAATAAATTCACTCACAGGATACGCTGCCCACACGCCAGTCATTGCAAAAAACTTCGATAAAATCAAAGCCGTAGGAATAATAATCACAAATCCCCTAGCAAATGAAATCACCTGTGATTTAATTGATCTTTCAGTTGACGTAAAATAAGTCGAAACCACAATATTAAAACCAATGAAAAAGCACGCGACAAAATATATCTTCATGCCACTCACAGCGTAATCTTGAAGCAAAATATCATTCGCCTTGTTGTAAAATGCCGCTAAAATATCTGCATTGAAATAAATCGCACCGTAAATTAAAATCGACAACATAATTTGCACAGCAATCGCATACTTCAAAATTTTCCTCACATTTTCAACATCATTCTTTCCGTAATAATGGCTAATCAAAGGTTGAATACCTTGCGACAAACCAGTATAAATAGCCGTTACTACCAAAGAAATTACAGTAATAATACTGAAAGCCGCCACCCCAACATTTCCAGAAATCCCAAGAATAATCATATTGAAAGTGAACATCACACTCGCAGAAGTCGCCTCCGTCAACAAAGCAAACATACCCTTCGACACAATCTCCCTAATACTGTGAAAATCAAAAATATTCTTGTTCAAATGAAATCCGTTATTTCTAGAAATAATATAAGGGGCAATCACCATCATACTTATAATTGGAGCAAGGCCCGTCGCAAAAATCGCCCCGAAAATCCCCATATTCATCGGAAAAATAAACACATAATCCAAAATCACATTCGAAATACTACCAACAACCATCGCAGCCATCGATAGCCTTGGATTCCTGTCATTTCTGACAAAACACTGCAAAATATTATTCATAAAAAAAGCCGGCGCAAATAACATCATAACCCTCAAATAAGTATTAGTAATCTCGAAAATACTATCGTCCGCTCCCAAAAACCTCACCAGTTTATCAGAGAAAAACATCCCCGAAATCACAAACAAACAAGCAATGCTAACACCCAAAACCACCGCATTCGTAAAAATAGTATTCGCATCATCATCCCTATCCTTACTCTTAAAAATCGAATACTTGATGCCACCACCAATACCAATCATCAAACCCATCCCGTTAATAATGCAAAACATCGGAAATGCAATATTAAGAGCCGACAAACCATCCGCTTTTAACCTCCACGACACAAAATAAGTATCCATCAAAGTATAACAAGAAAAAGCAATCTGCGCGAAAATATTCAGAAAAACATACTTTCCAAACTCGCGCAAAGTCTTGTAATTTTTCATAAAAACTCCTTCAATAAAAAATAAAACGTCCACACACAATAGCCTTTGTGTATGGACGCGTTTCAAACCATGAAATAATTATACCATATCTCGCCCCGTTTGTCGGGAGTGGAGTTAGGATGGCGTGGGAGTGGGTGTGTGTGGTGAGAACAAGGCGTGTACGTGGAAGTGGGTGTTGTTGTGGTGTGGGCGTGGAGAGGGTATGGATGTGAGTGCGTGTGGAGTGTGGATGTTGGTGTGAGTGCGGCGTAGAGCTGAGCGTGGCTTGTAGGGTTGTTAAATAAAGTAGATTAACGAGGTTGCTAATTATGCATTGAAACAAAAGTAGATTACCAGTTTTGCTAATTGTGCATTGAAATAAACCAAAAACATCGTAAACAAGCGAATCATTCGGAAAAAATTGTTTTAAATTCAAGCGAAATGAAACGTTAAAAAATCGCACTGTCTGAGCGTAGCGAGTTTGCGATTTTAGATTCACAAGCTTAGAATTTATTTATTTTCGTAGTCTAGATATTCGTGCAAACTGGTTTTCTACTTTCCCATTTCCTTGTAAAACGTAGTTGTCCTGCAGCGTTGTATTTCTGTGAAGCAAAAGCAGATTGCCAAATTGTACCAAGAATGCATTGAAATAAACAAAAAAGATCGTAGTCGAATGAGTCATCTGGAAAAAATCGTGTAAAATTCAATCGAAAAAATCCGGCCAAAATTTGACCGCGTAAGCGAAGCGTGCTTCAAATTTTAGGATTTTGAGATTAGAATTTTCCAATTTTTGTAAGCCAGACGAATGTGCTACGACTTTTCTTGTTTTGCATGTCTCTATACAACGTCAATGTCTTGCGACACCTTCACCGCATCAAAAAAGAGGTGCCCTCGCACCTCTCATTATTTTTTCAAAATCATATCGAATTTTTGTTTCAACTCCTGTGTTGATGCTGCGACATCTCCCGTTGAAAAAACCGCTGATGTCAACGACACCGAATCCACATTACTGTCGAAAATCATCCTAATATTGTTCTTGTTAATACCGCCAATCGCAGTGATCGGAACGTGAATCTTCTCGGAAATCTCCTTCAACGTGTCGATTGTAACCATCAAGAAATCATCTCCCGTGAACGTCGGAAAAATCGCCCCCACACCAATGTAATCAGCGCCAGCCTCTTGTGCCTCTAACGCTTGTTCCAAAGTGTGACAACTAATCCCAATAATCTTGTCGTCTCCGAGCATCTCCCTCGCGTATTTTATCGGCATATCCTTTTGTCCCAAATGCACCCCGTCGACATCGCACGCCTTCGCAATATCAACCCTGTCATTCACAATCAAAAGCTTGCCCATGCGTTGAGTAATCTCCTTTATCTTAAAAGCCTCTTGCATAATGCTTCTAGTGTCCATGTTTTTTTCTCTAAGTCTAACAGAATCCGCACCATTTTTCAGCGCAATCTCAATAGTCTCCGTCAAATCCCTTCCCTTGAGAGTTTGTTTGTTCGTGACCAAGTTCAACCCTAAGTTAAATTGTTTATTCATTTTTCAACTCTCCTTCAAAAAATTTGTAGAAATGATTTGTCGGCCCATTTCCCTTGCCAATATGCAAATCATGCTTGATAGCATTAGTAATGTATTCCTTGCTTAATTTTACAGCGTCATATATCGATTTTCCAAGCGCCAAATTACTAGCAATCGCACTTGAAAGCGTACAACCAGTCCCATGAGTGTTCTTCGTGTCAATCTTTTCATTCACAAATTCGTGGAAATTCTCGCCATCATACAAAATATCAATCGCATCTCCCACATGATGACCGCCCTTCACAAGAACGTATTGTGCTCCCATGTCACGAATAATCACAGCTGCCTTTTTCATATCATCCACACCGTTGATTTTCATTCCACTAATTCTCTCTGCCTCTGGAATATTCGGAGTTATACAAGTGCATAAGGCAATTAAATCCTCAATCAACAAATCAATCGCATCTTCTTGCATCAAACAAGCGCCGTGCTTCGCATACATCACAGGATCCAACACCACATTTTCTGGTTTGTATTCCAATAATTTATCCCTAACACAACTCATAATCCTCTTGTTCGATAACATTCCAATCTTCACAGCGTCAGTGCCCATATCATTATAAATACAATCAATCTGATCCTTTATAATCTCATCGGGCAAATCCTCAATCGACACCACCTCAAAAGTATTCTCAGCAACCACCGAAACAATAACGCTCATCGCATACACCCCGTGTGCTGACATAGTCTTGATATCCGCTTGAATTCCCGCGCCGCCTGAACAATCAGAACCTGCAATCGTAAGAACTTTCTTCATAACTCCTCCAAATAATTTGCTGTAAATTAAATTATATACCTATAATCATTTTACTTCAACTAATCCCTGTTGTAGAGTTTCGTAATCGCAGAAATTTTTTCTGCAAGTTCATCTGTAAGCCAATCTTTTTTCATTCTCCACTTCCAATTACCCAAAGTATTCGGAGTGTTAGTCCTGTAATCATCATCAAGTCCCAAGAAATCCTGCATCTGACACATACACAAACAAGAATTTGTCATGTACGCTACCTTTATCATAGCATCTTCAACATCGTCTGAATTCACATAATTTTTAATGTATTCAAGCTCATCAGAACTTCTGCTATTTACAAATCCCCTCAACGTTTGATTGTCGTGAGTTCCAGTGTAGTAAACACAATTTTCTCCCACATTGTGCGGCAAATAATCAGACTCTTCGTTCACATCAAACGCAAATTGCATCACCTTCATGCCCTTGAACCCAAATCTGTCACGCAAATTTATCACATCATCAGTAATCAAACCCAAATCCTCGGCGACAATTCTGCCAATCAAGTTCTTTTTCTTCAAAATCTCGAAAAACTCATCGCCCTTTGCCTTAATCCAGTGGCCGTTTTCAGCAGTGCTTTCCGATGCATCAATCGCCCAAAAAGCTTCAAATCCTCTAAAATGATCCAGACGAATCACATCGTACATTTTAAAATTATGCTTCAACCTTTTCAACCACCAATCAAATCCAGTTTTTTCACAATAATCCCAATCGTACACAGGATTTCCCCAATATTGTCCAGTTTCAGAAAACCTGTCCGGAGGAACTCCTGCGACAAGTTTCGGTGACAAATCCTCGTTCACCACAAACATATCGGGATTTTGCCACATGTCGCTGCTTTCCTTCGATACATAAATCGGTAAATCGCCAAATATTTTTATCCCCAAATCATTCGCGTAATCTTTCAATTCGAAATACTGCTTGTAAAACAAACATTGTACGAACACATTGTATTCAATCTCATCTTTTAACAAATTTTCGTAATAATCGACGCTTTTCTTCTTGCGGTATTTTATATCATCTGGAAAATCCAACCAAGATTTGCCATTAAAATGCTTTTTCAAAGCCTCAAATAAACAAAATCCACGAACAAGTTCACGCTCACTAAAATTTTCTGTGTCGATTATCTTCAAAACCTTGTTGCGTTCAAACGCCTTGCGTAAAATCTCATCTTTTGTTTTTGCCACATAATCGTAATCCACAAAATCGTCTTCGAATTTGTAGCCGCAAACATCACTTTCCGTCAGCAAACCATCGTCAATCAACTTGTCGATGTCGATGTACATGAAGTTTCCGGCAAAAGTTGACGGCGACAAATACGGGCTGTTGCCATCAGAACTAATCGGAACAAGTGGTAATATTTGCCAGTAAGTTTGCTTCGATTCTTTCAAAAACCTCACAAACTCATACGCACTTTCCCCGAAACTTCCTATTCCATATTTAGAACTCAAACTAAACACAGGACACAAAATCCCTGCTTTTCTATTGTCACTCATATTAGCCCTTCTTGTTTTGTTCACGATACATTCTCGTGTAAATCTTGCCATTTGCCAATAATTCTTCGTGCGTTCCTTTTTCTACGACAACGCCCTTGTCCAAGACGTAAATGCAATCCACATTTTTAATCGTAGACAATCTGTGCGCAATTATAAAAGTAGTCCTGTTTTGTTTCAATTTGTCGATCGCGTACTGAATCACAGCTTCCGTCTGCGTGTCGATGTTTGCCGTCGCCTCGTCCAAAATCAAAATCTTCGGATTGGTGATGTAACTTCTCGCAAATGCTATAAGCTGCTTTTCACCAGCAGAGAAACTTGCCCCATTGTCCTTGACTTCTTCATCAAGTCCATTTCTAAAATCTATCAACCTGTCAGCGCCGATATCCCTCAACGCCTTCTCGACTTCTTCATCTGTAAAATCCTTGTCGAGCCTTATGTTACTCTTCACATCTCCCATGAAAAGCACCGGATCTTGTGGCACCAAGGAAATATTCTCTCTTATAGAATCCACGCTGTAGTCGTTGAAGTTCTTGCCGTCAATTGTGATCGTACCTTTTTGTGGCTTGTAAAAACCTAATAGCAAATTAATTATCGTAGTCTTGCCACTTCCAGTAAACCCTACGAATGCAACACTTTCTCCGCTTTTTATATCAAGCGACAAATCTTTAAGTACAGGTTCGTTTTCAATATACGAGAAATCCACATTTTCAAACTTCACATCGCCCTTGATGTCGCCAATTTCTCGTTCTGGAAACTCCTCAACCTCTGTGTCCAACAATTCAAATACATGCTCTGCTGCACTGAACGATTGCTCCAACGAGCCCATTCTTTGTACGCAGTTGCTGATGTACGAGAAAGTCCTAGTTGTGTATTCCATCGTCAAATACATGCTCCCCAACTTTACATCAGTATTTCCAGTCAAAACATTGTACGCGTAAAGTCCAAGTATCGTAATGTTGGCAAAGTTTCGAAGAAGTTCCGACACATTATAGCTCATCGTACCGTAAGCCTTCGTCACCATGTAGCCGTAATCGTATACGTTTTTCGCAGAAGTTTCATAATCCTTGCTGAAATCATCTTCCAAATTAAACGCCTTGATTATCTCAATATTATTGATAGTCTCGTTGATTTTCGCATTCTCTTCGCTGATGTATTTTCTCATATTGGTAAATGCAAAACGTGATTTTTGCAAAAATTTCTTAAAAATATAGAACATAATCGGGAAAAACAAGCACACAATAATCCCGATTTTCGTGTCCGTTATAAGCACCATTGCAATCATGAAAATACTCACCATTATGCTTACCATAAGTTGTGCCAACACCATTTGGTAGAAACTCTTCACAGTTTTCGTGTCATTTGTAATTCTGCTGACAACTTTTCCAGCCGGCAAATTATCGTAAAAAGATATCGGCATTTTTTGAATGTGATCGTACACATCCATTTGCATCCTGCGTGCTATTTTGTTCGCAGTCTTCTCCAAATACACCGTAGAATTGTACTTCCACAACGAATCCACGAAGAAAACCGCCGCATACAAGCACAACACAAGCGCTAATTTTTTAATATTGTAAACAAGTTTTTCTCCTGTAAGTAAATTGTTGATGATATACGCCAGTATTATCGGCCCGATAATCTCGAATATAGTCATCAACACCGTAAACACCATCCCTATCGCCAAGTTTTTCTTTTCGTTTAGGGAGTATTTTATTATTCTATTCGTCACACTCTTTCTCATATGCACTCTCCACTGTCTGTCTCAAATATTGCTCCTTGTACCAACCATCTTGTTCCATCAAAGAGTCGTGATTACCTCTTTCTACTATTCTGCCGTTTTCAAGAACGATAATCTCATATGCATCCTTCACTTGGCTAATCCTGTGAGTTGCGATGATATTCGTCTTGCCGGAGCGAATCTTTCTGAAATTATCCAGGATATTCTTCTCCGTCGTTCCATCCACAGCGCTCATACAATCGTCCATAATCAAAATATCCGGATTCTTTATCAACGCCCTCGACAACGCAATCCTTTGTTTCTGACCGCCCGACAAACTAATTCCCTTTTCTCCACACAACGTGTCCGCTCCATTCACAAGCTTATCCAAATCCTTCTCAAAATCGCTCATTCGTATAGCTTCCATCAATTCTTCATCCGTTGCATCCTTGTTTGTAAGCTTGATATTTTCGCCAATAGTCTTCGAGAAAATCATGTGGTTTTGTGGAACATATCCAATTCTTTCTCTGACTGATTCGACAGTATAATCGGTCAAGTTTTTGTCATTCAGAAGTATCTCGCCATCTTCCACATCGTAAAATCTAAGAAATTGCTTCAACAAAGTAGTCTTGCCACTTCCAGTTTTCCCCAAAACTCCCAACGTCTTGCCAGGCTCAATTGTAAAACTAATTTTCTCTAACACATTTTCCTTCGAACTCGGATACTTGAACGACAAATCTCTAAACTCAATCGTAGGATTTTCCTTCAAATCAACAGCATTAGGTTTGTTCACAATGTCTTCCTTGTAGTCCCACACCTCTTGAATTCTATCCATGCTCGCGTCGGCTTGCTTCTTCACGCTAATAAAATCGCCCATGCCAATCATCGGCCAAATCAACAAATTCAAATAAAACATAAAACTCATCAATCTTCCCACAGTAATACTTCCTGTTCGTATCAAATAAGTTCCGTAAGAAATCGCCAACACATAAGTCATGACCTCAATCGGCTTTTGGATTGGACCATACCATGCAATTAGTTTTGCAGTCGCCATATTTTTTTCGTACAAATCATCCGCTCTATCTTGGAACTTCTTCCTTTGAAAATCCTTCAAATTATTTGCACGAACTACACGCACACCACTTACAGTCTCCAAAGTCTGATCGTTCATCTTATCGAACGATTTTTGCGACTCTTCAAAAGTCGTATTCAACTTGTTGCCGATTTTATTACTCACCACAACCAGTATTGGAAGTGGAAGCACACTCAACAAAGTCAACCTAAAATCTGTCGTTACAATCATAACAATTACAATTAAAATAGGATAGAAAGTCGAATCGAACAAACTCATCAGACCATATCCCGCAAAATCTCCCAATGCGTACGGATCATTTGTAGCCTTCCCCATCAAAGATCCCGTGGAATTCTTCTCAAAAAACTCCGGCGATTGCTTCAAATATTTGTTATACAACTTCGTAGTCACCAAATACCTAATCGTATCATCGCCCCTGAACACATTCAAATTCCACACAACGCTAACCACATAACACAACACACTTGCAACCAGACAAATCCCCAAATTAATCTTCAAGTTCTCCGCAGTCACATTCTTGTTGAAAATATTGTCCGCCACATTACCAATCATGTACGGCAAAATCAACTTAAAAGCATAATCAAAAATAAGTGCGATAATTGCTATTATGTAACTTTTCTTGTAGTAATCAATAAACCACTTATACCTTTTTAACATATTTACTCCTTTACTTTTGCAATAAAAAATAGGGCTCATAAAGAGCCCCATTAGCAAATTCTATTTTTGCAATAATTTAATGATGTGTTCTCTGAAATCTTCTCCATCCATAGTAACAGCACCTGTGCCACCAAAAATATCCACAGATACCTTGAAGAAGTTCACAACTAATTTGTCTCCCAAATCATAGTATTCATCAACATGACCTGGAACGAAAATCAATTCCTTCTTGTCTGTTTCAACATCATCAAGGTTTAGATGTTTGATAGGTTGTACCATTTGATCAACCACACCCATATCTTCCATCATCCACATGTTGTTGTTCCAGAATCTTTTTTCTTCAGGACTTCCACCATTCAAAAGCTCTTTGTTTGTAATAGATGACAAAACTCTTCTTACAGCTTCCTCATCAAATTTGTCATTGTATATTAATTTCATTTCATCTCTATTAGCTACATCAATGATAAAAGATTCAGCAACCTTTTGACCTTCTGACGCTGATTGCCAGAAATATAGCATCATTTCAACTACTTCATTATTAATTTTAATGCTCATTATTCAGACCTCCTTCTTTTAAAAATTCTCTATATTAAATATTATACAACTAACAAAAATTTTTTCCAACAAAATTTTCAAAATTTTAAAACATTTTCCAATAATTCTACAAATTTTCTTTTTTCAAATCCGCATACACCTTCAACGTATCCTCGTATCCAAGCTTCAAACCGTATCGCATCTTTTCCTTTTCAAACTCCAAAATTTTTGGGAAGTCCCTGTCCCACGTTTTAATAATCGTGTATTTTGGATTTGTCTTCAACTTACTAGTCAACAAATGCGGCTTCAACGACACAATCACGACCTCATCGCACACATCATCAATCATCTTGTACGGATTATTCTCCATATACCCACCATCAATCAACCTCTTACCGTCAAGTTTTTCTTGCTTAAACACCAACAAATTGGAACTCGCACGCAAATAATCTCGCAAGTGACCTTGTGGAATATCCTCAATAAACAAATTCAAAAGCCTTCTTTGTTCCACATCAACAGTATTAAGCCCGAACTTCATCTTAGATTCACGAACTCTTTTCTCATCAATATATTCGCTCAACAAATCATTCAAAGGCTCCACACTGAAACCCTTGTTATCGATAAAATCCTCCGCCAAGCCTAGCTTATCCTTAGCATTATCCAAACTTAAACTCTGTTCCATACTTAAACTCTGTTCCATAATAGAATTGACATCATTGTCCTTTACGCTAATCACATCATCGTAAGTCAAATTCTCCCACAATTTATACGCAATCTCCCAATCGCCCTGGCAAATCATAGCCCCATTGATAGCTCCAATCGAAGTCCCCACAACATAATCAAAGTCAATTCCCATTTCCACCAACGCCTTGTAAGCGCCAATCTGATAGCAGCCCCTCGCTCCGCCGCCTTCCAATACTAAACCTCTCATAAAACCCCCCTTATTAATTTTAATGCTCATTATTCAGACCTCCTTCTTTCAAAAATTCTATATATTAAATATTATACAACTAACAAAAATTTTTTCCAACAAAATTTTCAAAATTTTAAAACATTTTCCAATAATTCTACAAATTTTCTTTTTTCAAATCCGCATACACCTTCAACGTGTCCTCGTATCCAAGCTTCAAACCGTATCGCATCTTTTCCTTCTCAAACTCCAAAATTTTCGGAAAACCCCTGTCCCACGTTTTAATAATCGTGTATTTCGGATTTTTCTTCAACTTATTCGTCAACATATAAGGCTTCAACGACACAATCACAACCTCATCGCAGATATCATCAATCATCTTGTACGGATTATTCTCCAAATATCCACCATCAATCAGCTTCTTGCCGTCGAGTTTTTCTTGCTTAAACACAAGCAAATTGGAACTCGCACGCAAATAATCACACAAATGACCAACTGGAATATCCTCAATAAACAAATTCAAAACCTTCCTGTTTTCAACATCAACAGTATTCAGCCCGAACTTCATCTTAGATTCACGAACTCTTTTCTCATCAATATACTTGCTCAACAAATCGTTCAACGGATCCACACTGAAACCCTTGTTATCGATAAAATCCTTCGCCAAACTTATCTTGTCTTTCGCATTTTCCAACGTCAAGCTCTCTTCAAGAATAGAATTGATATCATTGTCCTTTAGGCTAATTACATCTTCATAAGAAATATTCTCCCACAATTTGTATGCAATCTCCCAATCGCCCTGACAAATCATAGCCGCATTGATAGCGCCAATCGAAGTTCCCACGACATAATCAAATGTAATGCCCATTTCCACTAACGCCTTGTAAGCTCCAATCTGATAACATCCCTTAGCGCCTCCGCCTTCCAACACTAAACCTCTCATAAAATCTCCCTCCATTAACTAAATTATATCATCAAAAATTTAATATGTGATATAATTTTTTGTGAAAGGACACGAAATGTACACACTTTTACTCATATCTGCGATACTTCTAATAATCGCAGCCACAGACAACTTCATAAGCATGTTCACAGCAACAAGCATCATCTTGTTCGTAGTCAGTGCCATTAGCCTGATATTTACACCACATTCAAATGTAATCTTGAACATCATCATAGCAATCAACGTAATCACAGATATATTTGTCCTTGCGATAATATCCTATAGACTCTACCAAAAAGCAAAAGTCAAAGCCAACATCGCACTTCACTTATCGGCAAGTTTACTCTACATCGCAATGATAGCAATAAACCTGTTCAAAATATTTGACCCTTACAAATACATAATAGGAATGAATTTGTATCTAAGCTTAATGGTATTGTCGCATTTACTTGGAAACCTCATAATCAAATACCAAAAATTCGACACAGATTTCGACTACATCATAGTTCTCGGAGGATCCATGAAAGGAATCGAACTGTCTGAACTCATCAAACAAAGAATGCTCACATCATTTGCCTACTACAGAACCAATAAAAGCATCTTGATATTTTCCGGCGGAAAATCCAACGGAGACATCGAAGAATCAGTCGCCATGAAAAACTTTGCAATAGAAAACCACATCCAAGACACAGACATTTTATTGGAAAAGCTCGCCATGAACACCATGCAAAACATCCAATACGTAAAAAAGCTGATCCAACAACAAGATACAGATTTTGTGGATAAAAAAATTTGCGTCATCACCAACAACTTTCACGCATTCAGAACCAAACTCATCTGCAACAAAATGAAAGTCAATTGGACAGTAATACCAACACAATCTAATTTCAACTCCAAAATCTCAACCTACCTCATAGAATTATTAGCAGCAATTTATCTCGACATCTACCTGCACATAACAATGCTTATCCTCATCACAATAATAATAGGATTAGTCGTATAATTGTAGCTATATTGTAGACATTGTCCTGATTGGAAAATCGAAATAGTGGTATAATATATATAAGAAATCGGAGGAGGATATTATGAAAAACATTAAAAAATTCGCATTATTACTAGCACTAATAGCTTCAGTATCATTATCAAGCTGCAGCAGCGAACAATCATTAAATAAACCTGATACAACAACATCAACAGCTGAAGAAAACAAAAAAGATAAGGCTGCTGAAACACAAGAAAAAGAAAACACAGACAAAAAAGAAGATAAAAAAGATGACGCCGACAAAAAAGATGACAAAAAAGACGAACAAGAACTTACAGACGATGAAAAAGCAACCCTTGACGAATTCGTAGAAAGATTAGAAAAGTACGAAAACGCAACAGCAGGCGCATCACTTAAAATGGATAGACTATTCACAGAAATGGTCAACAGATGTACATCACTTGAAACAAAACCAGAAAAATCTCAAGAATACCTATTGAAAAAAGTAGCCGAAGTAAAAGACAAAGAAAACTTCAAACAATCAGTAAAAGGATTAAAAGACACAATCGACTACTACAAATCCAACAAACAACAATACATCCAAGAACTAAAAGATAGTGGCGCAACATGGGACCCACAAATCAAACTAGAATCATTGGAAAATGTATTAAATAAATTTTAAGAATAAAAAAGATGAAAGAAGCTGAAAACAGCTTCTTTTTTTCATTTTGTGGTATAATAAACTCACCAAAAGCCTTATAAGTTAAGGATACGGAAACCTATTTTTAGGTTATACAAAGGCACACTGTGTAGTGTGCCTAATTTTTTTGCCAACAAAACTGCCAACGCATCATAAATTCATACAAAGCAGAAAACCACAATTGCCCGAATATCTAGCTTGGATTTATACTTATTTTCTCCAGATGATATTCTACAGCAATTGTAGTAATCTGCTTTTTTTCTCGTTTAAAGATATGTAAATCATTATTAAAATTTCAAATTCGTATCCACGATTTTCACAACATGTACCGTAAAAACCCTTAAGTTTATAAGTAAATTCCTTTAGAATAAAAGGCTTTAACTAAGCGAGTCATCTGGAAAAAATTGAGAAAACTCAATCGAAGAAATCCGGCCAAAATTTGACCGCTTGAGTGCGGAGCACGAGCTTCAAATTTTAGGATTTCGAGATTAGATGTTTTCCAATTTTTGAAAGCCAGACGATGCGTGTTAAACCTTTTATTCTGGTACGCGACAAAGTATTTCCTGCAACCAGTCACCTTGTCCCTGTCTACCTACACACAAATTTTCAGCGTATCTCCTGCAACAAAAAACACGTCCCTGTCTACCTAACCACGAATTCTCTGCTCCCAACCCAGCAACCATAACTCCTGTCCTTACCTACCTAAGCACCAGCCCCATACAAACGAAAATTCATTCGAAAAAATCCGTCAAAATCAGGGAGCGTAAGCGAAGCTAGCGGACTGATTTAGGATTTTGAGAGTTGAATTATCAACTTTATCCCCCAAATCCCCCATGAGGTATGAGTCCTTTAGAATAAAAGGCTTTAACTAAACGAGTCATCTGGAAAAAATTGTGAAAACTCAATCGAAGAAATCCGTCTAAAATTTGACCGCGTAAGCGAAGCGTGCTTCAAATTTTAGGATTTCGAGATTAGAGGCTTTCCAATTTTTGGAAGCCAGCCGAGTGTGTTAAACCTTTTATTCTGGTATGAAACAGAGTAATTCTAGCAACAAAAACCACGTCCCTGTCTACTTACACACGAACTCTCTACACCCAATCTAGCAAAATAACAACGTCATAACCTATCCCAGCACGCCTCATACAAACGAAAATTCATTCGAAAAAATCCGTCAAAATCAGGAAGCGAAGCGCAAGCAAGCGGACTGATTTAGGATTTTGAGAGTTGAATTATCAACTTTCTCCCCCAAATCCCCCATGAGGTATGAGCCCTTTAGAATAAAAGGCTTTAACTAAGCGAGTCATCTGGAAAAAATTGAGAAAACTCAATCGAAGAAATCCGGCTAAAATTTGACCGCGTAAGCGAAGCGTGCTTCAAATTTTAGGATTTCGAGATTTGTTGTTTTCCAATTTTTGGAAGCCAGACGAGTGAAGTTAAACCTTTTATTCTGGTTTGAAACAACGTAATTCCAGCAACAAAAACTCGTCCCTGTCTATCTACATACGAATTCTTTTACTCCTCTATATCCTCAATATCATACCTATCCAAATCCTCATACACATACGACTGTTGAATACCTCGCAAATAAACACCCCTGTCATCAACCTTGTCCGTCAAAGCATTCTTCAACAAGTGCTTAATCTCCAAAGAATTAACCGGCGACCTCTCCATAGCACTCAAATAATCAGCCCTGTCCACCATCGCCCAGTCAACACACACATTCAAATTCTTCTTCAACATCAAATCCAGCCAAATCCTAGTCGCACGACCATTTCCTTCCCTGAAAGGATGCGCCACATTCATCTCCACATACTTCTCAATAATCTCATCAAAAGACCCCTCAGGCATCCTCTCAATAATAGCCAAATTGCTTTCTAAATACAACAAATTTGCAAACCTGAAATTTCCTTTTGACAAATTCACATCACGAGTCTTTCCAGCAAAATCAAAAATATCCTGAAATAAAAATGCGTGAATCTCCTGCAAACCCTTGTAAGTACCAACCTCAAAATTATTAATCAAACCCTTGTCCCAAAGCTCAATAGCCCTTCTCTTAGACAAAAGCTCCTCATCAATAAAACGACCCATCAAACACCATCCCTTCTTCTCATTATTTTATGTAAATTTCTGCTTAATTTCTAAACGTGTCGAATTTCATACGGTTAAAATTTTATTATTGTAAATTACCTTTTATCCACAAATTTCTTTAGAATAAAAGGCTTTAACTAAGCGAGTCATCTGGAGAAAATCGGAAGCCAGACGAAGCGTGTTAAACCTTTAATTCTGGTATGAAGCAACGTAAATCTAGCAACAAAAACCTACCCCTGTCTACCTACGCACGAACTCTCTAACTCCATCCAAAAAACTTACCCCTCACTCAAAACCTATCTACACACGAACTCTCTATCTTAATCCAGCAACCATAACCCCAGTCATTACCTACGTCAGCACTCCCCATACAAACGAAAATTCATTCGAAAAAATCCGTCAAAATCAGGAAGCGAAGCGAAGCAAGCGGACTGATTTAGGATTTTGAGAGTTGAATTATCAACTTTCTCCCCCAAATCCACCATGAGGTATGAGTCCTTTAGAATAAAAGGCTTTAACTAAGCGAGTCATCTGGAAAAAATTGTGAAAACTCAACCGAAGAAATCCGGCTAAAATTTGACCGCTTGAGTGCGAAGCACGAGCTTCAAATTTTAGGATTTCGAGATTAGAGGCTTTCCAATTTTTGGAAGCTAGACGATGCGTGTTAAACCTTTAATTCTGGTATGAAGCAACGTAAATCTAGCAACAAAAACCTACCCCTGTCTACCTACGCACGAACTCTCTAACTCCATCCAAAAAACTTACCCCTCACTCAAAACCTATCTACACACGAACTCTCTATCTTAATCCAGCAACCATAACCCCAGTCATTACCTACGTCAGCACTCCCCATACAAACGAAAATTCATTCGAAAAAATCCGTCAAAATCAGGAAGCGAAGCGCAAGCAAGCGAACTGATTTAGGATTTTGAGAGTTGAATTATCAACTTTCTCCCCCAAATCCCCCATGAGGTATGAGCCCTTTAGAATAAAAGGCTTTAACTAAGCGAGTCATCTGGAAAAAATTGAGAAAACTCAATCGAAGAAATCCGGCTAAAATTTGACCGCGTAAGCGAAGCGTGCTTCAAATTTTAGGATTTCGAGATTTGTTGTTTTCCAATTTTTGGAAGCTAGACGAGTGAAGTTAAACCTTTTATTCTGGTTTGAAACAACGTATCTCCTGCAACAAAAACTCGTCCCTGTCTATCTATCCACGAAATCTCTAACCCCATCTAAAAAAACTTACCCCTCACTCAAAACCTACCTACACACGAATTCTCTATCTTAATCCAGCAACCATAACTCCTGTCCTTACCTACCTAAGCACCAACCCCATACAAACGAAAATTCATTCGAAAAAATCCGTCAAAATCAGGAAGCGAAGCAAGCGGACTGATTTAGGATTTTGAGAGTTGAATTATCAACTTTCTCCCCCAAATCTCCCATGAGGTATGAGTTCTTTAGAATAAAAGGCTTTAACTAAGCGAGTCATCTGGAAAAAATTGTGAAAACTCAATCGAAGAAATCCGGCCAAAATTTGACCGCGTAAGCGAAGCGTGCTTCAAATTTTAGGATTTCGAGATTAGAGGCTTTCCAGTTTTTGGAAGCTAGACGAGTGAAGTTAAACCTTTTATTCTGGTATGAAACAACGTAAATCCTGCAATCAAAAACTCGTCCCTGTCTACCATAACACGAATTCTCTAACTCCATCTAAAAACTAACCCCACACGAACTCCCTAATACCTCACTACTTCTTATACTCATACCTCAACACGCCCTCTTCCCCTGGCTCTAATTCCTCAACAACCTTCCCTTGGTAAAACACATAAGCGCCACCCTTCGCCCTGTCATCCTCATCCACGAACGAATTCACAAACAACACCGGCATCGGCACAAGCTGCGATTGTTTCTTGTAGTCCTCAAACTCATTCTTATACCAGTCAATCACCGAAAAATCCACAAACACTGGCCACAACAAAATATCCGAGTCAATCATCGAAATATACGTATACAAATTCTCATCCCAGAAATCACCGCAAATCAACGTCGAAAAACTCACACCATCCATCTTGTACAAATACAACTTGTTTCCTTCCCTGTAATCGCTGCAAGCAGAAGGCTCTTTCCAACCAGCACTCATTCTCCTGTAATTGTTAATAATCTCGCCACGTTTCGTCACAGTCATCTGCGAAGAATAAAATGCACCATGATCATTCTCAATATATCCGAACGAAATCGCAACCTCATTCTCCCTCGCAATCCTACGAATCTCCGCAATCTCATTCGAATTTTGCGTCACAGGAACACCAACATCATCCTTGTACACGAAACTCAAACACTCAAACCCTTGCAAGAAACTCTCCCCAAACACACACATGTCAGCACCGTTTTCAGCTTCCTGTCTCGCATACTTCTCAATCTGCTTCATATTAAATACCTTATCATTCAAACGTTGCTCCACAGCACACAAACTAATCTTCATTACTCAAAAAACTCCTTTGCATAACTCAACTCACCACGAGTTTTAAAACCATCCTCGCATCTCGCCATGAAATAATCATCCTCAACATAAAAAGGACACAAAATCCCGTAGTCTCTCGCCCTCGTGAAGCCAAATCTCCTGAACACATCAGGCTCTCCCATCACGCAGACAAATTTCACACCACGACTCATAACATCATCGACAGCATTTCCCACAAGCAAATCCACATTATCATCACTCATATGCTCATCGTCAATGTAGAAAATCGACAACAACAACCCGTCGAACTTCCTCACACGACATCTCGTGAACATCACAATCCCACAAATAGCATCTTCATCTTCCAATACAAAAGTACAATCCTCGCAGAAACTCTCCGATTTCACAATATCCTCAAACAACCTACAATCGCTCTTCTCCGAAAAACTATACTTCATATTAGAATCTCTCAACAAATCACAACATCTGTCGTAATCATCCGCATTATATAATCTATACTTCATAAATCCCTCTTTTTCATCATTCGTTACATCAATTATATCCTAATTCATACACTTTTGCCATTTGTATCAATCGCATCACAAACATTTTCACAAACTCATAAAATAACCACAATTAAAGAATAAAATTTCATTAACATAAAAAAGGAGGAATCAATGCAACAAACTAATAAAAGATACACAATAGGCGAAGAAATCTTCAACTCCGTCACACATGGAGTAGGAGTACTAATAGCAATAGCGTTCATGGTACTATTAATCATAAAATCAAAAGGCAACACCCCACTTATAATCGCAAACATAATTTACGGAGTAAGCCTAATGCTGATGTTTTTGTTCTCCACACTATATCACGCCATCACCAACACCAAAGCCAAACAAGTCCTCAGATATTTCGACCACTCTGCAATATTCATCTGCATAGCAGGAACATTCACACCAATAATAGTCAGAGTATTGCAAGGCGCACAAAGAGTAGGATTTCTTGTAGCCATTTGGCTTATCGCACTAATAGGAATAATCCTCAAAATCACAATATTCAAGAAAAATCTCCAAGAAAAATACAAAAAACAATCACTTATACTATATGTTGTGATGGGATGGATGTCAGTCCTACTTATGAAAAAAGTCATCCAAATCTCTGGAATGCTTTCATTCATACTCATATTGTCGGGAGGAGTTCTATATTCCATTGGAGTCTACTTCTACGCCAAAAAACGCAAATACTTCCATTCAATATGGCACATATTCATAATACTAGCATCAGTAGCACAGTTTTTCGGAATATATTTCGGATAAAAAATAAATAGATATAAATTAAAAACGACTAACTCGTAAGAGAAAGTCGTTTTTTGTATTATGCACTATAACATCAGATAAATTAAATCGCTATTCGTATCCTTTATTTTCTTTTTTGTCTTTTTTCGGAATTAATGCATTAAATATACGTTCATTAAATTCCTCTCTTCTTTTATTTTCCTTTTTATTATATATATTTTTATCCTCTTTATATAAGCTTTTATCCATTTGAGAAAAATTGTCAGTATCTAAACATCCAAGTGTATAGAAATACTCCTTGTGTAATTCATTGAATATACTGTCAATATCTATATCATCTTCTACTCCAAAATCTTCTCTAAGCACTTTTTCTATTGATGGTCTCCACGCTCTGTTGAATCTCCTAATTATAAATACTGGTTTAACTTTATCTTTAGGATTATTTATATATTCCAAAATTTTCCATATTATTATCCTAGAACTTAGCATACTTACTTTTGAATTTGAATTTACCAAGCAATTAGCAAATCTATTATCAGCGTCCTTATTCCCTTTCTTAGCAAAATTTGGTTTACTACTTCTAAAAGGAAAAGCTTCTAAATCGACTATTTTCTTAGATATTTTTATAAGATCGAATGATTCTTTATTACTTTCTTCATTTTCATTCTTTGTTTGCTTATTTGTATAACAGTTTTCTGAATTATTTGAATTTTCAAAATCATTAATAGATTGTAATATAACATTAAAATAGTTAGATGTATAATATCCTGGATTTTCAATTCCATTTTCATCTAATTCCTGATACAATATCCCCCCCGTAGAGCGTGTGTCAAATATATAATTCTTTATTTTTTGTTTTGTAATTGAAATATCTCCGTTTTCATCTAAAACTTTTAAAGACTTATCTTCAGACTCTATTTTTCTAGCTTCATCATAGAATGAATGTATACATTTTCGTTTGCTGCCATTATATTGAATATTCGGATTCACTAGACACAAGAACACTGTTCCATTTTCGACATCTCCTCTAACATGACTAGGAATCCCATAATCAATGCTTACTGCCCTTTCTTTATCCTTTAATTCTTCATATAAATCCTCATCTACATTAAGCCATGAAAAATCTTTATCTTCATTTTTTAACGCTGCAAAAAAATCCTCTGATAATTTACTTATATTTCCATCAGTCCATGGATTATTTGCTTGTATTAGAGAATTTAGGCTATCATAGTTTTCCCTTATTTCTTTATATTTATCTGCCAACTCTTTTAATCCAATTAACTTTTTAGATTCTTTCAACTTTTCTCCCATAACTATACCCCCTCTAATAATTTTTTATTTCATCTGCCTTCTTATAACTAATATATACCCAAATTAAAATATAATCATCCACTCTCCCATTTCCCCAAATCAAAAAACTGCGAGCTCACACCCGCAGTCTCCTAATCTTTGTGCCTTCTAATATCCAACACGAATTTTCTAATATTCACAATAAGCACAATCCACGCTAATATTGTAAACGCCAACAAAACATAATCAACAGTCTTTGATGACGAATTGCTCTTAGTGTTCAATTGTGTCGTATTTTTCTTATCGGAAGTTTTCGCATCAGCCGTAGTTTCCGAAGAATTCTCATCAACCCTCACGCAATTAATCAAAATCCTTCTAGTGAACGGAGGATACATCGGATCACACGACAATATAGTCAGCATATCCTTGCCTTCCACAGGCTTCAACATATCCCAATCCGACGGACTAATGTACTGTCTTCCGACAACCTTGTACGTCAACGTCTTCCCATGATGATGCACATACACCACATCATTAGAATACAATTGACCCACCTTCAACAACATAATATCGCCGTACCAACCCCTGTGACCTGCAAGCACACTACGTCTGCCCTTACCACCCACAGGAATCGAAGTACCGTCAAGTTGACCGACACCCTTCGCCAAATGATTGTAGCTCGCTCCCAAATAAATAGGCTTCTTGAAATTAATCTTCGGAATCTCCAAATACCCGAAAATCCCATTCTCATCAATCACCTTGCTACCTTCAAGCTCAATATCCTCCGAATTAAAAGGATCCACAATACCTGTCTCATCCACATTCACATTCGAATTGTATTTTTCGATTCGTTCGGAAAGCTCAGTCGACATCTCACCTTGTGTCCTCAAAAAATCATCCATCTTTTTATCTTGCGAGAAAATCTTGTACGACAAATTGCTCAAACAAAAAGTCAATATCCCAATCCCCACAAACAAAATCACATAACCAATCTTCCTACTTGATCTCATTATTCTTCTTCCTTCTTCTTTGTCTAATGTAATACCACAACAAAATCGCGATAATAATCAGTGAAATAATCAAATAAATCTTGTACTTACCAGTCACTTGACTCACCAAATCCTTCTCCACAGCAGCAGGATTGTATTCAGTACGCTCAGCACGCACCAACAACCTGTGCGAATTAATCATATACGGAGTGCAAGTCAACAACGTACAGTAATCCTTGCCCTCCACAACCAAAACCTTGTCGAAATCGCTCGGCTCCACAACAAAAATGTCGATAACCTTGTACGCCAACACCTCTTTGATATTGTGAATGAAAAACACATCGCCCTTCTTCATCTTGTTCAAATCAGTAAACAGCTTCGCCGTAGGAAGCCCCCTGTGAGCAGTCAACACAGTGTGTGTACTCTTGCCACCAACAGGAAGAGAAGTCCCCTCCAAGTGACCAACACCCTTTTGCAAAACCTCCTCACTCGTACCAGCGTAAATCGGCAAATCCTGATTAATCTTTGGAATCTCAACGTGACCAATCTTCTCTTTCACCTCGAGCATTCTCGCATACTCACTAATCGCATTCTTCTTTTCCTTCTCAGAATAAGGATCCGCAAGCTTACTAGGATCCAAAGTCTTGTTGTAAATCTGAGCGAGCCTAATCCTCCTGTCGATCTCCTTCTTGTCCATCTTCTTGGCATTAGTATCGAAATCATGCACCTCACTGTTAGCCTCAATCCTGTAGTACAATCTCGAAATCAAAGGATACATCGCCACAGCAAGCCCCACCAAAAAAATCAACACATATTTCAAATTTTCCTTTAACTTAGACTTCTTCATGCTTATCCTCTACATCAAGTTCTCTCAATTTCTTTCTCGCCTTACGTTGACGATAAATCAAATACAACAAAATAGCGATAATAACCAAAGAAACATAGAATAAATACCTATAAATATAACTTGCCTTATTATCCGCAATCAAAGCCTCGTCAACAGCAGGAACGTAAGGAACCCTGTGACCTCTAACCAAAAGCCTGTGCGAATTAATCATAATAGGAGTACAAGTAAGTAACGTACAATAATCATGACCCTTCACAATCAACAAATCGTTAAAATTCGAAGGCTCCACAATCTTTATCTGATCCACCTGATAAGCAAGCGTCCCGAAAATATTGTGAACGTAAAACTTATCGCCAATCTTCATCATCTTCAAATCCGTAAACAACTTCGCCGTAGGAAGACCACTATGAGCAGTCAACACCGCATGAGTATTGTTCCCACCAATAGGAAGAGAAGTCCCCTCCAAGTGACCGACCCCAATCTGCAACACATCCTCGCTCGTACCAGCATATATCGGCAAATCCTGATTAATCTTCGGAATCTCAACGTGACCAATCTTCTCTTTCACCTCGAGCATTCTCGCATAAGCCTTCCTGCCCTCTTCTTGGTTTTTCTTATCATAAGGATCCTTGCTTACCACATTATTCAACGAATCATTGTAGCCTTTTGCAAGTGCCAACCTCTTCGCCAATTCCTCCTTCGACAAACCCTTCACAGCCTTGTCGAACTCCTTCACCTGATTTGCCGAATCCACCCTATAATACAACCTAGAAATCACAGGATACATCATCACGCCAAATCCCAATAAAAATATTAAAATAAACACAAAATTATGCTTAATCTTCTTCCACATCACAATAACCTTTCTCGAACACCGATTTCCAAGTCAATTATACCTCAAAAAATAAAATCGAAAAACATTTGACCCATCAGCATAAACATCGGCCCCCACACCATAACCCAACTCACAACAGTAGATCATTAGCATGAGGGCCCGCTACATTTATACTTCAAATAATTCTTCGATTTATCTAATATTTTTTCCTATTAACTTATCGTCCTTCGCAATTATCCACTTACCAATAAAGAACATAATCAAACCGCCAATCATACTCATGAAAAATCTAATATCCCCAGTCTTTGGAATCCTACGACGAGTAATATCTCCACCTGGAGTAGTTCTTCTTCTAGTAATCGTATCACTCTTGTTAGTAATGAAAGCAATCGAAATAGTCTTGTCATCGGCTTGCTTTTTGATTTCAAATTCCACAGGCTCACTCAACAAAATGAAACCTTGTGGAGCCTTTATCTCAACCAAATAATACTTACCATAATCCATATCCTCAACAGCAAACTTACCATTATCGCCACTCGTCACGATATAATCCTTGCCGTCCTTCTTCACAGGCTCGAACTTTCCGTCCGCATTCTTCGTCATAACCTTGAACATCGCACCACCCAAAGGCTTCTTCGCTTCATCAGTCTTCATAAAATCGTGTCTGCCCTTGTCCTTTTCTGGAGTCTTGCTGTTTACAACCCTAAGTTCCACCGACTTGTCAGTAATAGAAAACCTAGTGTCAATATTTTTAATCAAATAACCTGCAGGTGCTTCCACCTCTCTGAAAATATAATCGCCTCTTTTAATATCGTTGATTATAATCTCACCAGATTCGTTTGAAATATACAAGCCTTCATCGCTTGTCTTTTCTTCCTTGTTCTTGTCATCCTTGTTTTCAGAATTCTTCGAATCATCCGAGAAAATATCTAATTTTTTATCATCTGATTTCACCTTGGATCTGTCGTCATCTTTTGGAGATAGTTCAAGCTTGTCATCTTTTTTCAAAGTATCCTTGTTCTTCAACTCAACATACTCGCTACCACGTCTCACAAGAAGCTTAAACTTAGCACCCTTCAAAGGATTGCCGCTCTCGTCCACCTTCACAAGTCTCACATTAGTAGAAGATTCCTTCGCATGAATAGTCACATTCTTGCTGTCATTCTCCACATCATCTGGAAGGTTCACCAATACTGAAGCTATCTCCTTGTTACGTTTGATGCCCGAAGTGTCACGCACATAATACGCACCCTTATCCAAATTCCTAAATACTGCCTCATTATTGGAAAACTCCACATCAGCCTTGTTCTTGTATGTAGAATTCAGATTTTCTACGGACAACTTATTTAAATCACCAAGCACATTAGACTTCTTGGAGTCGGGAATTTGTTCATCGGAAACCTTCCACAAGCTCATCTTGCCAGTAACATCTCCGTATTTCTTGTCCACCGTCACAGTTATCGAATAATCTCCCGCAGCAAAAGAAGTGCTAGTAACAATCATCGCCACCATTATCATAACCATTAAAATTTTTCTTAAAATCTTCATAATTTTACCTTCCATATATGTTTAACATTAATTGCTTACTCTTCTAAAAGTGCAAATACATCACATATTTGCACTTTTAGAAGAAGGAAAATTGCTTTTCCTTCGTTCTTCTAGTTATTATCTAGCTTCAGTTGCTTGTCTTTTCTTAATAGCGATAACAGCTGATGCCATTATTGCAAGACCAATTGCAGTGAAGATAATAGTACCAATACCACCTGTTTGTGGGATTGTTACAAGTTTATTTTCGATTCTTTGAGCTTTTGTTGTGTCAGTTGCTGAGGATTCGATCATAGCGTGTTCGCCTGCTAGGTTTAGATTGTCATAAGAAGCAGCATTAACTTCAAATGTGTATTCTCTACCACCTGATGGTAGTGAATATCCTTCTGGAGCTTTAATTTCGTGTAGCTTGTAATCTTTAGCAAAATCTAGTCCAGTTATTTCCATATAACCGTCTGTGTTTGGAACTAATACTACTAAGTTTTCACTTAATTTATCTACTGTTCCGTAACCTTCTTTCCATTCGTATTGAATGTTTGCTTTTTGTTTTGCTTCTTTTACTTTCCCAGCTAATACATTTATATCTTTTACTGTTTGATTTTCTGCATTCTTTTGTTCTTCTGCAGATAGTTTGTTGTATGCATCAACCTTATCTTGAAGAGCTTTTTCTGCTGCTTTTAAAGCATCTAAATCAGTTTTCTTATTAGCGTCTGATTTATAGTATAGGTATTTTCCTTCTTTATTTTTGATTAAGAACTTACCACCAACTAGACGTTTGAATTTTGATGTATTATCGTCTGTCTTTACAAATCTAATACCACCTGATGTTACTGTTACTTCTGGAGGTGTAATTGGATTAGGATTAGGGTTTTTCTTATTCTTTATAACAAGGTTTCCTTGAGCGTCATGAGAATAATTAGGAACCCAGTTATTTACTTCTTTTTCAACTACTCTATACTTTGAATCTTTGTCAAGTTTTTCAAATTTGCCACTTGTTTTTGTAGAAGTTAGTTCTAGGGTTGAACCTTCTCCTGTTTCTTCTTTCCAAGTATTTGTTGCTTGATCCCATTTTTCAAGTTTAAGAGTAATTGTCATATTTGCTGGCCATGTTTCTGAACCAGTACCATTTCCACTAACAAATGATTTGTCTACTTTGATTTCAGTTTTACCTTTTTCTGGAATTGGATTTTTGTCTCCTGGTTGAGGAGTGTATCCTGGTTTATTTCCATAGAAGAAAGAAACTGTATTTGTTTCTGGGTCGACAGGACCAGTTTTACCATTAAGAGTTGCTGAATATTTTAATGTAAATTCAACTTTTTGTGCAGCTTCTTTAGCTACTTTGTTGTATACTGTTTTACCGTCAATAAGTTTTACGCCGTCACCATTGTTTAGTGTTTTTTCTAATACTTTTTTGATACCAGCGTCTGTTAGTTTTAATACAAAACCATTGTCAGAAGGTTCTACAGTGTAATCAGTTTTAGAATCTAGGCCTAAATCTTCTTTCTTATCTCCGTATGTTGCAGAAATTGCAACATCGCCGTTGTAGGTTAAGCCTTCGCTCATTCTATCTGACCAAGCTAACATAACTTCTTTAGATCCTGCTGGGATTGGAGTAGTTACAACGTAAGGTACCTTTGCACCTTTGTCTAGTGTATAAACTTCATTTTTACCGTTTTGAGTAACTGTAACTTTATGTGATTCTTTGTTAGCATCATTTGCAGCTTTATCCAATTTTTTATCAGTTGTTTTGTCTGTTAATTTGTTCTTAGGATAGATGTGTACATTATCCATTTTATTACCAGTATCTTTATCATAGATTGGTAATGTAATCTTAAATGGTACTGCAAGAGCTCCTGTGTGGTTTGCTGGAACTTCTGATTCTACAAAGTAGTAAGTTCCGTCAGGTAAGTTGTTAATTGTAACTTTACCGTCAGCACCTGTTGCTTCTGTTTCTACTCCTTGAACACCATTAAATAGAGTGCTATTAGCATCTATTACAGCCTTTACTTGAGCAGGTGTCTGTGGTTTTGATTCTTCAATCTTTGCAAGTTGAGCTGTATTTACATTATAGTACGTAAATTTAACTCCTGGTAGACCTGTTGGATTTTTACCTTTGAAAAACTCATTTAATTTTTCTTGAGTTAATTCTTTACCGTCATGGTCTTTAGCCGTTACACCTTCAAAATCATCCAATTTTAATTTATGGATAGTTAGGTTGGTTCCTGTTACTGTAGTTTCAGCTAAAGCTGATAGTGGAGAAAACACTCCCACCATCATCGCTAATACTAAGATTAACGATAAAAATCTTTTTTTCATAATATAACTCCTTTATATTTATTTTATAATCATTTGCTTCTCGCAAATTATTACCTTTACTCATGCCTCGTGGGCGTTTTTTCTTCAGCTCAGCTTTCCACCCTTTTTGAGTTTCATCGCTTCGCCTTCTCGCAGACCTTTCAGCCTGCTTTCACTAATCAAGTCCTTTTATCAGAACTTCGATTAGATTGTTTACTATTATTCTTTCATCTAGAATAAACATCCGAACATCTCGAGACCCCAGGGACTTGGCTTCTCGCCTCATCCCTTGTCTCTTATTTAGTCCCTTTACGGAGGGTACCTCATCTTTTGATCTAATCCAATCATGATAACGCACTCTCTCTTCTCTTACGTCTGTACTTGTAGTACGCCGTTGCCATCATTATACCACCAACTACAAGGAATCCTATAATACCCATCGCACCTGTAAGAGGGAATGTCGCTTTCTTGTTTTCTATCTCGATAGGTTTTGATAAGTCTACGGTTCCTTTAGTTGTAAATGAGTAAGAGTGGTCTTCGTAGGCATCTCCTTTAGTACCTATGTGGAAGCTTCTGCTTTCATCAATACTATCACCTATTTTTATCTTAGATCCTAGATCTAATTCTGTATTTAGGTATAGTTTTGAACTCATGGATAATACTAGAGTTTTATTTGTAGTAATATCTGCATCATCAGTTTTACCTTCGAGTTCTTTTACTAGGGCAAATAGGTCTATTCCTTTTGTAGCATAATCTCCACTTCCGTAATAACTTAAATCTAAAGTAATAGTTTTTTGTTGAGAATTGTTTGTTCCATCTGTTAGATAAGCTGTTATTGAAATTCCTTTATCTATTACCTTATCTCCAGTCGGTTGACTTGCTTTTGGTAGACCAGAAAGTGTTAACTTAGAATTGTTCTTAGTATAAGTTATTGGCATTTTTTCTGTGTTGTACTTCATTGTAATACTTGTATCATAACATTTTACAAATCCCCAAGTGTATTGCCAACTTTTAGTTTTCTTTGCAGAAACTTCAGTTACAAATTCTCCACTTTGTTCTTTGTCATCTACCTTTAATTTGCCATCAAGGTAAGAGAACTCTTTTACAGGATCTCTAGGCTTGATATAGTGCGAAGGTGCCTTTACTTCTTTAAGTGCATAGTAGCCATTGTCTAGTACATTAAACTCAACTAAACCATCTTTACCTGTGATAAATTTATCGCCTTCCACATGTTTATATCCTTCTGGAACATTGTCGCCTTCTTTTAGTACAAGCATTTCGGTTTTCTTGTCAACAGTCTTCTTATAAACCTTAAGCTTTGTAGTGTATTTTTCATCAGTTTTATTTTCCTTATACCAAACTTCAAATTCTGCACCTTCAAGCTTTGTTTTGTCACTTGCATCAACTTTTTCAAATTTGATTTTTTGTAGTTTTTTGTTGACTACTGGTATTGGTGTACTACCTGATTCGTCAACACTTACTGGTTGATGGTTTGGATCAGTTGGAGTAGTGGAATCTTTCTTACGGTGAATATTACCAGAAGAATCTACTTCAAATTCTAGGATTGCTCCTGATATTTTTTCATATCCTTTAGGTGCTTCAGTTTCTACTAATTGATACTTACCAGCTTTTAGCTGTTTAAATTCAACTATACCATCATCACCTGATTGTTTTATTCCACCTTGGTAGTCATTCCAGTTTCCATCTTTATCTTGGATGTTAAGTGAGAATGATGCTCCTGCTAGTGGCTTACCATCTTGGTCTACCTTTAAGAATCTAATCTTATTTTCAGGGTTAACAGCCTGGATACTTAGGTCTGCCTTGGCATTTGTAGAGTTTCCAAAACCATATACTTGGTCTTTTCTATTAACATACAAGTAGTATCCAGAAGTTTTGTAAGTTCTATCAAGTTTACCATGACCTACATAGGCTGTCTTATTTTTATCCTTAACTGTACCTGTAACCTTGATGATATAGGATTCAGTTGCTTTGAATCCTTCTTTAAAGGTCAATACTGGTTCTCCACCCTTAGAAAGATCTTGTAAGGATACCAACTCTTTTGCTTCATAGTTAGTATTCTTTTCATCTATACCAAAGGATGCTGGCATAACATCGTCAATTTTTGTGTTATCTTTAATATCTATTCCAGTAATTTTGAAATTATATATATTTTGATCTGAGTGATAAATAAACTTAGATGGTCCAATATATTTCTTATCTCTATTAATGTAATAGTAGTGGACAAATTCCCCAGTTTCAGGATTAAATTTGGTAATCTTAGAACCTAGGTTCATGAAGCTTGTCTCATCATCTTCTCTTGATGTCATTGAGTCATAAACAACTTTTATAGATTTTTGTTGATCAGTCTTATTGTTTACGCTAAATCCAACTGTTTCTTGGCTATCAGAATTCTTAACCTTGTTTAGGTTTATAAATGCTGATAACTTATTAGAAAATTCTGCTAATTGATATGTTTCGGCATACTTTGTGAAGGTATAGGTTATAGTTCCTTCTTTTCTATTGTAGTCGGCCTTTGCTATTGTACCTACTCCATCTGCAAACATATCAAGGTTGGATGCTTCGTCTTCAAAGATACCATTAAGGTCAATGTTCTTAGTTAGATTTAATACGAAGTAGTCACCAGGTTTAATCTTTGTGTTTGAGTCTAACTTAAAAGTATTTGCAAACTCAAAGACTTCACCTAAGTGAGGATGAATTTCTCCATCTGCTTTTTGTTTGTTGTCCTTATTTTCTGGATTTATGACTGTCATCTCAGATTTACTTAATGTAATCTTATCTGACAAGTTGTCTTCCCTTTGAGGAGCTTCACCTGCATATGGGTCTAGATCCTTACCACCTACTGTAAAGTTCCAGATTTGATGGTTATTGATATAGCCACTTGGTGATGCAACTTCTTCAAGTTTGTATTGACCTATTGGAAGCTCATCAAATAGAATTTCACCATTTTTATCAACATCCTTTATTGTAGTAGTTCCATTAGATATATTAGTTAACTTGAACTTTACACCTTCTGGTAAGTCCGTAATTTTTTTTGCATCTTGGTCGACTTTTGTAACCTTTACTTTACCTTTCCCAGGTTTAGTATTTACAATCTTACCCATGTTCTTGGCAGTAGCAGATGTTACGAAGTCCACTAGCTTACCGTCTTTTTCTGATGTAGATTTTTCAGGAACGTATTGGTAAACTCCATTTGCCTTGTCGTATTCTAGGGAAATATATCCACTTGATCCTGGAACAATTTTAGCATCCTTGATATTGTAGTTGTCATTTGCTCCTACAATTTTTAGTTCTTTTAGGAGAACTTGCTCCTTATCCGGATCTGTTGCATGTGGATTTATAATTTTTGTTGTTTCTACATTGATATCCGTTGATTTAGCATTTTTGATATCGACAATTTTACCATCTTTACCAACCATTTGAAGTGTTTCAAGCTTATGAGCTTCCGGATCAGTATCCGAGAACTTGATTGTTATTGATTTAATATCAACTACTTCCCCTGTTTCTGGATGGACAATTTTACCAGAGTTTGTCTTAATAGTTTCTACTGTGAAGTATAGAAGTGGACCATCAATAGGTTTGTAGCCCTTTGGAGCCTTTACTTCCATTAGTCTATAACGTCCTGGACTTAATCCTCTGAAACCAAAGTATCCGTTGAAGGCTGATGCTACAGTAGATTCTGGTACATCTATAAATCTACCTAGTCTTTCTTCTTGAAGTTTAAATACTGCTCCTTCAAGTCTTCTCTTTGTTACTTCTTCACTATCTATTCCTTCTTTAGGGTCATCTTGACCGTGTTTTGAGAAGGTAACATTGTAGGTTTCTTCATCGTTTAATATAGACATTCCATCTTGGCTAATTTGGTTTGTTGTATTGGATGAGTATAGAGGCTTGATATCTATTGTTGTTGTAACTTGCGCTAAAGTTTCATCATTGCCTTTTACCCACTGATTATTTATTAATTTATAAGGAGTGTCAATTTTACCTGTTCTATAATCATTACCGTCTGTCCAAGTAACATTTTTACCAACCCAGTTTTGATATTTTCCATCTTTCGATAATTTCTTACCCCATTCAGTTGGTTCACCTTTTTTGTGGATGACTTTTCCTGTTGAATCTACTACATCTTCTGCATAAACACCACCAAGGGCTGCTGCACCTGATTGGTAAGAACCATCCTTTTTCCAATAAAAGTTTCCTTTTTTGTCTTTGGCTTGTGAATAGAAATATCTTTCTGTCAAGAAGTCTATATTCATTTCTATATTGCCAAGTTTGTCTTCGGTGATATTGTCATCGTAGAAACCTTCAACATCTATATAGTAGACGCCCTTATCAAGGTTAAGTTGGTCTTCGTCAAATCCCCAGTCAAATGGTCTCCACCTTGCAGTGTTGATCATGGACACATTAGGATCTGACAAGTCAGATATGCTTAGGATGTTATTTAGTTTTGTCTTGTCTGGATCTCCAGTTAAACCTGCAATTTGATAAGTTGACCTATAGGCTGTCTTAACGCCGTACTTTCCCTTGTAACCTATTTCAGGCGGTTGCATTGGTCTGTCAAACTCTTCTCTTTTTATTACTGGTGTGATTTTTACATTGACTTTATCCTTGCCAGTGTATCCTCTAGTATCAACATAGATTCTTTGAACAAATGTCTTTGATTCTGTGTTGATATAGGTCATTTTACTAGCGTATTTTATACCGCTACCAGCTAACTTAATTTTACCATTGCTAGATGTGTCATTTGACTTATCAGAAGTGACAAAGTTTGTAGGTGTGTTTTCTGGACCCTTGTATTCAGCTTTCATAGCTCCAGTAGCTTTGTCTTCATATACACGAATCTTCCAGTCGGCACTTATTTTCTTGTAGCCTTGTGGAGATGTTACTTCTCTTAAAACATAGTAGCCTGGTGTTAGTTTTACTTCATTTCCATTTTTGATGAATTTAACAATTCCATTTGCATCAGATATACCAGACATAGATGCTTTATCTTTGTCAGTTATATTATATTTTTCATCTGCGTTGTAAAGCTCAAATGTCGCGCCTTCAAGTGGTCTATCACGGAAATCGTGCTTATATATCTTGAATTCAAGACCTGTTTGTTTGTTGGTGATTTCTGCATATTTATCCTTAGGAATTTCTATTCCTGCGTATTCAAAGTTTGCAGAAACAGTGACAGCTCCTGCTGGCATTTTGAATTTATTGCCTTTAAGTGATACAGCTTGTCCATTTGCAGTTACTGAATAACCTTTAAATACATATCCTTGGTTTGCCACTGCAGAAAGTGTAATTTCGTCTCCCTCATTTGCACTTGTAGGAGATGCACTAACTCGTCCATTTTGAGTTTGTCCTAGGTTAACTTTGTATTGGCCTGGGTTTGATCTTTCAAATGTTCCAGATACTGTGACATTTGCTTCAGGCATGATGAAGTAATAACCTTGTTCATCAGATAGGACAGGTACTGGAGTACCACCTTGAGCATATTTTACGCTTTGTTTTGTATTCTTGAAGCCTTCATATGGAGTAAGAGTAATTCTTACCTTTTCTCCTGGTTTATTAATTCTTTGGCTAACAGTTGCATATCCACCATTAATAGTACTTTCTGCACTTGCAGTGTAGCTTCCTTTTGGGATTGTTTCTTGTTTGTAGTCTTGTGCATAGATAGTTACATCATCTGCTGGCATTACGAATGAGCCATTTACACCATCAAAATCTAACTTAACTCTTCCACCACCATTAACTTGATTTACATATACATTTGCTTTAATTACTTCCCAACTTGGTTTAGGATCAACTCTAAACTTAACAACTTCTCCCTTTCTTGCTTTTTTATTATTCATGTCAGAGATTTGAGTAATTGTCACACTTCCTCTTTCTGCGTTTCCTTGTGCATAAACAGAGTATGTTTCATAAGTTTTTTTGTTGAAAGTTGCACGAACTTTGACGTCATTTGCAGGCATCTTAAATGAGTACTTGCCATTTTCTAATTTAACTGGCACGCCATTTGCAGTAACTTGTCCTATTTCATGATTGCTATCATTTGGAGTGACATTTACTACAATTACTTCTCCTTCTTCAGCCTTAGTCTTGTTACCTTCAATTGTAAGGGTACCTTCACCTTCTACTTCTGTTTCGATTTTAAATTCAGTTCTCTTGAAAGTAGCTTTAATAACAACATTTTTGTCTGGCATATTGAAGGTGTTATTTGCAACATCTTGAATCTTAGTACCAGCTTGGTCTTCAATCCAAATTTTATCTATAGTATAATCTTGAGCTGCGTTTACTGTTAAAGAAATTGGTTTACCCTTAACTGAACTGCTTGGATTAGCTGTTACACTTCCTTCTGGTCCGCTATAATTTGTAATAGAATACTCTGTTGCTTGTGGTTTTAGCTTAAAGTAAGGTTTTAAGTTTACATTTTTTCCTGGCATCTTAAAAGTATTAGTTGTCTTGTCGACATTTGTTATAAAAGCGCCAGAGCTATCTAAAACATCAATTCTATCAAGCTCAGAATCGCTACCAGGAGTTACTTTTACTGTTACAACATCGCCTTCTTTTGCTGTTGAAGGTGCGGATATTGTACCACTGCCTTCTCCTGCACTTTGTAATGTATAAATATTATAAGGTTGTGTAGTCTTTGGCTTAAATGTTGCATTAACTGTAACATTGTGGTTTGGCATTGTGTAAATGTATTGGTTTTGATCATTTACGCTTACATTTTTTCCATCAACTGTTAAACTTTCAAGTACATAACCAGTGTTTGGTGTTGCAGTAATTGTAACTTGTTCGCCTTGTTTTATTCCAGATGTTTTTGTTATTTCGAGCTTACCATTAGATGGGCTGTTAGAAGTTATGCTATATAGATTTTCAGCTGTTTTATAGTTTATATCATTAACACTTGAATAATTTTGAGCTGACCAGGCTTTTGGTCCCCCACTATATGGGAAAAAGTCTAATCCCAAACCTATTGGACCGCTGCTTGGATAAGTGTATTCAACTTCTATAGCTAACGCTTGATCACTATATCCCGTATTTACCTCTGCGCTATATCTTTTAATAGTTCCACTCATGGAGTTCTTAGCATTTTTTACGCCAAAAGTTGTATTTCCGTTGTATATGATGTTATCAATCGTAGACTGTTTTGATACTGGTCTTATACTTACAATTTTAAAATTATATTGTTCATTTCTTCCTTTTGTTGCCCCTTCTCCTATTACACTTGTTGTTGGAGGTTGAGCATGGAAGTCCATCTTTGAATAAGTTAAATCTCTTCCAGATAAGTTTACAAGGAATATTTGTCTATATTTACCTGTTTTCTTATCGATTTGAGTGATTTTTGTTCTACTATCTCCATTTGCTCCATTAGTTGGATTATTTGACCTATTAGGATCAACTGTCTCCCAACCATTGCCAGCTCTTAATGGATTTGATATATCCATTAAATTGCCACTTATATCAAGCTCTGGTATATTACTTGCTGCATTTAAGTTCAACAAATATCTTGAAATAATGTTTGAGTTTGATTGAACAGATACTTTTGCGTTTGTTTGATTACTATTCGAAGGTGGATTACCATTTTTCCTTATAAAGGTCTTACCATCTTTAGAAACTGTTACTGTCCAGTCATGGTCTGCTTGTTCATATCCAGGGGCTGGTTGAGTTTCTTCTAACTTGTAGGTTCCTGGTTTTAAATTGTCAAAAGAAATTGTACCGTCAGAACCTGTTGTCATGGTTCTTTCTTCTTTGCTTTCTCCTGGACCAATAAGTTTAAAAGTTGCTCCTTGGATTGCTGAAGGAGTAGTTCCCTCTTTAACCTTTTTTAAGGTGAATTTGTAGGTTTGAAGTTCGTTACTTACATCTAGGGAGTCATCTGATATATAAGATCCTTGGATACCTTTAGATTGCTCTAGTACAGGACCTGCTTGTTTTATAATGTTGACTCTTTCATAGTAGTCGGACTTCCAATAAGTTACACCATTTTCAGTCCAGTCCATACCAGTACCAACACCTTGATTGAATTCTTTGTAAGGAATTTTGATATCAACTAGGATTGGCTTAGTAGTTTCTGGGAATTCTAGTTTTAACCTATCTGGTTCGCCAAATCGAGTATTGTCCGCACTTGCCTTAACATCATTTGTAATATTTGTAGGGTTGTACTCTGCAAGCCTGATGTCTTCAATATTACCTGTAACAGCTTTATCAAGTTCAAATACTTGATAATCCACATTTTTTTGCGCAGTTCCATTAAACCAATCCATGTTTGGATATTCTGGTTTTTCTCTATGAATAGTAGCAGTTGTTGCTCCTATATTTAGAGATTCTGGGTTTAGTACATATCTTTGGATTACATATGAATTGTTAGGGTCACTGTTGTTTATACCAACTATTCTTGTACCTAGTTTAAAAGGTGTTGGATAGTTAGCTGTCCAGTCTGCACGCCTATTGTCATAGAGGTTCCAACCTTCAAGACTCCTGTTTCCAACATCAACCCAGTTAACATTTGCTTTTTCAAGAATTGAATTTAGTTTGTTATGATTGCTAGATTGCTCTCTGTAGTTATAAACTTTCTTGCCATTCTTATCAATTACAAGAACCCATTTCTTATCTAGTGGTTTATAGCCTGATGGTGGAGAAATTTCTTCTATGATATAGGTTCCGTATTGAAGAGCACCAAATTTTACAAGACCTTTTTCATCTGATTCTTTTTCAATTGCTTTGAAGCTAGTGTCATTATGCTTGGTTAATTTAAACTTAGCACCTTGAAGTGGATTTCCCTTATCATCCTTTTTATAAACTACAAAATCTTGGCCCTCAGGCTTGTTTGTTACTTCGATATTTATATTATTGCCATCATAAGATTGAGTTGAACCTGAGACTCCAGCTTCTGTAATTCTAACATTGCCATCACTAAAGACGAAGACTTGCCATTGCTTGTTTGTCTTAATGTGTTTATCTGGAACTTTAAATTCTTCAAGAATATATCTTCCTGGTGCAAGACCAGTGAAGCTAATTTCTCCATTAACATCACTTGTTCTATATATTGGATTTCCGTCTTCTGGTTTTAAAACGAAAATTGCACCCGATAGTTTTTTACTCCTATCAGCTTCGTCTAGCTTTGTGATTTTAAACTTACCTGGAGTATATTTTTTGTTAATTAGACCAGTAATTTCTTCATAATATTTTGGAATTTCTTCACCTGTTTGGTCTGCTTTCGCAGTGTTGAAGTTGGCACTATTGGCAAAGGCTGATTCCATACCCTTAGCATCACTAGTTGCGCCGTTATTCATGTAGAAAATCCTTGATAAGTTTATGAAGTTATTAATGTCCGTTATCTTGAAGGTTTGTTCTACTATGAAGCCTTCTTTTTGTGGAGAAATGTTTGGCATTCTTACTTTTAATGGGTAAGTTGTATGAACTCCTCCAGTTGTTTTTATTCTGCTTGGATCGTACTCTAAACTGACTCCATTTGCTGAACTAGAAGTCTTTTGACCTGGGTTAATTGCAGTGTGGTATAGCAAAGAGTAGGTGCTTGGATCTTGTTCTGGCCTTACACCATAGGATAATGGCATATTGTAGTTTACAGTAATTATATCATTACCATCTTTTATCTTTCCTATGTTTGGTTCGGTACGATATACCTTAACATCTACTAAATCATAAGCCGGTTTATAACCCCTGCCTTCTTGTCTAGCTATCCTAGTATTTTTATCATAGTTTGTAGACATCCAGTTGAATTGAAGTGTCTTTGATGTTCTACTATCTGCCATTGGGTTGAAGTAAGCCATGGCTGTTACATACCACTGTCCATCGTCAGCTTGGTAGATGTCCCTGAAATAATATGATTGGGATGGATGACCAATGCCTGTGTCATACCTACCATAGTCTGCTTGAATGTCTTTTTGGATTGTTTGTTGTCCATCTACATTTTCTTTTTGTCCTGGTGCAACTGTAATTGTAAAAGGTTTTGTACCAGTGTTTTGGAAATAGTATTTGTCTGGAATCATACCCTTTAGGTCTATACTTACTATGGTTTGCTCTGGTTTAGAGTTCTTATTAAAAACATAGGTCAATAGATTGGTCTTGTAGTCAAAGTATGGATCCGCTATATCTTTTCCATTTTTTCTGATTTTTGGAAAACCAGAAAAGTATTGGGTAAAGTCAAGGTTTGGATCAAATTGGATTTCAAATCTTTTACCAGGGCTTCCATCTTTTAGGGTAATGTCCGCATGATATTTTAGGGATTCAAACATGTAAGCTTCCCACACATTTGGTCTTTTTCCCCAGCTATTTGCATTACCTTCATTGTACTCTAGTCTTTGGCTAACATTTGTTACCTCAGGTTTTGTTTCTGTTTGGGTTTCTGCTCCCTTTTCAATCCAGTAATCTTCACCGATAACCGGTTGGCCTGATCCTGTTTTGAATTTTGGCTTATAGGTTACTTTGTTTGATTCGTCTACTGTTACTTCATAGTAAACGTTGGATTTTATATAACGATCTGGAGCATTTATTTCTTCTATTGTATATGTTCCAGGAATGTGGCTGCCAAAGTTTACATTACCGTCTGCATCAGTTAATTTGTTGGCTAGGACGTTGTCATTGCTGTCTTTTAGTACAAATTCAGCATTTGGAACTCTTTTTCTCTTGCCATCAGCATTAAATTCATTGGCAAATTTTGAAATCTTAATCTCGCTTTGTTTAAATGCCTCATTTTTAATAGTGATGGTTGGAATATCATCTTTATTGGTATTTTTATTTAAAGTGACATTTTGTCTAATATTAGATTCTTGTGGTGAGTTATGAACTAGCCAGTCATATGATAGGTTGGTTGAATTTTTGTCCCCAATGTTTCCTGTGACCTTTACCAAGAATCCCCAGTCATCAGCAAATCTTTCTTTAGGGAAGTAAATTTGATAACCTGTTTCTCCTGGATTGGCAGATTGAATTGTTTTTCCTGTAATAACTTTTTTATTTCTTGTATCATTAATTAGGTTGGATCCCGATGTTATATTATTTACACTTGATAAATCTTGGTCTACCATAGCCTTTCTGACTTGGTCCCTATAGTATGGATGGACATCATAGGCTGTAACATTTGCATCTTTTAGGCTTACACCAGGTAAAGTAATATTTAAGTCAGTATCCTTATCTGTTGAACCGCCGGCTTGTTTAGCTCTTGGTTTTAGGTAAACATAGAATTCTACATTTCCATTTGTGTCAACCTTGCAGTAGTGCATAGCGTTCATAAAGTCTGGCCAGTTTGGATAGTTACTATGTTCTACCATTTGAGTCTTACTAGATCCTGTTGTAAGAACAGCATTGTTACCTGTTACTACAATTTCTCCACTTTCAGTAATAGTTACGTTTTTGGTTTCTTGATCAAGTTTGTAACCATTTGGAGCCTTGGTTTCTTTTAATACATAGTTACCGGGTTCTATGTTTTTAAATGTAGCTTGCCCGTTTTTATCAGTTGTTACTCCTACTCCTGCTCCTAGTAGATAGTAATCGGCTCCTTCTAGTTTTATATCTTTTCCATCTTTATCCTTGTTCTTATCAATTTTTATAACTGTAAAACTTGTTAGTGTCTTTCCATCCTTAACCGCCGAGTTTCTAACTAGATATGTTTTGGCGTCTTCTTTATAGTAGTTGGAGTTTTCACTGTATTTGTATTTTTGACCACCAACATCAAATGGTTCTGTTGGAAGATTTTGTTTAATACCAAGCTTATTAGCTACATATACTTGCTTGCCATTTTCTTCTTTGAAGTCCCAGAACTTGACATTTGGAATGGTGATTGTTCTTGAACTACCTGCTTCTGCTCCAACTTCTTTTGATGCTATAGGCTTACCAGTTGCCTTGTCAATGACTTCAATTTTTTGTGCAGGCATTTGTTGTCCTTCTGGTAAGGTCCACTCTTGCTCTACTACAACATCTTTGTATTTAGAAAGACTAACACCGCTTAATCTGTAGTCCTTGGCTTTGTTTTCGCCAGATGTGGCATCAGTTAGGTTTGTGTTAATTTTGTATACTGCGATGTTACCAACTGCTTGGGCGCCTTGTGGGTCAGATTCTTTTGCTGGTATAGTAGTTAAATCAGTTTTTAAATCTCTCTTAACTACCATTTGTCCATAGTAAGGGCTAGTCTTATTAGTATCTATACCATAAACAACACTCTTACCAGATTTAAAGTTTTGACTTCCCTCTAAGGTTCTAGTTTTTAGTGGAAGACCCTTATTTGGATTTGGTGCTTTTTCATCACCAGATGATACTTGATCTGTAACTGTCCATTCAGCTGTGTCGTTTGTTAAAAACTTACCTTGAATAGTAGTTCTGTTATTCATTCCAACACGAGTTGGCGTTGCTTCACTTATGGCATCAGCTTTATAGGCATCGTCTAGTATTAGTCTAGCTGCTCCTAAAATATTGCTTTTATTTGTTAGGATACCAGATACATCTAGCATGTAAGCAGATTGGACTCTTTCTACTGGTGTGTAGAAGGTATAAAGTAAATCTGTCGCATTCTTGTCAAGAGTGTGGTGTTTAGAGTCAACTATGCCTGTTGCATTTTCAAGTTGTTTTTTTAATTCTGATTCAATTGAACTTCCGTTTAATTTAACATCTTTTATTTCTTTAAGACCGGATCCTTCAACTGCTGTTAGGTTTAATCTAAAGCCTAAATTTTTTAGGTCATCTGTTGAGTGAACTTTAACAGTCCAGTTGATGCCATTGATTTTTCCATTTTCAACAGCTGGCTTACCATGAGCGTCCACATTAACTGAGTAGGTCCTGTCATGCTCGTTATCAAAGATTTGGATGACATCGTGTCTACCAGGTTCTATAATAGAGCCTGCCGGACTACCATTCTTGTCAATTCTTTGTGGAACGAGGTCTTTTGGAGGATTTACAATTCCAAGACCAGAAACCTTATTAATTACTGTAAATGTTCCATCTGGATCAAGATTAATCTTTTCTGGGTTGTAGTCAACAGGAATGTCTAATGTAACATTTATGTTTTCCGGAATAGTTCCTTCTATATTATAGGTAATAATATTTGTTCCACTATCGTATGATGGCGTTGCTATTACTCTTCCGTTGTAGATGATTGGCTTTAATGTATTTGAATCATTAACTGTAAGTTCGTGATCTAATTGGATTTTGAAATATTGATAAGGTTGAATTGCCCCGCCCGCATTTGATGTTTGGAAAATTGTTCTAATGTGATATTTCTTATTCTTTAAATTTGCTTTTTCTTCATTAGTAAGAGGTCTTGCTTCTCTAGATTGACCCATTAGCATTTGTGGTCTGAAGTTCTTATCGGCATCTTTTTCGATTAATGCTTTGATTGCATCTTTGTTATCATCCATAAGTTTTGCTTGTTCTTCTTGTGTTAGATGATATTTGTCTTCAAAGCTGGATAATAATGCTTGAACTTCTTTTAATCCATTGGCTTTTACTGATAGGATTGCTTTTAGTTCACGATCTGCTTTTTGTAGGTTTGAAAATCCGAAGAATTCTTTGATGCCTTCTAATAATCCTTTTGTTTCTTTGCTGACTTCTTTTTGGTCAGCTTTCTTTTTATTGTCTTCTTTATTATTAGCATCTTTTTTATCTTCTGATTTTTTGATTTCTTCTTTTCTTTCTTTTAATGCCTTGTCAAATTCTTCTGCTTTTTGTTTTCTTTCTTGTGGTGTGGCAGGTTCTGATTTGACGTCTTCTTTTATTTCCTTCTTCTTTATAATAGGTTCTTCTTCTTGTTTTTCTTCTGTGTCTTTTACAAGTCCAAGAAGTTTTTTGTTTTCAAGGTCTTTCTTCGCTTTTTCTTCAGCGGCTCTTTTAGCTTCGGCTTCTGCTTGTTCTTTTGCAAGTTGTTCTTGTTTTGCTTTTTCAGCGGCAGCTAATTTTTCTGCTTCGGCTTTTGCCTTTGCTTCCGCTTCTGCTTTTGCCTTGGCATCTGCTTCGGCTTTTGCTTTTTCTTCAGCTGTTTTTTGTTCTTGTGCTTTTTTGTCTTGTTCCGCTTTTATTTTGTCAGCATCGGATTTTGCTTTTTCTTCAGCTTCTTTCTTTGCCTTTTCGTCAGCTTCTTTTTTCGCCTTTTCGTCAGCTTCTTTCTTTGCCTTTTCGTCAGCTTCTTTTTTCGCTTTTTCGTCGGCTTCCTTTTTTGCCTTTTCGTCGGCTTCCTTTTTTGCTTTGGCATCTGCTTCTGCTTTGGCTTTGGCTTCGGCTTCTGCTTTCTTTTTGGCAACTTCTTTTTTGTGTTCTATTGATGATGTAACTTCAGCTGGTAATTGTTCTGTTTGGTACACGCTGTAAGTTTTATCATTTAATATAGCTGCAAATAGGTCTGCGTTTTGTTTTACTTCAAGTGGATTGTTTGCATCCTTATTAAGAACTATTGTTGTAAGAGTCGGGTCAACTGATTTGTCAACCTTGAAATTGAAGATGTAAGTTACGTTGTGCTTGTCAGGTTCTGGAACTTCGCCGTCTTGTTGAAGTCTACGTTGTTCAGCTAGTTGTAAGTTGTGTTCTGCTGATAACTTATCGTTTTCTGGTAGTTTGTTGTACAAACCTTGTTTGTCAAAATCAAATTTGTCTATTACCTTAAGGCTGTATACTTTATAGTCACTTCCGTAGTCTTCTTTGCCTGCTTGTGGCACGTAGTTGTTTTTGATTCTGTATTTTTCGCCATCTTGTACTACAGATACATCTAGGCTCAATCCTTGATCTTTGAGTGATTTGTCTATTCTGTCGAACTCTTTGTAGGCATCTTCTACCTTGTCGAATGTCCTCTCATCATAAAGGCTGAAATCTTTTCTAACCAATAGTTTAATGTTGGAATCGGTACTTGTCGCATTCAGTATGAACTTGACGTTGGTGTCGGTATCCAAATTCTTGTCATCTAATATCGTTGCGAGGTTCAATGAAAAATTGGCATAGGTATCCTGTTTTAGGGACTCGAGCTTTTGAATCACATATCTCTTGTCGAGTTCTTCCTCCTTAGCAAATGATGTTATGGCTGGTACGCATGTTTGTATGAACATTAGCATTACCATGACTAACGCCGTTAGTCTGTCTAATATTTTTCTCATTTTAACCTCCTGATTTACTTGATTTTTATTTTAAATGTTAGTAATTTGATATTTATTATACTAATTTAATTCTCTACTGTATTACAAGTATATATAAAATTTTTTACAAACTTTTGGTAATGATACTGATAATTCTTCGTTATTAATCCACAACACAAATAAAGAATCAGCCCAACATAGTTGATGAATAATGTTGCCTGACTCAGTTAGTTCTAAATAAAATGTATTGCTTAATTATATCATTATAATTACGTTTGCTTTGATTTTATGTGTTATATATTTGTATGTACTATCTATGCATTAATATTACCATATTATATAAACTATTGTCAATTTGCTATCTTTGTTGAAATCTTTTCATGGTAAATTTGTTATTGCAGCATAAACTTTGTTGATGTTATTTTCTATTTACTTTATCATACGTTATTATTCGTAGTTTATTTCTCTAAATATTTTCTTATTTTGTTTTATTTGCTTTATTATATGTAATATTTTGTATATAAGTAGATTATTAAGTTGATTTTGTACTATTTTCGTCATTTATATTTAGTTTGACCAAATCAAAAGATTTTGGAATTTTCTTATATTTTTTAGATGATTTCTAAATTAACATTGAATTGCTAACGTTTTTAATAGGAATATTTTGATATAACATTGTGAAATGTGTAAAAAATGTGTAAAAAATAGAAAAAATTTAGTTTTCTGAAAAAATATCTGACGAATTTGTAAGATGAGCAGGTTTGGGCGTGGAAATTTTGTCGTGTAGATGTGTTGTGCAATCAGATTTTGCAATAAAAAAAGACTATAGATACATGATCTATAGTCTTGGCGAACGATAGAGGATTCGAACCCCCGACCTTCTGGTCCGTAGCCAGACGCTCTATCCAGCTGAGCTAATCGTTCATATACAACAAAACAGATGTATGCACATCTGTTGTTGTCTGGAGCGGAAGACGAGACTCGAACTCGCGACCCTCGCCTTGGCAAGGCGATGCTCTACCACTGAGCCACTTCCGCATGAATTTCTTTGGTGGAGGAGGGTGGATTTGAACCACCGAAACATAAAGTAACGGATTTACAGTCCGTCCCCTTTGGCCACTCGGG
>OIFX01000161.1_pt1 | contig 54165 bp, 42 predicted proteins | sample 1582151 | NCBI WGS metagenome assembly OIFX01 (sample SAMN07501068, study PRJEB24779) | human gut metagenome
CCTCGGGTTAGGAAGCTTTCTGAAGCGCAACGAGCATCAGCCGAGTCGTTCTTAGATAATGTGAAGCTGATTTTGCCAATCCTGGGAGTCAATGTTTTGCGTTCCCCAGAAAATACTGTGCAACCAGATAACGCTCAGATAGCTTCTTCTCGTATTTTTCATCTACATAGACAAAAAGATGGGATAGATGCCTCGATGCAGCTGATTGATGGCGAGTTTTTCCTTCTCAAGGGATCCATCGTGGTTGCTAGCTGGGAAACCAGTAAAACCAGAAGTCAGGCAACGGTTAACTCCTATACGGCTATCGCTAGTCGTCACCAAAAGCTAGTTAGTGATGGGTTAATCCGCATAGAAAATAAGCGGGGCGTGGTCACCCGGGATATTGCTTTTACTTCTCCTTCTGCGGCGGTTGCCATAGTGTTAGCTACTTCTGCCATTGCTAGAGCGGGTTAGGCTGGTGCGAAAATAGCTGTATGACTAAAATCGGAGCTTCGCATTTGCCTGTGTTAGGTGTAGGTCCGATATATGTTTCGGGTATTTTTACCGTCACGATTGCAGCGAGTCTTGTCCATTTTTTAGGCTGGATCGCAAACGGAACTATCGGAAATAGTTGGGTGCGTAACCTCATGATTGCGGCGGGTCTGGTGGTGATGGTAGTTGCGGTAATCGTGTGGGTTTCAGCTGTTTTTGGTTCTCACATGGTAAAAAGCGTTAAAACTGGTCAGCTTATGACTAGCGGGATATATGCATGGGTTAGGCATCCCGTATATTCTTCCTTCCTGCTATTAAACTGTGGTCTGCTGCTCATACAAGTGAACTGGTGGCTACTAACCCTCCCGTTGATTTATTGGGTGGCGTTGACTGTTTTGATGAAACACACTGAAGAACGCTGGCTTGAAAATGAATTCGGGGATGAATACATCCAATACGCTGCCCGCGTTAATCGGATTTTTCCTTGGCGGCCCCAACGCCTCAACAAACCCCGCGAATCATAAACTGATCCACTAGCGGGTGTTGCGGCGCAAGCGGCAAACAATGCTGCCGGCGGCCCCTAGCAAGCAAGCTAGAAGCGCGATTTGGCCAACCAAAGTCCCGGTCTGAGGCAAAGTGGAGAGCTGCGCTACCTGAGTAGGCTCAGTTTTCTTCACTGGAGCAATTTTAGGGACTGGCTGCACAGTGGGGTGCTTACCAGAATGCTCTGTGGACTTAACGGAAGGCTGGTTTCCAGGTTGGCTATCAGCGCATATGCGGATTTCTTGGTCGGTCATATTTCGCGATTGACTTTCAGTTTTTTCCTTCGCGTTGGCAGTATCTAAAACCCATTCATGTTTATTGCTATCCCATTTATGAGGGGTAGTGGTGATGGTTCTACTTTGGGATACCTTTCGATCGGCACAATTTTTAGCCCCCGGGTGATTGTTATCGGTCCATTTAGAAGTATCAACTTTAGCTGCCGGTTGCTCTGGGCGAGCATTAACATTGAGAATTCCTGCGGTAAATTCTAGTGAATATGCTCCGGTTACTGCGTCTTTAAGTTTTAAAGTTCCTTGCTTAATCGCAAGCTGTCCCGCCGGGGTATCTGCTCCATAATCAGCGCTTAGGGTACCGGTTAGTAGATCTTTGCTATGAGCCGTATCCACCCGGTAATCCAATACTGGCAGTGCTTCGCCTTGCCAAACCTGTGCCGGAGTTGCCGTTACTTTTACCGTTTCATTAGGGCGAATTAGGTAGGTGGCCTTATCTACAATTTTGTCTTTAACCGAATCCAACATGGCAGAAACTGTTTGCCCATCACCCGGGGTAGCGTTTAACACCGTGCCATTGTCCACATTACGAATATGGTAAGGGCCGGCTATAAACTTAAACCAGCTAGAGATATTACGCTTTAAAGCAGCGCCTTTGATCCGTACGCTCGTGCGCCCCTCAGTAGCGAAAACGTCTGCGATGGTCTCTACCTTAACCTGTCTAATATCCCAGCCAGATACGTCCAAATTTTCTATGCTGCTGGCTCCGGCAAACATGTTGTGCATATTGGTAACTTTGTTGGCCTTCCACTTTGACACATCTGGTTTCGCGGCAGTGGCCGCAGCAAAAACACTTTCCATCTTGGTGACTTGGCTGGTATCCCATTTGGCGACATCTGGGGTGGCAGCAGTAGCTCCGTTGAACATGTCGCTCAAGTCGGTGACTTGGCTGGTATCCCAGTTTGATACATCTGGATTAGCCACTTTTGCGTTCTGGAACATGCCGCTCAGATTAGTAACCTGTTCGGTTTTCCATTTGGAGGTGTTCGGGTTCGCGGTGATTGCTCCTTTAAACATGCGGCTCATGTTGGTGACTTGGCTGGTGTTCCAGTTAGAGGTATTCGGGTTCGCTACTTTCGCCCCCCGGAACATTCCACTCATATTGGTGACTTGGCTGGTATCCCACTTTGCAGTATCTGGATTAGCTGCTTCCGTAGCGCCGAACATTACACCCATATTGGTGACCTTGCTGGTATTCCACTTTGCAGTATCGGGGTTTGCGGATGGCGCTTTATAGAACATGGCGCTCATGTCGGTGACGTTTTCGGTGTTCCAGTTGGAAGTATTCGGGTTGGCGACCGCAGCTGTATGGAACATTCCGTTCGTAGTGGTGACCTTGCTGGTATTCCACTTTGAAGTATCGGGATTAGCTGCTTTGGTGGCGCCGAACATGCCGCTCATACTGGTCACCTTGCTGGTATCCCAGTTAGAGGTATTCGGGTTCGCCAGCGTCGCCTTATAGAACATATGGCTCATCGTGGTGACTTTGCCGGTATTAATACCAGTATCCGGAAAGTCGATGCTGGCCTTGTCACAGTGGGAAAAAAGGAAGCTGGAATCTTGTGGGAAATCTATGGTGGTGCCCGGATCAGGAATAAATTTTATTTCCACTGGCTGCGGTTCGGCTGGCTTGGCGTTGCCGTTTGCATCTTTAACAGTTCCGCAGAATCTACTATTGGGCTCATTGTAGGTAGCCGGAGTTTTAGACATCCATTTGTCTCGATCTAGCTGGCCATGCCCGCTGACGGTCAGGGTCTTGGCTGTCGGATCCCAGGAGGCAGTGAGGTTATCTCCTACACTGGTCGTTTCGGTATCTGCTGCATGGGCTACTGCAACTCCTAAAGAAGTTAAGAATAGGCTGGCGGCAGCAGAAATAGTGCCCGTAATAAACAGGAGACGAGAAATAGTAGTTTCCCTAAAATTAGGTGTATACCTCATGATTTCCCCAAATCCTTCAGTGAATTCATCAATGCCGAATCACTATATAAATAATTGGCATTAATCTCTAGACTTTTTCCTTAAATATTGAAGTAATAGCCATTGCAACGACCTCTAACCAGAAAATACTTGCAAATAATTCCGTGTATGCTACCTACCTATTCCGAACTATTGTGCGGATATTTTCCATCCAGAGGCCGCCTGACGCTCATCCCAAAAATCTCGGTAAATCCCCTCGCAATTTACAAGTTCATTGTGGGTACCAACCTGAGCCACTTGCCCCTGATTATTTAGAACCACAATCTGGTCAGCCCGAGTAATCGTGTGGAGTTTATGCGCGATTACCAACATGGTGGATTGGCGACGTAATACTTCGAAAGAGCGCAGCAGATTTGCTTCATTCTCGGCATCCAGAGCGCTGGTAGCTTCATCGAAGAGCACGATCGGAGCATTTTTTAAAATAGCGCGAGCAATCGAAACTCGTTGGCGTTCCCCTCCTGATAATGCGCAGCCACCTTCACCAACGTTTGTATCCCAACCATCGGGAAGGCGGCTAACGATATCGTTGACACCTGCTAGTTCTGCCGCATGTAGTAGAGCCTCTTTGCTCGCATTGGAGTTACCGATGCGGACATTTGCTTCCAAAGTGTCATCGAAAAGATAGACATCTTGGAAAACCATTGAAATCTGGCTCATTAAATCTTCAGTCGTTAGTTCTCTGACATCTCGACCTCCAACGAGTACCGCACCCGAGTTTACGTCCCAAAATCGGCAAATCAAGCGGGCAATAGTGGTTTTACCTGCGCCCGAAGGGCCTACAAGTGCGGTAATAGTGTGGGGAGCGACGGTGAAACTGACTTTGTTTAGTACCTGCTTATCATTCCCGTAAGCAAAATCAACCTCTCGAAGCGCAACTTGGTGGGGTAGTGGTTGGGGTAGCGAGGTTTCTGGCTCGGGCAGAGGGCGTGCATCCAATACTTCGTTAATAGTCGCCATTGTCGGGCCAACCGCCAGTAGTCCTGTTCGACAATCAGAAATCGTGGAAAGGTAATGAGTAATTTCTAGGCTTATCCCAATAACCGCCACCACTGCCAAGGGAGCAAAATTTCCGGTAAAAGCAAGATGAACGCTGGAAATAATCATTACAACGCAAATTGTTTGCGAGGCAATACCGCCGAGGAAATTTCCGATGCATTCTACCCATAGTCGGCGAGCGGATCTGCGACGATTTTCTGCTAAAGCCGTGGCCATTTGGGGGTAAGTCGTCTGATCACATGCACGGAGCATGGCTTGGCAGGTAGAAAATTCTACAATCCGATCAGCTAGTTCAGTAGCCGCCGGTGCCGCGTAGGCGCTGGCGGCACTGTCGAGGTAGGTTAGTGCCCACATCAAGACCAGGTAACAAATTAGGCACAACGCAAAAATTGAGCCCAGGATGGGATACCACCAGAGCAGACCAGCAAGCAGCGTCAGCAAAGTGACGGTTGCGGCAGACAGTTCCGTGAGCAAATGGGCACTCAGGTTTCCGAGCTCATTGACAGTAGCTGCCCCTAGACGGGACAAACGCCCGGTAGTATCAGTGGAGAACCATCCCAGGGGCAGTTTTGCCAACTGATCCCCGACGCGGCGATGGACAGAACGCATCACCGAAAACGCGCCTTCGTAGGAGAACCGATCTCGTATGTAGATACTGATCGCTCCGATAATCGCCGTGACGAGCAGGGTTAAGATCCAGAGGTTAGCGTTATTGGCGGTTTCTTCCTGCCTGCTAGCCCAGGTATTTGCGAGCTGAATCAGCGCAAGTAAGCCTACCCCCTGCGCAATACCGCTGATGATCCGAGCTGCCCAGCTGATACTCCTGCTGTGATTTTGAGAGTTGGCGCTGAGGCGGAAATTTGTTCGAATTATGTCGATAGCTCCCGTTGACTTAGCCATTTCAGTTTCGTCCTCCTTCCGTAAACTCAACATTAGATGCCGACCACAGGCGGCGGTAGAGTTCTATATTTTGTAGCTTCTGGTGATTACCGCAGGCCACCAGCTCTCCTTTATCAAGGAGGACGATTTGATCGACGTTCTTGACTGAATCTGGGCGGTGATCAATAACCAGAACAGTACGTCCGGCCATCAGATGGTTAATAGCTTTTTGGATTTGTGCTTCACATTCCGGATCTACCATGGCTGCTGCCTCATCCAATATGAGTATCGGCGCATCCAATAGTAAGGTTCTGGCGATGGCAATCCGCTGAGCTTGCCCTCCCGATAGCTTCAGATCTTCCCCGACGACGGTGTCATATCCTTTAGGTAGTGCCATGATTTCGTCATGAATCTGTGCCTGGCGAGCAGCGTTAATAATCTCGGCTTTATCTGCATCGTGTCGCCCGATAGAGATGTTGTCGCGAATGGAAGCCCGCAAGAGCTGCGCATCTTGCAAGACGAACCCGAGATGATGGTAGAGGTCGCTTCTACTAAGTTCTTTAAGGTTGACTCCACCGATTAGTACTGTTCCCGTATCGGGATCCAGGAAGCGGGCGGCCAATTTGGCTAGGGTGGTTTTCCCGGCTCCTGATGGCCCCATGAGAGCGGTTACGGTACCGGGCGCACAACGTAAGGAAACATTATCCAAAGCTAGCGTATGGCCATAGCTGAGCGATACATTTTTAAATTCGATGCTTGCGTCTTGGGGTAAATGCAGTGACTGATCCGGGCAGGAGAGGGGCTTTACCCCAAGAAGATCAAGAATCCTTTTGGCCGCGGCACCTGCTAACTGGTAATTCCAAGCAAGCTGGGTTATCAGGTTAATTGAGGAGGGCAGCGCGATGGCAATTAAACAACCGGCAACTACTTCTACCGGACTAACCCAATGTTTGGAGACGAACCAGGGGCCGACAATCCCAAATAAGAGAACTACCAATGGGGTAGAGGTGAGGGCGGCGGTCAGGGAAGCCGCATGCACCATTGGCCGATTCCATTCCTCCATATAGTCACAGGCTTCATTGGCGCTGTGGGCATACTTGCGGTGTGCTTTTCCGGTGATCCCAAAAGTTTTAACCACCTGGATGCCTTTTACGAATTCCACCATTGCGGAGGAAACCTGATCAAGTTTTGCATCAAGTTCTAAGGATTTATCGCTCATTCCTCGCATCATCACTGCGTAGGCAATGATGTAAATCGGCACCGTAACAATTACTAAAAGTCCGAGTCTTAAATCAATAGTGAAGGTATAACCCGCGCAAAATATGGGCACTAGGGTAGCGATCAGTGAATCCACGGGGCGGTGTGCTACCAGCACATGTAGATTCTTTACATCGTCTTGCAGTACTTTACGCACATGGCCGGAAGTGTTATCGCTAAACCAAGTTAAAGGAGCTTGCCCCAGAAAATGAATAATTTTTTGCTGAATACTTGCCGATAGGCGATTATCGGCAATATGGGTAACCAGCAAGCCCACAAAATAGGCGAATAGACCTCCACAAAATGTTCCGATTAACACCTTTACCCAGAACATAATGACGCTTTGGTTGGGCGATACGCCATTACCTAGTGAAGTCAGGAGTTCGTTGCCGATCCCCACTAAAGCAACGAAAGGAAAAACTCGCAAAATAGCGGATATAACCGCCATCACTTGACCGACTCGCAGCGCCATTTGCACGGGAGCTAATAGTTCTCGTAATGCAGCCCTACCTTGTTTGCTGCGCAGCTTGATATTTTCCGCTGTATCTTTTCCTGGTTCGCTAACTTGGTGATCAGTCACTTGGCATCCTCTTTCATTGTTTCTCTTGGTCAGGCGCGGTAAGTTGCACGTTTATTTCGTTATCGAGGGGCTGAAGCAATAGCTGGTAATCGGCAACTTCATTGATGAACTCCAAGTCGTGACTAATAATCAGGATCGCTTTGTCCTTTGCGGCTAGTGAGCGAATCTGAGAACTGATCGATAGTAGGTGCTGGTAATCAACCCCCGAGGTGGGTTCATCGAATACGTAAAGCTCTGCCTGGCTCGCCAGGGCGTTGGCAATAACGAGACGTTGTTTTTGTCCTCCGGAAAGAGTCATTGGGTGCCGTTCAGATAATCCTTGCAACCCCAGATCGCCTAGAAGCGCCTGCACCTGCTCTTTACTAAGATTGTCATTTCCTAGTACGACCTCTGCCGCTACCGTTTCAGCAAATAGTTGCCGGTTTACATCTTGCATTACTAGCACGCTGCGTTTTTGTCTGTCTGCCGCTCGGCAGGATTTGCCGCTAAAACTAATAACGCTGCCTCCTTCCGGGTGAGCTAACCCGATGAGGGTACGCGCAAGAGTAGTTTTGCCTGCTCCGTTCGGGCCGACTAGCGCAACTACTTTTCCCTTCGGTAAACATAGGGAAGGAATATTGAGGACGCGGTGTTTGCCGTAACTGAACCTTAAATTTTTTGCGGTGATACCGTCCGCCTGCTGATCAGGAGTGGTGTTAACGCACATTTCCGGTTTTTCCAGGGTACGCAACCCTAACTCTTTACGCTGTTTAGAAGACAAACTAAAAAACTTATCCGCAGTATACAAATGCTGGATTCGTCCTTTATCCATGATCGCGACTTGATCTGCGAGACCCTTTAGAGGGTAAACGCGGTGCTCGGCTACTACCAGGGTCCAGCCCGCGATTTTTAATCTTTGTAAGACTTCGCTGAATGCGGAGATTGCTTCAGGGGAAAGATTAGAGGTGGGCTCGTCTAAAAGCAGGATTTGCTGCGGTCCGGCAACTGCTGCTGCGCAAGCAACCAGCTGCAATTCACCTCCGGAAAGCTTACGTAACTCGTTGCCTAGCAGACGCTGAATGCCCCAGGCGTTTACAGCTTCCGCGATCCGGTTAGCAGTTGTTTTGGGAGTATCTCCGGCATTTTCGCTCGCGAATGCTAACTCTTCTAGTACATTTGCCGTAAAAAACTGGGAACGGGGATTTTGAAAAACTGTCCCGGCGGTACGCCCTAATTCTTGGATATCTGTTTGCACGGTATCGAGACCAGCAAGGGTAGTGCGTCCGCTGAGATTACCCTTATAAAGTTCGGGTATTAAACCGTTCAGAAGTTTTAAGAGGGTCGACTTGCCTGCTCCGGAAGGACCGGTGATTAAGGTACAGGATCCTGTAGGGAAATCGAGATTGATATCGCTGACTGCGCTAACGTGAGCTGATGAGGTTTCTTCGTCCGGGTTGAACTGGTAATCGAAGGAGACATTGTCGATTAAGGTGCTCATTTGAATCCGCCCGAGAGTATAGCTAGATGGTCTGAGTAGGGGATGAGAGCAATCAGGGCGATTAGCGTCAGTATCCAGAGGGCATCCAGTCGGTTGAATCGAAGCTGTTTCAAAGTGCTTGGGCAAATAGTGGACCCTAAACCGCGCACCATGCCGGCGGCGGTCATTTCATCAGCGGTTCGGGCGCAGGATGCCAGTAAGGGAACTAAAACCATTTCTAGAAAATGGAGGGGATGTAAGAGGGCGCGCCATCCCATTTGTAATCCCCGCAGGGACATTGCTTCTCTTACTGCACGGTATTCCCGAAATACTGTCGGTATGAATCGTAATAGCACTACCAGGGGAACGGTTACAGCTATCGGTATGCGTAAGCTGCGAAGACCGGCTACGAGTTCTCCGGGTACGATAGTTTTAATCGCGTAACCTGCCAGACCGCCAACAGTGCAAATCCTTATCATCCAGTAGCCTAAAACCATTAGGAACGCGGTGAGGGCGCTTGGCCAGATTCTGGGGAAAAGATAGATGCAAGCGACCCAGGTTCCTTCCACGGCGAGAAAACCTAGCGCCCATGAATAGCAGCGTGACAATAGTAAAGCCAAGAGCGCAATACCGGCTACCAGGAAAGTGATCACTATGGGTAGTCGCGACATTACCAGGGCATTTAATACGAATATAACCAGTATTACGGTGCGCGGATCTGGCCGGGAATGCCGTTGGTTAGCTGCTAAGATTTCAGCGCTGGTGACCTGATCCTGGTGATAGCTTGCTGCTGATCCGGGGGTGCTAGTTTGGCATTGAAGGCTCATTACTTTGCGATGCCAGCTTTACGGAAGTGCCGCGCCATTAGAGAATTCCCGAAGACTCCGCCGATAAGCCCGAGAATGAAAACTCCCACGCCCCAGGCCACAATCATCCATGGTGACAAGAACCAGCGTAATGAATCTGCATAGGCGGTCCCCATAGAGTCAGCAATATATTTGTAGTAGCCCTGAGCGTCAATGAATACCGGGAACCAGGGCAGCACGTACCAAATGGACATGACGGCGTATCCTAGGACCCGAAAAACCGCTGATTTTTTAGCGAAGAGGAAGTCGGCGGCTAGTCCCAGCAAAGGTGTAAGCAGGGCAACAATCCAGGGGTGCCCGGTAATTACCATTAAAATCCCGACTAGTAGTCCCATTAATGCCAGGGCGCCAATCTTTGGCACCCGCGACTTAAATAGCATGACTACGGCGCCGTTGGCGATAAGGCCTAAGGCATAGCCCACAAACATCATTGCCGGATTAATAATGCCTAGCATCCCAGTGCCGAAAACTAGCACAAAATAAATTGCGGTGAAAACGCCAATGTTGATGAAGTCGCGTGTTTTCATGCGATAAGTCCCTTCTCAATATTTAATTAGGTAAGCCTTGCCTAACAAAAGGGTAGCGTGGGTGCCCCCTGCTTAGTCAAGTAGCGTCCGGGTAATCTAGCTGACACATAGGCAGGGGGAGGGGAGGTAAGGGAGTAACTAGCCCACAGATGGCTCGCCTATTAGCAGATTTACTAGCCCATACTGCAGCGTCCCAGGTTTTGTTCCTATTTATTCCAGGCAGGACTTAAATCCGGGTTTGCTTCAAAAGTTTCGGGTATCCTAAATTTAATGTTCTACTACACGAAATTTTAGGAGTAATAAATATGGATAACATTGCCAAGATCCTCAGCGATGCCGGGCTGGAAAATCCCGCAGTAGCTGAGTATGTAGCGCATTGGGCCGGAATTACCGAACCCGCTGCCATCGAAGTCATTTCCGCAAAGGATGACGACCGACTCATCGCCGAAGGCCTAGCCACCGGTGAAATCGCACCTGCGGGTGATGGACTCTACTACTCCCGCTCCTACTACAAGGACACGGCGCGCAGCGAGGAACGCACCGTCGTCGCCACCCACAATCCGCAAGAAGCCGGAATTTACAACAACTGGCACGACGCCACGGAAGTAACTGCCCGGCAGTTGGAAAGCATGAAGGGCGCCTCCCGGAGTAAAACAATGTACGTGGTGCCCTACCTGATGGCACCGCCGAAATCGCCGCTAGAAAAGTGGGCTCGCGGGGTGGAACTTACCGACAACCTCACCGTGGTTCTTCACATGATCCGCATGGCCCGGGTTGGCGTAGAACACTTAAACAATTTGGAAAATCCGGCAGAATTCGTGCGCGCAGTGCACGTGACCGGCGACCTGAAGAACTTGGGGCAGGGCACCGATAAGGATAAGCGCCTGTTTGCCACGGTAGCCGACGAACGCACAATTTTGCACTTCGGTTCCTCCTACGGCGGCAACGCGCTGCTCGGAAAGATCGCCCACGGTCTGCGCCAAGCTTCTTACGACGGCTGGGCCTCCGGGGAATTCCTTTCCGAACAGTTCATGCTGATCGGGATTAAGGATAAGCTCAAGGATCACACCTACTACGTGTGCGGTGGTTTCCCCTCAGCTTCCGGTAAAACCAACCTCGCTATGATGCTAGCTCCGGACGCCTTGGGTGACCGCTACGAAGTTTACTTCTACGGCGATGACATCGTGTGGCTGCACGTTGGCGAAGACGGCAAGATTTACGGCATGAACCCCGAATACGGCGCGTTCGGCGTGGCAAAGGACACCAACTGGAAGTCTAATCCCACCGCCATGGACGCCATCAAAGAAGGCTCTAAGACGCTCTTCACCAACGTCGCTTACAACCCCGAAACCCAAGAGCTGTGGTGGGAAGGTAAGACCCCGGACTACCCCGAAGACGTTACTGGCTGGCGGGATTGGAAGGGCGAAAAGATTTCCGACCGCCCGGCCGATCGACAGCGCTGCGAGGCCAAGGGCGACGAGTGGGCGCATCCCAATTCCCGCTTCACCACATCTTTGGCTAACGTGCCCAACGTGGCTCCCGATTACGAAGAACCGCAAGGGGTGCCAATTGACGCCATCATCTTTGGCGGGCGAGTAAAGGACCGGGAGCCGCTTATCCGGGCAATCACCGACCTAGCCGAGGGCGTATACGACGGTTTGACCCTGGGCGCCCAAGCCACTTTCGCGGCTGAAGGCAAGGAGGGCGTGCTGCGTTACGATCCGATGTCGATGCGCCCCTTCATGTCCTACCCCGAAGGGGACTACGCGACCCACTGGTTGAAATTAATTGGCTCCGCGAAGGAACAGCCCATTTTTGCGCACGTGAACTGGTTCCAGCGCGATCCGGAAGACGGACACTTCCGCTGGCCTGGCTACCGCGACAACCTGCGAGCGCTGCTTTGGCTGCTAGATGTTAAGGAAGGGCGCGCTGAGGGCGTGCAAACACCGGTAGGTATTTTGCCGAAGAAGGAAGAGTTGAATCTGGATGGCTTTGAAGGTGACGACGCCGATCTGGATAAGCTTCTTTCCATCGACACCGATCTGTGGAAGAAGGAGATGGGCTACCGCCGCGAACACCTTGCACAGTTCAAGAATCTACCTGAGCAGATCTGGGCCGCGCACGAGCGCATAGAGCAGGCGTTTAACGCTTAATTGGTCTCCTGGTTTTGCACTAGCGACGGGTGGATTTTCTCTAGGCGGGTTAATTCCAGCGGGTAGCTATGGCTCCTGTTGGGATTAACCTGCCACTTTGGGTATTAACCCCGATCTTGTTGCTTCTATCAACCTCGTGGTGGAAGATTGACTGACGGTATCTCCCGGGTTAGCGCGGTAATGGCCCCTCGACCGGAAAAGAAATAAGAAGAGAGCCTAGCAGCGCTTGCGTCCGCTAGACACCCTCTAAGACATGATGGGAGACCTTGTTCCCACCTTCTGCACCTTCTACTTTACCGCAGCACTCGTAGTAGATTTGAGATCCCAAAATCCCCTGCAGGATTACGCGATAGATGAGCGTCCTCTGCGTCGCGCTACGTTCGGTAACCGGAAGCCCAGAAGAAGTCGGCTCAAATATAAACGGATAGGACGAGTTCATCTGATGGTTTTTAACGTCGCTTGGTTTGGGACGTAGCCAGTTTCCAAGCCCCATGGTTTTCCCCTTCTGGACATGAAAAAATGAGTGCATGCAAAGGTGGAAAAGACGCGGCACTTGGGCACGACTTGGCGGGCTTTTCGCGTGCTATCTTTTACATCCTGCTCTTACTAGAGCCGCCATCGGAGTATTCAGCGTCCCTGATTCAGGCATGATGCTGTTTATCTTGATGCTGTTCATAGTGTTTCCGCTAATCACCGTGACGTTAGCCGCCTGGGACGGAATCACGGAGGGCTTCACAGTTTTATGGATAGTGATGCCGATACTGTTTTTCATGGTGCCCATGCTGATCTTTTTCAACGAATCTGCACAGATCTACGGGGGCGCTTATTCATTGATAGCAGTGACAGCTAACAAGATTGGCAGCTTGTTTTACTCAAAACCTCACAGCACCAACAGTCCCCGCGAATCATAAACCGCACCACTACTTCGGTTATCGCCACTGCAATAGGGTCTATAGGGTCTGCGGAGGAAGTTAGCCCGGTTATCACTAGTGGCCGCGCTAGGGTAGCGCAGCTAGGGTCGGGGGGCGAGGCGGGCAAACTTTTCTACCTGTTTCGCGCCGCCGTAAATCTGTACTTGGTCGCCCTCGGAAAATTCTACTGCCCCGAGTACCGGTTGCCACTGGTTTTCTCGCAGTACCGCCACGATCTTTACCCCGTGCCGATTCCAAAGGTCAACCTCATCGAGAGGCCCGGCCGCGGACTTGGGAAGAATAGTTCTAACCATCGCGGTGCCGGAAGACAGTTCTACGTAGTCCAGGTTTACCCCGCGTACCAAGTGAGCAACCCTGCGCCCCATCGCTACCTCGGGGTAAACGATATGGGGGACCCCAATCTGTTCCAAAATGCGCCCGTGGGCAGTGCCCGAGGACTTTGCCCACAGGTTCTTAACCCCCATATCGGTGAGCAGGGAGCAGGTGAGGATAGAGGCCTCTACGTGGGGGCCGCCAATCCCGACTACTACGCCATCGCAATCAGCGACACCGAGTTCAGTAATGGAGGCAATATCGGTGGCATCCGTTTGCGCCACTTGGCTCAAGATGCCGTTATTGCGGTTCACTACCGTCTCGTTTAAATCGATACCGATAACCACGGCATAGTCGGACATGAGCTCGCGGGCGACGGCGCTACCAAAGCGTCCTAAGCCCAGAACCGCATATGTAGGTTTAGAGAAATTAACCAATGATCGGCCTTTCTGTGGGGAAGGAAATCTTAGAGGCGCTAGGTGCGAAAGCGAGTGCGGTAGCAACCGTAATCGGACCTAACCGCCCAATAATCATTAAAGCTATAAGTATTAACTGCGAAGGATTGTTAAGGAGCGGTGTTATTCCCGTAGATAGACCTACGGTACCAAAAGCGGAGAACACTTCAAATAGGGTTTGCGACAAGGTGAAGGGGGTTAAGAACATGATCGAAATGGTGGAGCTAACCACCAAGATGAATGCCAACACCACCACCGCGACTGCTTGATGCACCACCTCGGAAGAAATGCTTTTTCCAAACAATACTGCTTGGTTGCGACCGCGGATAACCGCAGCGACAATCGCCAAGAGGGCAAACATGGTGGTGATTTTGATACCCCCGGCCGTTCCGGCCGGTCCAGCCCCGATAAACATAAAAGTGTCCATCGCAAACAGGGTAGATTCGTGCATTTGCCCAATATCTATCGAGTTGAAGCCGGTGGTGCGGGTTTGAACTGCTTGAAAGATTCCAGCCAGGATCGCGTCTAGGGTGGGTAGTTTGCCCAAAGTTTTCGGGTTATGCCACTCGAAAGCTGTAACCAGTAGGGAAGAAAATATCAGCAGGCCACCGGTGCCAGCTATCATCATCCGAGTATGCAATGACCAGCGGTAAGGCTTGAATAGGCTGGTACGAAGTTGGAAGAGGACGGGGAAACCTAAACCTCCGAAAATGATCGCCACCATTATGGGGAGGCACACCCCCCAATCACCCACAAAGGAAGACATATTGTCCGAATAGAGGGCGAAGCCGGCATTATTAAAGGCCGAAACTGCGTGAAATACTCCATGCCAGAGGGCGCGCGGCAGCGAATACCCTAGAGACAGGAAGCGAATCGTCAGGGGAATAGCGGTAAGGAACTCAATCAAAAGGGACGTACCCAGTACCCGGCGCAACAATACGCCCAACCTGCCGGTGACGCTGCGCCGCTCGGCCGCTGAAGCCAGTTTGGCTCCATGGCTTTCTCGGCGGATTACTGCTTGGGCGAGCACCGCCGCAAAACTCATCACCCCAAAGCCGCCTACCTGTATTAATAGTAAAATCACGACTTTGCCGAAATCTGTCCAATAGGTGGCGGTGTCAACAATCGTTAAGCCGGTAACGCAGAGGGCAGAGGTGGCGGTAAATAAGGCCGGAAGTAGCGGCAGGCCCCCGACATGCACCGTTGATACCGGCAGCATTAGTAGGCAGGTTCCTATCAGCAGGGCGATAAGGAACCCGGATAATATCACTGCCGCATAGTTAAAATAATGCCGCTGCGTTTTGGACACGAACTGCATCCTACGCAGCATTGCCCGCTCCTGCAAGTGCGCGATTCTCGCCGAACATATTTGGCCGTTTTCCCCTGTCAAATGGGTAATATTAACTATTTATATTGCAGCTCTTTTCTGGTGGGTTTGTTCTTGCCTTCCAGGCAAACATAGTTGTGATGTTTTACGTCGCATTATTTTCAATATCCCCAGCGCGATATTCTGGAAACCGGTCAAAATACTGCTACCGCAAGTGGGGAATATGAACAGAAAAGCCGCGAATCTGTGTCTGATCGGCGTTATCGTCGCCCTGATCCTGGGGATGGCATTTTTAGCGCCCTTAGCGCAGGCTGCAGGTGATGAGGAGGAAAATGGCGCCGCCCTCTATGCCACTATCTATACCCGGGCTAACTGCACCGACCTAGAAATCCAAGAAGGTACCGGCTGGTTTGCTGACTCATACGAGATTGAAACTGCCGACGTCACCTCGGAGAAAACCCTAGAAAATGGGTTGCGAAAATGCGAGATTGAGTTCGGCCTCGAGGCTGAAGGTTACCCGATCGGCAAGCAAATAACTTTTTCGGTAAAGAAAGGTTTCTCGCAGGTAGGGGAGTCGGTAAAAGTCAAGGTCGAGGCCGCCAGTGATGGCACCCCGCAAATGCGGATGACTTTCAAAGAAAAAGTTTCTAAGCGCTACCCGGTAACGATGAGCGATGAAACGGGGGCAGCTATTCCGGGTGCCGCCGGATCCTTTAAACTCCCGCTATACAATACGGCTAGCCAGAAAAATGAGACTGTTACGGTCACAAAAGATTCTTCTGGTCACGGTTTCCTGAAAACGGCTGCTTATGACGATAACGGTAAGTTTGCCCCTAACTCTCTAGTTCCGGCAACACAGGTAGATTTGCCGACCGTAACCTTGCAGGACGGCGGGCAGAAAACGCCTTATTCGGTGCAAAAGGTGCTGGCCAAAGATGGCGGATTCGAGCTGGTTCTAAAGCAAGTAAAGCTGGTGGACCAGACCTATCACGTCACTATTAAGCGCCCGCTGGAGGTGCTGGCGGAAAGTGACACCTGGAAGTTTAATATCGGGGACAAAGCGGATCCCCAGGTAGAAAAACAGCTTTCTCTTCCTACTGCCAGCGGAGATTATTCTTTTGATATCAGCGCCAGTGGAGTCCCCGAGGGGGCGAAACTATCTTTGCCTAGCCTGCCGAAATCCTATATGTATTACGGGATTGCGGAGCAAAAATTTGATTCGGCGACCAACACCTTGACGGTTACCCTGGGAAAACAAGTTTACATCCTCACTTCTAATATCGATCCCGTCAAGTATGACTCTTTTGCAACTGAACACGCGAAAGCCGGGTTTACCTTGGGGCTTTATGACCAGCAAGGAATGCTGGTCGCAACATCTACCGCCACCAAAACCGCCTACGATTTTCCGGCAAGCCTATTTAAGGCAGTAACCCCGGGGGACTATACGGTTCGGATTGAGGACGCCTCGCCAGCGTTTAAGAAAGACTACGATCTGTCCCTACAGTACGGAGTTCGCCTGGCAGAAAATGGGCGCCTAACTATGAAGATGCTCCGCTCAGGCAGTGAGGAAGAGATATGGGCTAATCCCTATGGAGGTACCGATGACCGCTTTAAAGATGATGCCCGCTCGCGGGCTTTGATTGGTTACAAGACCCCGCTGCTATTGCTGGTACCGCAAAAACCGAGTTTTGCTAAAGTGATTGACCAAGCTAAGTATCCGATCGGTGAGGACGGTAAGAAAGCCTATGCCAGTAAGGGAGACCTGATCGACTACCGGATTAACGCTAAGGTACCCGGAGATCACCGCCTGGTGGTTAAGTGCGGCAAGTATGTGGACATGGGCTTTAAGAATACGGTCACGGTAGTAGATAATCTCGATGAACGCCTGGAACTGGTTCCCGGTTCCCTAAAAGTAATGGAGGGTGAAGCGGTTGCCACCGACTTTGAGGCGAGCTTCGACCCGACCAGCCGGGAAATCAAGCTGCTAGATCACGCCAAGCCCCAGGTAGCAGAGTTCGATTTTAGTAAGGCGATTAAGTTCCCCGCGGAGCGGAACCTCACGATTAAGTTCCAGGTGAAGTTGAAAAAGGTGGGGGAGCAGCCCCTATTTAACCGGATTCCGGATTCGGAAACCGAGATTGTCCCCTACCTGGATTTACTGGTCAAGAAACACTGGGAGGGCGGGGACGACCTGCTCAAAGATCTCGATATGCGGGACTATATCGATAACTTCCAGTTGGAAACTTGGCAAGGAAAAAACAAAATAGCGACCGAGCCGGTACGAAAGTACCTTCGCCCCGGTAGTTTCCAGCAGGGTGAGGGTAAAGATTTCCAATTTTCCCTCGAGAAGCTCCCTAAATATACGCCAGCAGATGTGGAGAAGAAACCGGAAGAGCGAGTGGCGCTTATCTATAAGGTGACAGAGACTTTACCGGCAGAACTTACGGGCAGGTTTAAAGTCAGCCAAGTTGCTCAAGCCGAGCAGAACGATGGGGTCAACCTGGTGTTCTTCACCAATACTTTGATTCCGCCCACGCCTCCAGCGACCCCACCCACCACCCCGCCGGTGCCGGAGAAAATAGTCCATACCGGCAGCGGCGCTGCTTCACTGTTGGGGATTTGCGCCCTCGGGGTCGCGCTGGGCGGGGCCATTATCCTGCGCCGCCGCTACCGCTAAGCTGAGCTGCCTAAAGTTAGCTGAGAATTACCGCTGCTTACGCGGCTTTAGAGAGGACAAGGCTGGGTTTGCGTAGCCGTTACTGCGGTGAAACCTTTCCGGCTTTAGGGGTGAGGATCCGCAGCCAACTGGGGAGGGTAATCGCGACTAGGATTAACGCAACTGCAAGCGTTCCTAGCCAACCGAAGTCTTCATGTAGCACGACGGCTCCGATTATCGCTGCTACCGCCGGATTTAAAGCTGATAGTAGTCCGGTCATTTCTGCCGATACCCGCGCTTGCGCAACCGGTTGGAAAGTGAAACCAAAAACTGTGCACACCACTACTAGCACTGTCAACATTCCCCATTGCGCGAGGGACGAGGGCAAACGCGGGGATTCCACGAAAACACTGGCGATAGCGGCTAGAAGTGCGAGCGTACCTAGCTGAATAATGCCGACCGTGAACCCTTCCTCGGGGCTATGGGTTACTCGATCGGTAACGATGATGGTTACTGCGTAACAGACGGCTCCCAGCAGGGCGATTAAGCGCCCGGTAGAAAGGTTCCCACCGGGCAGCGTCAGCATCCCCACCCCGGTAACCGCCAGGAAAGCCGATAACAACATAACGGGGTTAGGACGCATCCGCGCCAAAGCGGCAGTGGCGAGGGGTACCATCACGATGCTGGTGTGTTCGGTGAGCGCTACTGGCCCAGTATCTGCCATGGTCAAGGCGGTCAGCTCTAGCGACATCACCAGGAAATATAGGAATCCAATCAGGAATCCCGCTATCCACACTTTCCGGCTGGCGCGATAGAGGCGGCGGGCAAATAGCGCTGCCAGTACCAGGAAAGCGATCCCAAACCGTAGCGCTAGAACGTTGAAGGTGCTCATGGTTTCTAGCAGCAGTTTGCTGAAAATAAACGAGGTGCCCCGCGCCATCATTACCAGAGCTAACAGTATTTCCAGCCCGCGCGCACTCGTTTTCTTCATCTTCGCCACCCTATCAACGAAGAGGGTGAAGGCGCCGCCGAGATTCCAATACTGAAATTCTGGTTACGAACCTTGGGTTATCCCGCTAGCGCTGAAATACCCGCTGGCGAATGTCTTGCAACTGCTTGGGGGAGGGGGTGTCGCTGGCCAGGCCAAACGGCATCTGTGCATCTAGCACCCAGGTTTCGGGCAGGTCAAACATTTGCTTAACCGCGTGGTCAATCACCGGATTGTAGTGCTGCAGGGAAGCGCCGATTCCTGCCTCGCGAAGAGCTACCCACAGCGAAAATTGCAGCATCGCCAGGGATTGCGCTGCCCAATGCGGGAACTTGTCGGCATAGGTGGTGAACTTGCCCGCCATTTCTTCGGTGACTTCCTGGTCATAGAAGTAGAGAATAGTGCCGTAACCAGCCCGGAAAGAATCAACCTTTTCCCGCGGAACCTTCCCCTCGAAAACCTCAAAAACCCGGTTCCAGAGGGCGTCCTGATTCTCGCCGGTAACTACCAAGAGCCGCTGCGACTGCATATTGAAAGCATCCGGAACCTGCGCAGTTACCTCATCAATCAGATCAAGCAGTTCCTGGTGGCTTAGGGAAATCTTCCGATCCAACTGATAACGGGAGCGCCGATTCTGCAATAGTTCCAAGGTCTTCATAACTGTTCCTTTCCTCTGTTTCCCCTCAATCTTCTAGGAGAAATCTTCTTCGTGCTAGGGGAGACGCAAGAATTCAGCTTGAGGCACATCACCTATCCCCATGATGGGTACTAGTTCGTATCGTTATTTTCCATTAGCAGGGAACTGGCTAGTTCGGTTAGGGAGCCGGAAGATTTAACTACCGAAGTAAACAGGTCGCGCTTGCGTTGCTGTAACTGGGATACTTTTTCTTCGATGGTTCCCTTCGCCACCAAGCGGTAAACATTGACTGGGCGTTTTTGCCCGATGCGGTGAGCGCGATCGATTGCTTGCTCTTCGACTGCCGGGTTCCACCACGGATCCATCACAAACACATAGTCGGCGGCAGTCAAAGTCAGCCCCGTGCCCCCTGCCCGCAACGAAATCAGGAATGCTTGCGCGTCCCCCTCGGAAAACTCTTTCACTACCTGGTCACGCTGCCGGGTAGACCCATCCAGATAAGCAGTTTTTATTCCCGCCTCCTCTAGGGCTTCTTTAATCAACTTTAAATAGGAGGTGAACTGGGAAAACACTAGGGCTTTATGGTTAGGTATCGCTTGTAACTGTTCCACCAGGGCGTTAGTTTTCGCGCTAGTTATTCCCGTGCGTCCTCCTACCAGACGCAAATCTAAGCTGGCTCGCCGCAGCGCCGTTAGCGCCGCTAAAATCGACATCCGATCCCCAGATTGCAGCAACCCGCTAACCTGGCGGCGTGCCTGGGTTTCCAGTTCTCGGTAAGCGGTGCTATGTCCCGGCTCTAAATCAACCCGCAACACCTGTTCAATCTTCGGAGGTAAATCCGGTGCCACCTCAGCTTTAGTCCGTCGCAACATGTAGGGAGCCACCAGCGAACGCACCTGGTTTATCCCGCGCAGCTGCAGGGCAGTAAATTGTTCCCGCGAAAGCAAGGTACCTGGTTGCGCCAAAGATAAAATCGCATGCAAGTCCGCTAAAGAATTCTCTAGGGGAGTGCCGGTAGCACAAATCGTCCACTTTCTGTCCAAATCATTAAGGGCGCGCCAGGCTTGGGTACGCGGATTCTTCACCAGCTGCGCCTCATCACAAATAACCCCCTGCCATTGGGGTTGTAAGAAAGCTTCACTGTGGCGGCGCAGCAGACCGTAGGAGGTAACCACCAAATCTGCCCCGCTGAAACCGTCCTCAATCTCGGTGCCGCTACGCAGGGCCCGCACCTCCATCTCGGGATAAAAACGCTGCGCCTGCGACTCCCAAACATTGATCACCGAAGTAGGCGCTACTACCAGCACTGGATTCGAGGTGGGTAAGGATTTAATCGTCGCTAAAATCTGCAGAGTTTTTCCCAGCCCCATTTCATCAGCGAGCACCGCTCCGGGACCAATGGAGAGTTGCGCCAGCAACCAAGAAACGCCCGTGCATTGATATTCACGCAGCTGGGCGGTGTGGGGCGCAGCAATCGGTGGCAACTTTAGTTGGCGTGACTTCCACGCTTCCAGGCCGCGCACCTGTGCTTGCGTACCCTCCAAAATTTGGGAGAGGTCAATAATCGCCGGGTGAATACCGCGCCGATTAAGGCCGGCGCGCTCACTAAGCAGCGTCAGCCGATCCAGATCGGCTTCACTTAGATAAGTATCGGCATCGATTATCCCGCCCCGTTCGCGAATTTGGGCAATCTCGGAGGATGTAAAGTCGCGGTCTCCTAAACGCAGCCGCACCTTCGGGGTAAACCAGCCGTAAGTATTAGGGGCTAAATCCACGATTATCTCTCCGCCCTGTTGCGAAAATGAACGGGGAATCCCGCGGCGATTAACCTCTAAATCTTGACCCTCAAAAACGGTTTCCAGCTCATCTAACAATTGGTTAATGCGGTGAGCGGGACAAGAAAGAAAACTATCGAAAGTAAAAACTCCTTCTTGGCGGCGCAACCATTTCGTCACCTGGGTTTTCAGCTCCGCGATTTGGTTAGGCAGAACACTGGTTTCAATCTTTTGTCCCTCAAGCTCACGCATGGCGCGCAAATGAATCCGGTAAAGGTCTTCTGCCCGGGAAGTTCCCACTTCCAGCAGGTAGCGATATTTGGGGGACTCGAAACTGTTATCTAAAGAATGGACCGGGAAGCTATCGCTAAGGCGCGGAAAATCTTGCAACAAAAAATCCGCTAAATCCGCTTGCGGCACCCGCACCGGTTTCGCCCCCAACACCCGGTTAAGCGCTCCGAAACGATCATCCCAGAAGGCGAAGCACCCCAGCTCCGCGCTGGCCACCAGTTCTAGACCGGCCGCCACGCAAGTAGCGGCGACCGTGCGCCCCGCTGGATCTTCACCGGCGGAAAAATCAATCCCGAAGCGCAGCGCCAGGTCACCCGGGGCGCAAATATCTAGGAAAGGACGCGCAAGAATCGGAGAAAAGTGCAGCTGAGTGAGGGGCTCGGTGCCGAGGGCAAAAGAAAATCCTGCGCGTGCCAAGGTGTGAATCGCGGGGGATACCTGGGCCGCTTCCTCGGAAGATAGTCGCTGGGGAGCTTTTTCTAATAGCCCGGACACCTGGCGCAGGCAGCTGAGCTGCGTCCTATCTAGACCGGCAGAAACGGATTCCCATTTAGTTTGGCAAAGGTCGCGCCAACTGGCACGATTGCGGGTCCAAGCACCGGAAACTTCTCGGCGTAAAGGATGGAAACTACCATCTATTTCGATACAAATCCCCAGGTCGGCGCCTGGATTTATTTCGGGATGCGGGGAGGAGAACATTGCGGAAATCAGGCGTCGCCATGCCGGTTCCTGGTCATTATTACTCACGCGTTCCTCCTTGGCTCATCCTTTCTACTTTAGCAAGGAGGCTAGACTGGGCTCTATGAAGATTGTGCGATTTCGAATAGATGCCAACCCTATTTATGGAGCTTTAGAGGACGGAAGCGAGCAGCTAGTAGCCCTCAAAGGTGACCCCCTTTTCCAAAAGGCGGAACCCTCCGGGCAGCTTTATAACTTAGAGGAGGCGCGGCTGCTATCTCCGGTGATTCCCCGCTCGAAAGCAGTTAGCTGCTGCGCGAATCTGGCGGGTAAAGCGGCGGGAGCCGAGTGGCCACCGGTGGCTATCAAACCCAATACCGCGGTGATTGGCCCGGATGATCCCATCGCCATTCCTACTTGGGGAGGCGGCACCACACGCGCCTTCGTGGGACTGGCTGCGGTCGCTAAAACTATTTGTAAAAATGTGGCCCCGGAGCAGGTAGGGTCAGTGATTGCCGGCTGGACTATTGGGGTAGACTTCGCAAGCGGCGGGGAAGATATCAGTTTCTCTCAGGCTAGGGCTTGGGATACTTCTGCCGCGATAGGTCCGTGGATTGTAGTTGGCCCTGGTTTTAATCCCGATAACGTCACCATTAGCGCTAGTGTTTCCGGACAAGAGGTAGCCTCCGCTAGTAGCGCCGACTTTCCGCTCAATGCCGCCGAGGCTTTCGCTAAAGTGAGCGCCATGATGACCTTGCTACCCGGGGACGTAGTCATCGTAGGTGGAATCGAGCTGCCACAGCCGTTGCGTGCCGGGGAACGCCTAGAAAGCGCCATCACCGGGGTGGGGCAGATGGAAAATATGTTGGTTAGCGCGAACCGCTAACCCATTTACACCACCCGCTAGGCGGCATCCCTAATCATTTTCTGCTTCCCGCAGCGCGCTAGCTAGCCGCCGGGTCATCTCCAGGAACAGGTAGCGGGGAGTCGCGGCGTTAAGCCGCAATAGACCGGGGTAGCCACTCCCCAGGATTTCGCCCCCGTTTACCCCGACGCGGGCTTTCTCCTCTGCGATTTTGACGGGATTTTCGCCATAGCTACTCGCGTCCCACAGGGACAGGTAGGTGCCTTCCACTTCCGGGATTTGCAGCTGGGGAGCAATCTGCAGCGCCAAATCCCGGGAGCAGGCGAGGTTTTCACGAATATAAGCTTTGATTTCTTGCAGCCAAGCGCCACCCTCCTGATAAGCGGCGCGGGTAGCGAGTGCTCCCAGGGGAGTCGCGCCCATCGCTAGCTGGGTAGTTAGCCCTGATTCTTCAAAACGATCCCGCAAGGGCGAGGGCGGCAAAATCATTTGCGCGCAATGGAGTCCCGCCAAATTCCAGCCTTTAGAGGCCGCGTGCGCAGTCACGGTGATCTGGGAAAAATCAGGATCCAGGCTGGCAAAAGGAATGTGGCGAGCCTTATCGGTTAGCACCAAGGGAGCATGAATTTCATCCGCAAATACCGTTACTTTATGGGCAAGTGCCAGCTGCCCAACTTTTCTCAACTCGGCTTCGCTGAGAACTCTCCCGGTGGGGTTCCAAGGGTTACAAAGCACCAGCAGTTTAGCTTTTTCTTGACTAAGCGCATTTTCCAGCGCCGCAAAATCCAGCTCCCAACGTCCCTGATAATAGCGGCTTTTAACCTCGATTAGGTCCCGTCCTGCCTGGGTGGGGATAGTCAAAAATGGCATATAGGCCGGAGTGGGAACCACCACCGCCTCCCCGGCTTTAGTCGCCAGTTGGACTTGAGCACGCAGAATTGAAAGCACATCGGAGGAAATAAACACATCCTCGGCGCTAACTTGCCATCCATAGGATGCAGCAAGAAAACGCCCGGTCTCTCGCTGGACATCATTTGCCAGGAGCGGCGGCATATACCCAAAGAAACCGTCATCGATAGCGCGATGCAGGCAGCGTGCAACCGCAGGCGCGGTTCCAAAATCCATTTCCGCCACCCAGGCGCCCCATAAAGGCTCATTCTCGAAGGTTTTTCCCGTCCACTTTAAAGATCCTCTACGGCGTAATTCTTGCAGGGATAAGTGGTCAAAATCTTGCATGTATCCACCCTACGCCTCTAGCTATACCTCGGGGGGCTACTGCCTAGGGTAGGCCAGAGAAAACGAATCGGAAGCACGTAGCCAGTCCTGCCAATCTCGTAGGTTCGAGAATCAGGCGGGGCGCGAAGTAGAATCAAGAGGAACTAACGATTTTACGCAAGGAGATTATAGGTATGAATCCGGAAGCAACTTCCCCTATTCGGGTGCGGTTTTGCCCTTCACCCACTGGTACCCCACATGTGGGAATGGTGCGTACCTGCCTATTTAACTGGGCATACGCGCGCCATACTGGGGGAACTTTCGTTTTCCGGATCGAGGACACCGACGCCAAACGCGACTCCGAAGAATCCTTCCAGCAGATCCTAGAGTCGCTGCGCTGGTTGGGGCTAGATTGGGACGAGGGCGTCGGCAAGGGCGGCCCCTACGGTCCCTACCGGCAAAGCGAACGCATGGATATCTATAAAGAGGTAGCAGATAAGCTGCTCGCCGGGGGGTATGCCTACGAATCCTATTCCACCCCCGAGGAAATCGAGGCGCGCCATAAAGCTGCCGGACGTAACCCGCATCTAGGCTATGACGGTTATGACCGCAACCTGACCGAGGAACAAATTGCTGCTTTCCGCGCAGAAGGTCGCCAGCCGGTGCTGCGCATGCGGATGCCCGATGAAGATATTACTTTCCATGACCTAGTGCGCGGAGACATCACTTTCCAAGCCGGTTCAGTTCCGGACTATGTGATTGTGCGCGGTGGCGGCGACCCCCTATACACTCTGGTAAACCCGGTAGATGACGCCCTAATGCATATCACGCACGTGCTGCGCGGCGAAGACCTACTTTCATCCACCCCTCGCCAAATTGTGCTCTACCGTGCCCTCATTGAGTTGGGAATCGCCGATTGCGTCCCCGAGTTCGCGCACCTGCCGTATGTGATGGGGGAGGGCAACAAGAAACTGTCTAAGCGGGATCCCGAATCCAACCTGCTTTTGCATCGGGAAAACGGGATGATCCCCGAAGGGCTAGTGAACTATTTAGCCCTCCTAGGGTGGTCTTTATCTGCAGATCAGGACGTGTTCAGTAAAGAAGAAATGATCGCAGCCTTCGATATTGAGGACGTCAACCCCAATCCGGCGCGTTTCGATTCCAAGAAAGCGCTGGCGATTAACGCTGACCATATTCGGATGCTGGAGGTGGGGGATTTCACCGAACGGATCGTTCCCTATCTACACACCGGCGGATTCGTAGGTGCCGATAGCCTGGTTGATTTAACCGATAAAGAAAAACAGCTTTTGGAGGCTGCCGCTCCGCTTGCCCAAAGCCGAATGCAGGTACTTTCCCAAGCTAAGAGCCTGCTGGGATTCCTGTTTATTGCCGATGACCAAGTGGAATATCAAGAAAAGCCGTTACGTAAACTCAAAGATAACGCCCCGCAGGTGCTCGAAGCCGCGGCTAAAGTAGTAGCAGACCTGCCAGAAGGGAAAGTAGGGCAGACTGGCACCATTGGTGATCCCGAGGCCGTTAAAGCCGCTATGAGCCAGGTAATGGTCGAAGAAATGGGGCTCAAACCTCGAGTGGCTTTCCAGCCGCTGTTTATGGCGATTACCGGCTCTAACGTGTCGATCCCGGTGTTTGACTCCATTGGAATCCTGGGGAAAGAGGTCACCATAAAACGCCTGCATAAACTACAAAACCATCTGGAACAGGCATAACGTCAGGTGATTAGTCACACAAGGAAATTATTTGAAGCTGCCTAAGTGCCTGCGTTAGAGTAGATGACTGCAGCCCGGCGCAAGCCGCGGTTAGCAGCCCTTGGGGTATGGTGTAATCGGTAACACAGCTGATTCTGGTTCAGCCATTCTAGGTTCAAGTCCTGGTACCCCAGCAAAAATGGGAACCTGATGGTTCTTGTTTCTGGCCCCCATAGTCTAGAGGCCTAGGACACCGCCCTCTCACGGCGTAGACACGGGTTCGAATCCCGTTGGGGGTACCACCGGCACTTTTATCTTTTTAACTTTTATTTACTTTGAAAGTCATAACCTTTTTAGTCCCAAAGCCGAAACTTGCGCCAATGCTAAAGTTATAGCCATGTCTGGAAAAATTGTTGCCACTCGCGGGATGCGAGACTTTCTGCCCACCGAAAAAACTTGGCGTGAACGCGTCCTCAGTGTCTTGCGCGAAACCTATACCTCCCTGGGGTTTATGGAAATTGAAACCCCCGCCCTGGAGCCGATTGAGCGGCTGCAATCTGGGCAAGGTGGGGAAAACGAGAAAATGATTTTCCAGGTAATGCGACGCGGCCTGGATCCCCAAACCGGTATCCTGCCTGCGGAGGCCATAGACCTAGGACTCCGCTATGACTTGACCCTTCCCTTAACCCGCTACTTCGCGAGCCACCAGGCCGAGCTTCCCAACGTGTTCCGCGCCTTCCAAACCGGTCCGGTATGGCGTGCTGAGCGCCCGCAAAAGGGTCGTTTCCGCCAGTTTAACCAGGTGGATATCGATATTTTGGGGGAGGCTTCTTTTAGCGCAGAAGTCGAAATCATCGTGACCATGTGGAACGCGATCGGCAAACTGGGGCTAGATAAGGACTCCACGATTTTGCTCAACGATCGCCGGTTCCTGCGGGAACTAATGAAAGCAGCCGGGGTGGCCGAAGAGAAGCACGATAGTGCCTTCATCACCCTTGACAAGCTGGAAAAAATTGGGGAAGAGGGCGTTATAAAAGAACTAGTCGGGCAGGAAATCGCGACCGACTCCCAAGCCAAAGCCCTGGTGGAGGCAGTAGGCAGTATCGCCGAGCTGGAACTGGGCAGTGACGTGGAAACCGTGAAAGTTCCTGCGCTAGACGCCGAACTGCCACTGTTCGACTTGGGAGCCATCGCCTCCCAAGTGCGGCAGATCGCTCCCGATATCAAGATTTCTTTCACCCCCACTTTGGTACGCGGCATGGGGTATTACACCGGCCCGATTTTCGAGGTTTCCCACACCGCCTCCGGATCCTCGATATGTGGAGGCGGACGCTATGACGGGGTAGTAGGGCGCTGGCTGGGGAGAGATGTCCCTGCCGTCGGTTTCAGTTTCGGGTTTGAACGAATCGTGGATCTGGTCTCTCTTCCTGAGGAAGGACAGCAGCTAAAAGTGGCGCTGGCCTATCAAAAGCCTCATGAAGCCCTAGCAGCATTGCATTTGCGGGAAGGACTGCTATCAGCCGGAGCCAGTAACGCCGGCCTGTTAAAAGCCCCGCGTAAAATGTCGGCCGGCTTCTTCGAACAGGCAGCCTCCCTCGGCTATAACCGGGTTCTCTTGCCCAGCCGCTACCTAGAGGCTGCCGAACAAGACAGCCCGGACTTTGCGGCTTTGTTGGAGCAGGCGCGCGTCCTCGAAAACTAGCACGAGGAGCAAAATCGCTCTAAAAGCCTCCCTAGCACCTGCTCCAGCAGGAATAGCTAGGGAGGCTTTAGGCTTTAGCTTTGGATTTTTCCGGCAGCTTTTAAATGCCGTACCCGAATTTGCAGGGCGATGGCCGCCAGAATCACGGAAGCGAAGGTTCCCATCAGTACCCCCAAAGATCCGGCCTGGGTGAGCTCCGCGTCCCCTCTAAAGGCAAGGTGGGAAATCAGTAGCGCCACCGTAAAGCCAATACCAGCGGTTAACGAAACCGGGAGTACATCTCGCAAGCTTACGCCCTCACCTAGAGTCAAGGGAGTCACCTTGGTGAATAAGGCTACGGAACCGAAGATTCCCAGTACTTTCCCGAGCGGCATCGCCAGCATGACCGAAAGCGCGATCGGGTGAGTAATCACGTTGAGGGGGCCGCCGGCCACATCCACCACATTTACCCCAGCAGCGAAGAAAGCGAAGATCGGCACCGCCAGTCCCGCGCTAAAGGGGTTGACCGCTTCCGTGAGACGTTCAGTTTCCGGTTCACTCTCGCCGGGGAGTTGTTTGGCGGGAACCGTCATTCCCAGTAGTACCCCGGAGATAGTGGCGTGAACCCCGGAATCAAACATGAAATACCAGGTCACAATGCCCAGGGGAACTAGAATCCACCACCGTCCCCAGCGTTTTTGGGCTAAGAAACCAAAAATTGCGGCGCAAACAAACGCCAGCAGCAGGGAAATAAATTTCATTCCGGTGGCATAGAAGATGGCGATTACTAAAATCCCGCCCAGGTCATCGGCGACTGCCAGGGTTAGCAGGAAGGTGCGAGCTGCTAGGGGGAGGCCGCGACCAAAGATCTGCAAAATCGCCACTGCAAAAGCAATATCGGTCGCGGTGGGGATTGCCCAGCCGTGCCAAGCGTTATCCCCGGAAATAGCGGTTACAACCAGGTAGACGGTGGCCGGCCCGATCATCCCGAAAACGGCAGCGATAATCGGCATGGCCGCAACTTTAATATTGTGCAGGGATCCTATCGCGAACTCTTGCTTTAGTTCCAAGCCCACCGCGAAAAAGAACAGGGTGAGAATCCCATCTTGCGCCCATTCGTGTACCGGCAGGTGTAATCCTAAGGAGCGCGGCCCAAACTCTAAGTTAGAAAGCGCCATATAGCCTTCCCGTACCGGGGAAGGGGCATTCGCTAGGATTAACGCCAAGATAGCGGCGGAGACCAAAATCATACCTGCCACGATGTCATTCGCCAGCACTCGCTTAATGGAGGTAGCGATCCCGTGGGGAGATTCCTCGCTGTAATCCTTAGGGGAAGGCGCCGCTAGATCCTGATAGTCAGGGGGACTAACCAGTTCTTCAACCTCTTTTTCCAGGGGGAAGTAATGAATGTCCCGCTGCGTTTCTTTTTTCTCGGATCCTCTGCCTTCGTCTCCATGTTTTTCGCGCATGCCTCTATGCTAGCGGTTATTCGTTTCGACAATCGGGGATGCCTGAGGTTTAATATGGAGTGGCGCTTTACAAAAGGTTTTCACTTTTGGTAAAACAAAACTTGCCCGGTGCGCGCTAGCGTACCCCAGGGAAGAAAAAGAGGCCTGGTAAAGCCCCCGTAGCCCAATCGGTAGAGGCAGCTGACTTAAAATCAGTCCAGTGTCGGTTCGAGTCCGACCGGGGGTACCACTCATTATTTTTGCGGAACTCATCCAGAAAGTTTTAAGAATCATTCACTAATAATTTGATTAGTGGCCTGGCTTCCGTCTCTGAAAGTTACAGGGCGCGACTAATGTAGTTGCCAAACGGAAGTGGCCGGTATCGGAAGAAGGAGAGATCTAGATGGCAAATCCGGTTATGAATCAAGTAGGCGAGCAGATGCGCCGCACTCCCGCCGGCTATCCCGAAATGCCTGGCTACCAGGTAGGCGGGGACGCGCGGCCTGCTAATCCGTCCTATCCGCAGTCCGCTACCCCCGGCGTTCCCGGACAAAGTACCTCTATTCCCGGACAAACTACCTTTGATCAAGGTCAGCAACTGGGTGAGCAACAGCGAGTGAGTCGTCCCATGACTTTAGACGATGTGCTGGTGCGCACCGGCGCAAGTTTTGGGGTAATGGTACTAGCCGCGGCGGCGCTATGGTTTTGGGGCGTAAATGACTTAACGGCTAACGCGGGAACTATGCTCACCATATCTTCAGTCTCCGCATTGGTGGCTTTTGCGCTGGTGTTGGTTTCTTCCTTCCGTCGTAAGCCTTCAGCGGCGATCACTTTGGGTTATTCCTTCTTTGAGGGGCTGTTCATCGGGGGTATTTCCGCGTTCTTCGAATACAGCTATCCCGGGATCGTGGTGCAAGCCCTGATTGGGACAGTTGCCGTATTCGTTACCTGCCTGGTGCTGTTTAAATCGGGACTGGTGCGGGTCAACTCGAAGTTCATGAAGATCTTGCTGCTCGGCATGGTTTCAATCATCGTTTATCGTCTCTTGGCGATGGTGTTAGCAATGGTTACTCCCTCCAGCGCGGTAGGTAACATTGATCAGATCACCGTGATGGGACTGCCCCTAGGGTTGTTGGTGGGGCTGTTTGCGGTGATTTTTGGAGCAATGTCCCTGATCTCGGACTTCGATATGGTTCGCGAGGGCGTGCGCCTGGGGGTGGATAAAGATATGTCCTGGAGCTGCGCCCTGGGGATTATGGTGACCGTGGTCTGGCTTTACGTGGAGATCCTGCGAATCCTAGCGATTCTAAGAGACAACTAAATCAAAAACTTTACTTCGGGGCGACTACAATAGGGCTAGTCGCCCCGAAGTATTTTTTAGGAAGGAACCTCGCTGTGCCGGTGATCGTAAGAACCCCCACTCTGGTTGATGCTGCCGGCGCGGCCATGGCACATCACCGGATGCTAACTGAAACTATCGGCAACCAGGCTCCGGAGACTTTTTGGGAAAAACATACTGAAGAGGCACTGCTCAGTTATTGGCACCAGCAGATTTTACAGACTAAAGGGCGCCGAATAGCCTTTGCTTCGCGGGGACGCCAAGTCGTGGGAATGGCGTACGTTACTCCCTCTCCCCAAAATGATCATCAGTTGGGGCCGGCTCCACGTGACCTAGATATTGCCTTTTTCGGCATTATCCGCGAGGCCTATTCTCCAGATATTGCTCAGCGGCTCTTGGACTATGTACTCGATGCTGATACCCCTGCCCAAGCCTGGGTATTGCGTTCGGATCAGGTGAAACGACGTTTTTTACGAGTAAATGGTTTTACTATGGATGGTCTTAGCGTCATCGATGAAGATTCAGGACAGACGATATCTCGGATGACCCGTTAACCGAACCCCAAATTGGCGGAACCCAGTTACCGAATTATGTAACTGCCTAGGCAGGGTGCCGGATAGCTGGTTTTTAAGCTAGCTTAAGGGCGCTGCTAGGCTTGAACTATGAAATCTCGTCTTGAACGAATACAGCAGACCGGTCGCAAGTGGCTTAGTAATCTTTCCCGTCCCCAGACTGAAACTTCCCCGGCTCCGATAGACGTCGAATCCTATAACCAGGATTTAGCGAAAGCGAAAGCCAACACTGAACCAGTCTCAGAAAAAGAAGCGGTTCCACTGACTTTGCGGGTAGCCGCAGATTGGTCTTGGCGCTTATTGGTGATTACGGTTGCTTTTGCGGGATTTCTATATGTAGTCGCTAAGTTCCAAGTAATTGTGGTTCCGGTAGCGGTAGCGTTGTTATTATCGGTCCTGCTAGAGCCGGTACTGCGAATTCTATATGTAAAACTGCATTTTCCGCGGACTTTAGCGGCGGCGGTTACTCTGATTATTGGGTTGGGGATCGTGACCGCGATGATCTCCATCTCTAGCACCCAATTGGCTAGCGAGCTTCCTAATCTAATCGCACATACTAAAGAGGGCGTGGATGAAGGTATCCACTGGCTAGCTACTGGTCCGTTAAAAATGGATACCGAGACGGCCACGAGGCTATGGGAGCAAGCCCAAGACCAAATTCAAAGCTATGCCCGCAAGAATGCTTCTTGGCTGGCATCCAATGCCTTGGGCACTATGTCAGCGGTGACGGGAGCCTTCACCGGGGCGCTAGCCGCCTTATTCTGCCTGTTCTTCTTCCTGAAAGATGGCCGTAAAATTTGGCAATGGTTCTTGCGTCTGCTTCCGCGTTCGGCGCGCAATCCCTTAAACGAGGCAGCTATTCGCGGTTGGGTTACTCTTGGTGCCTATACGCGTACCCAGTGCCTAGTAGCGGCAATTGACGCCGTAGGTATTGGTGGGGGTGCCTACCTGATTGGGGTGCCACTAGCGATTCCCCTGGCGATTTTAGTGTTCCTGGCGGCCTTCGTGCCTATTTTGGGTGCGATCCTCTCCGGCATGATGGCGGTAGCTATCGCTTTGGTAGATAAAGGTTTCACCACCGCTATCGTGATGCTGATTATTATTTTGGTAGTACAGCAAGTGGAATCTAATCTGTTGCAACCGGCTCTTATGTCTAATGCGGTCAGTCTGCATCCAGTCGCAGTGCTCTTGGCAGTGGCTGGGGGCGGTGCCGCTATGGGAATCGTGGGGGCAGTTTTCGCGGTTCCGATCTTGGCTTTCGTGAATACTACCGTACTCTACCTGCGCGGTTATGACAGCTTTATTCGCCTCAGCTACCAGAAGGATCGTCCGGGTGGTCCTCCCGGATCTTTAGATCGCGAACTCGCGGAAGCGGCTCGACCTAGCGAACAAAATCTGGCAGAAGCTCGTCAAGCGAAAGCAGAAGCAGAAAAGGGCGGGGATCAGCGTACTCCTCGCGAGCATGCGGAGCAGGCTGAGAAAGTACAAAAAGAAATTCAAAACACTCTTTCAGAGTTTGCCAGTGCCGATCCTAACCAGATGCTGCCGGGAGACGCTAAAACTGATTTTGAGGTAGGGGCGACCACTAAAATCGAAAAAGTTGCCCAGGCGGAGCAGGCAGCCCACGAAGAGGAGCTCGGTGTCTCCTGGCAGGGAGATAATTCGGAAACTGCCGGTAGCAACGAATAAGTTTTTACTTACCCATCCGCCGTTCCCGGAGGGCAAAGTCGCGCAGTGCGCGGTAGAAGTCGATTTTCCGGAAATCGGGCCAGAATGCTTCGCAAAAATAGTATTCAGAGTGAGTGGACTGCCACATCAAGAATCCAGACAGACGCTGCTCCCCAGAAGTGCGAATAACCAAATCGGGGTCTGGTTGCCCGGCGGTATAAACATGGGAAGTTATTTCGTCAACAGAAAGTTCCCTGGCAACGGTTTCTAAAGTAGCGCCCTCTTGTGCTTTTTCCAGTAATAAGTTGCGCACGGCCTCGGTAATTTCTTCGCGACCGCCGTAGCCAACTGCGATATTTACGGTCAGGGGAGAGCCGGTACGCGTTTGGGCTACCGCCCGCTGTAGACGCTGTTGTACCTGATCTGGTAGCAGAGAAAGATTTCCCAGCAACCGCAAGTGCCAGCGGTCTAGGGAAGCTATTTGCTCTACCACCCCGCAAATAATGTCAAAAAGTTTCGTGAGTTCGTCTCCAGAACGTCGCAGGTTATCGGTAGAGAGCATCCAGAGGGTAACTACCGGGATCCCAACCTCTTCACTCCAGCCTAAAAATTCAAGAGCCTTGTCGGCACCAACTCTATGGCCGGTTTCAGATTGTGCCCCCACCTGGTGAGCCCAGCGTCGATTCCCATCGAGAATAACCCCCACGTGGCGCGGCAAAGAATCAGTAGGGAGTGCCTTTTCTAGGTTGCGGGCATAGAGTCGATAGACCAGATCTGTAAGGTGAGTCAAGCTTGCTCCTTTAGGGTAATAGTTGAATTTTACCCCCTAGGGAGTGTTGTTGACAGTATTGCGCCCCTGCAATAGCGTAGGTCGCAAGTAAAATATTCTGCCGTAGCTTTTGGGGCTGGGACAGGTTTCTATCTGACCTGAGGAGGACGGATGACACCTGATGAAGGAACATACACGCAGATGAAAAGACGGGTAACTGATTCTCTTAATGTCTTGCCCAAACCCAAAATGCGGGGATGGATTCACACCGTTACGGTACCGCTTTCCCTGGCGGCAGCGATTGTGCTGATTTGTTTAGCCAATACTGCTAGCGAACGCTGGGCGTGTGCGGTATATCTGGTTTGTTCTCTACTGCTTTTCGGGGTTTCTTCGCTGTATCACCGCATAGATTGGGGTAAACGTGCCCATAGTGTGATGCGTCGCCTTGATCATTGCAATATTTTCTTGTTGATCGCCGGGTCTTATACCCCGATAGCAGTCTCCCTCTTGTCTTACCCACAGGCTAGAAACCTATTGGTGCTGGTGTGGCTGGGTGCTTTGGCCGGAATCTTGCTTTCGATATTTTGGCCCGGTGCCCCCCGGTGGCTGTATGTTCCTATCTATATTTTGCTGGGTTGGGTAGCTTTGGGCTATATGGGACCGCTTCGGCAAGCTGGGGGATTAGCCTTGATATGGCTACTAGTGGCCGGCGGACTTTGTTACTCGGTAGGAGCAGTTTTTTATGGGCTGCGTTGGCCGGGTAGGAACGCTCGCTACTTTGGTTACCACGAGATTTTCCACGCCGGTACGGTGGCAGGGTGGACATGTATTTGTATTGCCGCTTATTTCGCGGTTTTGGCTTAATCGTAAAGTTTAGGCTGGTAGTTCCCCCAGACTGCCCCTGATAGCAACTTTACCGGCAATTTGTTACACTGATACCTGCTGTTTTACTGACCGCGCTCGGCGTGGTCAGTCTTTTGTTTTATTAGCTGAGGAGAAAACGATGGCAGACAAGACCTGGATGACCCAGGAATCATATGATCGTCTAAAAGAAGAGCTACGCCATCTCGAAGAAGTAGAGCGTCCGGCGATTGCCCGGCGAATCGATGAGGCTCGCCAAGAGGGAGACCTAAAAGAAAATGGTGGCTACCATGCAGCTCGAGAACAACAGTCTTGGAATGAAACTCGGATTCTGCAGCTAAAAGAAATCATGGAAAATGCCGAGGTAGGCGAGCCTCCCGCAGATGACGGCATTGTGGAACCCGGGATGGTGGTGAAAGCTACTCTGGGGCGGCGGGAAGTGAAGTTCCTGATGGGCTCGCGCGAAGCCAGCCCGGACGTAGAGATGGATGTCTATTCCCCGGATGCTCCGCTAGGGCAAGCGATTATGGGGCACAAAGTAGGCGAAACCGTTGATTATCTGGCTCCCAATGGCAAAAATATTAAGGTAAAGCTGCTAGAAGTTACCCCCTTTGAATAGGAAGTATTCCTGGTAAAGGAGCTTTTGGGGGAGTATTTGCTGGTTACTCTACCTTTACCCAACGCCGCGCAGCCGGGGAAGTAATCGCTAAGATTGCCAACACCGATAGGGTAGTGGAAGTAATCCAGAGGGGGGTGCCGGAAGCGCCCTCAATCCCCAAAGACTCCATCATCCGCACAAATACCGTTGCGGTAAGTACCAACAGCAAGCCTAGGCGCATCCATTTTTGGTGAAATAAAGTTCCCACGATTAGCGCCGTCAGTAACACCGCTAACGCCATGAAACCGTAGCCTGCCAAGCGAGTCTGGTAGAAAGAAAACCCCAATTCAACAGCGTATTTTGGGTTGGTAGCTAAAATGTAGCCAACAACCGCCAGTTCCAGGGCGTGTAACGCGGTTAAAGTAATTCCGCAAGCCAAAGAAGTAGCCGGCACCTCACGGTCACGCAGTAGGCGGCGTTTCTTTTTCTTTTCTGTCTGTTCGCGGGAAGAACGCAAATACCCTTTGTGTTGCAAAGCCAGATTTTCATGTGGATTTATGTGTTCTTCACTTACCAGGTTGGCTTCAATAACCGGCAAGCTGCCATCGGTTTGCACCCGGTCGCCTCCGCCGTTGCGTGAGTGATAGGCGCTGGTAGCGTCGGGAATCACCTCTACCTCTACGCTGGTGCAGGCTTCGCGGACGGTGTCCACTACATGGTCACGTTCAATGTCGATGTTTTCGTCTATCTTGTGAGTAATCTGCAAAGTAAAAAGCGATAGGCCAACTGCCTTATCGAAAGTTGCAGCTGCCAGCCAATCTACCTGGATTCCTCCCGGCAGTTTCCAGCCCTCGGGAACTTTCCAAAAACGCACATGGTGTCGCTTACTGGGATTGCCATCAACTTCTTGCTGATAGGCAAAATCTTGTTTCCTACCAAAAAGATAGAGCGGAGAAACCGGTGCCGCCGGGTAAGAGCGCTTAAAAACACTGGCAAAAATAATTTTCCAAGAAGAAGAAAGCGTGATCTCGTCAGCCAGCGTCCAGCCGGCTGCCTGCATCGCCAGGTGGATGTCATCCTCTTCCCCCAGCCAAGCCAGGTTAACGGGATCGCCCAGAATCCCATCCCCAGTTTTAGAACGGCCGATGTAGTAGTCCGGAACATAGAGCGAAGACATTATTTGATGCAGGCGTGGCAGCGCCAGATAGGCCAAAAGCACCCAGAAAAAAGTTAAATAGATCAGGATAACCAGGGATAACTGGAAACCATGTTTTAGCAGGATCCAAGCAAGTCTCACGGTTAGAACCGCGGCGATTACCACAAAAACGTAATCGATGATCTGGTAGAGGCTGAGGGGAGCAGAGCGGTGATAACCCAGCTTTTGCCCCAATTCAAAGGGCAGGTGCTCGCTGACTTTCGCTTCTTTCTGGAGGGCATACTCCTGGTCTTTAGTAGCCGTATGGACGCCCGAGTCTGCGCCCTCCGGTAGTAGTTCCTTAACCTCGGTATTGAGTGCCGACTTATCTTCGCTGGTAGTCATGGCTATTCTGATTTCTTAGCCTGTTCCAAACGTTGCTTGGCCTCCTCTAAGAAGGATTGGCAGTGACTTGCGAGTTGTTCCCCGCGCTCCCACACCTTCAAAGATTCCTCCAGGCCTAGCTTGCCCGACTCTAGCTGGGCAATCGCGGCCACCAACTGCTCACGTGCCTGCTCATAGGAAAGTTCTGCCACTGGAACTTCTATGTTTTCTTCACTCATCACTGCCTCCTAAGCTTTTTTCTGATTCGTACCAAAAACCTTGGTTACTGCGGTTCCGTCAGCGAAAATCGCCTCTAACAGATCCCCTTTGCTTACCTGCGATACCGATTTGATGACCCCACCAGCAGGCGAGCGCAAAATGCTATAGCCACGCTCTAAAATGCCTTGGGGAGAATAGGCTTTCAAAGCATCGCGCCATCCGCGCAGAGAAGTTAGCTGATTTTCCAGCTGGGTTTCAAAACGAAAACGCAGCCGCTGACCCTCTAGTGCCAAAGAATGTTCCTGAGCCGCAATAACCGCGCTAGGATCGGCCAGGACGGGGCGGGCGCGCAACTGGGCTAACTGCCCTAAATGTTGATCTAAGAGAGCGAGCATCTGGGTGCGCAAACGGGAGCGGGCGCCCTGGACCCCCAAAAATTCCTCCTGTAAATCCGGCACAATCCGTCGCGCCGCATCGGTAGGGGTAGACGCCCGATAGTCAGCCACGAAATCTAGCAGCGGCGCGTCCTCCTCATGGCCGATAGCGGAAACTATAGGGGTACGCGCCTGAGCCGCTGCCCGCACTAGGGATTCCTCGGAAAAAGGTAGTAGATCCTCGACCGCTCCGCCCCCGCGGGAAATCACAATTACCTCTACCTGGGGGAGGGAGTCTAGTTCGGCTAGCGCCCGAGTTACCTCCGCGGCGCAAGTAGGGCCTTGTACTGCCACTTCGCGAATTTCGAATTCGGCTAGTGGCCAGCGTGCCAAAGCATTCACCATTACGTCCTGTTTGGCTTTAGCATTGCGCCCCACAATCAAACCAATTTTGCGGGGAATCACCGGCAGGGGGTGCTTGTTTTCCTGGGCAAATAGACCTTCTGCGGCTAGTTTCTTGCGGAGCGCCTCAATCTGGGCAAGCAGGTTTCCTACCCCGACTGCGTGGACTTCCTTAGCCATCAGCGAAAGGGATCCTGAGCCCTCATAAAAATCGGGTTTGGCGTAAATAACTACCTGCGCCCCCTCGGAAAAATCTCCCCCGACTGAGTCCAGAACCGTAGGCCAACATTTCACCGTCATGGAAGTACTTTGGTTGGCGTCCCGCAGCACAAAGAAAGCCATGCGCGCGCCCGGACGCCGTTTATACTCCACAACCTGCCCGCTCACCCACAGCGGTGACATTCGGTTCACATATTTCTTGATATTAGCGGTCAGCAAAGATAACGGCCACGGGTTTTCCCGAGTGGTTTGGGCAGCCGTGGGAGCCAGCGGTGTTTGCGGACCCTGAGGATTTGTGCGCACCGCTTCATTCTACCCACAGGTACTGCCCAGTAGTCACCGGTTCGGCGGGAAGCAAAATACCTGAGTAGGATAGGGGCGTGGTAACTAAGAAGGTACTCTTGGCATCCCCGCGCGGTTACTGCGCGGGAGTAGATCGCGCAGTCGACGTAGTAGAAAAAGCCTTAGCGCTCTATGGAGCCCCAGTATATGTGCGTAAAGAGATCGTACACAACAAGTTTGTAGTGGAGCAGCTTAGCGCTAAAGGTGCGCGTTTTGTAACTGAGCTAGATGAAGTTCCCACCGGGGCGCGGGTAGTGTTTTCCGCCCACGGAGTATCTCCGGCGGTGCGCGAAGAAGCCAAGCGGCGGGGCCTGAAAACCGTAGATGCTACCTGTCCACTGGTGACTAAAGTTCACCGCGAAGCCCTGCGTTTTGCAAAGGCTGATTACGACATTGTGCTGGTAGGCCACGAAGGTCATGAGGAAGTCGAAGGTACCCAAGGGGAAGCCCCAGACCATATTCAAGTAGTAGGCGACCCCGAAAGCGTAAACCAAGTCCAGGTGCGCGACCCGGAAAAGGTGGTGTGGCTTTCTCAAACCACTTTAAGCCTTGATGAAACTAGAGAAACTGTAGATAAGCTGCGGGAACGATTCCCAGGGCTCAGCGATCCCCCCAGTGAGGACATTTGTTTCGCCACTCAAAACCGGCAGGGGGCAGTAAAAAAGATTGCGGAACAGGCCGAGGTAGTAGTGGTCGTAGGGTCAGCGAACTCCTCCAACTCGGTGCGGTTAAAAGAAGTAGCCGAAGTAGGCGGGGCTCAGCGCGCCTATCGCATTGATAAGGCCTTAGAGATGGAAGAGCTCTGGTTCGAAGGGGTAGAAACCGTGGGGCTAACCTCCGGTGCCTCCGTGCCTGAAGTGCTGGTAAAAGAGGTATTAGCACAGCTGGCGCAATGGGGATTTGCGGAAGTAAAGGAAGTGGAAACCGCTCAGGAAACCGTAACTTTCGCATTGCCTTTACCCTTGCGTAAAGAACTGACAGAAGCGGGAATCATAAAAACCAATAACCGCCGACGCACCAACGATCCGGGGCATACTTGTTAGAGGTAACCGTGCTGACTTCTATACCTTTCGTAGTTGCAATTTGCCTATTAGCTTTGGCATTAGTTTTTGCCTTACCTTTCCTGATCACAAAGTCGAAGTGGCAACTGAGCGCGATCGTAAAAGTGGTGGCAGTATCGCTGGTACAAGTAGTGGCGGCCGGGTTAGTTATCAATTTGCCGATGCAATACGTGTCCACTCCTACCGAGCTGTGGCAGATGCTTAGCAGCCAACAAAACACCAAGGTGAAAATTACTGATACCCAGCGGGGAAAACAGCTTAAAAACCGTGAGCCGGTTGCCTCAGAAAAAATAAATCCCTTAACCGCGCCCGCCTTACCTGGACAAGAAGAATGGATACCCCAGTTCAAACCCCGAGGAAAAGCCGGCGCAATCACCGTGTTCTCGGGACCAAAATCCGGGGTGAAAGAAAAAGTCATGGTGTGGACCCCTGAAGGCTATGACCCGGAAGACCGCAGCAAAACCTATAACGTAATAGAGTTCCTGCACGGTTACCCTGGTTCTCCAGTATCGGTCGCCCTCGCCCTCGATTTTTCTGGCAGCTTACAAAAAGCCATCGACAGGGGAGAGATCGCCCCGACCATCGCGGTGATCCCGGAAGGAAACGTAAACCTCAAAGCCCCCACCTGTGCAGATGTAGAGGGGAAGGCGCAAACTGCCACCTGGCTCAGTTTCGATATTCCCAAAATGGTGCGCTCTAGCTTCCCGAATGTATCCGATAAAAGAAAAGACTGGTTGATCACCGGGAACTCATCCGGGGCGTATTGTGCTGGGCGTCTAGGAATCGCCTATGGAGATGTTTTTGGTGCTAGCGCGATCCTCTCCGGTTACGATCAGCCGATTGTGGGGTCTTGGGGAGGGCACACCTCTGCTGCATTCGCGGAAAACACCCTGTCTAACCTGGTGGGTGAGTCCCGTCCTTGGCCCCTAAACATATATGTTTTTGGGGCACAAATGGATCGAGATTCTTTGCATTTAGCAAAAAATCTGGCGCGGGCTCCCTTTAAAAGCGGTGACCGGCTGCAGCTAAATATAAAAGCGGAGGGCGGGCACAACTGGGCAACCTGGCGTGAACAAATGCCGGATCTATACCGCTGGTGGGAACAGATACGTACCACTAAGGCACCGAGCAGCCTCCTGATAAAAGGGGCTGATTCTGCGCTCTTGCCCGAAACCACCCCGGGAGTATTTTCCTTAATGGGCTGGGGCACGATTATCGTTACTGCTTTAGTGGCTATTTTGGCTCTAGCCACGCTGATTCGCCGAGTACCGAAAGTGATGAAGGCTGGCACCCGCGTAGCCTATTTAAAGGCTCTCGTTGGATCGCTTGCTGCCATGATCTTGGTGATCATAGCGGTGATGCTGCCTATAAACCGGTGGGGGGAGTTCTACACCTCTGTCATGGAGATTGTGCGCACCATTGCCGGAGGAGCCTGAGCCTAGGATTTTTAGGGCCAGATTTCCTGCCGCTTTCGCCCTTCGATAGGGTAGAGGCGTGGCTTTAACAATTGGGATTGCAGGATTACCTAACGTTGGTAAATCAACTTTGTTCAATGCGCTTACCCGCGCAACCGTACTCGCCGCGAATTATCCGTTCGCGACTATCGACCCCAACGTGGGGGTAGTGCCGCTGCCGGATCCGCGATTGCAGAAACTGGCGGAAATGTTCCAGTCTGTCAAGACCGTGCCCGCCACGGTTTCTTTCGTAGATATTGCGGGAATCGTGAAAGGGGCTTCCCAGGGGGAAGGTCTGGGTAACCAGTTCTTAGCTAATATTCGGGAAGCTGACGCTATCTGCCAAGTCACCCGGGTATTTAGCGACCCGGACGTGGTGCACGTAGACGGCAAGATCGATCCCGCCTCCGATATTGAAACTATCTCTACCGAGCTAATCCTGGCTGACCTGCAGACTCTAGAAAAAGCAGTGCCACGGCTAGAAAAGGAAATCCGCGGGCGTAAAACTCCGCCAGAGGTGCTAGCGGAAGTAAAGAAAGCACAAGCGATATTAGAGGACGGTCAGCTGCTATCAGCGCATAAAGAGCTGGATAAAGAGCTACTAAAAGAATTCCAGTTAATGACCGCGAAGCCGTTTATCTATGTGTTCAATATGGATGCCGAGCAGGTACTGGATCAAGGCCAGCGCCGCGAACTCGAAAACTTGGTAGCGCCAGCGAAAGCGATTTTCTTAGATGCCCAGTTCGAGGCCGATCTAGTGGAACTGGATGAAGAGGACGCCCGGGAAATGCTGGAAGAATCCGGGCAAAGCGAATCCGGCCTCGACCAGCTAGCCCGGGTAGGCTTCGATACTTTGGGGCTGCAAACCTACCTGACCGCCGGGGAAAAAGAAGCCCGTGCCTGGACAATCCATAAAGGCTGGACCGCTCCCCAAGCCGCCGGGGTAATCCATAGTGATTTTGAACGTGGCTTCATTAAAGCCGAGATTATTGGCTTTGACGAGTTAGTGGAACTCGGGTCGATCCACGCCGCCCGCGATGCGGGAAAGCTGCGCCAAGAGGGCAAAGAATACGTAATGCAAGACGGAGACGTAGTGGAGTTTCGTTTCAATGTAACCTGAGGCGCGCTAGTGTTAGCGGCATGACAACACGTGCTGCTATTTACCTCCGTATCTCGCTCGATGCTGCCATGGACGGCCTCGCCATCGACCGGCAGCGCCAGGACTGCGAAGCCCTTGCCGAGCAACGCGGCTGGGACGTCGTGCATACCTACGTCGATCAGTCGATCTCCGCGTCGAAGAAGGACGTGGACCGCCCCGACTACGACGCGATGGTGGCGTCCTTTGAGCGCGGCGAGATCGACGCGATCATTTGCTGGGACCTCGACCGCCTCACACGGCAGCCCTGGCAGCTCGAAGAGTGGATCGACAGGGCAGAGGAGCAGGGGCTGAAACTCGTCACTGCGAACGGTGATGCTGACCTTGCCACCGACGGCGGCAGAATGTACGCGCGCATCAAAGCAGCCGTGGCACGCGGCGAGATCGAGCGAAAGAGCATGCGCCAGTCTCGTGCGCAACAGCAACGCGCCGAGCAGGGCCGCTGGTACTCCGGCGGTGTGCGCCCTATCGGCTACACCTCCACCGGCGAGATCATTCCATCCGAAGCCGCCGCCGTGCTCGGTATGTTCCGCGCTGTCGAGAGGGGCAACTCCATGCGCGACATCGCACGCGCCTTATCTGGGGTCGATCAGCCAGGCTTGCCGGATATCCCGACCACGCCGCGCCATATGCACACCGTGGTCACAGAGCGCAACGCTCGACGCCGCGCTGAAGGCCAGGAAGAAAAGCCGGTTCCCGACGCGCAGCCGTGGGCCTACACGTCGTTGCACTCGATCCTGCGCAACCCCGTGTATGCGGGTTACTCCACTTATAAGAAGGCCAAGCGCAAAGGCGTGAAGAACAAATACCGCCGTGTCACGCATATCGTCCGCGACCCCGATACCGGCGAGCCGGTGAAAGGGCAGTGGGAGCCGATCGTCACACCCGATCTGTGGTGGCGCGTGCAGAACGTGCTCGATGATCCCGACCGGCTGACCAACAAGGAGCGGCGTAATACTCGCCGCCATCTTGGCTCGGGTCTGTATGTCTGCGACGAGTGTGGCAATCCCGTGCGCACGCATGCCGACCGCTACCGCTGCGCCGCCTGTGGCTTAGTGCGCACGCATAGCGTCGATGATTTTGTGCTCGCCGTGATCCGCGCCCGCCTTGGTCGTGACGACCTAGCAGACCTGTTGCCGACTGCGGATGACGACGAGGTCGACGCCATCGACGACGAACTCGCTGAGCTTCGCGCAAAGCTCGCCCGCGTCCAGGCTGACTACGACGAGGAGCTTATCGAGGCCCGTGACCTCAAGCGCGCGCGAAACCGTTATGAGCCGCAGATCGAGAAACTCGAAACGCGCCGTGCCCGCCTTGCTGGCGCATCGGCGCTGCTCGACACAACCGGCTACGCCTCGCCCGTGGACGCCTTCGACAACGCAGAGCTTGCCGTGCAGCGCCGTGTCATCAACACCCTGTGCCAGGTGCGCCTGCGCCGTGGCGTGCGCGGAAGCAAGACCTTTAACCCCGAATCAGTCCAGATCGTGTGGAACTAGGTTGCAGTGTGTGACACGTCAACAATCGCGCGCATGTGCTGCGACGCGCGACGCTCCTACGAAGGAACGCCACGGAGCCGGCAGTTCGGGGGAGATCTGCCTTCGTGTATCGGGGGTGACACTGCTCAACCGTGGCGTTCGGGGAAAGTATTACACGACTGTTTCCACCCCGCATGTCGAGCGCCGAAAGCAAGAACCCGGGTTGTACGGTAGCGGTAATTTGCGTTTTTGTTACACGCCGCGTTTCACGCAACGATCCCGGGCGGCTTCGCATCCTGCCATGTGTACATCGTTACATCTCAGGGGCGAGATGTGGAGGATCGGCCAGACTTGGATAGGGAGTGCCCGCATGGCAAACGAGCGGATTACAGAAGACTTAGTCGATGAAAAGCTCCGCAACCTCGGATATTACGAGGATGCAGAGAAGATCATCGTTGAGAAGCAGCAATCCGCCATTGAGCTGGTTCGCAAGTCTTTGTCGAAGGCGTCGAAAACTGGCGGCGGCGGTGGTGGTTTCCCGGAGTTCATCATCACTGCCCCCGACACCCCCGACATGATCGTGGTTATCGAGTGCAAGGCAGAGACACGTTGGCACGAGTCGGAAAATCGTGATCGCCCTAAAGACTTCGCGGTTGACGGTGTTCTGCACTACGCAAGTTTTCTGACACACAAATACACCGTGATCTCGATTGCAGTCTCGGGCACGCCTGCACATAGTGAATGGTCCTTCTTTGTCACCACCAAAGGAGAGAAGGAAGCACGCCCGCTTAAGGCCCCGAGCGGTGCAGCGATTACCGAACTTGTCAGCCTTGATGACCTCATTACCGCCGCATCGTTCGATCCTTCTGTTCAGGCAAAGCGAACAAAAGACCTCATTTCGTTCTCTCAGGAAATGCACGCTTTCATGAGGGATGAAGCGGAGCTAGAAGAGAAAGAGAAGCCTCTCGCCGTCGCGGGTAGCCTAATCGCGCTCAACGACCCTGTCTTTGCAAAGACCTACGAAGCATATGGTGCGAAAGACTTGCCCGACTTCTGGATGCAAACGATCCAGAAAGTCATCGGGTCTGCGCAAATCCCGTTCGCCAAGATAACGAACATGACCCAGCCGTTTACTGGCATCCAAGTGCACCCAGAGCTGGGTAAAGCTACCAAAGCCTATCCGCAGGGCTTGTTACACGAAATCGTGACCCTGCTTGCGGAGAAGGTGCTGCCCTTTATCACCGTTTATCACGACTTCGACGTTGTGGGAGCTTTCTACGGTGAGTTCCTGAAGTACACAGGCGGTGACGGCAAAGGGTTGGGGATTGTACTCACGCCGAAGCACATCACTGAGCTGTTTAGCCTGCTTGCCAACGTCGATAAGGACAGCATCGTGCTTGACACCTGCGCTGGTACTGGAGGCTTCCTAATCTCGGCAATGAACCAGATGGTCCGTACTGCGATCACGCAAGACGAGATTGAGTCGATCAAGAAAAACCAACTGATCGGCGTCGAACAAAACCCGAGCATGTACGCCCTAGCGGCTTCAAACATGATCCTGCGCGGTGACGGGAAGGCCAACCTCTACCAAGGGTCTTGTTTTGACACCGCCATCACCAAAGGCGTCAAGTCCCACAAAGCGACAGTTGGTTTGATTAACCCGCCTTACGCCAAAACTAAGGAAGACCTGCACGAGCTGCGATTCGTGGAACACATGCTTGATTGTCTCACTCCCGGGGCGATCGGTATTGCCATTGTCCCTATCTCGTGCGCAACTGCGCCTAGCATCCGCAAGCGCAGCCTCCTGAAGAACCACACACTGGAAGCAGTCATGTCAATGCCACCGGAAGTCTTTTACCCGGTTGGTGTCGTCACTTGTGTGATGGTGTTTACTGCACACATTCCACATGAAAGATCTGACCGGAAAAGCTGGTTTGGTTATTGGCGCGAAGACGGGTTCGTCAAAATTAAGAATCTCGGCCGCGTCGATCGAAATGGAACCTGGCCAGAGATACGCGACCACTGGGTTGAGATGTTCCGTAATCGAGAAGTCAAGCCTGGTGAATCTGTCATGCAAAAGGTGGATGCCGAGGATGAATGGGTCGCGGAAGCTTACATGGAAACGGACTACTCGACTCTTACCCAGTCGGACTTCGAGAAGGTCCTTCTCGACTACGCACTGTTCACCTTGCGCGGGGTCGATATCGAAGAAGGCGGGGACGCGTGACTCGCCAACCTTTAGGTGACCTATTTCATGTTGAGTACGGAAACAAACTCGACATGAACAAGATGACACCAACCGATCCACGGACAGGCATCGCATTTGTAGGACGAGTGGGTGGCCTGAACGGAAAATCAGGTGTCTCCGGGTACGTCGAGGCACTACCTGACCTGACCCCTTATCCCACAGGTTTAATCACAGTTGCCCTCGGAGGGTCGCGACTGCTGTCTTCCTATGTTCAGCAGCGCCCGTTCTATACAGCTCAGAACGTGGCAGTCCTTCGTCCAAAGCGAGACACCATGAGTCTCAACGAGCGTCTCTTCTACGCGATGTGTATTCGCAAGAACGCCTTTCGTTATAGCGCTTTCGGAAGGGAAGCAAACCGCACTCTAGCGACTATTGAGGTTCCCACCGAGATACCCGATTGGGTCGAAAATAGTGAGGTTCCGACTCATGAGGGGCTTCGGGCAGCTACAGGCGATCCCGTGGCTTTGACCGACCCCAGTGGCTGGTGCGATTTCCCGATAGAACAGCTATTTGAGATCAAGAAGGGTAAGCGAGTCACCAAAGCAAATAGGCAACCGGGAACAACACGTTTCATAGGTGCTTCGGACAGTAACAATGGGATTACCGATTGGAGCGCGCTTGAACCACTCTTCCCCGCAGGGACCATCACAGTTCCCTACAACGGATCGGTTGGTTATTCCTTCTACCAGGATCAACCGTACTTCGCCTCAGACGACATTCAGGTGTTAATCCCTAAACAAGAAGTGTCCTACTGGGCAATGCTGTTCATCTCAACCATGATTCGTCACGAGAAGGACCGATTCACGTATGGGTATAAGTGGAATTTGGCTCGAATGAGGAAGATGACACTTCGGTTGCCAGCTGCACCAACCGGGAAGCCTGACTGGGATTACATGGAAGGCTTTATGCAAGGATTACCGTTTTCTGCCGCGATCACTGGTGAGGTGGGTGTCTAACGCTCATCGGTTACGCCTACGTTCCAACCTCCAAGCAGAGACAGTAGCTCGACACTCAGCGTGACCTTCTTGTCCAGCGCACCCGTGAGGGCGTGGCGCACGCCCGCGCCCAGGGCAGGGTCGCCGGCCCCAAACCGAAGCTCGACCAAGAACAAGCCCAGATCGCCAAGGAGCTTATTGAGGGCGGCAAGTCCGTCAGTGCAGTAGCCAGGACATTCAACGTCTCGCGGCCGACGATCTATCGCGCTCTCAAGCGCATCGAAGCCGACGCCTAAGCACAGGCTGCGTCGCTAGCGCTCGCACCCGGCGAGAAGGCACCAGGCTGCGCTAGCGACGCCCGGCGCACAAAGGCACTGTACTGCTGGGATACGCCTGCGACCGGCAGAGCCGGGCCGAATACGGGATTGACCACATACACCCCGTATTCGTGCAAAGGAGCACTGCCATGTCCACTCATTCCCACACGCTTGCATCTCACGGCGAGATCCTTGCGAACCTCCCCGGCATCCTCGGCTTCTACCCGAACAACTCGCTGATCCTCGCGTTCTTCGTCGACGACGAGGGCGTCGACACCGTCCGCCTCGGCCCGGTCGCACGGTTCGACCTGGACGAGGCCGTGGAGAAGCTCAACGAGAGCCGCGAGCGGTTCGCAGCGTGGGTCCACCACCTCGAACTCGACGCAGTTATCGCGTACATGATCAGCGATGACATTGCGCAACCGGTCTTCGACGAGACGGCCACGTACCTCACCAGCGGGGCAGTGCACCTACCGCCGCTGCTCGGGGTGGTGCAGGTGCCCGAAATCGTCACCGGGGCCGCGTGGTGGTCTGTGTACCAGCATCCGCTCATCGACGAGCCACGCCACGGCGTTGTCGGCGAGGTCGCCGCATCGGCGGCGCTTCAGCAGATGCTAGAGCACACCGGAGAGCTGCCGGAGCCGAGCAAAGACGACATCGAAGCACGGTTGAACAGCACCGATCACGGCATCGACGCTGCCGAGCACGCCGACATCATCGAAGACGCGCTGGCGTATATCCCGCCCATGTTCGCGGACGTGCTGCAGCGTGAATACGAGCAGGCGGCGGCAGGGATCACCCAGCCGAGCACTCGCGCTGTTCGATCCGCGCTGAAATGCTTCACCACGCCGCGCTTGCGAGACACGCTGCTCGCAGCGCTGCTCGATGACCCGCAGGCGGGCCTACGGTTCGCGGAGCAGGTTATGCGTGCTGTCCCGACCAGCTGGCCAGGGATGCGCGCGCAGCTCACCGCAACTGTTGCCGTGCTTGCGCACGCCACAGGCCAGCCGGGGCTAGCTGGCGTGGCTGCGCAGCGAGCCACCGAGATCGGGCCAGACGAGAACTTCCCGTCGTTGGTCGCGAAGCTGACAGACATCGGCCAAGGCGAGCGGATGGTTGAACTCGTCCGCGAGGGCGCCGAGAAGACCCGCACGATCTTGTTCACCGAGTAGCACCACACACCCCGTTGCAGCGATGCAACGGGGTTTCTTTTTCTCGCGGGGCCGTGGCCTGCAGAGATGCACACCTAGCGGGGCGGGGGAGAACCCCCTAGACAGCAGAGCTGTCTCCAACAGACGGATTGACCATCAATCCGAACAAGGAGGCACGTGATGCGCGACATCACCCACACCGACCTGGAACTGCTCTACCAGCTCGCCGACGGCATCGACGGCGAGGACGCCGATCCGGGCGCAGCACAAGAACTGCGCGACCTAGAGGCGGCAGGCACACCGCTGCCCTGGGCAGTGCTGTAACGACAGCGCAACCACCCCGCAGCAGCAAAGCAGCTGCTTCAACACCCAAATTGCACGGCAATTCACACCCACTCACGTAAGGAGAACCATCATGTCCAACCCCTTCAACAACGGCACCATCGTCGGCAACGCAGCTCGCGCACCGAAGCTGTTCGAGCACGCAAACGGTGGCGCGACGGTGAAACTCAGCGTCTATGCGCGCAACACCTTCAAGAACAAGGCCACCGGCAAGGTGGAAAGCGAGATCGTGGAGCTGACCGGCTACGTCCAGGACGCCGCGAACCCCGGTGTGTTCGGCTGCATCGGCTCCGGCGATCGCGTTGCGGTGAGCTACTCGCTCAAGACCGACGTCTACACCGACAAGGACGGTGTGAAGCAGTACCCGCTGGTGGCGCGCATCGACACGGTGCAGCTGATCGATTCCAAGAAGGAGTCCGCTGCTCGCGCTGCCCGTCGCGGAGGCGAGGCGGCGACCGCCGCCCTGGCTGGCGCTGAGGGCGAAGAAGTACCGTTCTAACTACGAAACCCCGCAGGGAAACCTGCGGGGTTATTTTTTCAACCATTTCACACGCCAATTTGCTGCGAATCACTTGTGCAGTTTTACGGTGCAGTGGTGCGGTGCTTTTACTGGCGTTTCTGCTGCGCAACTCACTGCACTATGTAGTGTCTGTGACATTTCATTAACACGTAGGTTGCACTGTGTATTGGGCACCCATTTCATCGACACGTTTACTGCGCAATCAAATGCCCTGTCACTTTAATGACATGTGAATTGGGCAGTGAAGTGGTTTGTCATCCTATTGACACCTTTACTACGCAACAGAATGACAACGACATTCTGTCGGCCCTTCTACGGACATCTCTTCTGCGCAGCACATGCCCCGTCGTACACACCGACGTGCTGCGCACTATCTCCGCCACTCAACAGGCCAATTCACTGCGCAACGTAGTGACACCGGCCCCGCCTAGCCGAGATTTCTTCGATTTTCGCTGAATATCAGCCGTTTACCCGCCGCCAATGACCTACGACGCCGACGGCCCCCTGTTAGGCCCGCAGAAGGCCGTACAGGGCAGGGGAGAGCAGTGCTACAACTCCATACCGCCATCACGATCACGCTGCTGTTGCTGCTGGCGGCGCTTCTCGATGCGCTCGCGTGCACGCTGCTGCGCCCCGCCCTTCTTGCCTGAGGTCTGCGACTGCCTGAACAGCGTGTAACGCTCAAGCAACTCTGGGCTGCGATGCAGTTCTTGCACCAGGAACTTCTTATCCAAGTGCTCCAACTGTTGTCCTGACTTCACCGCTTCTTCGATGATGATGGCGGCTTCATCTTCGGCGTCCGTGTGCGCGTTGCGGCGGATCTGATCAGCCTCATCGCGGGCATCCTTGCGCGTTACTGCAGCGTCGCGTGTGGCCTCGTCGCGGATGCTCGTGGCCTCATCTCGTGCTTTGCTGCGGATCGTCTCGGCGTCGCGCTCAGCCTGCTTACGGGCCTCGTCGGTCTTGCGAGTGATCGTCTCTGCTTCGCTGCGAGCTGCGGCTGTAATATCGCCCGCCTTGGCCCGCGCAGTCTCTTCGGCTCGTTCGAGCAGCTCGTCTGCTTGCGCTTCGGCCAGGCCCAACTCCTGCTCAGCATCCTTGCGTGCTTCGCTGCGGATCTCTTCGGCTTCTTGCTCGGCCTTCTCGCGTGCTTCCTTGAGCACACGCTCGGCAACCTCGCGAGCCTGTGCTTCAGCATTCTCCTGTACGCGCTGGGCTGCTTCGCGGGCTTCTTGCGCCTGTTCAAGTTCCTTAGCAGCCTGCTCGCGGTCACGATCAATTGCGTCCATGTCGCGCTGCACGGATCGCTTCTTGACTTCCACATCATCCTCGCGCTTGGCGAGATCGCGCTCCCGGTCTTGTTGCTCGGTGTAGCGGTCGAGGTTGAGTGACTCGTCATGACGTTCGGAGACTTCTAGTTCCACCGGATAGCCGAGCGAGTGCATGTGTTCGCGCAGGCCCCGTTGCGCGTCGATGAACTTCTGGTTACCCGAGATCTGCTTGCCCTTCTTCGGGCCGGATGTGTACCGCACTGAGGTGTCAGTGTTGTACGCGATGCCGGGGCGGCAACGGAGCTTGTCGGGATCTTCGGGCTTCGGTGAGAACGTATCCGCCTGGAACTGGATGTGTGGCGTTGATTCGTCAAAGTTCATATCACCGCCAGCGACTGCGTCGATACCGCCGGGAATGAAGTTCTCGGCGAGCCAACGCATTGACTCTTCGGGGTACTTCTTTGCTTCTTCGTAGTCGCGGGCGACATAGCGCGGACGTTTCACTTCGCGCCCGTCCACCTCACTGGTGTAGTAGTCGGGGATCTCCTTGCACATCGACTTCGGCAGATACACGACGAACAGCGACGTCTCGAAACTGTTCTTCTGCACGCACACTCCGTCCATCCGAGGCGTACAAAACTGCCACGGGGCCGTACAGCCGCTGCCACAAAGATGAACCAATCGAGTCGCGGCGCTACACATTTGCATCAACAGCTGCCGCTGGATCTGCTGCGAGCGGGCGCTCGCGAAACACACGTCGCTGGCGGTGCTCATCACATGCGCTGTCGCGCATATGGCCGCCGCGAACGTGATACGTCTGCACCGATAGTGTGTCTGTTGCACGGGCCGATATGGAGTGTGTTAACCAGGCCCGTTTCTCAACACCCGCAGCAGCATCAACACCGCCTTGCGGCGGATGGCTCGCTGCGGGATTTTCACCACCCTGCAATGACCGCCTGACGGCGGTACCAGAGTGCAGGGTGGAGCTGTGCGCACCACGTAAACGATGTCGGTCTTGCCGTGCGGTTAGACACCTTGCGCTCGCAGGCTCGCTGCAGGTGTCTCGATGACGCGGGAAGACGCCGCAAGCGGCGTTTCCACCCGTCATCGGCCCTTACTTTAAGACCGACATACAACGGCTGACGCCGCATGTGGTGCGCACAGCGTGGCGACCTGCAGGTTTTGCGTAGGCACCATGTGCGCTTCGCGCATCAACGGGCCGTTTCGGGTAAGGGTCGAAGACCACTTTAAGACCCGAAACACGCAGGTCGCAGCCCCCTTCTGTGTCAAAACCCCTATATGTTTGTCGTTATAGGGGTAGAAGGGGGAAAAGGGCATAAGGGGGTGCGACGCCTCCGCTGCGCTCCGGCGCTCGGCATAGCCGAGGCACTGCACCGGGTATTACTACTCGCTGGCGCTCGCATAACCCGGTGCCCGGCGCTGGCGCGCCGCCCCTTACAGCCCCAGTCTCAGACCTCGCTCGCTCGGTCTGGCTGGGTCTACCTTTCCCTCCGCTGCGCTCCGGTCAAGGTGCCCAATAGTGCAGCTGACGCTGCACCTTGTGTGATGACCCATGCTTTACGTCACGACACTGCTGGCAATCCGATATATCTTGTCGATATACATTCGGATATGCCAGCATCGATGTGTCGTGTTTGGGTCATCACGAAACGCTCCATCACGGCAAGCCTGCCGAGATGGATATTGGCGTATCTCACGACGCGTCCATGATGCGGCGTCCGCCGCATACCATCTGCCGTCGCGGTTGCATCTTCAGCAGCACAGCTGCTGAAATCTGCTCTGTCCACGCTGCTGTCTTTGCTGCACCCACGGCCCCGTCTTCGGCATATTTCAAGTCCACACAAGACTATGCCGGCCAGAACCGCGCATAACAGCAGCGCGACATACCGCCAGCCATGTGGCGGATGATCCAGGCGACGGGGCAGACGTGTATATGCCCCGTCGCCGATACCGGCGCAAGCATCGTGACAGTGTCACGTGTAGCGGTGCCGCAGCCACCCGCACACACGCGAAAACCCCGCCCTTGCGAGCGGGGTGTGTGGCGACATCAAACGTGACGGCTGTACGTCGTCACGCCGCGTGGCCGTACACACATGAGGTGATTGCGTGTACGGCTAAAGGGTTAGTCGGGTACAACTTCTAGATGCCGCTTCGGCTTACTGCCCTCGGTGCTCTCAGGCTTATTGCCGTCACCGTTCTTAGTCGTATTGCCGTCACCGTTCTTCGGCGTATCGCCGTCATCTTCGGTCCCGGCGGGCTTGTCGTCGTCGAGTTTCACCTCGAACTCTTTGGCGTACTTGCGCAACTGCGCAAGACGCTCCTTTGCTGCTTTGTGTGCACGGCGCGCCTCGTTCACGGAATCTTTTGCTCGCTGCTCATCGCGGAGCGCGGCTGCGTAATCGTCTCTGAAAGACATGGTTTGTTCTCCTTGATTGAGTGAATTCTTTGTTTGGGCTCGGGGCACGACGGTGGAGCGCGCGTGTGTTGTAGCACGACCATCACCCATCAGCCCTCGCACTCAGCTCAAGACCCAGCCTGGCTAGCTGAGCTAAGCGGCGGGATCTCGTCGTAGGTGGGTTTGTCCGCACTAGTGCTTCGCACCACCCAGCACCGTGACGAGCTGCTGGCGCTGCTCATCTGTCAGTTGGGGCGCTGCATCCACGACGGCATCGACGAAGCCGTCAAATAGCTGCGGGGCAGGGCGGCGTGCGGCCGCGAGGTAGGCGTCGAGATCGTCTTGGCGAATCCGATAGGCGGTGCCGAAACGGTGGAATGAAAGACGGCCCTCTTTAATAGCTTTTCGCAACGTGGACTCAGAGCCGACACCGAGATCGGTGAGTTCTTGCAGCGTGTAAAAGCGTGGCGCGACAGCGGTAGTCGTGTCCTTTTCGGACATAGAAAAACGCTCCTGGGCAGATTGATCTGTCCCGGAGCGGGGTGCTTTACCGGCTTGCTATTCAGGCGGCTTGGAGTGCCGTGCTCAACTCGCTAGAACGGTGGTCTGCCGTCCCATTGCTTTACGGGAGCGCTTACTCCCTACCTGACCGCTTTTGTGGTTGGCAATGCCGTTGCCAACCGGTCTATCTCGTCGGAGGAACCGCGCCTATCACGGTCGAGAGACTATCTCTTTGTGAATTATCCTCGGGGTTATCCCCCGTATGCGGCTGGCTAGACCAGAAACGAATTAAAACGCCACATACGGTCTAGAGGCCATCGTACGAAACTTATGCGTCGCGCACAATAGCCTGCGACCTGAACTTTAAAGACAGATCCGAGTACGTCTCTACACGCCACGTGACACGGCTGGGGTGTTGTGGTGGGGCAGCTGTTGTGTGGCGGCATGGTGACACGCAAGGGGCGCGCCTTTTTGTGACCTGTGACACGTCTGTAGTGTGCTCGTTTCGTAGTTTTGGCCTCGTTTCGTAATTTGCCGATCAAAATACGAAAAAAATACGAAACGCTCTACCTGCGGTTTCGTGATTTCCGCAAACGAAAAGAACAAAACTACGAAACACGCGATAACGCTGTGACCTGCATAGACACGTCACATTTCGGCGGTGTTTCGTAATTTTGCGGTATTTCGACCCAAACCTTTTAAGAGAGAGACACAGACACGCATTGCAGGCACATGTCTACGACACAGAGCGTCCTCGTTGAGGGCACGCTGCAGGGGTTGCAGCTATGTGACACGGGACACAATCGCAATCAAGGTGTCTCTTCTTATTTAGATTTTCTTCAAAAAGTGGAAAAATTACGAAACGAAAACCATTTACGCTGCTCAACGTATGTTTTTGTGTTTCGTAGTTTTGTTCTTTTCGTTTACGAGATTACGAAATGACCCGCAAATACCTACCGTGACCTGCGGTGATGTGTTTCGTATTTTTCTGCGTAATTTCACGTCGCCCGAAGCAGACACCCTGCCGTGTGCTTGCTGCAGGGCTGCGGCCGTCCCTCCATGTGGAGCGTCAGTGTCGATGCTGTAACTTAAACGTACATACATTTGTGGCGCTCTCGTTACGTGTCTGTGCATTGCCGAGCTCTTTACTGTTGTGTGTGGGCGCGCAGCCGTAGTGTCCGTGCCACTCCGAGTAGGGCGCGTCGTACCCCAAACCCATGTTCAATTAAATTCCAATCCAGAGAGGTCTTGCACTGTTGCGGTGCGGTTGTCTTCTTTCTCACCGTATTGGACCCTGCGAAATTAATTGGATACGATAGGCCCATGTTGATTTCAGGTTCCGTTTTCATGCGGCCGCTCACCAGCCGCTAAGGCGGTTTTCTCCCTCCCGCAGGTTAGAAACCGCTCCGGTCCTTTAGCCGGGCGGCCATTTGCCATGCCCGGCTCCGTTTCAACTCCACGGAGCACACCTGATG
>OIFX01000176.1_pt1 | contig 46945 bp, 36 predicted proteins | sample 1582151 | NCBI WGS metagenome assembly OIFX01 (sample SAMN07501068, study PRJEB24779) | human gut metagenome
CCGGTTGTGGCGCCGGTGTTGGCGTTGGTGCCGGTTGTGGCGCCGGTGTTGGCGTTGGCACTGGTTGCGGTGTAGGTGTTACTGTTGTATTACCGTACACATATTTACCTTGACCATTTTGATCCGCTTGCCATGTAATAGCACCTTCTTTAGCATAGCCAGACGTTACTACCTTAAAACGACCAGATTCAGCACCTTCAGAAGCAATAGCTACTGTGCCTTCAAGGTTTCTTTCACCAGTCACATAGTTATGGTAATACACCTTATGTGCAAGATTATCTAAAACCTTGTTTACATTATCCTCAGTAGACAAGTCTAATCCTTTGCGGCTAGTGTATAGATGAGCGCCAGCATTAGGGGCTGCACTTGTGATATGAATGTCACCACCCCAGAAGGAATCAGCCGTTAAACCATTATATGTTGTGGTTGGCGGTGTATATTCTGGATCTTCGGTATCTGCATATTCGTCATTAGGATCATAAATAAAATTCACATGGCCTTCGAGTTTGTCAATATACAGTTTATTATGCTCATTTTGCTCTACCATATTTTGAAAATTACGATTCGTAGAGCCAACGAGTCGATGTACACGGCTAGGCATAGTACTGCTATCAAGGTTAGTGCCATCAAGACCACCTTGATACAATAACTCCCAATCCCCTCTTTCACCAAGGAACACATTGATATGATTATATTTTCTGTCATTTTCATCAGCTAAATTGAAAGCTAGCCCAGACCAATTGGATTCCTCACCATCTATACCGATATTAATGGTTGAGCTATGAATTGGATCATGTTTAACTATAACATCGCCTTCAACGAATATTTTATCACCCGTAAATTCGCCGTGATGATCATGGACGCCTATATTAATTGTGCCCCCTTGAGCAAGAGCAACAGGTGTACTCACTCTACCAGAATTATATACACCTTTTTTCAATTTAATGTCTCCACCATTTTTACTGGTAGCAAATGCACTATGACCATAGCCAATATTAGAATACCCGTCTTCAATAATAACCATACCACCATTCGCTACTATAGAAGATATATTTTTATCGTATTCTGGGAATACACGTATCATATCATCACTGTTAGCTACAAAATCTGTATTATCAGTATACGGAGCGGTATAGGCCGCATCTACCATCATATTAGGCATTACAGATCCAGCAATCGCCAGTGCCACAGCTAGCGATAGCTTTGCTTTACTTACATGTCTCATAAAAATCCTCTCACTCTCACAATATAAATAAACTATAAATTATCTTAAATTATAATTTATAGTTTGTCGTTTGTAAATATGAGAGAAATAAAATTAGTATAGACCTGTACTATCTGTTGATTCCATTAACATACTTTTTAAAATTAGTACAGGCCTGTAGTATTGGAGGGACCTCTTAACATGTCTCCTAAAAATTAGAACAGGCCTGTTCTAATTCTGGAGAGACCATATCAGGCTATCTTACAAATTAGAACACACCTGTTCTATTTCTAGAGACACTATATCAGGCTATCTTACAAATTAGAACACACCTGTTCTATTTCTAGAGACACTATATCAGGCTATCTTATTAATTACTACAGGCGTGTTCTAATTTAAAATCCCCTTGATAAGTACCGAGATACTCATCAAGGGGATTGTTTTAGTTATGGAAAAGACAAATAGCCCTTCGTTATCCTAGGATAGCTAGTGAGCTCAAGTCACATTTTACGCTTTAAATATAACGCCATTATGCTCTAGTTGTTCCACCGTTTTTTTACCAATGCCTGGTAGCATCAATACTTCTTGTTTAGTAACTGTTTTAAAATCAGCTACTGTGTATAGGCCAGCTTGTGAAAGTGTAATTTGTGCACCAAACCGTATATTGTCATATACCGGATTGCTACGCACAGCCCCGCCTTTAGCAACCTCTACGGGACTCATATGAGCGGACTCGCGTTTTCCTATATAACTATCATTAGAATACCGATTCACAACAATTAGACCGGTAACACATTCATACGCATCATATAAAGTCTGCCATAATGGGCTTTCAAAACTCACCAATTGAGTCGGTAAAAATGAGATAGCAGTATATAAGCTTATTAATTCCCGTGGATCAAAATCTATATCAATCACTTGGTCTACCATATACATAATGGTCTCCAAATGGTCTTCCACAAAATCGTTCCACCGCGTTGCATCTTGTAATAACCAATCAATATCTTCATATTCGTCAACAAGGTCTGCTAATACATCATGGGCAACCTTACTTTCACCACACTGCAAAGCCAATAAAATATACAACATATGCATCGGCAACATGATATCCGGTGCCTGATTAAATGCATTTTGTATATCATCGCAACATGCGAGATAGCGCTGATACACCTTGTGGCCACGATCCCAGTTGGCAGCGCCACAACAAGCAACCATCATGTATACAAGGAATCCTGAATGGTCTTGCTTGTCCCCGTGAAAGACAGGAGTAAAGCATGCAATCGCATCATTATACATATTGTATTCTAAATATATCATCCCCATATCGATGAGGCATCGCATATAAGGACGAGCCTCGATTATATGCCAATCCATTTTCTTAGGTTTTTTCAACGATTCTACTAGCTGTTTTAGCTGATGAAGTTGAAAACTTGGATGCAACTCAAGAGCTATAAGTTCCCGTTTAGCATCTACTTCATCAGGACATAACGCAAGAATCTTATTGTACAATTTCTTTGATTCCTCAGTCGTATCAGCCTCTTTTGCAGCCTCGTATAAATCACGTAATTTCATTTCTATCGTATCATTAAAATCACCACGATTATATTGAGTCATAAATGCTTCTATCAAATCCTCAATAGGTTTGAAATCAGACTCATGTTCAGATACAAATTGTTTCTGTAAACGTAATAATAACTCAGTATAAAAGTTAAACATAGAGTGTCTCCTTATACATATGAACGTAAGAATACTACTTATCTGTAATATATCACGAGGAGATATATTAATTCTAGAGGTAAGATCTTGTTCTATTAATATCTCATCTGAAAATTAGTACAGGCCTGTAGTATTGACGAAGCCCTTTAATACCTCTCCTAAAAATTAGAACAGGCCTGTTCTAATTCTGGAGAGACCATATCAGGCTATCTTACTAATTAGAACACGCCTGTTCTAATTTAAAATCCCCTTGATAAGAGTACCAAGTACTCATCAAGGGGATTGTGTTAGTTATGAACGATACCAATCATCATATTAGAATTGGTAGTTAAGGTCTACGCGATAGTAGTTGGAAAGTTTTTCGTTATCGCCAGTAGCCTTGTTTGTTTTGTTATTAAATCCGTAGTATGCTGTTAAGCCCACGTTCTTTTGTAATGCGTAATCAGCAGTTAATAACCAGCCTTTGAAGCCTTGGTAGTTCATTGCACTAATTGTACCAGCTGGTGTAGCCATCCATGCGGTATTAGTTAGATCGTAAGCGATGTCCCATGTGGAGGATGCAGCGCCTAAGTTTTGGCCGAAGTTGAAGTATTGTGCTTTTACGTCCCAAGAACCGCGTTTTGCTTGGTCGTAGTCACCATAGCCAAGGCCAGCAGTCCATGCAGAACCATGAGAAACGCCAGCAGCTTTCACCCATTCGCCACCAACCCAAACTTTATCAAAGTTCATATCTGTGCTAAAGCCATACATGTTTCTAAGTGTGTCACCACTAGATTTGTGCGCATTTCTACGCGCATAGAAGCCACCAAGGTTCACATGTTTATTAAGTTGACCTTTAACGCCTGCATAGGTGAAAGTTTTGTTAGATTTCTTAGTTAAGCCGTCAAAAGCGCCTGCCACAGCATAGCCGTAGGCTGCTTGGAATTGAACTTTGTCGTTACCTGCGTTGAATTGAACACCATCGAATGTGTCATCATAAATCAAACCGTTGCCGAGCATTTGATCGAAGCGACCAGCTTTCACAGACACGCGTTCACCAAATTTGTGATTTACATAAGCGCGATCAATAGTAGCCGTTGCATTGCCACCATTAGTCGCATCGCCAAATTCAAAGTCCCCAGAAGTTACGCGAACGACAGCGTCTGTGCGGTCATTCACCTTCGCATTGAATTGAATGCGAGCACGCGCGTCGAATTGGGAACCTTTGCTGTAATCGCCCACAGCGTTTACATAGTTACCATCTTTCTTTTGGGAACCAAGATAACGAAGGCGCATATCACCGGTTACTTTCACATTACCTACGCGGTCCTCTAAACGAGCCACGCGAACGCCCAAGTTATTTAATTCGTTAGAGAATTCATCAGCCAAACGGTTAATCAAGGCTTGTTGTTCCGCATTCGCACGATCTTGGTTAGCAAGCGCTTTCGCTACCATTTGTGCTACTTGGAAACGAGTAATACCATTTTCGCCTCTGAAAGTCCCATCTGGATAGCCCGTGATGATGCCAGTGCTAGCCAATTGAGACACGGCTTGGTAGGCCCAAGAATCAGGGGTTACATCGGAAAATGGGTTCGCTGCAAACGCAGTTGTTACACCCAACACAGCTGTTGCTGCAAAGATAGCGGCAAATTGTTTTTTCATAACTATACCTCTCTCCAAAAAAGAAACATACACATCTGCAATTCGGCCCTACTAACACTGTATCTCCCTAACCCCTTATAAGTGATAACCGTTATATACAGAATATAACATAAGTATAACATACCATAACAAATATTTTATATTTCAGAGAAAAATTCATTGGATTTTCATAGGATTGTAAAGGTAACCTCAACACCTGTAGAAAAATCTTGAGCATAGCAAAAAAGATGACGAAATATACATTTCGCCATCTTATTTCGCCATCTTTTTGCATTGTATTAAGTTGTGCCAATCTATTGAATTAGAATTGGTAATTTAACTCTACGCGGTAGTAGTTAGCCAAGGATCGCTTATAACTAGCAAGTTCAGGTTTTGTTTTACCTTTGAACCCTGCATAAACGCTAAGGCCTAAATTATCTTGCAACGCATAGTCTACAGTACCAAGCCAGCCCTTATAGCCATGGAACCACAAGTGTCCATCACTTTTAACTTGTGTTGAATCATAGGCAAGGTTCCATTTGGAGGATACAGCGCCCATTTTATCATCAATATTGAAGTATTGGGCTTTTACATCCCAAGTGCCTTTTTTAGCTATGTCATACTGACCATATCCTACACCGGCAGTCCACCCTGTGCCGCGGTCCGTATGAGCTGCTTTCACCCATTCGCCACCAATCCAAACCTTATCAAAATTAATATCCGTATGGAAACCATAGAGCTTTCTAAATGTGAAGCCCATATTATATGGTGAGTTCATACGAGCATAGAAACCACCCATGCTGATATGTTTATTTGGCTGACCTTTGAGGCTAGCATAGGTAACGGTATCATTCATATCTGCGGAGGTATTGGTAAACATTCCTTTTAAGAAATAGCCATGGGCCCCTTGGAATTGAATTTTATCGTTGCCTATGTTAATTTGAGCACCGTCAAATGTATCGTCATAGAAATAACCATTGCCGATGACTTGGTTAAAGCGACCTACTTTTGCAGATACATATTTGCCAAATCGATGATCCACATAAGCGCGGTCGATGTAAGCTGCTCCAGTCGATTCACCTGTATTATCATCGTAAGCATTACCAAATTCAATAGAATCGGTCGTCATACGCACTACCGCATCAGTCTTGTCATTAATTTTCGCATTGAATTGAACACGTGCACGCATATCAAATTGGGACTTTTTACTATACTCTCCTTGAGTTCTTATGAAATCTTGGCCCATAGCCTTAGTGCCAAGATAACGGAACCGCACATCGCCGGTTACTTTCACATTACCCACGCGGTCCTCTAAGCGGTTAACGCGAACGCCCAAATTATTCAACTCATTGGAAAATTCATCAGCTAAGCGATTAATCATCGCTTGTTGCTCTGCATTCGCGCGGTCTTGATTAGCCATGGCCTTTGCAATCATTTGGGCCATTTCGAAACGGGTAATATCCTTTTGGCCTTTGAAAGTTCCATCTGGATAGCCATTAATAATGCCCGCACTCGCCAATTGAGACACAGATTGATACGCCCAAGAATCTGGCGTTACATCGGAAAATGGATTAGCGCCGAAGGCAGTCGTTACACCCAACACAGCTGTTGCTGCGAACATAGCAGCCAATTGATGTTTCATAAATACCTCTCTTATACAGAAACTATATGTTACACACGCTATAGTCGCATGAATCAGTATATAAGTACCCTCGTTCCCCTTATATACGCATCATACAACCATAATATTACTTTCTAGTATAACAATGAGAGATAAATAATCGATAAGCAGAGAATAAAATATTCATATTATTTTCATTTTTACACAAGCAAAAAAAGGCTGTACTAAAATCTGATAAGCTCACATTTTGATACAGCCTGATTACTATAAAATTTTAACTACTTAATGCAAAAAAACTAATGACATAAATCATAAAGCCCATATTTATCTCTCAAATCACGTATTTTATTATATTGTACCTTTAATACACGAGCTGCTTACATCTAAAGTTAATTTTTCTTCTTCAGATAGCCACTTTAAGGCATCCTCTTCATTTCGGCCTTCACAGAAGAAAATAATATAATGATCTATACATATATCTGTTAATAAAGACATATTACACCTATTTAACAGTATCCGCTAACGCCTGCTCTGCTGCTTTCATTGATGCATATTTAGGCACCGTCCCTTTAATTAAATTACCTAAAATAACATTTGATTTGAGTAATTCATTACGTTCAATTTCATTACTGTATTTAACAGCCTCTAATGTTCCATCATTACGTTTACGAGTAATATAAATATTATCTTTTCTTACAAAAGAATCTAATAATTCAGGGTAGTGAGTTGTAAAAATTAAGCAAGCCCCATAAGGGTTATAATCCCTATTTTCAAATAAAGATAGGATCCATTCTACAAGACGTTTATTAATATGATTTTCTATCTCATCGAATAAAATATATCCGCCAGTTTTTAATACGGATTGGAGAGCTGGAAAGAAGTGCAATGCTTTTACAGTACCAGAGGATAAGATGGATTCTAAATCATCATAGGATACATCATACTCAGAATCACCATCTTTTTTAAATTTCAACTTATATTTATCTTTACTATCTGACTGTTCAATACAACTGATTGCACTATCAAAACACTGTATAATCGACACATCAGGAATCATAGGTCTTATATTTCGAACCGTATTATATTTTTCAAATGAACAAAGTACCTTTGTTGCCTTATCCTTAAACATGCTTGCAATACTCATATCATCAAGTAAAAACTTAGCATCTTCAAAATCAGTACGTTGATTAACAACCTTAGAGCGTACAAAATTAAATAGATTCTTTTTAGTTAGTTTTGAGAACGATCGTACTTTCAATATCTCATTCTTATAAACAAAATCATATTCATCATCCATTGTATATCGTTTTATAATTGAAGATGTTAATTCTAAGATTTGTTTATCAATTTCAAACCACATAACAAAAACTATTGGTTTCTCATTTGTACCATCAACACTTCCTATAATTTTCTGAATAATTGGTTTAATATGAGGATCATTCAATCTGGCATCATTAGCTACAATCTGTAACAATATCTGAATAACTTCTAAAATCGTTGTCTTACCTGTCGCATTAAGACCTGTGAAAGCTATTAAATTTTGGGAATAAATAGACGCTCCACTGTCAATCCTATAAGCCCTTTCTATGTTGTCATTATCAGTAATTAACTGACTCACTTTATCAGTTGCCACTAAATCAATATGTAAATTTTTACCAAATAGATTAGTGTTGTGTATTTCAAATCCTAACAACCGCACTTTAACACCTCCTTTTTTAATTATTATAACACATTAGATATATTTAAAACATTTATTTTGTTTATAATAGGAAATCAGATACAAAAAAAATATGGCGAAACATACGTTTCGCCATATTTGTACATGTACTTAAACTACACTAATCTCCGAGATTAGAATTGGTAGTTAAGGTCAACACGGTAGTAGTTGGATAATTTATCGTTAGTACCTGTTGATTTATTTGTTTTGTTGTTGAAGCCATAGTATGCAGTCAAACCAACATTATCTTGCAATGCGTAAATCAAATAAACGGTTAATCATAGCTTGTTGTTCAGCGTTAGCACGGTCTTGGTTAGCCATAGCTTTTGCTACCATTTGAGCCATTTCATAACGAGTGATATCATTTTGGCCTTTGAAAGTACCATCTGGATAACCGTTAACAATACCAGCTGCTGCCAATTGGGATACAGCTTGGTATGCCCAAGAATCAGGAGTTACTTACTTGTTCCAATAAGTTTTCCCATTGTCCCCAAATGGATTCAGGGCTGAATTGTTTCATACGATCACGTCCGGCTTGGCCCATGGTAACGCGAAGGTTTTGATCTTGCATCAATCGTTTCAAGGCCGCCGTCAATGGTGTTACCCCATCATCACATAAGATGCCTGTTTCCCCATCGATGATAAGTTCATTAACAGCAGAGCAAGATTTATAGCCAATTGCTGGCAAACCCATGCTCATCGCTTCCCCCAGTGAAAGCCCAAATCCTTCATAGGCGCTTGGAAAGGCAAATATATCTGCCTTAACGAGTACACTTGGTACATCGGTTGTCGTCCCCATAAAATGAACACGGTCTCCAAGTCCCGCCTTGGATACGATCATATCCAACTCTTTCTTGTAAATCTTGCGGTCCTCTTGGCCCCATAACTCGATATCCCAATTAGGATACTTCCCGGCCAATGGGGCAAATGCCTCAATTAACAAATGTGGTCGTTTATGATTCTTATCAAGTCGTGCTACAAATACGATTTTGTAACGGTCTTTCACCTGTGAAAGCTCCGCCTGCCCTGCATATTGTGGAATGGCATTACCAATTACAACAGTCTTAGCCTCTGGTAAGTGATTTTTAATATGAGATTCAAAGGATGGCAATAATACTTGATTTACCGTACTCTTTGCAACCGCTTCAACCTCCTCTACAGGATAGGTATTAAAATAATCCTCAGGGTCGCCATGGCTCATGGTGATAACAGAAATATTTGTTTTCAAATCCAGCAATAACGCCTTTGATGCTGCCGGTTGATATGACACGATTACGTCCGGCTTAGTTCGATCTAATACAGACTGAAGATGACCTAATAAATACTTCTTCGTAAACTCATTATTCACACCACGAGCTTTACGCTTATCAAAAGCACGCAAAATCTCCCGTTTTGCCTTATACCAAAGAGGAATAGAATGACTTTCACCCTCATAATGACATAAATCATATGCCTCGATGCCCGCATCAAGAGGATAATAAAAATCTCCTGTCTGCACATCGCTATACACAAGGCTCACCTTGTGCCCACGGCGCTGCATCTCATTGGCAAATGCAGCCGTCACCTTAGCAAGGCCACCTGTATCGCCTACCATCTTTGTTAAATTTGCTAATAAAATACGCATTACACTCACCTTTTTATTGCTTCTGTCTTTTTCTGTCTTTCTACTGTCTTCTTCTGTCTTCATAATAAACACTATATATAGATAAAATATGATATCCAAATACTAAATATAGTATCCAAATAATATAGAATGAAATGTTCTGTCTTTTTCTGTCTTCCTTCTGTCTTCTTCTGTCTTTTTCTGTCTTCCTTCTGTCTTCTTCTGTCTACTTTTTAGTATTCTAGCATATTTCTATCATAAATTTAATTTATAATACTGTCGTTTATCTCTTGGACTTGATCCAAACCATTCTACAATACCTAATGCTCTAAGATTCCCTAAAATTTTAGATACATTAGATCTACTTCTATTAACAATATTAATTGCTTTCGAAGTCGTTAAATGTTCTCCTGTATTATACATATATTGCACTAATCGTTTCTCTACAGGGCTTAACTCATCATAATTAGGAAATATCGTACCTAATAAATTTTCCTGACGAGTTTGCCGTGTTAATATACTATTTTCTAAGGTCAATATAACCTTATTGCCAGGTTCAGTATACACAGGGTCATGTAAATAATATTTAGCCATTTCAGAATAAATACGTTTTACACCTTCGTTCATCTCACGTACCCAACCAAATTCACTTAGTATACGTGCAATTCTAGGATTTCTAGAAAATCTCTCTTCTCTAATATTTTCTATAGTAACTATATTAGGCAATTTTCCTGGGCTTTCAATAGAAAGATGATCATCATACATCAAAACACGAATATGATCTCCATGTACAGAATAATCTCTATGAGTTACTGCATTAACAATACCTTCAAACCAAGCAAATTCTGGATATTCTGGAACCGTAGTAAAAATTCCATCATCTTGTAATGTTTGAAAATCTCTCAACTGTGTTTTTATAAATTCTCTTGACTCGGTAATAACACGAGGTAAAGCTTTATTAAACTCAATACTTTTTATAACATTAAAATCTTGACCTAGGCCCATTTCGGTTCCACCAAAACGAACAAATTTCAAACGAGCTTGTGGTAAAAATCGACTAGGATCTTTACCAAATAATAAAATCCCTGCTTTTGTTATATATCCATCACGATACAGATTTCGAGCTTTTAATACCTCTACTGTGGATAATAATACTTCTGTCCCCAAATGATGTTGAAACTCAGTAATTAAATCTTCATCTATATCTTCAAGTGTGGCATCTAATACTAACTCATCTTCTACATATCGTTGACCTCTATCATACTCCAACATTCTTCTACGTTCATATGATAATTCAATAGTTTCATCACCTTGACGTAAATATACTACATCATTTGGTGCAACAATTACTCGATTAACCGATGGGTCAACGCAAATGATTAAAATATTATCCGATTCACCACCTTCATTTGTTACAGGAATAATATCAAACCTTTTCATAATAGGAGTACTAACTAACTCACGATCTATTTGTTGAAAAGACTCTATACTATGAGCTTTAGAGTGGTTAAATCCTGTAATTCGACCATCATCCTCTACACCAATAACTAAAACACCACCATCAGCATTAGCAAAACCAATTAAAGTTTTTAATAACTCTCGTGGCTTTTTTCTTGCACTCTTTCTTTCTAAATATTGACTTTCTGGTGTAAAACAAAGATATTCAAGAGAATAGTTCAAATTCAACCCTCCATTCACTTTGATATTTCTAATAATAAAAGAACATTTGTTTCTTATAGTATATCAAAATATAGAACTTTTAGCGTTACATAATATTCTAAAAAAATCTCTTATCACTTTACTAATTCAAGTGATAAGAGATTTCTTAAAATAAATTAAAAGGTTAGATAACTAATTATCCTTTTGGTGGATGTGGATCTTTCCCATGGCTATCTTTTTGTGCTATTCTACCATCTTTATTATGAATAATTAATTCACTACCTTGATTTTGACTAATTTTTCGTGCATAATCCGTAGCTGGTTGTTTAGTGTCAAAATGCTTAGTTGCCTTTGAGTTCCCTGCACCTTTAACATTCCAACCGCCATTCTTATCGGGAACAACATGCTGATTTTTTCCCATATAAATCTCCCCTTTTGAAGACAGAAATAATAATAGATTCTACAATATTATTACTATTATACTTATCTCCTATTACCCTATATAGATTTATAATATAGTTATAACTACTTATTTATTCTAACCCAATAATTTATTATAACTATAAGTTCGATAATAATTTTTTGGTACTATAATAAGTACAACTTATTAATTCAATTGTATAATATTTCTTTTTATACATCAAGTTAAATACTACAATATATATTTTCAATTGATAACTACTCTACCACATATTTATAATTATTAGCCCTAGGTATTTTCACAACCACATTAACAGCGCCATATTCTATGCCGTTCATTTTTATACGACCATTTATGATAACTGTATATTCTGTAGCAATTTTATGGTAGTGATGGCCTTCATAATCGCCTTCATTATGTCGTTTTACGGCTACTTCACAGTCATTTGTCTTAAATAAGGATGATTAGCCCCTGCACCACCCGTTACGCATATATTCAGGACCTATTCCCCTTGTAATTATTTAATATTACTAATGACCGGCTTTTCTGAAAGCATATCTATTGGTTCTTTTCGTTGATTGGTAACCGTTATTTCCATTTCTTTTGATACTACATCATATGAACAATGTTCTTCTACATATTTTGAGGAACATTTACCCATTTTTTCTCGTAAATCAATATTATCAAATAATTTAGAGACTTTTTCCACATAAGCATTCACATCTTTGACAGGCACTCTATATCCAGTCACATCATCAAAGATAAGATCATTATTCCCACCAATATCAGAACATACGGTAGCTAAACCACTACTCATAGCTTCTAATAAAGATGTAGGTAATCCTTCATGCTCAGATGGAAAAATATATACATCAGACAGTCTATGATATGGTGTAACATCATCAACTTCACCCACCACAATAATCGAATTATTACATTGCCCACTTACTCTTCGAGCCTCATCTAATAATGTATTATCACCACCACCAACTATATAGAATTTACTATATGGATAGTGTTCATATATTTGTTTCCAAACTGCCAAAGCTATAAGAATTCCTTTATTAGGTGCTACACGAGCACAGAATAATAAATTAGGAATAATGCTATCTAAACCTGCTTGTTGTTTTGCTATACATCTATCTTCATAGGAAACAAAAGGATATTTCTTTATATCGATACCATGTGGAATAACCGATATTTTATCTGGATTAATATGAGCATCTTTAATAAAACTTTCTTTAATTTCATGTGTTGTAGCAATATAATTATCACAAGATGCAAACAATTTTTCTCTAAATGATTGCTTGTTATTAAATACTTCAGCCTTACCCGTTAAAGCTAATGTAACAGGCTTATCTGTCAATTTAGCATATAATATAGCCCATACTGAAAATTTAGGTCTTCCTATAATATAAAAAGCATCAGTTTTACGGTGCGTTGTTAATAATCGTAAAAATATTTCAAGCCATCTAATTAATCCATGTAATCGGACTAGATCAATACAACCATCATATAATTCACGAACTTTAGTAAACCAATACTTTTTCTTAGCCATAATTGTTACATGATGGCCTAATCGAATCAATTCTTTTGCATGATTTAAACCATGTTTTTCACCACCACTTTGATTCGGCATCCCTGATTTATCGAATTTCTTTCCTACTGCAAAATCCTTAATTAATAAAACAATATTCATCTATTATTCCCCAATATTCTATATAGAAAAAACTCTCCTAATTTTTCTTATTTTCTTATATTTTTTCTTACGCTTATGATGATCCCATTTGTATAAACCCCAATCTTTTATCCAATGAATGCCTAAAGTAAATCTATCCCAATATGTTCCTTTTTTTAATATACACTCACAGTATATATCAGGAATATTTTTTAATTCACATCTTAAATGTACTTTATCTAGATTATTATTAGCCATAAAATCAAGTATATTCTCGTAAGTACATGAATTGATAAATACTCCATTACAATACCATATTAAATTAGGATTTTCAGATGATATTTCTTTGCCATCCTTTAAACTGCCTAAATATATAGATATATCTGCTTTTTTCTCATCCTTATATGTTATCCATTCATAAGCAAACTGTTGATTTATTAAAATTTGTAAATAATAAGGTTCATTAATGTTATCATTTATTTTAGGACCTCTATACCAATATACCTGATCACTATTAATTAATTGCATACTATGCCTATAAGCAGCTTGTGACGCATGGGCTGTTAATGCTAAATATATTGGATTTTTAATTAATATATTACCTCTACACGATTTTGGTATTGGAATACGTAAACGACTTTCCCATGATAATTCCTTACTAGGAGTAGACCACTGTTCTGGATGACTTTTAGGATTCATTACAGAAGAGTACCAATGAGTAGATCTCCAATCGTCAATAGATTCATAAGCATTTCCATAAGCAAATGTCGTATATAATCTTATATTACTACCACTTTCCCATAGTTTTTTCATTACTGTTAAAACAGCTTCTTCACATTGCCTATGATCACGATGCGAGTCAAATCCGGTACATATAATAGAATGAGGTTGCACACTTACTATCAAATGCTCTATATCGCGCAATAAAATTTCCCAAGAAATATTCCGATTTCTATATTTAAAAATACTATTCTTATGCTCATATACAGAATAAGTATCATATCCACAGTCTGGATAATCAAGAAAATAAATATTCTGTGAAGATAAACCTAATATTTTAGCTGCATCAATTGCTTCATTGTTACGAAGTGGTACATCATACTCCCAGTCACCATTTGTCATAAATGCTAATGAAACATCTAAACCTTCTTCAACGGATCCTATAATTGTACTACCTGCAACATTAATTTCATCATCTTGATGAGGTACAATTACTAATAATTTACATCCCCCAAAAAAAGATGTATAGGAAAAACTACTATCACCATCTTTATCAAAATTCCCCATTTACTCCCCCAAAATAATAATATAAATTTATAAGCTTTTTAGTTTTTGACGTGCTAACTGCAAATCTTCAATTGTATCTATATCAATACTATACGTATCATCCATAATATATGGTATTGAGTTATCATTAAAACTTAAATTTTCATCAACTTCATCAATACGATTTATATATATTGCACCATTTATCTTATAATAAAAATCCATATCTTGACGTCTAACAGTGCTGTTTTGATTTAATATAGAGAATAATTTACCATTTTTAATAGTTCTAACTAATATTGGTGAAATATCAATTTGATTAACACTAACTAGTGATTCTTGATTATTTTTAAAAAATAACGATAAAGACTCATCAATATGTTTTACTGTACGCATTGGAGAAGTTGGTTGTAATAAAATCAACACATCATACTCTCGTCCCATATTGTGTAATCTATTAATTGTATATATGATACTATCAATAGTTTTTGACTTATCAGTAGCTAATGATTTAGGCCTAAAAAAGGGAACTTCTGCACCATATTTTAAACTAACAGATTTAATCTCTTCACCATCTGTACTAACAATAACATCATCTATATAGTCTGATTCTTTAGCAGCTTCAATAGAGTATGCAATTAATGGTTTATTATTTAAATCAATTATATTTTTATTAACAATACCCTTACTACCTTCTCTAGCAGGAATAATGGCTAAAATTCGTTTATCATTAAACATCTAACTTCCCCATTTACAAATCATAAGTTAATCTCTTTTGTAGCGGAATATTCCAAAATTCTTCATTCTTAATTTCATTTATAAATAGTTCAGCACTATTTCCTTCACCCCAATTTAAATTTGCTTCTTTATGCTTCCTTACAGCTTTAATAGATTCTAGAAGATCACTCGAAACACACTCTACATGATGTATTGTAGTCTCTTTTCTTTTATCATATCGCCCTTCTTGTCTTGATCCTACATCAATTGTTTCAATACCAAAATAAGGTGCTTCTCTGACTCCCGCACTTGAATTACCTACAATAAAGTCTGCATATTTAAGTAAAACAACAAAAGACTCAAATCTGACAGACGGAAAAACTCTAAAATTACTTTTATTATCTAAACCATGATATTCATCAATAATATAATGACTACCTAAATCATTATTAGGATATATCACTATAAAGTTCTTATTCGATTGTTTACATGCTTCTACAATAACCTTAATTTGATTTTTAATTAAATCTACTTCTGTTGTAACAGGGTGAAATAATAAAATACCATAATTTTCAAAAGGTATATCATAATGCTTTTTTACTGATTCAATAGATGGTAATTTAACACTCTTGATAATATCTATATCAGGAGACCCTATAACTTTAATATAATCTTTATTTTCACCTAATAATATCAATCTTTTTTTTGCATCTTCATTTGCAACAAAATGAATATGTGATAATTTGGTTATTGCATGTCGTATTGATTCATCAATTGTCCCCGAAACTTCACCACCCTCAATATGAATAACACGAATATTATTAAATGCACCAACAATAGCTCCCGCCAATGCATCCGGCCTATCACCATGAACAACAATGCTATCTGGTTTATTCTCTAAAACATATTTAGTTAAATTAGTTATAGTCCTACCCATATCAAAACTTGTGTTTGAAGTTGGTCTATTCTCTTTAGCAATATAAACTTTATCAAAACCATCTTTCAAAATTTCATGATATGTATTCCCCCGACTCTCTAACAAATGCATCCCTGTTACATAGATATAAGCCTCAAAGCCTTTACTTTTAGATATTATACTTAGTAATGGTTTTATTTTCCCATAATCGGCTCTAGTTCCAGTTATAAAAAGAATCCGCCTCAAAAAAAATTCCCCTCTCAAAATTTAACCCCTATTCAAACATCCCATAATCTAAATGTGTATCAGATTTAATATAGCATGTAGCTGTTTTCCCTAATAATGATTCATAATCTTTAGCTAATATTTTTCCAGTTCCAGGTCTTTTTACCCAAATATTTTGTTTAGTTAATTTTTCACCAGGTTTTATATCTTGTATACTAACTACAGTTGCAAAGGCAAAATCAATAGTTACTTGTTCCTCTTGTATAGGTGCTTTTGTACCACCTAACATTAATGGTATTTCTTTTGCAGCATTTATCAGATTTGCTAAATCACTTTTATCCATAGAGCAAATAATATCAGGTCCCTTTCTATTTCTTGTATCTGTAAAATGGCGTTCAATAATTTTAGCCCCTAAAGCCATTGCAGCAATGCTAGAGTTATTATTTAATGTGTGGTCTGACAAGCCAATAGGAATATCCGGAAAGGCCTGCATCATCTCTTGCATTGCACCGAGCCTAACCCACTCAGGCTTAGTAGGATATAAATTTGTAGTATGTAATAATGCAAAATCAACATTACTATCTCTTAATATTTCAACAGCTTTATTGACACTATTCAAATCATTCATACCAGTAGAAACAATCATAGGTTTTCCAAAGCTAGCTATATGTTTTAACAAAGGAAAATTATTCATTTCCCCTGACCCAATTTTATATCCTTTAACACCAAATGATTCTAACCTATCTGCAGCCGCTCTTGAAAAAGGTGTACTTATAAACTCCATCCCCAAAGATTCTGTATACTTCATCAATTCATATTCTTCAGATTCATCTAAAGCAGCTTTATCCATTATTTCATAAATAGAAATATCAGCATTACCAGGAATAACAGACTGTGCAGCATGGCTCATTTCATCTTCCACAACATGTGTTTGATGTTTAACAAGAGATGCACCGGCCTTATATGCAGCATATACCATTTCTTTGGCTACAGATAATGAACCATTATGATTAATACCAATTTCAGGAATAATGAGTGGTAAACATCCATTCCCTACCTCAATGTGTCCAATATTAAATTTATTCATTTATTGCTTCCCCTAAATCATGTAAATTTTTAACCGAAGTAACATACCCCAATTTTTCTGCTTTATTAAAGAATTGAGTTAATTCATTTATTAATGTACTATTATCAATTTTATATTTTTCACTAATCAACTTAACTACATATGGATATAAATAATAACTCTTTATATTATATGATTCACTTAAAATCATATGACAACATAACACACTAGAATATAAAGAATATTGTTTAACTTTTACCCTTCCATTATTTAATAAATATAATTCCCATGGGTAATCTATATCTACTGTATTCTCAATATCAGATTCTATAGGATGTTTTTTTCTTAATAAATTTGGTTTTTTTATCCGTATCTGATTAATAAAATTATCCTGACAACGCGCTGTTTCATAATCAACATATTCACCAATTGATCGATTCTGAAACAAATGAAATAATTGCCTAATTTTAGCTTTTAATGATAACTCAAATTTAAAAGGCTGAGAGAAAAATATTTCTAATAAACCGTTTCCTATTAATAATTCTTTATAATTAAATATATAATTATATAATTCAATTAATTCTTTATTCCTACTCGATATTTTCTCTATCTTATATAAATTATATTTTTTAGAATAATTCGCTAATCTTGGATCATATAAATAAATATCTTTACATTCTATAAAATTATTACATTGTTCAATATATGAGTCAAAATAAGATAAAACACCTTCATCAAAGAGTTTTATATTAATAGCTAATTCTCTAATTTTCTGTGAATATTTATCTAAAATTGTTATATCACTAGTAAAAATAGACATATACCTATCAATAGAAAAACTATTATTACAATCAAAAGAATGTATCACATCTTTTTGTAACCATTGATTATTAGTATTATTTTCTATCAGTTCATTTTTATTATATATATATATATTATTAAAAATATCTTTATCAATAAGTCTCTTAACCAACTTATTCCATTTATTTGAATTATAATTTACAAAGAGTAAGTCCTTATTTTCATTCGTTTTTTGGCATAAATTTAATACAGTCATTAACTGTATCTCTCTACTAACCACATACAGAATAGATTTAGCTTTCTCCATTCTATCCCCCAACTAAAACTATTTATTATCCTTTTATATATCGTCGTAAAATACTATCAAGAGATTTAGTTAATACTCCATAATCAAATACTGATCTTACATAAAATTGACTTTCTAACCCTTTACAATATAAATTATCATCACTCATTATATGTTTTAAAGAACTAACTAGTGCGTTTATATTTTTATTCTCTACAATACAACCAACTTTATTATTATTAGTAGTATCTAGAGTAAAATCACTATAATTTGTAATTATAGGATATGTACCAAAATACATTCCTTCTAAAGTAGATATACAAGTGCTTTCACTTAAACTAGTCATACAAATAATCTTAGCACGTCTTAAATAAGAATATAATGTATTCCTATTGTTTATTTCACCAGTCATATTAATACAATTAGCTATGGCTGGATTTTTTTCTTTAAATAAAGCCACTTCCTTAGAAAACTCTTGAGTTGAAGGACCAATTAATAAAAACTCCCAGTTTTTTACTAATTCTATCGGTAAATTTCTTATAGCATTTAACAATAAAGAATTATTTTTTTCATAAGTACCTAATCTTCCTACAGTAACAATAATATTTTCTTTTGGTAAAGTATCAAGCTCAGTTAAATCTATATCTAATAAAGAAACTCCATTAGGTAAATATTCTATACGATTTTTAAATACAGATGTCTTTTTCAATGCTTCATAATACGACTTAGTTTCTACGGTAAATACATCTACATACGAGCTTTTTATTTTCTCAAACCAATTTTTAATAGTTTGGAATGGACCATTATTACAAAAATGATTAAAGCCGCCAATTCCCATATCTAATTTAATATACACAACGACGTTTGGATTATACTTCTTACAAAGTTTTGCTAGTTTCCAAGCTGTACTACCATAATGAAATAGCATGATTGCATCATATTCTTGAATATGTTCCCGAATAAATTGCTTTGCTAATGATACCTGTTTTTTATAATCTAAATCATCAGTTTCTCCAAGACAGACTGGTGTTACATATTTCAAAAAAGTTTGATTCCACTCAGTTTCTTGAGGTCTAGTTTTATAAAAAACATAGGTTGATTCCCAATTAAAATCTTTAGCCAAAGTATATAAAAACATACCACAATCTTGAAATGCTCGTGCAGGTGTATCTGATGCATTAAATCGAATATGACATATTTTCTTTTTACCGTCTGCCCCCATATTTAACCCCATTTATTTCAAATATTGTTTTATATTCCCTTTAATTTGTTCCTGATATCCATCAAGTAATTCATATCTCTTCCGATATTGGCTACGTTTTTGTGATTTAATTTCTTCAATCGGTTTTCTGTATTCTTCCAACGGTATTTTAAAGAATCGTGGATCTTGTGTAACTGTACCGCCAATATCTTCCCACAATGGATCAAGTTCAGCTACTTTTGCCTTATGGCCACGTACCATATGTGTATTGGCGTAGAAACCTTCGTCAGATACGGCGTACATGGATTGAACTTTACAATATTTAGCAAGTTCCCGAATCAAAAATACGATAAAGTTTTTTGGCCGATAGCCAAACATTTTCTTTGTAATATGTTTCGCATTATCAAGGCCATCTTTATACCCTTGGATGGTACCAATCCACAATGCTGGTTCCCCTTCTAGACCTTTGCCGAGGCGGATGTTCGCATGATATACGCCTTGATCGCCTAGTTGTAACAGAATGGTAAATAAACCTTCCTTACGTTGACCGGTCATAAAGTTAAGGTGTGCGGTCATATTTAAATCAGCATCTTCCCAAAGTAGAATGCCTTGTTTTAATCCTTTCGGTTTTAGTTCATCAGGATTATATAGCATTTCGATAGTCTCAGGTGTAAATACATCTTCTAAGGCTTTAAAGTGATTCTTTACCGCATCAATGCGTTCACGCAATGTTGATTCCTTAAATAAGAAAATACGGCTCATCAACTCATAGAGACCTTCTTGTTTATCTAAAATATGTTGATCTGGTGCGTAGCTTTCAAAAAAAGACTTATATTCCATCATCTCTTGCTTGTGACCTACAGTACGCAAGAAATGCAAGATTACACGTCGTGTTTCACGCCATGATTTTTTTCCATAAATAGCTCGACCATTAGCCCATTGGTCCTTTATATATTGAAACATACACTCTCCTTACTTATACATATTTCATTTCAAAAGATTGTCAAAAGATTATTTTTTCTATAAACTCTTATTCTATCTATGTTTTTGGATTTTCTAATCTATCAATATAATAATTTCAAAAGATTATCAAAAGATTATTCCAAAAATTCTTGTATAGTTATACATTAATGATTGAATCAATCATCCGTTTATGTCCAAAGTCTTCATTGGCTTGTACCAAACCCGCCTCATATATGTCTGGATGTTCAATCATTTTGTTTACGAATTGTTCTAATCCAGTACGAATCGTATCCACCGAGGATATGTCTAAGCTTTCACCAACATGATAATCGCGCAGCACCTCAGGATTGATTTCAGGCGATACCAAGGCCGGTTTATAGAACCCAATAGCCGTATAAAGCATGGCGCTCCAGTGATAGCGATACCGCTCGGCACCATATGGCATCAAGATGGCATCTACGTCTAGTAAAGCCTTATCCCAATCGGAACCGATAAGGTTCGCATGTAGGAATGAAAGCCCTGGCACGTTCTTGTATTCGTCAGCAATGGCATCGAATAGTTCGCCGTCCTCAGGTTTTGCTGTCGCCCCTTGTACCAAGAGTTCTACGGGACCTGTAAAGGTAGCTGTTTTGAAAGCATCCAATAACGGGATAATATTCTTTTCTTTGCGGAATTGACCGAAAAATCCAAGACGAAGCGGCGTATGTGTAGAGAAGATTGGCGTTTCACCCGTCGAAGGGGTAAACACAGGAGGTAGAATAGGACGTACGCGCGGTAGGTCACTGCGCAGCATATCGTCGCGCAAGGTGATAACATCTAGGTAAATATTTTGATATCGATTGGCACGTTCCGCTTGTTTCAAGAATCGTACGTTTTCACCCTTGCCAATGCCATGGAAAATAAAGTGAACAGGTACCTTTGCATGTTTTAAAGGCGTATCCAATAGTGCTTTTATATAGCGATACGTAGAGGTAGGAATGATCAAAGCATCACAATGATGGTCCTCTAATTTCTTAGCAGCTGAAGTAAACCATGCACGGCGACGTCGTTCACGCAAAATGGACAAGAACGGTTTTTTCCATTTCGATGCACCTGCATAGGTCACTACCTCTCCGCCTTCAAGATAGATAACCTCAACGCCATAATCAACCTTAAAGGTAAAGTTCTCCGGCACCATCAATACCGGTTCATGACCTTGGCGTTTTAATTCATTGATGATCATGCGGTCAAATTCTACCTCATGACCAGCAGGCATAATGATGCTTTCCAAAATGGCTACGCGCATTGTGGTCCTTCCTTTCTCTACTAACACTCATCTGTTATCTAGAATCTATTATCTAGATCTGTTATAGTTTCCCATTGGATTTCAATAAATAATATAGCTTTACGTACTTAATCATGGTATAGAAATAATGGTTCACGGAAAGGATAAATCCCATTTTTCCATCTAAAAAACCTCTATCTAAAATGTACACCTTGAAAAAAGCCCAGCTTGGACGGATAAGAATATCCTTTACAAAGGAACAGGATTTTCCGTTTTCCTTATATTTCTTAGCCGCCAATGTCGTATAATTATTGAATTTATTGAAATACTGATGCCAATTATCGTAAGTATAATGATACATTTTGCCATGTAATTTAGCCTCAGGATAGGTGCTGGATATAGTTTCGTGTACAAATCCTTCTATATTCGTACCTTCTTTTGGCATAAATCGCAACACGTAATCAGGACGCAACACACCATGAGTGGCCTTATTGTGATGGAACACATTGGACCGTTCAATCCAGTATGCTTTCTTCTCATTCTTAGCCAGCACATCTTGTACTTCTCGTTGTAATTCTGGCGAAATGCGTTCATCCGCATCGAGGAAGAAAATCCATTCGGACCGAGCCTCTTCGACAGCAAAGCGTCGTTGTTGAGACCAATCGCCATTCATAGCATGATGTACGACGCGGGCCCCCATAGATTCAGCAATCTCTACCGTTTTATCCGTGCTGCCGTCGTCGATAAGAAGTACCTCATCAGCAAATTGTGCAGATGCGATACAGTCTTTCATATGTTGTTCTTCATTTTTAGCCAAAATAATGACCGTTACTGTTGCCATGTATGTCTCCCCTATTGTACATTAGCATAAAATTTCATCATCCACGCCGATAAGGAGCGCCAGTATTCCGCGTCCTGTGCATGGTTATCGATTGGGCGGATGTATTCGGATGGTTCCGCCGTGTAGGTTTGATATTGTCCGTAATCGCCGAGCACATCCCCTACCATGTCGCTTGTGATCCATTGGTATGGCGTTACATGCACATCCGGTTGTTCATCGAATGCGGATGGTACCGCCGCATAATATTCGAACCCTTTTGGCGCGATGGCCTCTATGATGGTTGGCATGATGCTTAGATGCGTGCCAATAGATGCAGGTAGTGATGTTTGTGAAAGCTCTGGATGTTGTATATAAAATACGGTATTACGAATTTCACGCATCGTGTAATCGCGGTGTAAGAAGGATGTATTATTAAATTCACCAAATAGATTGGAATGGTCACCCGTTACGATGAACAAGCTATCCGGGAACTTCGCTTTCATAGCATCTACGAAATCAAAGATGGCCTTATCACAATATTTATAAGTTGCTAAGCCCTTATTGCCATCCTTGCGATTTAAAATGTCATCGCCAACGCCAGGCAAATCGCGGCGCGCATCGAAATCAAGGTACTTATCTTCTAATTTATAGGGACCATGATTAGTCGTAGTATATACAAAATGGAATGTCGGTTTCTCCATATCCACAATGCATTTTGCCGCCTCTTCGAGGAATACGTGATCGTATACGCCAAGCCATGTTTGCGGTGCTTGAGGACCACAGAATTCAGTAGCATTTTCAATGCGGTCAAAGCCTTGAGCCTTGCCGTATTTCGTAAAGTTACCACTCGATGAGTTACCACCGTACCAGTAAATGGTTTGGTATCCTAATCGTTTTATCTGTGCTGCCAGAGCAGTTGGCAATGTATTATTCCAGAAAATTTCCTTTTCATTTAATTCCATGCCGCTATCGTAGATACCGCTTATGAGACTTGAAATAGAAGGACGTGACACATTACCGGCTGGCAAGAAATTAGGCACACACGCCGTATGCACACCAGCCGCAAACTCACGCAATCCTGGACAGATATTAAAATTCATATACAACGGATCCATGGACCACTGAGGGATGCTTTCACCAACAATCAAAAAGATATGCTTAGGTTTAGCAATGCGAGCACCCTTTGCCACGCGTTTAAAGGCATGCAATGGATTATCCAAGGTTTGCCAATCACGGCACGGCATAAGATGATTCACATCCTCTACGAGTTCCTCATCCGATTTCATTTGCGCCGCCGTCAACGGCGTTTTGCGAACCAATTTGAGAGCCTCTAAATCATCGATGGTCGCCTTCGCAAAGAAGATATCCTCCTTAACGATGGTTGGCACCACGTCCCATTCTGGTTTATTGCGGTGATTCAAGGTCCCACCATAGTGAAGCCAGTAGTAAATCACCACATAGAGCGCCAAGAACCCAAAGGCACTTGCGCCGGCTGCAATGTTGCTTTCAAAATGAGGATACGGAATGGACGGAAGAGCCGATAACAATGTGCTAGCACCATAGCTAATGGCCGCCACAGGAATGAATCCGGCGAGTACCCACCATCCCTTGTCTTGATTGAAGAAGATGTCAATGAGGTTTTTCTTATCCGCATGCTTACCATAGTGCAACATGTAGTTATAGGTGTCATTAAAGTGCTTATAGAATTGCATCTTACCTGCAAAGGCAGCATAGATAATGCAACTCAACACCGTATTGAGGACGATGGCTGCTGTCATGTAGTAATCTGGAAAGGCCAAGAATGGCAATGTACCAAGCACAAGCAAAATCAACAATTGATACGCGTTGATATCCATGCCCCACCAAAATCCAAAGGTAAAGCAGGTACGAATGATTTTTCCCTTGCCCTTTAGCGTTTCGTACGGATGGTACACTGCGATAAAGATGGCCCTAAAGATAGCACAGAGTATAGGCATCCAGAGGAATAGTTTAATATTTTGTTGGAGGGATAAGAAAAATTGTTCACCCATGATCGTTCCTTTTGTAAGTTTTGTAAGTAAACAAACCCTATATACTCCCTGACAATATCGAGTTCATTCCATTAATGATATAAATTAAAATATTCCCCTATTGGATAATATCCCCATGTTTCAAACGCCAAGCGGTTAGTTCCCGCAAGGTTTTCATATAGTTAGCATAGACTTGCGGCATTTTCTCATCTTCTAAGTATATACCGGTCTTATCCATCCACAAACGGTGATTGAATACGAACGGTCCTTGATTAAATAGGCTCGGCACCATGGCCTCATAGGTTTGCCCCGTGCGTCCTACGAGTTCCGCCAAGGTCGGAATGATTTGAATGCTCATGCCAAATGTGTCTGGTGAAAGCCATTCTTTTTTAATGCCTTGGCCGTAGAAAATAATTGGAATCGTGGAGGCCACCTTAGGACCTTCCTCACGAGCGAAGGTAAAGCGTTCGCTGTGGTCACCGGTGATGACGAATAGAGCGGTTGGATCAACTTGTTCCTCTTTGCTGATAAATTCGCCCATCACATGGTCTGCATACCAAATATGACCCATTTCATTGATTTGCTTATCCGTATTCGCAATGGAATCTGGCAAATTCTTACGAACCTTATCCGCATCATAGCCTTCCTTAGCCACATTCACACTATATGGTGGATGATTTGACGTTGTCATGATAACATTAATGATTTTTTCACCACGATGTTTGTCCATGTACGCATTGATGGCCTTGAACATATCTCCATCGGCTACGCCCCAAGCGTTTTCTTCATCGCTTGGCATTTCGGATGCATCGTGGAATTCATCAAATCCTTGTTCCAACGCAAAGTTCTTAACATTTTGCCACGTACTGAACCCGCCGTACCAAAATACGGTTTTGTAACCGAGTTTTTTCATAACCGGTCCAATACCAAGTCCATATGGTTCTTGTAACATGCCTACGCTATAATTTGGATACATCCCCGTATCCGGCATGCCCGTTAATAAACCAATAATGGCAGGCATCGTACCCGTTCCTTGAGCTAAGGCCATTTGCGTACCCATCGCCTGTGGACTAGCCGCGTACTTACGACCTTGCTCTACAAGATAAGCACCAGGTTCATTGAATTCAGCAAGGAATGGCCATAAGCCATAGGATTCACCGAGAATGATATTAATAGATTGCGGTTGTTGTTGTAATCGCTCTGTTGTTATCGTTTTTGTGAAAGCTTCATCAAATCGTGTACTATTAAGATTACCGCCAATGGATTGTATTTTTTCATGTAACTCAGCAGGTGTTAAATGAATATCCTCTAATTCTGAAGTCCGTTTAGCAATGGATTTCACACGGTATAATGCTTGTGCATCGTCCAAAATCGTTTCATTTAACAGATTAGAATTAAGACGCGCTGCGCTTTCCCAGTTAATGGAATTCGTATACCCAAAGGCTCCACCAAAGCGGAAAAATACGAATAGTACACCAAATCCAACAAAACTGAGGATTCCCGTAATCCATTTACTATGCTTAGTGCTAGGTGTCCATTGAATGGTTTTCGTATTGAGGACTTTCACCAACAGCCAAGTCAAACCAATGCTCAGCGCAATACCACCAATTAAATATGGTATACCATGGTATTCATTGATAGCCGTATTGATAATGGCATGAATATCGTCATGTTTACCATTGATAAGCATCGCATTATACGAAGAATTGAATATCGTATAAAACGGGATACGCCCCATAAAGAGCAATGTAAAGAAAATGGTAACAAATCCATACCAAACCTTGCGTACACCTTGGGCCTTCCATTTCGGCCACACTATAGATGGCAATGTAGCAAATAGCAAACTTACAAGGACAATCGATCCAACGGTCTTCAAACTCAACCGAAAACCAAGCCATAAAGACATTAAAATACTGTCCATTGTAGTCGTATCTAATTGAGATTGAAATATAATTAAAAATACGATTCTAAAGAGCGTAAACAAGATAGAAAAGAACAAAAATGCTTTTAATTCCTGTTGAATGCCTTTTATCCAGTTCAACCAACGATTCATACCATTCCCCAACTTTATATACTATACTTCCTACACCGCGGTCCTTTGCACCGCTTGCATTTTCCACAGCCCTTATCCGTAGTTTTCTGTCCGTGGTCATCTATGAAATCTACGGTTAGTCCTTTTTTGTGGACTTTTTGAACTCCTTCTTCAAGGCTTTTTCTAATTTCTTAGCCTTTTTATCCTTCTTAGCATCCTTGTCTTTTTTAGCTTTTTTAGAATCCTTATCCTTCTTGCTCTTTTTGGACTCTTTGTCCTTCTTGGACTTCTTAGATTCCTTTACAAGTTCGAATTCTTTCTTAGACTGCTTGTCTTTCTTGTCCTTTTTTTTATCTTTGTCTTTCTTTTTCTTATCTTTTTTATCCTTTTTACCTGAAAGCTTCGCCCATTCTTCTTCTACGCGTTTCAGTTGTTTTTTGATAAGCTTGTCGATTTCCTTTTGTTGTTTAGTTTTATCCTTATCGCCCGTGGATTGTTTGGAATACAACAAGGAATTTACCATATCATAAGGATCTAAGGACGTACGAATATCTCTGTCTAATAAGCTTTCATTATCAGAATCGTCCTCTTCGTCATCAAAGTTATCCTCATTGACGTCATCACGATTAGATGTAGTTTTCTTATTGGCTGAATGCTCATTAAAATAAACAATATCTTGATCATCGATAGGATATTCCTTGGCAAGGTCAATGTCCTTCATGTTACTATTGCTATCTTTCTTATTAATTAAATAATCCTTAGCCATTTCAATATTTTCGAGCTCAGTATCTATATCTTGTAACTTAATTTGCTCCATCGCATAATCTAAGTTGTCTTGATTCGACGCACCATAACCCATCGGTTTATCAAAGGAAAGAACATCGCCAAACAAATCACGTTCCAAGCTTTCATAAGAATTAAGCATGCTCATGTGATCCTGAACAGCCTCAATTTGATTCCACAATTCCATCAAATTCGCCGTATACTGCATGCGTTCCTTAACCTCTAAATAGGCTTGGTGAATAACAAACAGTTCTTTTTCATTAAGACCTTCTTCTGCGCCGATTTCTTCAATCATTTGCTGAATCTCTTGATCGCGATTATAACGCTCTACTAAGGCACTGCGAATTTCTTCAATAAGACTTGCTGACACGCGTTCCATACGTTCCTCCTTTATGGTATATACTCAGCCCTAATCACTACGATTAATCATTACGAATCAATACATACCATGGTGAATAGAAAAATAAATTTTTATACTCTCTAATCTATTATTATATCAGAAAATATGCGGATTTTCTGAGGATTTTGGTGAAAGTACGTAAAATTTGACTATCCTTTTATATCATGCTATTCTATGAGTAATAAAGGAAATTAGTATGAGGCAATGTTTTCACCTCCTTTCTGTTACCAGAATGGAGTAGTAACAATTAGATTATATAATGACTTTATACACTTATCTAGAAGAATAGATAAAACGAAATATAGAGATACTGAAATATTTCTAAAATACATTCACCCTATACACTAATATACGTTCTTTTTCATCATTTTCTTGAAATAAATCACCGCATTGTATTATTTCTTCAACTTCAAGGCGCACATGGTTATTTAGGAAGTTTTCTACTTCTTCGTTAACATAGTAGAAGAATAGTAAAATTTCTCTTGGGTGATGATATAAAGAATCAAATATATTACCTAGTACACGTTTAATGGTATGCAGTGCAAAGGGGTTAAAGAAAAAGCATCGATCTGCATTATCTGGCAATGTAAAGGTGGCTGCATCTCCGAGGACAAAGGATACGCGGTTTTTGGCAGCTGGGCTTTCACCATTTACGATGGCACGTTCATACAAACGTTCATCGTATTCGATACCGATAGAATGACACCGCGTCTGATTAGCCATAAATATACTGACACGGCCCTTACCACTGCCATAATCGATAAGGGTATTTTGTTTTGTAATATAACCACTATTGGCAAGGCGTTCAAGAACACAATAATCCGTTGGCTCATATGGATGGTGCTCTGTATCCGAACGGCTATCATCACGGCCTGTGGTTTTAATTTGTAACACTTGTTCCCATTCCTGTTCGCTTGTCATCGTATCCTGCTCCCTATTGCTTATATATGTACATTATGGTTCTTATAAATCATTGTATACATAGATAGCATCATTTACAAACATTAGATAATCAAGTAATATAATATATGACAAAGGAACCAATGTGTGACACGTTTTCACGCAAACAAAAAAGGAGGGGGACAGCCCTCCTTTTTCTGTATGAGTTACTGACTATTTACAAATAATTGGAAATATACAATAATAAATAAAGGAAATAAGTATTTTGCAAACATTTTAATGCACGCAAAACAAAAGAGGAGGGTGTCCGCCCTCCTCTTTTTGTGCCATTTACCATATATGATTTGAATATGATATACTAAAGAGTAATATTTCAATTTTTCTCATGTGCAGAATTGTATCTCATAAAAAGGAGTATTTACTTACATGGACAGTGATCTGACCTTAGATTTTATAATTATCGTCATTTTAATCATCGCGAACGGCATTTTTTCTATGACCGAGCTCGCCATCGTCAATGCCAAGAAGCGCCGCCTCGAGGAGATGGCCGAGTCTGGTAATGAGCGCGCCAAGAAGGCCTTTGAGTTGGCGGAGAATCCGAACGAGATGTTCTCTACCATCCAAATCGGTATCACTCTCGTCGGCATTTTGACCGGTTTGTATTCCGGTGCCACCTTTTCCGCACCATTAGCTGACGTATTGGTGAAAGCCTTCCCTATTATCGCTCCTTATGCGGCTTCTATTAGTTCCTTCTTGATTGTTTCTATCATCACCTATTTATCCCTTGTTATCGGTGAATTGGTGCCAAAACGCCTAGCTATCAACAGCCCTGAGGCCATTGCCGTTGTTGTTTCCAAGCCAATTTACTGGCTTTCACAAGCATTAAAACCAATCGTACTGTTCCTTGGCGTGTCCACCGATTTTCTATTAAAAATATTAGGCGTCACTGTGAAAGAAGAAGCGCCTGTAACGGAATCGGAAATCAATAAAATGCTCACCGAAGGCGTAGCCATGGGGGCCTTTGAAGAAGAGGAACCAATCCTCGTAGAAAATATTTTCCACCTAGCAGATATGAACGCAGGCGACGTCATGACACCGCGGACGCAACTCAAATGGATTGATTTAAACTCGTCCGAAGAAGAAATCATGGAGGTCCTAAAAACGGCGAACCAATACCGCATTCCAGTAGGTGAAGACTCGCTCGACGAATTGCGCGGCGTAGTCAATGTAACCGATGTGATGGTCCAATGCTTACAAGGCGAAAAATCATTGCATCATGTCATCCATTCTTGCTTGAAAGAACCATTGCTCGTACCTGAGTCCATTTCTCTTATGAAATTACTCAACACATTGCGTAATGAAGGCGTTCACGAAACCATCGTCCTCGACGAATACGGCGGCTTTAGCGGCCTCGTTACCTTGCACGACATCATGGAAGAAATCGTAGGCCTCATGCCATCCGGCGAAGAAGAGCGCCAAGAAGAAGAAAACCGCATCGTCGAACGCGAAGACGGCACATGGCTCGTAGACGGTCTACTCGACGTAGACGAATTCAAAGAATTCTTCCACATCGTCAAAGAACTACCACGCGAAGAAGACGATCTCTACAAAACACTGGGCGGCCTTATGAACCTTCTATTCGGTAGAATCCCACGCGAAGGCGACAAAACCACCTGGGACGGATACACATTCGAAATCGTGGACATGGATAATACACGGATAGACAAAATTTTGGTTAGTTATGTTGAACCAGTTGTGGAACAAACAGAAGAATAAAAATGGATGAGAGAACCCCTCTTGAAAGCCGACACGCTACTGCGCTACGCGGAGCCCGAAGTCGTTTTCAAGAGGGGTTCTCTCATCTTCTATTCTACGTTTGTTGCACAACTTAATTAACATAATCTATTGTGGATAGACAGGCCGGGTCTAACTCCGGCCTACGGCCTCCGCATGGCCGACGCAGGGTGTGAGATAACAGAGGAGCATAGCGACGCATGGGAGCCACACATCGCTAATCCAGAGGCGTAAGATTTTCCATCGGAAAATCCACAGCATCTGGGAAAGTCGTTTTTGGAAGTCTATTTTTTTTATTACTAATATCCTATGATCCTACGTGCTCAAATTTTCATTTCTGCTGTAATTCGCACAACTGATTAAACATAATCTATGAGAGAAACACGCTAAAGCGGGACACGAATTCGTTTTGGTAGCACCATGTGCCTTTTTCACTCTTACTGTAGTTCGCACAACTGGTTAAACATAATCTATGAGAGAGACACGCTACGCGGAGCCCGAAGTCGTTTTCAGGAGGGGTTCTCTCTTCTTCTATTCTACGTTTGTCGCACAACTTGGTTAACTTAATCATCTAAAGCTCTTTTTAGTTCTTCTAACGTTTTATAACTAGGGTATTTCAAATCTCTAGCTATTTTCTTTGCTTCTTTCATTGCTTCTAATGTTTTTTGATTATATACTTCTCTGTCTTTTTCTTGTTTCATAATTCCACCAACCTTTATCAAAAACTATTATAACCTAAATTTCTCCCCGAAGGTCCCCTCTCTCCAATTATTAGAAAATATATATGTTTGTATAGGCTCTGGTTTATGATATTTTTTAACGAAGAGGCACCTTTCTAAAACCGACTTTACTAGGTCAAGCCATCAGGCGCAGACCGTTAAGGTAGCTGGAGGTTTTAGGAAGGTGCCTCGTAGTTACTAAAATCAGAAAACATATATATTTTCTAATGTACTTATAGAATTTTTATCTAATATATAGTATTATTTAATTGTATAAAATATATATTGCATAGTAGTTATTGCTTTTACAATAATCTTTATTACGTGTGTGAAGGAGAGGATTATGAATCGTAGTGTATTAGGTTTGACCTCGGCTCTGTTGATGAGTGCACTCATCATCGGCGGTTGTGGGTCGAATCAAGATGATCATGATACGAGTCTCAAGGTACGGACGATTACGATTGGCGAAGAGGCTGGAACGACGAGTGCTGGGTATTCGGGAACCATCAAGAATCGGACGGAAACGAATCTGGCATTCCAGGTGGGCGGCCGCGTGATTAATAAGTTTGTCAGTGTGGGCACTGCTGTGCAGGCCGGTCAGGTAATTGCTCAGATTAATGGCGCTGATACGGCGAGTCAGGTGCAAAATGCGCAAGGTGCTGTTACAGCGGCGCAATCGGCCTATGATTTAGCTAGTACGAATGCTGAAAGATATCGCGCTTTGTACGCTGAGCAGGCTATCAGCAAATTGCAATTGGATCAGGCTGAAAATCAACTGAATGCGGCGAAAGCTCAGTTGCAACAGGCCCAAGCAGGTCTCAATTTGAGTAACAATCAAAATAGTTATACTACTTTGGTTGCTCCAGACAGCGGTATTATTACGGCTCTCAATGTCGAGGCCGGTCAGGTCGTAGCAGCAGGCCAGGCAATAGGTACCTTGGCGGCCGGTCACGAACCTGAGGCGGTCATCGCTTTGCCAGAACAGGAAATGAGCAAAATTCACCCTGGTAGCACGGCGACCATCACATTTTGGGCTTTGCCTGATGTGAAAGTACAAGGTATTGTTCGCGAAATTTCACCGGTTCCAGACCCTGTAGCGCGAACGTATATGGTCAAAATTACCTTGCAAAATCCTCCAAAAGAGGTGCAACTCGGTATGACTATCAATGCCATCCTCAATCAAACGGATACAACGGATATCTCCATACCGTTGACGGCATTGGTGAAAGACAAACAAGGTAATAACGCAGTCTATGTCATTCGAGACAACAAAGCACATCTCGTTCCTATTCAAACTGGCGAATTTGGTAATAATTCGGTCATTGTTAAAAATGGCCTCGCTAAAGGGGATATCGTCATCACCGCAGGAACCCAACAATTACAAGAAGGAACGGCGGTGCATAAATGAAGAAGTTTAATTTAGCAGATTGGGCGTTACGCCATAAATCCATTATCTACTACTTCATTGCTGTACTCCTCACCTTTGGTATATTCTCGTTTACCCACATGGGACGTATGGAAGACCCAGACTTTACGATGCGTACCATGGTTGTGGGCGTCTCATGGCCCGGTGCTTCACCGCAACAAATGTCAGATCAAGTAACGGACAAGCTCGAAGAAAAGCTACGAGATTTGCCAGGTGTAGATTATACGAAGTCTTTCACAGACGGCAGCAAATCCGTTATTTATATCAATCTAAAAGAAGATTTGCCATCAAATAAGATTCGTCCCGCTTGGGAAGAAGCGCGGAATATGATCAATGACGAATGGAAATCTTTGCCATCCGGTGTGCAAGGCCCATCTATCAACGATCGATTCGATGATGTATATGGAACCATTTACGCACTTTCAGGTGACGAATTCTCGTACGAAGAAAAACGGCAACAAGCGGAAATTTTAAAACGGCAACTCTTATCCGTTCCGAATGTTAAGAAGATCACTCTCATCGGGGTGCAAGAAAAGTCCTTGGATGTAACGATTAACAAGGACAAGCTCGCATCGTACCAGGTGAGCACGCAACAATTATTGACGGCCCTTAAACAGCAAAGCGCCATGGTGCCGGCAGGCATGGTCAATACGGATACGAATAATGTATATTTACGCATTAACGGAGTCTTTGATAGCGTGGATGCGGTCAAAAATATGCCGATTCGCATCAATAACCAAACAATTCGACTCGGTGATATTGCAGACGTAACGATGACCTATAAGGACCCATCCAGTCCTCAATTCTACTACGAAGGCAAGCCGGCCATTGGCATCGCCATATCCATGGATGCAGGCGCCAATAATATCGAATTTGGTAAGGCTATCGATACGAAACTGAAAGAGCTAAAAACAACGATTCCTGCAGGCTTAAGCCTCGACCAAGTGTCGAATCAGCCGCACATTGTTAAGAAATCCATTGGCGATTTCTCGCAATCTTTATTCGAAGCCATCGCCATCGTATTGCTCGTCAGCTTTGCATCCCTCGGCATTCGTACCGGTATCGTGGTGGCCCTCACCATTCCAGTCGTCGTATCCACCACATTTATACTGATGTATGAAAATGGCATTTATTTGCATAAGGTTAGCCTTGGCGCCCTCATTTTGGCACTGGGCCTGCTCGTTGATGATGCCATCATCGTCGTGGAAATGATGAGCGTTAAGCTCGAAGAAGGCTTTAATCACTGGCGCGCCGCTACGTTCGCCTATGAATCAACGGCCTTTCCGATGCTGTCCGGTACGCTCATTACCTGCGCCGGATTCTTGCCTCTCGCCTTGGCGGAGGGCATGGTTGCGGAATTCACGAAATCCCTGTCCATCGTTGTCTTCATGGCCCTCATCCTATCCTGGATTGCGTCCGTTCTGGTCAGTCCGGTGCTAGGCTATAAAATCATCGAAAATAAGGCCGAGAAACCCGAGTCGGAATGGACTCGTCGCGATCATATCATGCATCGTTTGAAAACCGTTTTTTATGCTCGTTTTGAAAGCCTCCTTCACTGGGCACTAGGTCATCATAAGGCCGTATTACTCCTAACATTAGGGGCTTTCATCCTGTCCTTGCTTTCATTTCCTCTCATCAAACAGGAATTTTTCCCATCGTCGACACGGAATGAAATCATCGTATCCATGCAATTTCCTCAAAGCTCATCCATCGATTATACCCAAAATCAAGCTAAATCATTGGATGCTTTGTTAAAGGATAATAAACATATCGACCATTTCACCACTTATGTAGGCGAAGGGTCACCGCGATTTGTATTGACCTTAGAACCAGAATTGCCACGTTCTAATTTCATGCAAACCATCATCGTTACAAAATCCCTAGAGGATCGAGATGCGTTATTCAAGGATTTACAAGATCAACTAAACGATCAATATCCATCGGCACTCATCAATATGCAATTCGTCCAAATCGGACCGCCGTCAAAATACCCTGTTATGCTCCGCGTATCAGGTCCTGATGCGTCTGAGGTTAAAACGATTGCAAACGATGTGAAAGCCAAAATGCAGGAGGATAAAGATTTACATAATATCGCCTTCGATTGGCCGGATACAGAGCCAGTTGCTCAAATCCACATTGACCCAGATAAAGCACGTATGCTAGGCATTAATAGTTATGCCGTATCGCTTCATCTACAAAGTTTATTATCCGGTACAAAATCCGGTGAATACTATGAAGGAAACCAAACCATTCCTGTTACTTTCAGATTAAGCGGCAATGAAAACCACAACTTGGCGGCACTTTCATCATTACCAATCCAAACAGGAAATGGTTCCTATGTACCGCTCAGCCAAATCGCAACGATTTCTATGAGCCAAGAGGAAGGCATTATTTGGCACCGCAACATGATGCCAACCATTAGCATTCATGCTAATGTAGGACCTGGCGTGCTCGGCAATGCTAAGACGAAAGAAATTTACAATAAACTTGCTGAATATCGTCAAGACTTACCAACTGGCTATACTATTGATCTCGATGGTTCTGCTGAAAAGAGCGTCACTGCTGTACAAAAATTGCTCGTGCCAATGCCAATCATGCTCTTTGCGATCATGACGATTCTCATGTTCCAATTAAAGAGAATTGCCCTTATGTTTATGGCCCTATTTACAGCCCCGCTTGGACTCATCGGTGTTGTACTGGCCTTAAATATTACGCGTACACCACTTGGATTTATGGCCATACTCGGCATCATTGCCCTCTCCGGCATGATTATTCGTAACTCCATCATCCTGTTGGACCAAATCGAAATTCACCGCGCCGAAGGACAATCTGCCCGCGAAGCCATCATCAACTCCGCTACATTGCGTTTCAGACCAATCATGCTAACCGCCATCGCGGCCATCCTTGGTATGATACCACTCATGGGATCCGTATTCTGGAGTCCACTCGCCATTGCATTCAGCGGCGGTCTACTCGTAGCAACCATACTAACACTCATCGTACTACCAGTTATGTACGCAACATGGTATAAGATAAAATAAGTAAGTTCCAAGTATTCACGCAACAAAGAAAAAACAGCAGGGTGGCAGCCCTGCTGTTTTATATTGCCTTACATACATATCCCTATTTTAAAATAGAACAGGCCTGTTCTATTTTTTAAGAGCACCATACATACCTTTTTTAAATTAGTACACGCCTGTTCTATTTCTAAAAAGCACTATACACACCTTTCTTAAATTAGTACACGCCTGTTCTAATTTTTTAAGAGCCCCATTATTGCATACTAAAAGGCAGCAGATTTTGTGATCTGCTGCCTTTTTCTCTAATTTAGCCTGTCGTATTTAATAAGGAAAGCTGAACATGACTTCTATGCGACTTTGGCCCTGCGGAGGCCGAAGTCCGGAGTCAGACCCGGCCGGTGGAATTTTAAGCAAAATAGGATAAGTAGTGTTTTCGAACGACTTTTGGGTAGGCCTTTAGGCCGTATAGCCAATGGAGTGAGGAGACACTACTTATCCTATTAATTTTGATTAAATTACAACAGCTGTCCCATTACATGTCACCATAAGCATACCATTTTGTGCCCCTACGGTGCTGTATTGGAATGATACGCCAATAACGGCGTTAGCGCCGATTTTGCTAGCTCGTTTTGCCATTTCATCGATTGCTGCTTGGCGTGCGCTCATTAAGGAATCTTCATAGCTTCCGCTGCGGCCACCAACGATGTCACGAATACCAGACATGAAATCTTTTACAAAGTTACGGCCTTCTACGACCTCACCAAATACGATACCTTTGTACTCTTGTACAGGTTTATTTTCAATATGCATAGTTGTGGTAATAATCATAATTATATCCTCTCTAATTAAATACAATATATTTTGATTCATTATAGCAAGGCTTTTATAGAAAAACAATCTCATAATGATAGCTTTCATATAAAAACAATAACCTAATACTGCATGTATAAAAAAAGACCTATTCACTACTTTCATAATGAATAGGTCTAATTGTATTGCGTTTTTATTTGTCAAAATCGCGGTCTAGATTTACTTCTTTCAACGGAACGAGTTTAGTTTTGTTGATGTATTTGTAACCTAGGTAAACAGCGAAGAAGATAGGCAATCCGATATATGCAACGGATACGCCGTACCAGTCGATGGTATCGCCTGTGAAAGCGGAGTAGTTTTGGCCACAGATGATGATAACACATAGGATGAACGCCAAGATTGGACCAACTGGGAATAACCACGCCTTGTAAGGCAATTCTTTAAGGTCTCTACCTTGTGCAATAAACGCACGGCGGAAGCGATAATGGGAAATGGCAATACCTACCCAAGCGATGAAACCGCAAAGGCCGGAGATGTTAACAATCCATGTATACGCTGTACCTTCGCCGATAAAGCTTGTAAGGAATGCAAACAAGCCAATGGCTGTAGTCAATATCAATGCAGGAACTGGAACACCGCGTTTGTTGAGTTTTGCAAAGATTTGTGGTGCTTGACCTTCCTTAGCGAGTGCGTAAAGCATACGCGTAGAGGAATAGAGGCCAGAGTTACCAGCACTCAATACGGCAGTTAAGATGATAGCATTGATAAAGCTAGCTGCAAACGCGAATCCAAAACGGTCAAATACGAGTGTAAATGGAGAAATGGATACGTTTTCTACACTGGAATTCAATAGGTTTGGATCAGTGTAAGGAATGAGGAAACCGATAACTATGAAAGCCCCAATATAGAATAATAGGATGCGCCAGAAGATGGAGTTAATCGCTTTGGGCACGTTCTTTTCAGGGTCTTCTGCTTCCCCAGCGGCTACGCCGATAAGCTCAGTACCTTGGAAGGAGAAACCAGCCACCATGAAGATAGCAAGGATGGATTCCCAACCACCTACGAATGGTGCTTCCCCTACTGTCCAATTCTCAAATCCAGGGGATGTACCGCCGATACCAAAGATGAGCATAAAGCCACAGAATAGGAATACGAAAACGGTAATAACCTTGATGGACGAGAATACGTACTCGCTTTCACCAAAGGAACGAGTGGACAAATAGTTAAGCCCAAATAGGATTAACAGGAACAACGCGGACCAAACAATGGCCGGTACGTCAGGGAACCAATATTTCATGATGAGCGCCCCTGCCAATACTTCGGCAGCCAATGTAATAGCCCAGTTAAACCAGTAGTTCCAACCTAAGGCAAAGCCAAAGGCAGGGTCTACATAGCGTTTTGCGTAGGTTCCGAAAGAACCTGGAATCGGCAAGTACGTCGCCATTTCCCCAAGGGATGTCATGAGGAAATATACCATGATGCCGATGAGGCCATAGGCCACAAGCGCACCACCAGGACCAGCCGTACTTACTACTTCACCACCGGCTACGAATAAGCCCGTACCGATGGCACCACCCAAGGCGATCATATTCATATGACGCGCTTTGAGGGATCGTTTTAAATGTTTTTGAGTATTAGATGTATACTCTACGTTAGTATTCTGATTATCTGCCATGGGTCACCTCTTACAAATCTAGATTGCGCACATATTTTGCGTTATCTTCAATAAATTTACGTCGAGGTTCAACCTTGTCGCCCATGAGCACTGTAAAGATTTTATCAGCTTCGATAGAATCCTCTAAACTAACTTGTAAAATCGTACGATTTTCAGGGTTCATTGTTGTTTCCCATAATTGTTCAGGATTCATTTCACCTAAACCTTTGTAACGTTGAATTGTAATACCATCACGGCCTACTTCATCAAGCTTAGCTGTAAGTTCTGCATCAGAGTACACATACCAATGAGATTTGCCTTTTTTGATTTGGTATAAAGGCGGTTGTGCGATGTAGATATGGCCTTCTTCTACTAATGGTTTCATATAGCGGTAGAAGAATGTGAGAAGCAATGTACGGATGTGAGCACCGTCAACGTCCGCATCTGTCATGATGATAATCTTGTTATAACGGGATTTTGTAATATCGAATTCGTCGCCAATGCCTGTACCGAATGCAGTAATCATGGAACGAATTTCGTTATTCGCTAAAATCTTATCAAGACGTGCCTTTTCTACGTTAAGAATTTTACCACGCAATGGTAAAATTGCTTGATAACGACGATCGCGACCTTGTTTTGCAGAACCGCCCGCAGAATCACCTTCGACTAGATAAATTTCTGTCATAGATGTATCTTTTTCAGAGCAATCTGCCAATTTACCAGGAAGGCTGGATACTTCCAACGCATTTTTACGGCGTGTCAAATCGCGGGCCTTACGAGCTGCCTCACGAGCACGGCTTGCCATCGTTGCTTTTTCAATGATTTTCTTCGCTTCTTGTGGATGTTCTTCAAAGAATGTTTTAAGACCTTCAGATACGATAACATCGGTAATACCTTTAACTTCGCTATTGCCAAGTTTTGTTTTAGTTTGACCTTCGAACTGAGGTTCTAATACTTTCACAGACACAACCGCTGTCAAACCTTCACGTACATCCTCGCCGGAAAGATTGCTTTCATTTTCCTTGATCAAACCGGATTTACGGCCATAATCATTGAGGGTACGCGTCAAGGCAGCACGGAAACCGGATAAATGGGTACCACCATCAACAGTGTTGATGTTGTTTACGAAGGACAACAAGTTTTCGCTGTAACTATCGTTGTATTGCAACGCCACGTCTACCACAACGTCATCCTTTGTATTTTCGATGTCTATAACAGTTGGGTTAACAACTTCCTTGTTTTCGTTCAAGAATGTAATGAAAGAACTTAAACCACCTTCGTAATGGAAGCTTTCAATGCGAGGTTCCTCTTGGCGCAAATCACTCAATGTGATGCGAAGGCCTTTGTTAAGGAATGCCAACTCTTGTAAACGAATTTTCAATGTATCGAAATTGAACACCGTCGTTTCAAAAATTTCAGAATCTGGTTTGAAAATAACAGTCGTACCAGTACCTTCTGCCTTGCCAATTTCGTGCAATTCAGATGTTTTATGACCACGGGAAAAATCGATTTCTTGAATGATGCCATTTTGAGATACTTGAACCTTAGTCCATTCACTCAACGCATTGACTACGGAAATACCTACGCCGTGAAGGCCGCCGGACACCTTATAGCCGCCACCGCCGAATTTACCGCCAGCATGCAATTTTGTTAAAACTAACTCTACCGCAGACATGCCGGACTCATGCATTCCTGTTGGAATACCACGACCATCATCGACAACGGTAATACTATTATCTTCATTAATGGATACTTCGATATGCGTCGCATACCCTGCGAGCGCTTCGTCCACTGAATTGTCTACTACTTCATAAACGAGGTGATGCAAACCGCGAATGGACGTACTACCAATGTACATCCCTGGGCGTTTACGGACCGCGTCTAGACCCTCAAGAACTTGTATATTCTGAGCGCCATAATTTTCTTCAGCCATTAAACAAACTCCTCCTAACGACATAAACCGCAATATGCTAATACACAACACATCTGCGGTGCTAAATTATCTCTTTATTATACTATAGATTGCTTATATCGTGAAAGCCCTATAATTTGCTACTTAGCAGCATATAAAACTCATCAATCCGTTTTTTAAGCGTTTTAAGTGATATACCAGATGCATACACACCATCATCTGTTACAATATACGTCTTTACCTTATCCTCGGGCACAATATATATAACCTCTGCGTCATAATGCGAAATGCCCGTCCTATGATGCTTACCAGACTCCGCATGAATCATCGTAAGAATTGAATTCATAGGGATACTAAAATTATCGCCAATATGTAAGTACATAAATCTCCTTATTCTTTTGAGGTGGATAGGGAGTGCTTTCTCGCTCCACCGGCCGGGTCTGTCTACGCCCTACGGGCTCCGCAGGGCCAAAGTCGCTGCGAAAGTACTCCCCATCCACCTCATACAGCCTAATGCTATTCCAATGCTCCACGTAACATATTTAGCTCTTTTTGTTTTTCTTCGCTCAAGAATTTTGATCGGTATTTATTACACAGGTTGATAACGTGCTGGTCTGTCAGTTCTTCAAGCCGTTTATGGGTGATGAGCATGGTGGCCATGTACATGTGGTTTCGGCTTGTAGATCCGTGGTAGACCTTATCTAAATAAAAATAAATCAATTCTCGCATGGCTATGGAAAAGTCTTTAAAGGTGCATTTGATGTATTGTTGAGCTTCGCTATATTTTATGTACGGATGTCGTCTGATTTGTGTTTTTATATCATTAATATGATTGCGATGTATTTCATATTCGCAGGACACACAATATTTTGTTTGCCTGCTCATCAACGTATGACAGCGCTCGCATCGATGATAGCCGTGTTCTAGCAAATAGATTTCCTTTTTGCGACTGCTAATGAGCACCTTTCGAAACGGTTCTTTTAATGTATCTTCTGCTAAGCTTTCAACCATAGCATCAATAGATTTCATATCATCATTGGACAAGACAATTTTCGACATGTCGATATAGCCATCGATGTCGGGCATGTCTATTTTCAAAATTTCAGTTTTCACCGTTTCTTTAACATAGCTCTGCCGATGCATGATGAGGCCCATTTCAGTGATGATATCACTTTTGTAATAGTCATTAATGGCCTTGAGGATGCGTTTTTGGTTCATCTTAACCTCTTGCATCCACTGCGAATTATCCGCGCTGAGCACAATTTTCGGAGGTTTGATATCGATAATGCGCGTATGACCAGCATAAATGGGGCCTACCACATCACGCCAATGATGAATGAGTGTATTCAGTTTAAATTGTTCCAGTAAACCTAATTCATGTAGGCCACCAGGTAAGCACATTTCAAGGCTTTCCATAATGGATGTGCCCCTCCTGACATTGAATAAATTGAACACCTTGCATGTTTTCAAAATCATGTATATCCGTCGTGGTAATGACGGTTTGAATGCGTTTATGAATGAACTGCAACAAATTGTTCCGTCTCGCCTCGTCGAGCTCGCTCAACACATCGTCTAAGAGCAATACGGGATATTCGCCTACTTCGGATTTAATGAATTCTAATTCGCTCAGTTTTAGTGAAAGCACAGCCGTCCGCTGTTGCCCTTGGGATCCAAATTTTTTTAAATCGATAGCATCTGAAAAGAATCGTAAATCATCGCGATGAGGACCGACACTTGTCGTCATGCGATGACGATCTTGAGGCAATGCCTCTTGCAGTAAATCGTAAAAGGCCTCCTTCGTGTACACTATATGACCCTCTTCCCCATATGGTTGTTCATAGCCTATGGTGAGATTTTCTAGGCCTCCCGTTAATTTACGATTCATCAAATCGATAAGCAAATTGATTTTCTTTAAACTTTCCATCCGTTTTTTTACGATGAAAGCCGCCATATCCGCCAGTTGTACATCCCATTCAGCAAGAGGAATATTCTGTTTACCGCGATATTCCTTCAATAATGTATTCCGTTGTTGCAATAAACGATTATATTGCAATAATTGATGATAATAAGTAGCGCTCGTTTGGGATATTTCCATATCTAAAAATCTGCGACGACCCGATGGACTGCCCTTGATGAGCTGTAAATCCTCTGGGCAGAAGATGACCGTATTTAAAGTACCAATCAATTCCTTTTGCGAAATCTTAGTATCATTTAAGCGGATATCCTTAGGACCTTGTCGAAATAGCTTGATATTAACCTTTTGCGGTGTCTCCTTTTTCTCAAAGTTCACCACAATGCCCGCTTCATTAGCGTTAAATAAAAGCATATCCGACGTATCATTTGTGCGGTGGCTTTTACCAATGGTACCGACGTAAATAGCCTCTAAAATATTGGTTTTACCAGCCCCATTGGTACCGTACAAGACGATGATTTCAGGCTGCAAATCAAGGGTTAAATCCTTATAGTTGCGAAATTGGAACAATTGCAGTGAGTTAATTCTCACCGATTATGCCTCCTCTTTGGTAACGATGAATTCCACATCGAGGCCTTCTACACCAATCACATCACCAACGCGACATTTTTTGCGTTTTTCTGTAACGATGACGCCATTTAATGTCAGCACTTGATCATCGATAAGCCCTTTTACTTGGCCCCCTGTTTCAATGACGCCTTCTAATTTAAGCAATTGATCGATTTGAATGTACTCCGTATGGATTGGTACATGTTGTTGTTTCATAACGTCCTCCTATGGTGGACAAATTACAGAATATACCAAGTATATAACCATGACTAAAACTCATCATTATACACTTGATAATATGAATTTTTATGCATATAAATATACAATAATCTATATATAGTACATACTGAATTCTCAATATAAAAACTAATCGTAGAATTGGCTTTCACAAACATGAGAATACATTACCGTATGTGACAATTAAGAATTCGTACGAACAGGTGTTACTACATAGGTATAGTTCGGATTATTATCTTGGCGAATCACAACAGGACCATTTTGTTTTAAATACATATGGATGTTGTCGCCTGTGCTGTGACGCAAAATATCGGAAATATAACGACCATTAAAGGAAATCGTAAACGGTGTGCCCTTAAATTCCACAGGAATTTCTTCCTTCGCCATACCGATTTCAGCATTTTGGCTGGACAAAGTCACTTGTTCTTCGGACCAATCATAGCGAATAACGTTGTAACTCATATCTTTTGCTAACAAGGATACACGATCAACAGCACCAGCAAATTCCTTGCGATCTACAACGGCACTAGAATCGAATTGAGCAGGAATTACCTTTTCATATTCTGGGTACGTGCCTTCGATTAAACGGGAAATAATGTAGATGGATTCGAACATGAATACGATTTGTGTGCGGTTCCAAATGATTTTAATAATAGAAGGATTATCTGTTGGCAATAAACGAGATACTTCTGCCAAAGCCTTTGTTGGAATGATGACGCGCATAGGGGACGTAGCAGGTTCATCGATAGTTACCTTTTTAACAGCCATGCGATGTGTATCGGTAGCAACCATGGTTACTTCTTTGTCGTTTGCATCTTTGATTTCTAGCAAAGCACCAGCAAATACAGGGCGATCATCGTCGCTTGCCGCTGCATAGTTTGTAAGGTCGATGAGTTCTTTCATGGCTTGGCTATCGATATTAACATAATCTTGGTCGTGAATTTGTTCTACCAATGAGAAATCATCTGGATGCAAGGTTACTAAATTAAATTCAGAGGAACCGGATGTGATTTTTAGCGTATTGCCATCCTCAGGTTTGCTCAATTGAATCGTTTCGCCTGGTAATTTGCGGATTAATTCTTGGAAATAACGAGAAGCAACCACTAATGTACCTGGTTCTAAGATATCGGCGTCGATTGTTAATTTAATGCCCAATTCAAAATCGTTGCCTTGTAGTTCCACTTGATTGTTTTTTGTTGTTATATAAATGGAACCTGGTAGATTTGAACTTGTTTTATTTTGTGATACCTTTTGTAGAACGTTAATGGCTTTTTGGAGATTGGCCTTAGGGAATTTGATGTTCATAACGTAAATACTCTCCTTGTTTGTAATATTCGTTGTGCGATTTTCGTTGGTACTCTATAGATAATCAACGATAGATCGGTTTTCTGATATGTTTTTGATTTGTTTGTTAGTTTAGTAGTATTTGTAGTAGGCGCTGTGAATGTGTGTACATGTGAAAGTTTTCTAGATTTCATGCGTTTCCACAGTTGTGGATAAGTGTGTGTATACCTTGTTTTAGGTTATCCACATAATCACAGAAAATATTGATTTCTTCAATATCCACAGATTTATACACAACATATCCACAGAGTTATCCACACCCGTTTTAGTTGAGTGATGACAGTTTAGATTTGATATCTAGGATAATTTGTTTTGTTTCCGGATTCTTGTCGATTTCTTTACTGATTTTATCGTACGCATGCAAAATCGTCGTATGATCTCTGGAAAAAGCAGCTGCGATTTGTGGGTAGCTTTCATTAATCACATCGCGGCACAAATACATGGCAATTTGCCGTGGAAATGCGAACTGAGCCTTCCGTTTCTTGCCTAACAAATCTTGTTTCTTAATATTAAAATAGGTACTGATAAAGTCTTGAATGGACTCGATGTCGATAAGTGTTACCCGTTCTGTCGTGATGATATCGGATAATGTTTTCTTCGTGTACTCCAAATCGATGCTGCTGGTCCGTTGTTCTAAGGATGCAGTACCGATGAGTTTATTGAAAGCCCCTTGTAGTACGCGAATGTTTTCATCGAATTGCAACGCCACGTAGTTGATGGCATCGTTGTCGATAACGAGATTACGATTCTTGTTGTTTTCCTTTTCAACGAGGGCTTTCAAAATGGCGATACGCGTTTCCAAATCTGGATTTTCCATGGTCGCCACATAGCCAGCTTGGAATCTAGAACGCAAGCGCTCTTCAAACTGATCCATATCGTTTGGCATGGTATCGCTGGTGAGGACGATTTGCTTGTTATTATCCAATAATTCGTTGAATGTGTTGAAAAACTCTGTTTTCGTGCCCTCTTTATTTTCCAAGAACTGAATATCGTCGATGAGCAATACGTCGATGTTGCGGAATGTATTGCGGAACAACTCGCCTTGCCGCTTGCGTATGGATTCGATGAATAAATTCATGAATTTTTCGCTCGTTGTGCACATCACCTTGAGATTAGGATATCTTTCAACGATGGCATTGCCGATGGCGTGCATCAAATGCGTTTTACCGAGCCCGGATGGACCGTAGATAAAGAGCGGATTATAATCGCCGCCAGGATGCTCCGACACATTTTGGGCTGCTCCAAACGGAATGCGGTTTGCATTACCTGTAATATAATTATCAAATCGATAACCACTGTTGAGCTGAGACGATGACAAATCGATAGGAATATCCGTAGATTGCAACGTTTGCACCATTTGTGGTTGCTCTACAGGAAACATCGGTTCATCTGGAATTAACTCGTCCACCTCTTTACGCTGGATATACACAGGATCTGCGTACACCGGTGTGTAAAATTCCTCTTGATATGGAACCTCCTGCTTTGCAGGTTTTGAGGATTTTTTATCGATGTTGTCCGTGTCACTTATCACCGTATTTTCTATAGTGTTCGTACTAGTATTTTCTGCAGTATTCTCTGTGAAAGTATCTGCTACATGCGGTGCTGTTGGAACATCATCCTTTTGTGGAAACAAATCCAATAAAACCATATTTAATTCTTTGCCTGTCACTTGCTTGATGGCATCTGTTAACAACTTACTGACCGTTTGCTGAGATTCGATGACACTTTTTATAAAACTCTGCATAACCCCAATGTGTATAGAATTATTATCTATACTCATCGGTATGAGAGAAGTACTCAAACTTGAATAAATCGCAGGCGGCAGTGTTTGTTTAGCCACTTGTAATATACGTTCCCATATATCATTAATATCAGCTGCTTGCATTTTGTTCCTCTTGTGTATAACTTTTACTAAAAATGTGTATAACTTTCGTTATTATGTGCATAACTTATTCTAAAACTGTGGAAAAACCACAAACACCTGTGAATAACCTGTGCACAACTTGTGAATAAGAGAAAATAAAATTCCCTTCCAACCTTATAAATACTGAGTTTATACTATTCACAGGTTAAAAGAGAAAAAATGTGGATAACTTTTCTAAACTATCCGAAAAAAACTTATAAAAATATATATTTTTTACCAATTTCAATTATGATTGTACCAAAAATGAGGAAGATTGTCATTCAATCTGTGGATAACTTTTATGGAATTTATTTATTTTTGAGTTTTAAATGTTGATAAAATCGGCTAGGCTATGACTTTTTAGCTCCACCGGCCGGGTCTGACTCCGCCCTATGGGCTTCGCAGGGCCAAAGTCGCGAAAAAGTCATAGCCTAGCCTCACTGATTCATCATAGTAGAAACTTAAAAATAAATAAATTCCATATGGGAATGGGGAACACCGGCCGGGTCTGTCTTCGCCCTTCGGGCTTCGCAGGGCCAAAGTCGCAAAAAAGTGACCACCAAACCTACTTTAATCTAAAACTAGTTAAAATAAACAAATTTCATAATGGGAAGAAGGATAATATGTGGTGTCTAAAAAATAGAACAGGCGTGTACTAATTCAAAATAGGTATGTGTATAAGGTGTTCCGGAAAATAGAACAGGCGTGTACTAATTC
>OIFX01000187.1_pt1 | contig 42380 bp, 41 predicted proteins | sample 1582151 | NCBI WGS metagenome assembly OIFX01 (sample SAMN07501068, study PRJEB24779) | human gut metagenome
CGTCAACGTCGCCTTGCCGTACTCAAGTACAGCCTGCGGCTAGTTTCCTAGTTTGCTCTTTGATTTTCATTGAGTATTGGCCTCAGGTTTCCATTTGCAATCAGAAAGGGATTTTATGTCCATTATTCAAAAACTTTGGTGGTTTTTCAAGTTAGAAAAACGCCGTTATCTAGTCGGGATTGTGGCCTTGGTCTTGGTTTCCGTCCTCAATCTTATTCCACCTATGGTCATGGGGCGGGTCATTGATGCCATCACATCGGGGCAATTAACCCAGCAGGACCTCCTTCTTGACCTATTTTACTTGCTTCTTGCTGCCTTTGGGATGTACTATCTACGCTATGTTTGGCGTATGTATATTCTAGGGACTTCCTACCGTTTGGGACAGATTATGCGGTCTCGCTTGTTTGAGCATTTCACAAGAATGTCTCCAGCTTTTTATCAAACCTATCGGACGGGGGACTTGATGGCACACGCAACCAACGATATCAATGCCTTGACTCGTTTAGCAGGTGGAGGAGTCATGTCTGCGGTGGATGCCTCTATCACAGCGCTGGTGACTTTGCTGACCATGCTCTTTAGCATTTCATGGCAGATGACCTTGGTTGCCATTCTTCCCTTGCCTTTCATGGCTTATGCGACTAGTCGTTTAGGTAGAAAGACCCATAAGGCCTTTGGTGAATCACAGGCTGCCTTTTCTGAACTCAATAACAAGGTGCAGGAGTCTGTATCAGGTATCAAAGTGACCAAGTCTTTCGGTTACCAGGCCGATGAGCTCAAGTCCTTTCAGGCAGTCAATGAATTGACCTTCCAAAAGAACCTCCAAACCATGAAATACGATAGTCTCTTTGACCCTATGGTTCTCTTATTTGTTGGTTCCTCCTATGTTTTAACCCTCTTGGTCGGCTCCTTGATGGTTCAGAAAGGGCAAATCACGGTTGGGAATCTAGTTACCTTTATCAGCTACTTGGATATGCTGGTTTGGCCTCTTAAGGCCATCGGTTTCCTCTTTAATATTACTCAGCGAGGGAAGGTTTCCTACCAGCGGATTGAGGAACTTTTGTCTCAGGAATCACCTGTACAAGACACTGAGTTTCCTCTAGACGGTATTGAAAATGGACGCTTGCAGTACGATATTGATAGCTTTGCCTTTGAAAATGAGGAAACACTGACGGATATTCACTTTAGTTTAGAAAAAGGGCAAACCCTGGGCTTGGTTGGTCAGACAGGCTCTGGAAAAACGTCCTTGATTAAGCTTCTCTTGCGTGAATACGATGTGGATAAGGGTGCTATTTACCTAAACGGTCATAATATTCGTGATTATCGTCTGACAGACCTTCGCAGTCTTATGGGCTATGTTCCTCAGGATCAGTTTCTCTTTGCGACTTCAATCTTAGACAATATTCGCTTTGGCAATCCTAACTTACCCCTTTCAGCGGTCGAGGAAGCGACTAAGCTAGCCCAAGTTTACCAAGACATTGTAGACATGCCTAAAGGATTTGATACGTTGATTGGTGAAAAGGGAGTCAGTCTTTCTGGAGGTCAAAAGCAGCGTCTGGCCATGAGTCGGGCTATGATTTTAGACCCTGATATCTTGATTTTGGATGATTCTTTGTCGGCCGTGGATGCCAAGACAGAATATGCGATTATTGACAACCTTAAGGAGACGCGAAAGGACAAGACAACCATTATTACGGCTCATCGCCTGAGTGCAGTTGTCCATGCAGATCTAATCTTGGTTCTGCAAAATGGTCAAATTATCGAACGAGGCAGGCACGAAGACTTGCTAGCTATGGATGGCTGGTATGCCCAAACCTACCAGTCTCAGCAGTTAGAAATGAAAGGAGAAGAAGATGCAGAATAAACAAGAACAATGGGTTGTATTGAAGCGCTTGATGTCCTATCTCAAGCCTTATGGTCTCCTGACTTTTTTGGCACTCAGTTTTCTCCTAGCAACGACGGTCATTAAAAGTGTCATTCCCCTTGTGGCTTCCCACTTTATTGACCAGTATCTCAGTAATCTCAACCAATTCGCTGTGACCGTTTTGCTGGTCTACTATGGCCTTTATATCCTACAAACTCTGGTCCAGTATGTCGGTAATCTTCTCTTTGCGCGCGTGTCTTACAGTATTGTTAGGGATATTCGTCGGGATGCCTTTGCCAATATGGAAAAACTAGGCATGTCTTACTTTGACAAGACGCCAGCAGGCTCTATCGTCTCGCGTTTGACAAATGATACCGAGACCATCAGTGATATGTTTTCGGGGATTTTATCCAGCTTTATCTCAGCAGTTTTTATCTTTCTGACAACCCTTTATACCATGTTGGTGTTGGATTTCCGTTTGACAGCTTTAGTCTTGCTCTTTCTCCCCTTGATTTTCCTTTTGGTCAATCTCTATCGGAAAAAATCCGTCAAGATTATCGAAAAAACCAGAAGTCTCTTGTCAGATATCAATAGCAAGCTGGCTGAAAACATTGAGGGAATTAGAATAATCCAGGCCTTTAATCAAGAGAAGCGCCTGCAGGCGGAATTCGATGAAATCAACCAAGAACACTTGGTCTATGCCAACCGTTCTGTAGCCTTGGATGCCCTCTTTTTGCGCCCTGCCATGAGTTTGCTGAAACTCCTAGGATACGCTGTTTTGATGGCCTATTTTGGCTATCGTGGTCTTTATCTGGGAATAACGGCAGGAACCATGTATGCCTTTATCCAGTATATCAATCGTCTCTTTGATCCCTTGATTGAAGTGACGCAAAACTTCTCAACCCTGCAAACGTCTATGGTTTCTGCAGGTCGTGTCTTTTCCCTGATAGACGAGAGGACCTATGAGCCCCTTCAAGAAAATGGACAGGCCGAGATCAAAGAAGGCAATATCCGTTTTGAACATGTATGTTTCTCTTATGATGGAAAACATCCGATTTTGGATGACATTTCTTTCTCTGTTAATAAGGGTGAAACCATTGCTTTTGTGGGTCATACAGGTTCTGGGAAATCTTCGATTATCAATGTCCTTATGCGCTTTTATGAATTCCAGTCAGGGCGAGTTCTCTTGGATGATGTGGATATCAGGAACTACAGTCAGGAAGAGTTTAGAAAAAACATTGGTCTGGTCTTGCAGGATCCCTTCCTCTATCATGGGACTATTAAGTCCAATATCGCCATGTACCAAGAAATCAGTGATGAGCAGGTCCAGGCTGCGGCAGCCTTCGTGGATGCAGATTCCTTTATTCAAGAACTTCCTCAGGGATATGATGCACCTGTTTCCGAGCGTGGTTCAAGCTTCTCTACTGGTCAGCGCCAGCTTCTTGCCTTTGCTAGAACAGTCGCCAGTCAGCCTAAAATCCTGATTTTGGATGAAGCGACAGCCAATATTGACTCTGAAACAGAAAGTTTGGTTCAAGCTTCACTGGCTAAGATGAGACAGGGACGGACAACCATTGCCATCGCTCATCGCCTTTCTACCATCCAAGACGCCAACTGCATCTATGTTTTGGACAAGGGGCGAATTATTGAGAGTGGAACGCATGAGGAACTCTTGGCGCTGGGTGGAACCTACCACAGGATGTATAGCTTGCAGGCAGGGGCCATGGCCTAATACTCGTTGATTTTCATTGAGCATAAGAAGGAAATCCTTCAAATTACAGATTTCTTTCACCGCCTTTTCCATTTTGTGGTATAATGAAAAATGTTGACAAATAGTATAATAAAAACAAAGGAGAAACAGCATGCTGAAATGGGAAGACTTGCCCGTGGAAATGAAATCAAGCGAGGTTGAGTCTTACTACCAGCTTGTCTCTAAAAGGAAGGGTTCGCTGATTTTTAAGCGTTGCTTGGACTGGGTTCTAGCCGTAGTCTTGCTGATTCTGACCTCTCCTATCTTTCTCATCTTGAGCATTTGGATCAAGTTGGATAGCAAGGGGCCAGTGATTTATAAGCAAGAGCGCGTGACCCAGTACAACCGACCTTTCAAGATTTGGAAGTTCCGTACCATGGTGACGGATGCGGACAAAAAAGGGAGTCTGGTGACTTCTGCTAACGATAGCCGCATTACCAAGGTTGGCAATTTCATCCGCCGTGTGCGTTTGGACGAACTGCCTCAGTTGGTCAATGTCCTTAAAGGAGAGATGTCCTTTGTCGGTACACGACCTGAAGTGCCACGCTACACTGAGCAGTACAGCCCTGAAATGATGGCGACCTTGCTTTTGCCAGCAGGAATTACCTCTCCAGCCAGCATCAACTACAAAGATGAGGACACTATCATCAGTCAAATGACCGAAAAAGGCCTATCAGTTGACCAAGCCTATGTCGACCATGTCCTCCCTGAAAAGATGCGCTATAACCTCGCCTATCTCCGAGAGTTTAGTTTCCTTGGGGACATCAAAATCATGTTTCAAACCGTGTTTGAAGTGCTAAAATAAAGTAGTCATAAGAAAATGAGTACAGATAAAAGGAGCAAATCAATGCCAAATTACAATATTCCATTTTCACCTCCCGATATTACAGAAGCAGAAATTGCTGAAGTAGCGGATACCCTGCGTTCTGGTTGGATCACAACAGGTCCTAAGACAAAAGAACTAGAGCGTCGCTTGTCTCAATACACACAGACACCTAAGACTGTCTGCCTCAACTCTGCGACAGCCGCTCTGGAGTTGATTTTGCGTGTGCTTGAAGTGGGACCTGGTGATGAAGTCATCGTTCCAGCCATGACCTATACAGCTTCATGTAGTGTCATCACTCACGTAGGAGCGACCCCTGTCATGGTGGATATCCAAGCAGATACTTTTGAAATGGACTATGACCTGCTGGAGCAAGCTATCACTGAAAAGACCAAGGTGATCATCCCAGTAGAACTTGCAGGTATTGTTTGCGACTATGACCGTTTGTTCCAAGTCGTGGAGAAAAAACGTGATCTCTTTACAGCTGCTAGCAAGTGGCAAAAAGCCTTTAACCGTATTGTGATTGTTTCTGATAGTGCCCACGCTTTGGGGTCTACTTATAAAGGACAACCAGCTGGTTCTATCGCTGACTTTACTTCCTTCTCATTCCACGCAGTTAAGAACTTTACAACTGCAGAAGGTGGAAGTGCGACTTGGAAAGCCAATCCAGCGATTGACGACGAAGAGATGTACAAGGAATTCCAAATCCTTTCTCTTCACGGGCAAACTAAGGATGCTCTTGCCAAGATGCAACTGGGTTCATGGGAATACGATATCGTTACACCAGCCTACAAGTGCAACATGACCGATATCATGGCTTCACTTGGTTTGGTACAATTGGACCGCTATCCAAGTTTGTTGCAACGTCGTAAGGACATCGTGGACCGCTATGATCGTGGTTTTGCAGGTTCTTGCATCCATCCTTTGGCACATGAGACTGATACTGTAGAATCTTCACGCCACCTCTACATCACCCATGTAGAAGGAGCGAGCTTAGAAGAACGCAATCTTATTATCCAAGAATTAGCTAAAGCAGGAATTGCAAGCAATGTCCACTACAAACCGCTTCCGCTTTTGACAGCCTATAAGAATCTTGGTTTTGATATGGCGAACTATCCTAAGGCTTATGCCTTCTTTGAAAATGAAATTACGCTCCCTCTTCACACTAAATTAAGCGATGAAGAAGTGGACTATATCATTGAGACTTTCAAAACAGTTTCTGAAAAAGTACTAGCTTCATCAAAAAAATTGTAAAAAAGTCTTGACAAAGAAAAAACAAAGTATTAAAATAAGTTCAACAAATCAGAAAAGTAACTATTTTTGATCTTCAGGGAGCCTGTGGTCATTGTGAACAGGTGGTTGGAAGTAGTGAAAGTGGGCTGATTTTAAAAATGAATTTGAAACAATGAAAATTCGGTGCGCACACCTTACAGTGCAACTTGTTGTTAGACAAGGCAGAGATGTAAAGGGATAGTCCCTTTATAATTGAGGTGGCACCGCGTTACCAACGCCCTCACACAGATGGTTTTCTGTGTGTGGGCTTTTTTCATATCTTGAAATCAATACTGAAAGAGGAAAATTTTATGACAACTAAAGGTTATTTTGGACAATTTGGTGGTAGTTTTGTACCGGAGCCGATTCAGGCTTTGTTGGATGAGTTGGAAGTGACATTTGACAAATACAAGGATGATCCAGAATTTTTGGCAGAATTTCGCCATTACTTGAAGGATTATTCAGGTCGCGAAACACCGCTCTATTTTGCAGAAAGTTTGACAGAGCACCTAGGTGGAGCTAAGATTTATCTCAAACGTGAAGACCTTAACCACCTTGGTTCTCACAAGCTCAACAATGTTTTAGGACAAATTCTTTTGGCCAAACGTATGGGCAAAAAACGAGTGATTGCGGAAACAGGAGCTGGTCAGCACGGTGTTGCGACAGCAGCGGCTGCAGCCAAGTTTGGTATGGCTTGTGATGTCTACATGGGAGCAGAGGATGTGGAACGTCAACGTCTCAATGTTTTCCGTATGGAGATGATGGGAGCAACTGTTCACGCAGTTGAAACAGGGACTCGTACCCTCAAAGATGCTGTTGATGCAGCCTTTGGAGCATGGATGAATGATTTGGAAGCCTTCTACGTTTTGGGATCTGCTGTGGGGCCTCACCCATATCCAACCATTGTTCATGAGTTCCAAAAGGTCATCAGTGAAGAATCTCGCCGTCAAATCTTAGAAAAAGAAGGTCGTTTACCAGACTACGTTATTGCCTGTGTAGGTGGTGGTTCCAATGCTATTGGTGCATTTTCTCAGTATGTGGCTGATGAAGAAGTCAAATTGGTTGGGGTTGAAGCTGCTGGGCACGGACTTGATACAGACAAGCACGCAGCTACTATGACAAAAGGTAGTATCGGAATTGTCGACGGCATGAAGACCTATGCAGTCTTTAAGGAAGACGGAGAGCTGGCTCCAGTTTACTCTATCTCAGCTGGATTGGACTATCCAGGGGTTGGCCCAGAACACGCCTACTTTAAAGATTCAGGTCGCGTGGAATATGTGGCTGCGACAGACGAAGAAGCTGTTCAGGCTCTTCTCCTTCTCAGCAAGACAGAAGGGATTATCCCAGCGATTGAAAGTTCGCACGCTATCGCAGAAGCAGTTAAACGTGCACCGAAACTAAGTAAAGACGACATTATCATCATCAATGTCTCTGGTCGTGGAGACAAGGACGTAGCTGCTATTGCAGACTACCTAGAAGCTAAAAAGTAATAGATGGAAAAATTACAGTCTTTTCTCTCACAGAGAGCTTGTGGTTGCTGGAAACAAGCAGAGAAAGCTGTAAGGTTGGGTCCATCTGAAACGAGAGAAGAAAACATAATTCTCAAGGGAGTGCCCTTTATCGCACAGCCTGTTACAGGAGGTTTCTGAGACAGGAATGAGAGATAGGAGAAATCCTATAATTGAGGTGGCACCGCGAATTTCGTCCTCACGCAAGTTGTTTTGCGTGGGGATTTTTCATACAGTCACCACGGACTAGAAGTAGAACTGAAAGGGAAATTACAATGGAACGAATCATTCATGGAGATGTCTTATCACCAATTTTGGCTTATATGCGCCTAAAGGGGCAACACAAGGTTATCTTAGAGAGTATTCCGAGAGACAAGGAAACAGCTCGTTTTTCTATCTTAGCCTATAATCCAGTTTTTGAGATTAAGTTTGAAAATGGAGTTCTTTATCAAAATGGTCAAGTGATTGATCGGGATCCCTTGGATTTCCTTTATGAAGTGACTCATAAGAGTCAACACCATTCAGATCTACCTTTTGGTGGGGGAGCTATTGGCTTTGTTGGTTACGATATGATTTCTCTTTATGAAGAAATTGGTCAAATCCCTGAAGATACCATTGGGACGCCAGACATGCATTTCTTCGTTTATGAGAGTTACATGGTCTTTGACCACAAGAAGGAAAAAATCCATGTCATCGAGGATGCTCTTTACAGCGAGCGTAGTCAAGAAGACTTGGAAAAAGCCTTGAATCAAGTGCTTGAGGAATTACGCATTCCTGCTTCAAATGAATTTGAAGACTTGGATTTATCACCACTTGACTTCAAACCCCATATTGCTCCTCAGAAGTTTGAGGAAATGGTGGAAACAGCTCGCGACTTGATTCGTAATGGAGATATGTTCCAATGCGTGCTCAGTCAGCGCTTCTCAGCAGAGGTTACTGGCAATCCATTTGACTTCTACAGAAATCTTCGCGTGACCAATCCATCTAATTACCTTTACTTCTATGATTTTGAAGATTATCAAATCATCGGTGCCAGTCCTGAAAGTTTGGTTTCTGTTAAAAATGGCGTTGTAACAACCAATCCGATTGCCGGTACGCGACCAAGAGGGGCTACGGATGAAGACGACAAGACTTTGGCGACAGACCTGCTTTCTGATGAGAAGGAAACAGCAGAACATCGGATGTTGGTAGACTTGGGGCGTAACGATATTGGTCGCATCTCTGAAACAGCCAGTGTCCAAGTTACCAAGTATATGGAAGTGGAGCTTTTCCGCTATGTCATGCATTTGACCAGCGTCGTAAAAGGACGTTTGCTTCCAGAACTCACTGCTATGGATGCTTTAAAATCAACACTTCCAGCTGGAACAGTTTCAGGAGCACCAAAGATTCGGGCTATGAGACGCATCTATGAACTAGAAACGGAAAAACGAGGCGTATACGCAGGAGCAATCGGCTACTTGTCAGCGACGGGTGATATGGATTTCGCCATTGCCATCCGAACTATGATTCTCAAAAATCAAACAGCCTATGTGCAGGCTGGGGCAGGGATTGTCTATGACTCTATCGCCCAAAACGAATACCAAGAAACTATTAACAAGGCTAAATCTATGACTAGAATTGGAGAACTAAGACTATGATTTTATTGATTGACAACTATGATTCTTTTACCTATAACTTGGCGCAGTACATTGGGAATTTTGCAGAAGTGCAGGTCTTGAGAAATGATGATCCTAAGCTGTATGAAGAAGCTGAAAAAGCAGATGGTCTGGTCTTTTCTCCTGGTCCTGGTTGGCCAGTTGATGCTGGAAAGATGGAAGATATGATTCGTGACTTTGCAGGCAAGAAACCGATTCTAGGGATTTGTTTGGGTCACCAAGCCATCGCAGAAGTCTTTGGTGGGAAGTTAGGCTTGGCACCAAAAGTCATGCATGGGAAACAGAGCAATATCAGCTTTGAAGCGCCATCTGTTTTGTATCAAGGCATTGAGGATGGCCGTGCGGTCATGCGTTACCATAGTATTTTGATTGAAGAAATGCCAGAAGACTTTGAAGTGACAGCTCGTTCGACTGATGATCAAGCAATCATGGGGATTCAACACAAAACCCTTCCAATTTATGGCTTCCAGTACCATCCAGAAAGTATCGGAACGCCTGACGGCTTGTCTTCTATTCGAAATTTTATCGAAAAGGTTGTAAAGTGAGGAAACTAGGATGAAAGAGATTATTGAAAAATTAGCAAAATTTGAAAATTTATCAGGTGTGGAAATGACGGATGTCATTGAGCGTATCGTGACTGGACGTGTAACAGAGGCGCAGATTGCTTCTCTCCTCTTGGCCCTTAAGATGAAGGGGGAAACTCCTGAAGAGCGCACAGCCATTGCTCAAGTCATGAGAGGACATGCCCAACATATTCCAACTGAAATCCATGATGCTATGGATAACTGCGGTACAGGTGGGGACAAGTCTTTCAGCTTTAACATTTCCACAACTGCAGCCTTTGTCTTGGCTGGTGGTGGTGTTCATATGGCCAAACACGGTAACCGCTCGATTTCTTCAAAATCTGGTTCTGCAGATGTCCTCGAAGCCTTGGGCATCAACCTAGACCTTAAACCAGCTGAACTAGGTAAGGTCTTTGATAAAACTGGAATCGTCTTTCTCTTTGCAAAAAATATGCACCCAGCTATGAAATACATCATGCCAGCTCGTTTGGAATTGGGAATTCCAACGATTATGAACTTGACTGGTCCCCTGATTCACCCAATGGCTTTGGAAACACAGCTTCTTGGAATTAGCCGTCCAGAACTTCTAGAAAGTACAGCTCAGGTTTTGAAAAATATGGGTCGCAAACGTGCCATCGTGGTTGCTGGACCAGAAGGTTTGGATGAAGCCGGCTTGAATGGAACAACCAAGATTGCTCTTCTTGAAAATGGCGAAATCACCTTGTCAAGCTTCACTCCAGAGGATTTGGGGATGGAGCGCTATGCTATCGAAGATATTCGTGGAGGCAATGCTCAGGAAAATGCAGAAATTTTGCTCAGCGTTCTTAAAAATGAACCAAGTCCATTCTTGGAAACTACAGTTTTAAATGCTGGTCTTGGTTTCTATGCTAATGGTAAGGTAGATAATATCAAGGAAGGAGTTGCCTTGGCTCGTCAAGTGATTGCTAGTGGCAAGGCCCTTGAAAAACTCAGACTGTTACAGGAGTACCAAAAATGAGTCAGGAATTTTTAGCACGAATTTTAGAGCAGAAAGCGCGTGAGGTTGAGCAGATGGAGCTGGAGAAAATTCAGCACCTGCGCCAGACCTATCGCTTGGCTGACTATCTAAAACAACACCAAGACCGTTTACAGGTAATCGCTGAAGTCAAGAAAGCTAGTCCTAGTCTGGGAGATATCAATCTCGATGTGGATATTGTGCAACAGGCCCAGACTTATGAAGCGAATGGCGCAGTGATGATTTCGGTTTTGACAGATGAAGTCTTCTTTAAAGGGCATTTGGATTATCTACGAGAGATTTCCAGTCAGGTAGAGATTCCGACGCTTAACAAGGACTTTATCATCGATGAAAAGCAAATCATCCGTGCTCGCAATGCAGGTGCGACAGTCATCTTGCTTATTGTCGCTGCCTTGTCAGAAGAACGCCTTAAGGAACTCTATGACTACGCGACAGAGCTTGGTCTAGAAGTCTTGGTGGAGACTCACAATCTAGCTGAACTAGAAGTGGCTCATAGACTTGGTGCTGAGATTATTGGGGTTAATAACCGCAATTTGACCACCTTTGAAGTCGACTTGCAGACCAGTGTAGATTTGGCCCAGCACTTTGAAGAAGGTCGCTATTATATTTCTGAATCTGCCATTTTCACAGGGCAGGATGCGGAACGAGTAGCACCATCCTTTAACGGAATTTTGGTTGGGACAGCTCTCATGCAGGCGGAAGATGTAGCCCAGAGAATCAAGGAGTTGCAGATTGACAAAGGTTAAGATTTGTGGACTATCTACCAAAGAAGCGGTAGAAACAGCCGTTTCAGCAGGAGCCGACTACATCGGTTTTGTCTTCGCACCTAGTAAAAGACAGGTGACCTTGGATCAGGCTGCTGAGTTGGCAAAGCCCATTCCTGCTAATGTTAAGAAGGTTGGCGTATTTGTTTCACCAAGTCGGGCAGAACTGCTAGAAGCGATTGACAAGGTTGGCTTGGACTTGGTTCAAGTTCACGGTCAGGTGGCAGATGATTTATTTGAGAATTTGCCTTGTGCCAGTATTCAGGCTGTACAGGTGGATGGAGAGGGTCATGTGCCCAATTCTCAGGCAGACTATCTACTCTTTGATGCCCCTGTGGCTGGGAGTGGCCAGACCTTTGACTGGGGTCAACTGGATACGACAGGATTAACTCAGCCTTTCTTTATCGCAGGTGGGCTTAATGAAGACAATGTAGTAAAAGCAATTCAACACTTTACTCCCTATGCAGTAGATGTATCGAGCGGAGTGGAGACAGATGGACAAAAAGATCATGAAAAGATTAGAAGATTTATAGAGAGGGTAAAGCATGGCATATCAAGAACCAAATAAAGATGGATTTTACGGAAAATTCGGCGGACGTTTTGTCCCAGAAACATTGATGACAGCAGTTTTGGAGTTGGAGAAGGCCTATCGTGAAAGTCAGGCAGACCCAAGTTTCCAAGAGGAATTGAATCAGCTTTTGCGCCAGTACGTAGGACGTGAAACTCCTCTTTACTACGCAAAAAACTTGACCCAGCATATTGGCGGAGCCAAGATTTATCTCAAACGTGAAGACCTTAACCATACAGGGGCCCACAAGATTAACAATGCCTTGGGACAAGTCTTACTTGCTAAACGTATGGGCAAAAAGAAAATTATCGCTGAAACGGGTGCTGGTCAGCACGGTGTAGCAACTGCAACAGCTGCGGCCCTCTTTAACATGGAATGTACCATCTACATGGGTGAGGAAGATGTTAAACGCCAAGCCCTCAATGTCTTTCGTATGGAGCTTTTGGGAGGCAAGGTCGAGGCTGTGACAGATGGTTCGCGCGTGCTCAAGGACGCGGTTAATGCAGCCCTTCGTTCATGGGTGGCTAATATCGACGATACCCACTATATCCTTGGTTCTGCCTTGGGACCTCATCCTTTCCCAGAAATCGTTCGTGACTTCCAAAGTGTCATTGGTCGAGAAGCCAAACAACAGTACCGTGACTTGACAGGACAAGACCTACCAGATGCCCTAGTAGCCTGTGTCGGTGGTGGTTCTAATGCTATCGGGCTCTTCCATCCATTTGTAGAAGATGAGTCAGTAGCCATGTATGGGGCTGAAGCGGCAGGACTTGGTGTGGATACAGAACACCACGCAGCTACCTTGACCAAGGGGCGTCCAGGTGTCCTCCACGGTTCTCTCATGGATGTGCTCCAAGATGCGCATGGTCAAATTCTTGAAGCCTTCTCTATCTCAGCAGGTTTGGACTATCCTGGTATCGGTCCAGAACATTCTCACTACCACGATATCAAACGTGCCAGCTATGTTCCTGTGACCGACGAGGAAGCCTTAGAAGGATTCCAACTCTTGTCTCGCGTGGAAGGGATTATCCCAGCCTTGGAATCTAGCCATGCCATTGCCTTTGCGGTGAAATTGGCCAAAGAACTTGGACCAGACAAATCCATGATAGTCTGCCTATCGGGTCGTGGGGACAAGGATGTGGTTCAAGTCAAGGATCGATTGGAAGCAGATGCAGCAAAGAAGGGAGAAGCTCATGCCTAAGACACTAACAGAAAAATTGAACGCTATTAAAGCAGCTGGAAAAGGAATTTTCGTTCCCTATATCATGGCTGGTGACCACGAAAAAGGTTTGGATGGACTAGGAGAAACAATACACTTTTTAGAAGATTTGGGTGTTTCGGCTATTGAAGTGGGTATTCCCTTTTCAGATCCTGTCGCAGATGGACCTGTTATCGAAGAAGCTGGCCTGCGCAGTTTAGCCCATGGGACTTCTACCCAGACTTTGGTTGAAACCTTGAAAACCATTGAAACAGAGGTTCCGCTGGTCATCATGACCTACTTCAACCCCCTCTTTCAGTACGGTGTGGAGAACTTTGTCAAAGATTTGGCAGATACAGCGGTTAAGGGCTTGATTATTCCAGACCTGCCTCATGAACATGCTAACTTTGTAGAACCATTTCTGGTGGGGACAGATATCGCCTTGATTCCTTTAGTAAGCTTGACCACAGGGATTGAGCGCCAGAAAGAGTTGATTGAAGGGGCAGAAGGATTCGTCTATGCGGTTGCCATCAATGGGGTGACAGGGAAATCTGGCAATTACCGTGCAGATTTGGACAAGCACTTGGCACAACTTCATCAAGTGGCTGACATCCCCGTCTTGACAGGTTTTGGTGTATCTAGTCAAGCAGATGTAGAACGCTTCAACGCAGTGTCAGATGGCGTTATCGTCGGTTCAAAAATCGTAAAAGCTCTCCACCAAGGAGAGCCGATTCAGGACTTTATCAAACAAGCAGTAGATTACCAAAAATAATCATGCAAGCAGCAAGTAAGAGGAAAGGCACGAAAGGAAGTCTTTCCTTTTTCTTTTGTAGGAGAAAGGCTAGAATCCCCGTCGCAGAAGCAAACTGAATCAAGATGAGTAATTCGGTTGCGCTAAAGACGATAGCACAAGAAGCTAAAAAGAGAAAATCCCCTGCACCCATGCGGATATCGATAAAATGAGCCACAATTCCAAGAGCAAGGAAGAAGACCATGACTAGATTCCAGCCAGAGGAAGCCATGAGGATTAGGTGGAAAGTCATCCAGACCAGTAGGGGATATTCCTGATGGCGAAAGTCGTAGATACCCAAGGTCAAACCGGCAGTTATGAGGACGACTTGTACCAAGGAAAGCCAGCCCCATGACCAAGCCAGAAAGAGGAGTCCTAAGCCTAGTTCAAAGAGGGCATACCAAATAGGATAAGGAGCCTTGCAGTAGCGACAGCGAAAGCGATTGAGCACCTGCGAGAGAATAGGAATCAAATCTAAGGGACGCAAGCGAGTCTGACAGGAATCGCAGTGACTAGCAGGTTGGATAATAGATTGCTCTGGAAAGCGGTCAATGACCAAACCAAGAAAGGAAGCGAGAATGCTCCCGACAAGAAAAAAATAAATATCAATCATACTTATCTATTCGTAAAAAATAGGAGAAGTAGTATAATGGAGAAACATAGATAAGATGGTGAGGCAAAGATGATAATTCGTTTTGAAGAAAAGGTGAGTACAGAAAACGCTCAGCTCGTATGCCAATGGTCCAACTCCCTTGGCAAATCCTTTCAAGAACAATGGATGGGAACAATGATTCCTTTTCCACTGACCCTTCAAACCTTGCAAGACTTGGAAGGAGTCTTTTCAATCTTTGATGGACACGAGTTTGTCGGGCTTATCCAGAAAATCAGGCTAGAAGACAGGAATCTTCATATTGGAAGATTTTTTATCAATCCTCAGAAACAGGGGCAAGGCTTAGGTAGGCAGGCTTTAAGGAAATTTGTTAGTTTGGTCTTTGAAAATATAGATATAGACAGCATCTCTCTAAATGTCTTCGAGACAAATCAAAGAGCTCAGAATCTTTACCAAAAAGAAGGATTTGAAATCGTTCAAACCATTGATGCACCAGAACGGAAATACATTATGAAAAAGGGGAGATAGGAAGAAACAAAGCCTTTTCCTGTGGTAGGTAGATTCCTATATATGAAAATTGAAGGGATTTTAGAAAGCCGATTGGAGTGATTTTATCCATGATGGGGAAATGATCTGGATAAAAATGATTGAGAAATAGTTGCTAAAAAAGCGTTTGCATGATACTATATATTGAAAGGAGGTGATAATATGGTAGAACAAAGAAAATCAATTACCATGAAAGATGTTGCTTTAGAAGCAGGAGTTAGCGTTGGAACTGTTTCACGTGTAATTAATAAAGAAAAAGGCATTAAAGAAGTAACCTTGAAAAAAGTGGAACAAGCAATTAAAACCTTGAATTACATTCCAGATTACTACGCTCGAGGAATGAAAAAAAATCGAACAGAAACGATTGCAATCATTGTACCAAGTATCTGGCATCCCTTTTTTTCAGAATTTGCTATGCATGTGGAAAATGAAGTCTATAAGAGGAATAATAAATTACTCTTATGTTCTATAAATGGTACAAATAGAGAGCAAGACTACCTGGAGATGTTGCGTCATAATAAAGTTGATGGAGTGGTTGCTATTACCTATAGTCCAATTGAACATTACCTGTCGTCAGGAATTCCCTTTGTCAGTATTGACCGTACATACTCAGATATTGCCATTCCTTGTGTTTCATCAGATAATGATGCAGGTGGAAGAGAAGCAGCTAAACAATTAATTAGTAAAGGATGTCAGCATTTAGCCTTTGTGGGCGGACATAATACAACCATTAATGAAACCAAACGTCGTAGAATTTCCTTTGAAAAGTATGTCCAAGAGCATAAAATACCTCTTAGTATTTTTGATTTGGATGAGACAGTTACTGACTATCATGGAAAGCTAGAGAGTTTCTTGGAAGAAAATCCTTCTATAGATGGAATTTTTACAATCAACGATTTTACAGCTTTGGATGTGACTGAAATTCTAGAAAAGAATGGCAAACGTATTCCTCATGATGTCCAAATTATTGGATACGATGGAATTAAAATGGCTGGAGATAGAGATTATCTACTTTCAACAATTGAGCAACCCCTGGAGGAAATGGCTAGAGAAGCTGTACGAATCCTATTTGATATCATCGAAGGAAAGGCTGTTAATTTGCAGACAATCCTACCAGTGAAATTTGTTGAAGGAAAAACAACAAAAAATGAAAATAAGTCTTGACAGAAAGCGCTATCAATGATAGAATAAATTCAGATGAAAAAGATTTATTTTTTAGAACAAAAATGAAACGTTTCAAAAATAAAATAAATAGACAGCGCCAAGCGTTATCTTTTTAAAACAAAAAATGAAACGTTTCAAAAAGGAGGTTGCTATGAATAGCAAAGCGAAGCAAGTTTCTCTTTGGGAAAGAATCAAGAAACAAAAACTCTTGTTATTGATGACTGTCCCTGGTTTAGTTTTAACCTTTATCTTTAAATACATTCCTATGTATGGGGTTTTAATCGCATTTAAAGATTACAATCCCTTAAAAGGAATTTTAGGGAGTGATTGGATTGGTTTTTCTGAGTTTACAAAATTCATATCCTCTCCCAACTTTGGTATCTTGTTAGCCAATACTTTAAAATTAAGTATCTATGGTTTATTGCTTGGCTTTTTACCACCAATCATTCTTGCTATTATGCTCAATCAACTCTTGAGTGAAAAAGTCAAAAAACGAATTCAGCTCATTTTATACGCACCAAACTTTATCTCAGTCGTTGTTATCGTTGGTATGATTTTCCTTTTCTTTTCAGTGGGAGGGCCAATCAACAATTTTCTCTCTATGTTTGGAATAAAGGCTGACTTCTTGACAAATCCAGACTTCTTTAGACCTTTATACATCTTTAGTGGTATCTGGCAAGGAATGGGCTGGGCTTCAACGCTCTACACAGCAACATTAGTAAATGTAGATCCAGCTTTAGTAGAAGCAGCAAGACTAGATGGAGCCAATATCTTCCAACGAATCTGGCACATTGATATTCCAGCTCTTAAGCCCATTATGGTTATCCAATTTGTTTTAGCTGCAGGTGGAATTATGAATGTCGGTTATGAAAAAGCATTCTTAATGCAGACATCGTTAAATTTGCCAACTTCTGAAATTATCTCTACGTATGTCTATAAAGTTGGTCTTGTATCAGGAGACTATTCTTACTCAACAGCGGTTGGTTTGTTTAATGCAGTGATTAACGTAGTATTGCTTGTTGCAGTTAACCAAATCGTTAAACGCATGAATAATGGTGAAGGAATTTAAGGAGGGAAGTATGAAAAATTCGATTATGGATACAAAATTTGATAGACGTATCTTACTCTTAAATAAAATCATTATTGTCTTTATCGTTTTGATAACCTTACTTCCTTTACTTTATATTGTCGTAGCATCCTTTATGGATCCTAAGGTTCTGGTTAGTAGAGGGATTAGCTTTAATCCAGCCGATTGGACGGTAGAAGGTTACCAGCGTGTATTCAGTGACCAATCTATTCTAAGAGGTTTTATCAATTCCCTGCTTTATTCTTTTGGCTTTGCAGCTTTAACAGTATTGCTATCTGTGTTTACAGCTTATCCTCTTTCCAAAAAAGATTTGGTAGGGCGCCGTTGGATTAACTACTTCTTGATTGTGACCATGTTCTTTGGTGGTGGTTTAGTCCCAACTTACTTGCTCGTAAAAGAATTGGGCATGCTTAATACTCCATGGGCTATCATCGTTCCCGGTGCTGTCAATGTTTGGAACATTATTCTTGCTAGGGCCTATTTCCAAGGATTGCCTGAAGAATTGGTAGAAGCAGCCGTCATTGATGGAGCGAATGACTTGCAGATTTTCTTCAAAATCATGCTTCCTCTTGCAAAACCAATTATGTTTGTTCTCTTCCTCTATGCTTTTGTAGGACAGTGGAACTCATACTTTGATGCAATGATTTATATCAAGGATCCAAATTTGGAACCATTGCAACTTGTACTTCGTAAAATTCTCATTCAAAGCCAACCAGGTCAAGATATGATTGGGGCACAAGCGGCTATGAATGAAATGAAACGTTTAGCTGAATTAATTAAATACGCAACTATTGTCATTTCCAGCTTGCCATTGATTGTTATGTATCCATTCTTCCAAAAATACTTTGATAAAGGAATTATGGCTGGTTCACTTAAAGGATAAAAAAAAAGAAAAAATAAAAGGAGTTTTCTCATGAAATTCAAAACATTCTCAAAATCAGCAGTTTTGTTGACAGCTAGTTTAGCAGTACTTGCAGCCTGTGGCTCAAAAAATACAGCTTCAAGTCCAGATTATAAGTTGGAAGGTGTAACATTCCCGCTTCAAGAAAAGAAAACATTGAAGTTTATGACAGCTAGTTCACCGTTAGCTCCTAAAGACCCAAATGAAAAGTTAATTTTGCAACGTTTGGAGAAGGAAACTGGCGTTCATATTGACTGGACCAACTATCAATCCGACTTTGCAGAAAAACGTAACTTGGATATTTCTAGTGGTGATCTACCAGATGCTATCCACAACGACGGAGCTTCAGATGTGGACTTGATGAACTGGGCTAAAAAAGGTGTTATTATTCCAGTTGAAGATTTGATTGATAAATACATGCCAAATCTTAAGAAAATTTTGGATGAGAAACCAGAATACAAGGCCTTGATGACAGCACCTGATGGGCACATTTACTCATTCCCATGGATTGAAGAGCTTGGAGCTGGTAAAGAGTCTATTCATAGTGTCAACGATATGGCTTGGATTAACAAAGATTGGCTTAAGAAACTTGGTCTTGAAATGCCAAAAACTACTGATGATCTGATTAAAGTCCTAGAAGCTTTCAAAAACGGGGATCCAAATGGAAATGGAGAGGCTGATGAAATTCCATTTACATTTATTAGTGGTAACGGAAACGAAGATTTTAAATTCCTATTTGCTGCATTTGGTATAGGGGATAACGATGATCATTTAGTAGTTGGAAATGACGGTAAAGTTGACTTCACAGCAGATAACGACGACTATAAAGAAGGTGTGAAATTCATCCGTCAATTGCAAGAAAAAGGCTTGATCGATAAGGAAGCCTTCGAACATGATTGGAATAGTTACATTGCTAAAGGTCATGATCAGAAATTTGGTGTTTACTTTACATGGGATAAGAGTAATGTTACTGGAAGTAATGAAAGTTATGATGTTTTACCAGTACTTGCTGGACCAAGTGGTCAAAAACACGTAGCTCGTACAAACGGTATGGGCTTTGCACGTGACAAGATGGTTATTACCAGTGTAAACAAAAACCTAGAATTGACAGCTAAATGGATTGATGCACAATACGCTCCACTCCAATCTGTGCAAAATAACTGGGGAACTTACGGAGATGACAAGCAACAAAATATCTTTGAATTTGACCAAGCAACTAACAGCCTCAAACACTTACCACTAAACGGAACTGCACCAGCAGAACTTCGTCAAAAGACTGAAGTAGGAGGACCACTAGCTATTCTAGATTCATACTATGGTAAAGTGACAACTATGCCAGATGATGCCAAATGGCGTTTGGATCTTATCAAAGAATATTATGTTCCTTACATGAGCAATGACAATAACTATCCAAGAGTCTTTATGACACAGGAAGATCTGGATAAGATTGCCCATATCGAAGCAGATATGAATGACTATATCTACCGTAAACGTGCTGAATGGATTGTAAATGGCAATATTGATGCTGAGTGGGATGATTACAAGAAAGAACTTGAAAAATACGGACTTTCTGATTACCTCGCTATTAAACAAAAATACTACGACCAATACCAAGCAAACAAAAACTAGAGGTTGATTATGGGAGATAAAAAATACACAGTAGAGAGGGCCAATCGTTTTATAGAAGAAAATAAACATCTCGTTAATACTCAATATAAGCCTGAAGAACATTTTTCAGCTGAGATTGGCTGGATCAATGATCCAAATGGATTTGTCTATTTTCGTGGAGAGTACCATCTCTTTTATCAATTCTATCCTTATGATAGTGTTTGGGGGCCTATGCACTGGGGACATGCTAAAAGTAAGGACTTGATTACTTGGGAGCACTTGCCAGTGGCACTTGCTCCTGACCAAGATTATGACCGCAATGGATGTTTCTCAGGTTCTGCCATTGTCAAGGATGATCGCCTATGGCTCATGTATACTGGACACATCGAAGAAGAAACCGGTGTTCGTCAAGTGCAAAATATGGCATTTTCAGACGATGGGATTCACTTTGAAAAGATTGAACAAAATCCAGTTGCAACTGGAGCAGACTTGCCAGATGAGTTAATTGCTGCTGATTTCCGTGATCCAAAACTCTTTGAAAAAGATGGACGCTATTACTCCGTAGTAGCTGCCAAACACAAGGATAATGTGGGCTGTATCGTTCTACTAGGGTCCGATAACCTAGTAGAATGGCAGTTCGAATCCATCTTTTTAAAAGGTGTGGAACATCAAGGTTTTATGTGGGAATGTCCAGACTACTTCGAGTTAGATGGGAAGGATTGCCTGATTATGTCACCCATGCGTTATCAGCGTGAGGGAGACTCATATCATAACATCAACTCATCGGTTTTGTTCACGGGTAAGGTAGATTGGGGAGAAAAACGTTTTATCCCAGAATCAGTTCAAGAAATTGATCATGGCCAAGACTTCTATGCGCCTCAAACATTGTTGGACGATCAAAATCGTCGTATCCTGATTGCTTGGATGCAGACATGGGGGCGTACCCTTCCAACCCATGACCAAGAACACAAATGGGCATGTGCCATGACTTTACCTAGAATTCTAAGATTGGAAGATGGCAAACTAAGACAATTCCCTGTTAAAAAAGGCCAATATCAAATCCAAATAGATAAAGATTATCATTACCACTTAGGAAATGATACAGATTATCTTGAATTTGGTTATGACAGTAATGCGCAGCAAGTTTACATTGATCGTAGCCATCTTGTTCAAAAAATTCTAGGTGAAGAAGAACAGGACACTAGTCGACGGTATGTAGATATTGAAGCTAAAGAATTGGAAGTTGTTCTAGATAAAAATTCCATCGAGATTTTTGTCAATCAAGGTGAAGCAAGCTTGACGGCAACCTATTACTTAACAGTGCCAGCTGAGCTATCACGAATCGATTAAAAATTAAGTTATTTCTCCTAAAGAAAAATCTCTTTCTATAAATGTTGAAAGAGATTTTTTTGTTTGATTAGATAGTAGAGAAGGCGAAAAGATGCTTTTATACTTGAGGAGGAAGCCGTTTGAGACAAGAAAAAAAGCCTTGATGTTAAGGCTTTTCCTGTTGTATTTAGATGCCCCCTACATGGATTTGTAAGAACTTTTCATATTGAAAATAAACAAAAATGTTGAAATATAGCTGATTTTAGGGAAATACTTTTAGGTGTTTTCAATGTCAGGATTTAAAAATGGGGCAAAAGTGGGGCAAAAACGAATGACTCGTATTTGGTTTGAAAACCTATAATACCTAATGATTATGCTATTCTAGATATATAGTTTTGTTATAAATAAATGTCAGTGCGAGATCAAATTGGAGGATAAAATGGAAAAACAAATTAATGAAAAAAAAGCCTTGGTTTCCAAAGCTTTTTTTATGTTATAAACTCATTAAAACAACTCCCAGTAAGGTGTGGAATGTTTTTTAGTCTGTGTCATATAAAAATAAATAGAATGAATAGCTATAGCTAGAGCTAAAATGGTTGTAATACTTACTACTATTATAGGATTAGAAGCAAAGATTAAAGAGAGAATCAAGGCAGCCAGATAGAGTGTAGCTTGGACACAGTAGTAACTTTTCGAATAGCGAAGATAGTGTTTGTTATAGGGCCCATTTGCTAGGACAGCAGCTTGGAAGAGGCCAATTCCGATATAAAAGAAGCTGGTTGCAAAGAGAAGATTAGCTTCAGGATTCAGAAGAAAACTCATCGAAACGGTCATCATAAGAATTCCAATAAAAATAGGATAGTGACTGTAAATTAGAAATAGTCCCTTTTGATTAGATTCTTCATCAATAGCATGGTCGAATTGACCAAAATAAAACAAGAACAGAGAAATCATAATAATGAAATAAAGAACCGAATAAATCGAGAAATTCTCGATTGTAAAGAAGTTAGCTAGCTCCATAATCATCTCTCCAAACGTAATAATGACAAGAAGGGAGATGCGCTCGATTAAATGGGGGGAGATTTACCTGGTAATGCTTATTTTTACTAATCGAGGTAATTGGCGTAATAAATGTTAGCAGAATACTAGCATAAAGGATATAGACTCCAATGTAAATAGGAAGAAGAGCTGCTAGATAGATTTCTAAACTTCGTAGACCTGTTATCCATAGAAAACCTTTGATACTTTCCCTATGAACATTATCGGTTGATTTTTTAAAAAACTCAACCAAATATTGAAAAAATAAGGTAAGGGTTAATGTACCAATAGCCCAACAGACATAATGAAAATATTGTTGCCAATCAGGTCCAATCATATTGGCTATAAAGAGTAAAAGTCCCATTTTGATAAACATGATTAGCATGTTAAATAAAGAGTTCTTTCCATAGCGATTGGTATAATCGGTTTGAATCATCCAGGAATCGATGAGAACCAAAGTAGCAATGAGAAAATCAAGGAAAGAATTCCAAGTCAAAATACCGTTATGAAGATGGTCAATTAAAGTAGTTACTTTTGAAATTGCAAAAACAAAAACTAAGTCATAAAAAAGTTCTGAAAATTCTACACGTTTATGTTTAATAAGAGTTGTCATCTTAAGACCTTTCTATTTTAGAAGTACAATTTATTATAACAGAAAATGGTAAAAAAAAAGGAGATGCTTAAATAACTTCATGTGACGCGAATGAACTGCGCCACAAAAGTTAGGTTTTTTCTGTCTAACTTTTGGGGTGCAGTTCAGAAGGGGTGTTTTTTCTATCGTTTTTTAGTGCTAAGACTACACAAAAAAGCCTTGATTCCAAGGCTTTTTCCTGTTGATTTAGATGCCCCCTACAGGGATTTGGAAAGGACTTTCATATTGAGAGCAATTAAAAATATTGAAATATAAGTGATTTTAGGTATTTTCAATGTCATGATTTAAAAATGGGACAAAAGTGGGGCAAAAACCATACAGATTCTAAACTGTATGGTTCTTTTTTTATCTAACCAAGAAAGGTTAAAACTTATTAAAACACATGCAATCAACTGTTGAAAACTTTTTAGTCCGTGTAATATAAAAACAAGTAAAAAGTTGAACTATAGGGAATATTGTGTCATAATAGGTAATAGATGAATAATTAATAGATTGGAAATAATGCTTTCTTACCTTAACAAGTTGAATTGGTTATACATTTTTTCGTCGCAATTGTGTCTATCTCTCGAGTTTAGCTAGTTTTTATAAGCTCTGGTTTCTAATCAATATAACAAATTTTAGAAGTGCATAAGACAAGATGGTGACATTACTACAGTCATTTCTAGTCACCATATGTTGCTGGCACAGGCTGTTTGTAGTGTTGGCTATTTACTAGTCAGTTTAATCGGAGTGTTTAATTTTTATTGTTGAAAGGTTTTTATATGGCGAAAATTCTATCTTTAGGTCTGACAGGTAAGAAATTACTTGCTCAGGGGTTCTTGTTTGTTCTGCTAGGTCTCATCTTGATGGTCACGGGGACTTGGTTGCCAGTAAAGGTTATTCGACTGGTTCTGTTTTTAGCTTGGATAGCAACGGTCTTAGATTTAGTATTACGTATTTTCAAAAAAAGTCAGTCAACGGACACCTTGGGAGTTGCACTGGTTAAATTGTTAGTGCTGGGATATTTGCTTGGCTCCAATCTTGCGACGGATGTGCCGATTTATATTTTGGCTCTTGTGATTGGAGTTTATCAGATTTTTCATGCTAGTATTAACCTTGTCACCTATGTTCTCTACCGCAAAAACAAAATTCGACCTCGTTTTCGTCTCTTACTAGATGGACTCGTACTAGTTTTTCTTGGTGGGACTAGTCTTTTGTCCTCTACAGGAAATTCTGTCTTTCAACTCTTTGTATTAGGGGCTTATTTTTTCCTTTATGGTGTGTCCAATATCCGTGATGGTTTCTTGTTTGAGGAGGAAATTGGGAAAAACCATCTCAAACGTCGTGTAAGAATGAGCTTACCTATTGTCCTAGCCGCTCTCATCCCTGCAAGAACTTTAGCAAAAATTAACAAATTTATGCTGGAAAATGCTGATGAGAGAGAGGATATCCATCTTGGAATAGTGAAGTCTGGTAAGACAGCAGAGCTAGAAATTTTTGTTCATACAGCTGAGACCTCCCTGTTTTCAGCTATTGGTCATGTGGATATCTGCTATCAAGGCCGTGTTATTTCTTATGGCAACTATGATCCGTCTTCTGAGACCTTATTTGGCATGGTAGGAGATGGTGTCTTATATTTCTGTGATCGTGACAAGTACATTGACCTATGTAAACGTGAGAGTCAAAAAACGCTTTTTGGTTATGGGATAGATTTGACGCCTGAAATGGAAAAAGCAGTTCAGAAAAAGTTGGCTGAATTGAAACAACTGACGATTCCATGGGAGCCAAGTGCAGATAAAATCATGACAGGTGATGGTAAGGAAGACTACACCTACGCTTATAAAATCAGACATGAGACAGATGGGGAACTTTATAAATTTATCAAATCTAAGTTTAAATCCTACTTTGTCTTATCTACAAACTGTGTGCTCTTGGCTGATACCATAGTCGGTCAGGCTGGCACCGATATCCTCTCACCCAAAGGATTTATCGCTCCAGGAACTTACCAAGCCTACCTTAATCGAGAGTTTGAAAAACCAAATAGTATAGTCGTATCTAAACATGTTTATTAAGGAGAATTTATGAACTTAGTAAAAAAATACACCCCGTTAATACTTTTTATAGGGCTGGTTGCTCTTGTAATTCTGAATGCATCGAGCTTTATATCAGGAGCAATCTCTCTCTTTGATGTAATATCAACCTTGATTTATGGTGCTGTTATTGCTTTTGTGCTTAATGTTCCTATGAAAAAAATTGAACAGTACTTAGTTAAATTGAAGGTAAAGGCAGAGTTGCGTCGTCCGATTGCCATGGTACTTGTTTTCCTAGCTCTTATCTTAATCGTGATTGCTCTTTTGGTTTTGGTGCTGCCAACCCTAGCCCAGACTATTAGTCAGCTGGGAACAGTCCTTTCAACAGTCCTTACTCAACTTGGGAAATTGCTAGGCAGCTCGGAATTTGTAACCAAAGACATGTTGTCAACTATCGTATCAGGCATACAGGGACAATCTAGTTCTATTAGCCAAGCTTTGATAGGTTTTTTATCAGGTCTGACTAGTAATATCGGCAATATTTTTTCAAGTTTGATGAATGCCTTTTTGATTATAGTCTTCACCTTTTTATTTTTATCCAGTAAGGAACATTTGGCAGCGATGACGAGTCGACTTCTAAAAGTTTTTCTTCCAGAGAAGGTGGTGATAAAGTTGACTTACATTGGACAAGTAGCACTAGAGACTTATGACCAATTTTTGATGAGTCAGCTGATTGAAGCAGTTATCATAGGAGTTATGATAGCGGTTGGTTACAGCATGTTTGGGATACCCTATGGAGTAATGACAGGTATCTTTGCAGGAGTGCTATCGTTCATTCCTTATGTAGGGCCTATGATTGCTTGTGTTGTGGGAGCGATTTTTATCTTCACAGTGAGTCCTACTCAAGCCTTACTTTCTCTTCTTCTATATCAAGTTATACAGCTGATTGAAGGAAACCTTATTTATCCAAAAGTTGTAGGTCAGTCTATTGGTTTGCCAGCTCTTTTCACACTTGCAGCAGCTAGTATCGGAGGGAATCTTTTCGGACTACTTGGAATGATATTCTTTACCCCCGTATTTGCTGTTATCTATCGACTGGTTAAAGAATTTGTCGTTGCAAAGGAAAATCAGGTAGATTAAGAAAAACTAAATTTAATAAGATATACTGAGAAGAGAGTGAGAGATTCTCTTCTCTTTTATTTTTAAATACTTTTCTACAAAAAGCTATTAGACGTTAAAAAAAGCCTTGGTTTCAAGGCTTATTTCTGTTGATTTAGATGTGCCCCCTGCAGGGCTCGAACCTGCGCCCCATAGCTTAAGAGTCTACTGCTCTACCAACTGAGCTAAGGAGGCAACAGAAAAAGCTGAGAATGTAACTTCCCAGCTATTTTAATATGCCCAAAATGGCAGCTAGATTATTTACGAAAGGCATCAAGGATATAGGTGAAACCAACAATTAAAAATGCAAAGGCAACGACATAAACGACAAAGACACTTGTAGCTACTGGATTGAACAAAATCACTAGACCTAGTAAAAATGCAAGCAACGCTATCCACATGATATGGTTGCCAATAATAGGGAAAATCAATCCCAGACGATTGCCTTTAAAGAAAGCTATAATGGCTTCTACAATTAACCAAATTCCTAAAATAGTTGGAATGACAACTGGCAGCGTCACAAAGCCATAGGCAACGAGGTAAAGAGCTAAGAGAAGATTAACAATCCCTTGGAAAAGATGAGCTGGTGAGCGAAGCTCTTTTGGTACAGAGAAATAGCCTAAAATAGCTGCTATAGAAGAAACCAGTAAACCAAATGCAATCCACCAGCTGTAAACAACAAGATTAGCTACTGGGTTTGTAAATAGGAAAAGTCCTAAAAGGACAAAAACAACTCCTGCAAGGAATAGCAGTAAACGATTAGAAAATTTCATTTCAATACCCCCTATATAGTATAGTATAGTTTGATAACAAAAATATTATACACCTTTTTAGAGGAAATATCAATAAACAAAATGGAAAATTTGGAAGTTTCAGTCTGATTTATGAAAAGAAAATCAGTTTTTATTATTTTGAAAATAAAAAGAGAAGATAAAATTTGTCTTCTCTACATGAAAATATTGTATGGAATCAAAGCAAAAGTAACTGGCTTTACACTATTTGTAAAGATGTAATTTGATTCAAAAAGAAAAGATAGATTTAAAATGTGGGACAAATGATGGGGTAAATCAGTTATAGACAAGCAAAAAAAGCCTTGATTTACAAGGCTTTTTCCTGTTGTATTTAGATGCCCCCTACAGGGATCGAACCTGTGACCCACGGATTAAGAGTCCGCTGCTCTGCCAGCTGAGCTAAGGAGGCAAAGAAAAAAGCTGTATTGGTGCCGAAACTTCACGGTTTGTATTGAACCCGCGCAATTAAGCAGGTGGGCAACTCGCTCTAACTGAAGCTGTTTCCGTGTGAGACGGCCTACATGCTGTTAGAAGACTTTTGTTTCCCTAATAATACAAAAAATAGTCGGTCAACACTTAAGTGTGAAGTCGTACACCACAGCGTTTCTATGTTTATATGATACCACTTTTTCAAAAAAAATCAAGAGGAAAGTGCAATTTTTTGAAAAGGATTTCAGATTTTTCGTAAACGGTCGATGGCTTCCTTTCTTTGAGCCAAAGCCCGCTCATATTTACCAGTATCTTCTGCTTGGAAATAGTGATGATTGCGGATTTTTTCTGGCAGATAGTCTTGCTTGACCCAATTTCCAGGATAGTTGTGTGGATAGAGATAGTCTTGGGCATTCCCCAGTTCCTTGCTTCCACTGTAGTGCCCATCACGCAGGTGTCGCGGAATAGGCAAGTGCCCTGATGTTTTGAGGTCAGCAAGTGCCTTATCCATAGCTACATAGGCTGAGTTGGATTTTGGAGAAAGGGCCAAATCAATGACGACATTGGCAATGAGAATGCGGGCTTCTGGGAAACCAATCCTTTGTGCAGCACCCAGAGCAGTCACGGTATGAATCTGGGCTTCAGGATTGGCCAAACCGATATCTTCATAAGCGATAACAGTCAAACGACGAGCGAGACTTGGCAAATCACCAGCCTCAATCAAGCGGGCAGCATAGTGAAGACTGGCATCAACATCTGAGCCACGGATAGACTTTTGCAGGGCTGAGAGGACATCGTAGTGTCCATCTCGATCCTTATCCATGGTGATGTAGCTTCGCTGCAGGCTATTTTCCATGATGTCTAGAGTGATATGGCGGATGCCCTTGTCATTTTCGGGAGTAGAAAGAACAGCCAAGTCAAGTGAGTTGAAGGCAGAGCGAAGATCTCCGTTTGTAGAGGTCGCGATGAAGTCCAGCGCATCCTCATCTAGTTCCACTGGAAAATCAAAACCACGCTCAGGATTACTTAGAGCTATCTGAAGGGCTTCTTTGACGTTTTGGTTAGACAGAGGTTCCAACTCAAAAATCTGAACACGACTGCGAATGGCAGGAGTGACAGAGAAGAAAGGATTTTCAGTTGTAGCGCCAATCATGATGACCAGTCCACTTTCCAAGAGAGGCAAGAGGAAGTCTTGCTTGGTTTTATCTAGTCTATGAATCTCGTCAAGGAGTAGTACAAGTCCACCTGAAAATTTAGCCTCTTCCGCAATTTCTTGCAGTCGCTTTTTACTATCAACTGTCGCATTGAAAGTTCGAAAGGCATACTTAGTAGTCCCAGCGATGGCTGAAGCAATACTGGTCTTGCCGATTCCAGGAGGTCCATAAAGAATCATGGAGGACAGGCGGTTGGCTTCCACCATGCGGCGGATAATTTTTCCAGGTCCGACCAGATGTTTCTGACCGATGACCTGGTTGATAGTTTTAGGGCGCATGCGAAGCGCGAGATTGTCTGGCATAGCAGTCCTTTCTAACGTGGATTTTCTGATGTATATGTGGTAAGATGGTAGTATCTATTTTAGCATATTTCCGAGCAATCGGGGCGATTAAAGAGTCGCATAGAAAGAGGACAAAATGGCAACATACGGATTTTTAGATGTTTTAGAGGAAGAGTTGGAGAAGAATTTTCCTTTTGACTTTGAGATTAGTTGGGATAAGCGCAATCACGCGGTAGAAGTGAGTTTTCTATTGGAAGCGCAAAACGCTGCAGGTGTGGAGATGATGGACGAGGACGGAGAGGTTTCGTCAGATGATATCCTCTTTGAGGAAGCAGTCCTTTTTTACAATCCTGCCAAGTCAACCGTCAATGCAGAAGACTATTTGACCGTTATTCCTTACCTGCCTAAAAAAGGATTTTCTCGCGAATTTTTAGCTTATTTTGCGCTATTCCTTAAAGATACTGCAGAGGTTGGACTAGATGCTCTTATGGACTTTTTGGAAGACCCAGAAGTAGAAGAATTCGTCATGGAATGGAACCAAGAAGTCTTTGAAGAAGGAAAAGCAGGCTTGGAAGAGGGAGAGTTTTATCCTTATCCGAGATATTAGGAGTTTGACATGGAAATAGAGATTTCTGATTTCACAGGCTGTAAGATTGCTTTGTTTTGTGGGGATAAGCTCTTGACTATCTTACGCGATGATAAGGCAAGCATTCCCTGGCCCAATATGTGGGAACTGCCCGGTGGGGGACGAGAGGGGGATGAAAGTCCTTTTGAGTGCGTGGCGCGTGAAGTTTATGAAGAACTGGGAATTCATCTGACTGAGGATTGTCTGCTTTGGAGTAAGGTTTATCTAAGTATGCTTTTTACAGACAAACAGTCCGTTTTTCTAGTCGGTCAGTTAACACAGAACCAGTTTGACAATATCACCTTTGGTGATGAAGGGCAGGGCTATCAGCTCATGAATGTCAAGGAGTTTCTTAGTTCCAGTCAAGTTGTACCTCAGTTGCAAGAGAGAGTAAAAGATTATTTAAAAGTAAGTGATTAGAAAGGATGGTTCGGTTAAATTTCTAAACTGAACCCGCCCTAAACACTGTGCCAAAAAGATAAACTTCTCTTAGACACAAGCGTCTTCAGAGAATTTTCTATTTTAGTTTTGTGTTTTACGGGCTTGGTATCTTAAATATGGAAACATGGCAAGAGTTAAAAGTAACGGTTAAGCGTGAGGGAGAGGAGTTGGTTTCCAATCTCTTGATTGAGCTGGGAGCGCAAGGTGTTGCGATCGAAGATAGTATGGACTATGTGGGAAATGTTGACCGCTTCGGCGAGATTTTCCCAGAGGTTGAGCAGCAAGAAGAAATCGTAGTGACAGCCTACTACCCTGATACGGTTGATGTAGCAACGGTTGAGGCAGACTTACAGGCCCGTCTCGCGGAACTAACTGATTTTATGGACTTGGGAGAGGTCAAGATGGGTACGACTGCCTTGGCTGAGGAAGACTGGGCAGACAACTGGAAGAAATACTATGAACCAGCTCGTATCACTCATGATTTGACCATCGTGCCGTCTTGGACGGACTATGAGGCGACTGCTGGGGAAAAGATTATCAAGCTGGATCCAGGTATGGCTTTTGGTACGGGGACCCATCCAACCACTAAGATGAGCCTCTTTGCCTTGGAGCAGGTTCTTCGTGGTGGGGAAACAGTGCTAGATGTGGGTACTGGTTCAGGGGTTCTCTCTATTGCCAGCTCGCTACTTGGTGCCAAGGAAATCTTTGCCTACGACCTGGATGATGTGGCAGTTCGTGTTGCTCAGGAAAATATTGAGCTCAACCCTGGTATGGAAAACATTCATGTAGCAGCAGGAGACTTGCTTAAGGGAGTTGAGATTGAGGCAGATGTGATTGTGGCTAATATCTTGGCGGATATCCTTATTCATTTGACGGATGATGCTTACCGCTTGGTCAAGGATGAAGGCTACCTCATCATGAGTGGCATTATCAAGGACAAGTGGGACATGGTGCGCGAGTCGGCTGAGTCAGCTGGATTTTTCCTCGAAACTCACATGGTTCAAGGGGAATGGAATGCCTGTGTCTTTAAGAAAACCAAGGATATTTCCGGTGTGATTGGAGGCTAGCATGCAACAGTATTTTGTCAAAGGCAGTGCTATCTCTCCTGTTATCATCGAGGACAAGGAAACCAGCAAGCATATGTTTCAGGTCATGCGCCTGAAAGAAGATGATGAGGTTACCTTAGTCTTTGATGATGGTATCAAGCATTTGGCGCGCGTGCTGGATGTGGAAGCTCGTCAGTTTGAATTGGTAGAAGAACTAGATGACAATGTGGAACTGCCAGTCCAGGTGACCATCGCATCTGGCTTTCCCAAGGGGGACAAGCTGGAGTTCATCGCTCAAAAAGTAACCGAACTGGGTGCTAGCCAAATCTGGGCCTTTCCTGCCGACTGGTCGGTTGCCAAGTGGGATGGCAAGAAATTGGGCAAAAAGGTTGAAAAACTAGAAAAAATTGCCCTTGGAGCAGCAGAACAAAGCAAGCGTAATTTGGTCCCAAGTATCAAGCTTTTTGAGAAGAAAGGAGATTTTCTAGCCCAACTTGACCAATTTGACCGCATTGTAGTGGCTTATGAAGAGTCGGCAAAAGAAGGAGAAGCCGCTGCGCTTTTACAAGCAGTTAATGGACTCGAGAAGGGAGCCAAATTGCTCTTTATCTTTGGTCCAGAAGGTGGTCTGTCACCTGCAGAAATCGAAAGTTTTGAAGCTAAGGGAGCAGTCTTGGCAGGTCTTGGTCCTCGTATTTTGCGAGCAGAAACAGCACCGCTTTACGCCTTATCAGCCCTTAGTGTTTTATTAGAATTAGAGAAATAAGAGGAAGAAAATGGAACAAAAACAACGTTCAGAATTTCCAGAGAAGGAACTTTGGGATTTAACAGCCCTATACCAAGACCGTGAGGATTTTTTGCGTGCAATCGAGAAAGCTCGCGAAGACATCAACCAGTTTAGCCGTGATTACAAGGGCAATCTTCATACTTTTGAGGATTTTGAAAAGGCTTTTGCGGAACTGGAGCAAATCTATATTCAGATGAGCCATATTGGTAACTATGGCTTTATGCCTCAGACGACAGACTATAGCAATGACGAATTTGCCAACATTGCCCAAGCTGGGATGGAATTTGAAACAGACGCCAGCGTAGCTCTGACCTTCTTTGACGATGCCTTGGTAGAAGCTGATGAGGAAGTCTTGGACCGTTTGGGTGAATTGCCTCACTTGACGGCAGCTATTCGTCAGGCAAAAATCAAAAAAGCCCACTATCTAGGGGCTGATGTGGAGAAGGCCTTGACCAATCTCGGTGAAGTTTTCTACAGTCCACAGGACATTTACACTAAGATGCGAGCTGGGGACTTTGAAATGGCTGACTTTGAAGCCCATGGCAAGACCTACAAAAATAGCTTTGTTACCTATGAGAATTTCTACCAAAACCATGAGGACGCTGAAGTCCGTGAGAAATCCTTCCGTTCCTTCTCAGAAGGTCTTCGTAAGCACCAAAATACGGCTGCTGCAGCCTACCTAGCTCAGGTAAAGTCTGAAAAACTATTGGCAGATATGAAGGGATACGACTCAGTCTTTGATTATCTTCTAGCTGAGCAGGAAGTGGATCGTGCCATGTTTGATCGCCAGATTGACCTCATCATGAAGGATTTTGCGCCCGTTGCTCAGAGATACCTCAAGCATGTTGCCAAGGTCAATGGTCTTGAAAAGATGACCTTTGCAGACTGGAAATTGGACTTGGACAGCGCCCTTAATCCTGAAGTGACTATTGACGACGCCTATGACTTGGTCATGAAGTCGGTAGAACCTTTGGGGCAAGAATATTGTCAGGAAGTTGCTCGCTATCAAGAAGAGCGCTGGGTGGACTTTGCTGCTAATAGTGGCAAGGATTCTGGCGGTTATGCAGCGGACCCATATCGCGTGCATCCTTATGTTCTCATGAGCTGGACAGGCCGTTTGAGCGATGTCTATACCTTGATTCATGAAATCGGGCATTCTGGTCAATTCATCTTTTCTGACAACCACCAAAGCTACTTTAACGCCCACATGTCGACCTACTATGTTGAAGCACCGTCAACCTTCAATGAATTGCTTCTCAGTGACTACTTGGAGCACCAATCTGACGACCCTCGTCAAAAACGCTTTGCTCTGGCTCACCGCTTAACAGACACCTACTTCCATAACTTTATCACTCACCTTTTGGAAGCAGCCTTCCAGCGTAAAGTGTATACATTGATCGAAGAAGGAGAAACTTTCGGAGCAAGCAAACTCAACAGCATTATGAAGGAAGTCTTGACAGACTTCTGGGGAGATGCCATTGAGATTGACGACGATGCAGCTTTGACTTGGATGCGCCAAGCTCACTACTACATGGGCTTGTATAGTTACACTTACTCAGCAGGACTAGTCATCTCGACTGCGGGTTACCTTCATCTGAAACATTCAGAAACTGGAGCTGAAGACTGGCTCAATCTCCTCAAATCAGGTGGTAGCAAGACACCGCTTGAGTCAGCCATGATTATCGGAGCTGATATTTCAACAGATAAACCACTCCGTGATACCATTCAATTCTTGTCAGACACGGTTGACCAGATTATCGCTTACAGTGCCCAGTTGGGAGAGTAAATTAAAAGAGTCTGGGACAAAAGTCTAACCTTAAATATAAAAAGCGAACAAAACGAGTTATCTGACACTCAGAATTCTGTTTCGTTTGCTTTTTTTCTAATCTATCGATTTTAAAAATTTATAATAAAGAATTCCTAAAATCAAAATTTTTTGTCCTGATCTCTTAAATTATCCCCAAAAGCTATCTTCTTCAGGTTGATCTGAAGAGAAGAGCCAAACTTCTTTGATTTTTCCGTCTTCAATGCGGAAGAGGTCAATCCCGTTCATATTGAGTTCAGTACCATCAGCCCGTGTTCCAAGAAAAGTAACATTGGCTGCGATTAAATCCTTATTGTCAGAAACCCAATTTGTTACCACCTTAAAGGTTCCATTAGTTTTCTCAGCAAATGTAGCCAGGTGAGTTCCTAGCTTGTCCTTACCAACAACTGAACCAGATATACTATGAGTACCAGGTTGATGCCAGATAATATCGTCTGCCATCGTTTCAAAGACACCAGGAAAGTCACCAGCAATTAAAGCTTGGTTATAAGCGTTGAAAATTTCTAAGTTTGTTGACATATATATTCTCCATTTCTTTTTTATGATATAATTGTAACAGTTACAAACAAAAAAACAAGTAGACACTTTTTTGATGGCTAGTATCAAAAGTAGTACTATTATTGATACTAAAAGATAAATTTTTTTAAAAAATAGAAAGAAGATATTTTATGACAAATAAAGTGAGTGAGTATGGTATTTGTCCATTTGCGACAACGCAGAGGGTTTTAACGGGGAAATGGGCACTGGTAATCATTTATCAGTTGAGTACGGGTACCAAACGATTTAAAGAATTGCAGAGATTATTGCCTGGGATTACTCAAACTATTTTGACACGTCATCTCCGTCAATTAGAAAAGGATAAGATTGTTCAACGAAAGGTCTATGCCGAAGTTCCACCACGAGTTGAGTACAGCTTAACCGAAATGGGGCAGGAATTCAGAGTTGTCTTAGATGCTGTCGAGAAATGGGGTCTAGATTATATCAAGTTGTTAGAAATGTAGAAGTATTGACCATGTATCAAAAGTTACTTAGAAAAATAGCAGAAGAAAAACCAAGTTATCATGAGGAAGAAATCCAATGGTTGCTTGATCATTTGGGAGATTCTTCTCCAGAAATTCGCGATGACCTTGTTTTTACAAGCTTTGCTAGAGGAATTCAAGAAGAGCTATTTACACAGGAACAATTTCATTTCATTGCTGAAGGGATTTCATCTGATGGAGGATTAGATAAAGAGATTGATAAGGTAGGTCTGTCAACCCTTGAACGTTCTTTTAGGGCGCTTATTTATGTAAATCTCTTGTCTGCAGATGCCAACCAGCAATCGATTTTTTATCAGGGATTAAAAGCAGAAATTCGTAATGTCCTTTTAAATCAAGGCTTGCACTATCTTTCAAAAGAAAAGGATACAACGGGTTTTTCAAGTCAGTATGGTTGGGTTCATGCTTTTGCACATGGAGCCGATTTACTGACAGAGGTGGTTTGTCATCCAGACTTTCCTAAAAACAGAGTTCATGAAGTATTTGATATACTTGGCCAACTATTTAAAAGAATTTCGATTCGCTTTACAGATGATGAGGATTGGCGTTTAGCAAGAGTGATCTATGAACCTATTTTACAAAGTAAGTTGGAGCAAGAGCAAGTAGCTTCTTGGATAAAAGCTGTTGACTTTCCGATAGAAGAAAGGGAAGATTTTTATAAATTTTCCAACTTCAGATCCTGTCTGTTGGAAGTCTATGTCCAACTTGACCAGAGAAATAGTTTACAAGATGACTTGAAAGAAGCTATCCAGTCTTTTCAATACTAGAGATTAGCTAATATTACTTATTGAAAGAGTTTCTATTGTATCCTCCTAACTAATAATGAAAACTAATAAAAGAGGTTGAATCATTTTCCAACCTCTTTTTGTGTATCTTAATGGAATTGCATACCACCATCAACGATAATGGTTTGTCCTGTAATGTAGTTTGAATCTGGTCCTGCAAGGAAGCTGACAGCAGCAGCCACATCTTCTGGTTCAGATAGACGTTTTAGGGTAATATCTTTTGCAAATGTCTGCATACCCCACTCGTCATCTTTTCCTGCATTTTTACCAACTTCATGAGCGATGTCGTACATCATTGGTGTTTTCACAATACCTGGTGCGTAGGCGTTAACAGTGATGCCTGAGTCTGCTAAATCACGTGCTAATGTTTGCGTAATTCCACGAACAGCAAATTTGGTTCCACCATAAACAGTTAGATTTGGGTTACCGACTACACCGGCTTGAGAGGTTGCGTTGATAATTTTACCTCCGTGGCCAAGTGCTTTAAATTGCGCTTGTGCAGCTTGTGAACCCCAAATGACACCACCAACGTTGATACCGAAAGTGCGTGTAAATTGTTCCTCAGTAATTGTATCAAGAGGAGTAGTTGGAGCAACACCAGCGTTATTTACGACAACATTCAAATCACCAAAATGGTCAACAACTTTTTGAAATGCTTGTGCAACTTCGGCCTGTTTCGAAACATCGGCCACGACAGCAAAGGCATTTTCAGCTGATAATTCGGCAACAGCTTTTTCAGCTGTTTCAGGATTGTAGTCTAAGACTCCTACCTTAAAGCCATCTTGAACCAATCGTTTTGCGATTGCAAAACCGATTCCTTGACCTGCACCTGTGACAATAGCAACTTTAGACATATGATTCCTCCTTGGTATCCACGATACCATTCAAACGTTCATAAAAGAACAGCAAAGGTTTACAAATGAGCTTTTATAATGGGTTTTGTAACCCCTATCAAAACTACGCTATTAGTATACACCTTTGAAAAAAATGTTTCAAATAAACACTACCGTTTTTACAGAATTTTAACCTGAAATTTCCAATCAATTTTCTTGAAACCCTTTCCTACTTTTGATAGACTAGTATCTAGTTTTTGAAAAAAGGAGAAAGAAAATGAAAAAATTTGTTGCTGAATTAATCGGTACTTTCATGCTTGTGTTCATTGGGACAGGAGCTGTTGTTTTTGGAAATGGTCTTGATGGCTTAGGTCACCTTGGAATCGCCTTTGCCTTTGGTCTGGCAATCGTGGTTGCTGCTTACTCAATCGGAACTGTTTCAGGTGCTCACTTGAACCCAGCGGTTTCGATCGCTATGTTTGTAAACAAACGTTTGTCATCTTCGGAGCTTGTTAACTACATCCTTGGGCAAGTAGTTGGAGCTTTCCTTGCATCAGCTGCGCTATTCTTCCTCTTGGCGAACTCAGGGATGTCAACTACTAGTCTTGGTGAAAATGCCTTGGCAAACGGTGTCACTGTCTTTGGTGGTTTCTTGTTTGAAACAATCGCAACCTTCTTGTTTGTCTTGGTTATCATGACCGTGACTTCAGAAAGCAAGGGCAATGGAGCGATTGCTGGTTTGGTAATCGGTTTGTCCTTGATGGCCATGATCCTTGTGGGATTGAACATTACTGGACTTTCAGTAAACCCAGCTCGTAGCTTGGCACCAGCTGTCTTGGTAGGTGGCTCAGCCCTTCAACAAGTATGGATTTTCATCCTTGCTCCAATCGTTGGTGGGATTCTTGCAGCCCTTGTTGCTAAAAACTTCCTTGGAACAGAAGAATAATTGAAACTCAAAAAGCCTTGCTCCTCGATTTGAGGAACAGGGCTTTTTCTTATCTGTTTATACTCAATGAAAATCAAAGGGCAAACTAGGAAACTAGCCGCAGGCTGTACTTGAGTACGGCAAGGCGACGTTGACGCGGTTTGAAGAGATTTTCGAAGAGTATTAACGGTTGTCAATTTTCTCTGGATAGAGGTCGTGTTGGAAGAGGCGTTGTTCTGCCAATCCTTCATACTTAGTTCCAGGCTTACCGTAGTTGTAGTAGGGGTCAATTGAAATGCCCCCACGCGGAGTGAATTTTCCCCAGACCTCTAAATAGCGAGGGTTTAGCAAGTTGACCAAGTCTTTCCCGATGGTGTTGATACAGTTTTCGTGAAAATCCCCATGATTTCGGTAGCTAAAGAGGTAGAGTTTGAGGGATTTTGACTCGACACAGAGCTTGTCAGGAATGTAGGAAATATAAATGGTTGCAAAGTCTGGCTGAGCAGTAATAGGGCACAGTGAGGTAAATTCAGGACAGTTAAATTTGATGAAATAGTCATTTTCCACATGACGATTGTCAAAGGATTCGAGGATTTCTGGTTGATAGTCAAAAATGTAGTTGGTTTCTTTGTTGCCGAGGAGGCTAAGGTTTTTCATTTCTTCTTGTTGTGACATGATTTTTTCTTTCTAATCTTAAACACCACGTTGGTTATCGTAGAGGAGGGTATGGAGTTGAGGAAGGACGCGGACATTACCCCAGCTATCGTCAGCAGCGACAAGTTCCCAGAGTTCTTTGAGGCGGTCCAGTTGGTCTTGGACAATATTGCCTGTGGCCTTGGGCTCAGGATTTCCTGCTGATAAGAATAGAACATCTGGTTGGTAGCGTTCTTGAATTCCTTTGGCAAAGGCCAAATCGGCATCGTCAAAGACAGGGATTTTAAAGGTGACCTTGTCTGGATCCAGTTGGGAAACGATAAAGTCCAAGGTTTCAAAGTTGACTTCCATCTTGGATGAAGGAGGTTTGGGACTCAGAGTGACCTGGTCGATGTCTTTCAACCAATTTTGCCAGCGGGAGCCTTGAGTTTCAACAGCCAGAGTGACACCGCGTTCCTTGAGTTTGGTGACCAATTCGGCCATGTTGGCTGCTAGGATAGCGGGATTTCCGCCAGATAGGGTGACATAGTCGTAGCTACCTAATTTATCCAAGGCAGCAATGACCTCGTCAGCTGTCATGCGAGTTGGTTTTTCAGAGCCATCCCATGTAAAGGCAGAATCGCACCAGTCGCAGTGGTAGTCGCAACCAGCAGTGCGGACAAACATGGTTTTCTGCCCGATAGCACGACCTTCACCTTGAAAAGTTGGGCCGAAAATTTCCAGAACTGGTAGTTTAAGGACACGTTCCCTAGTCATCTAACCACTCCCGTCTAAACTCCGCAAAGGCAGTCGGAGTCTCATAGAGGCGGACGTATTCCAAACGAAGACCGCGTTCATCTGGCAACTCTTGGTTCATGGTTTGGAAAATCCAGTAAACCATATTTTCAGCAGTCGTGTTCATATAAGGCAGAGTTTCATTGAGATAGCGATGATCCAAGTGGGGCTCTAAGTAGTTCTTGTAAATAGCTTTGATGTCTCCGAAATCGTAGGTCATGCCACGCTCATCTAAAAATCCACTAACAGCAATCTGCAGATGATAGGTGTGACCATGAAGGGATTTGCATTTTCCCTCATAGTGAAAGAGGTGGTGGGCAGCATCGAAGGTAAACTCTTTTGATACCAAGGTTCTGTGTGGATTGTAGACAAGAGACTCCCCGGTTTCCTGTTTGATTTCTTTGGGTGCAAAAAACATTAGTCCTCTCCTTTCTGTGAGAGATAAACATCTAAACCATGTTGACGTAGGTGGCAGGCTGGGCAATCTCCACAGCCACTTCCGATAATCCCATTGTAGCAGGTCAAGGTCTTTTCACGAACATAGTCAAAGGCACCGAGTTGGTCGGCTAATTCCCAAGTTTCAGCCTTGTCTAGCCACATGAGAGGTGTTTGGATAACAAAGTCGTAATCCATGGCAAGGTTGAGGGTAACATTAAGGGATTTGACAAAGACATCTCGACAATCGGGGTAGCCTGAGAAGTCTGTCTCGCAGACACCTGTCACGATATCTTTAATGCCTCGTTGCTTAGCAAGGACTGCCGCAAAGGACAGAAAGAGGTGGTTACGACCATCAACGAAGGTATTGGGAACCTCTCCCTCTTTTTGCTCAATTTCCAGATCAGAGGTCAGGGCATTTTCAGTGATTTGCCCCAGCAGAGACATATCTAGGATGTGATGACGAATCCCCTGTTCCTTAGCGATTTCTCTAGCAACTTGAATTTCGAGATGATGGCGTTGGCCGTAGGCAAAGGTAACGGCTTCGACCGTTTCATAGTGTTCTTTAGCCCAAAAGAGGCAGGTTGTAGAATCTTGACCGCCACTAAAGACGACCAAGGCTGATTGACGTTTCATAGTACTCCTTCCAAAATGGGAAATGTTCAGAGCACGCAAAAAGCTCCCTTGAGGGAGCTAAAAAATACCAAGTAGAGGTTTTTTTTAGCGATGGCATGTCCCAAACATCGTAATATTCTACTTATAGTCTAGCATATTTTTTGAAAAATGGCAAAGGGCAAGAAAAAAGAGACCAAAGAAAGTACTTGGTCTCTAATGTGATTAACTCAATTCAGCAACGATGGCCTTGATTTGTTCTGCTGTGTGAACACCAGCAACTTGTTTCACCACTTGGCCGTCTTTTTTGAAGAGAAGAGTTGGGATAGACATGATTCCAAAAGCACGAGCTGTGTTTGGATTTTCATCAACGTCCATTTTAACGATTTTCAAAACATCTTCTGAAAGTTCTTCAGACAATTTATCCAAGATTGGACCTTGCATACGACATGGACCACACCAAGTTGCCCAGAAGTCTACCAAGACCAAACCGTCTTTTGTTTCTTGTTCGAATGTTGCATCTGTAATTGCTTTTGTCATTGTATTTCTCCTTTTTTAGTTATATTGGCTTAAATCTTGTTTCATGAGATAGAAGAAGACATCTCCGTAAGTCCCATGGTAGTCCAAATCATGACCGTTGTAGGTTAATTTTTGGACAGGGTAGTAGTCTGCGACGCCGATAAGGCAAGCTTGTTGCGAACGATCAAAGTCTTCATAAGATTCGAAAGTTACAGTTCTTTCGTTCTTACTGGCATCTAGATAGGTAATTTCAATCATGTTTAAAACTCCTTTGTTTAATGATGATTTTATTTTACTCCTTGTAAAAGAGAATGTCAAGAAAAATGATTGCGCACGCAACTTTTTTCTAAAATCATCTTAAATCAAGAAATCTAAACCAGTTTCCAAGCTTGCTTCGACAGCCTTTTGTAGCGAGGCCAGTGTCTTTTGCCCATCACCTGTCAGGCAGATAAAACTAGAGCGCCTATCTTGATCACAACACCTGCGACTAAGCAGACCACAATTTTTGGCTTCCAAGCGAGCCACCATCCGAGAAACAGCGCTCGGGCTCAGATGAAGCTTATCTGGCAGGTCAATCTGGCGTAGAGATTTTTCTTGAGCCAAGTCCAGATAGTAGAGGAGGTAGAATTCTTTCAAGGTCAGACTTTGCTCGCTCTGCTGGGCAATGGTCTCTTCCAAGAGACTTTCAATTTCTTTCTGACGCCGATTGAAGTCAAACCATTTTTCTAAATAGGTCATAGTATCTCCTTTCTTTTTAGAGTTATAAGATAGAAGAATGTCCATTCACGGACAATCTCTGCATCACAAGATGATTGCGCATGCAATAATTATACTACTTTTCAAGAAGGCTGGCAAGAAAGACGCTGAAATCTTTTATCCTAAATTACGCTGTTTTCACTAGTCTTTAATTGTCTGTATCCCCTTTCCTCTCTAATTTTTAATGACTTTTGTGCATTTCCTTGAAATTTTCTGAAAAAAGAGTAAACTGGTATGCAAGAAGTCTATTTCGTGGAGTTTAGGATGAAATTATATGTTCAATTAATGATTCTCTTTGTGATTTCTCTAATCGGAGAGGGAATTTCCAGTTTCTTTCATTTGCCTATCCCAGGCAGTATTATCGGTTTGATTATTCTTTTTCTAGCCCTACAATTCAAGTGGCTGAGAACTAGGCATGTCAACATGGTGGGGAATTTCTTGCTGGCCAATATGACCATTCTCTTTTTGCCGCCAGCAGTGGGAATCATGGAAAAGTTTGATGTGATTGCTCCCTATCTTTTGCCCATTGTTTTGATTGTCTTTTTTGCAGCAGTCATCAATATTATCCTCATAGCCTTGGTAGTTCAGTTCATCAAACGACGGTTTGAGGGAGATTATGAGAAAGGAGATGCCAAATGAGTGAATTTGTTTCCAATCCCCTGTTTGGGCTGGCCCTGTCTATCTTAGCCTATCTAGTGGGAATGCTGATTTACAGACGTTTTCCCCATCCATTGACAACGCCCTTGCTTTTGTCAGCTGTTTTCATTATCATCTTTCTAAAAGTGACGGGTATTTCTTACCAAGATTACTACCAAGGTGGGGTTTATTTGAACAACTTGATTGTCCCATCGACTGTTGCTCTAGGGATTCCCCTTTATAAGAGTTTTCACTTGATGAAGCACCATGCTCGGAGTATTCTCTTTGGTAGTCTGCTAGCAGTAGTTGTCAATACCTCTTTCACAGCCCTTGTGGCGAAAATATTTGGCATGGATTTTTTCCTAGCCATTTCTCTCTTTCCCAAGTCAGTAACAACCGCCATGGCAGTGGGAATCACAGAAAAATTGCAAGGTCTGACGACCGTGACCTTGGTGGTTGTAGTGGCAACTGGGATTTTAACCAGTGTCATCGGCCCAACCCTTTTGAAGTGGTTGAAAATTGACGACCCAGTAGCTGTTGGTCTTTCCCTTGGAGGAACAGGCCATGCAGTCGGAACAGGGACAGCCTTTCGATATGGCTCTGTAGCAGGAGCCATGGGTGGTTTGGCTATCGGTGTTACCGGTATTCTCTATGTCTTTGTCAGCCCTATCGTAGCCAGTTTGATATTGAGTTAAAAAGAGGCTGGGACAAAAAGATTTTGATTTTAGGAATTCTTTATTATAAAATTTTAAAATCGATAGATTAGATAAAAAAGCGAACAAAACAGAATTCTAAGTTTCAGATAACTCGTTTTGTTCGCTTTTTATATTTAAGGTTAGACTTTTGTCCCAGCCTCTTTTGATACCGAAAGTTCTATAATGAAGTTAGAAGATTAGAGAAATTTGCCAACATACTTGATAAAATAAAACCTCAAAATACCACTAATTTATGAAGTGAATTTGAATCAAGCTGGTTATTAGCTTTAGGGGTTATTCAAAGTTTAAGAAGAATTCTAATGATAGGATAAATTAAACAGTATCTAATTCCTTCAAATAATTTTCTATCTTCATCAACATTAAAGGATTGTTATAAATCTTACATAACTC
>OIFX01000194.1_pt1 | contig 40687 bp, 51 predicted proteins | sample 1582151 | NCBI WGS metagenome assembly OIFX01 (sample SAMN07501068, study PRJEB24779) | human gut metagenome
AATAGTCCGACTTTTACCCCTAAGGATTTTGGGTGGACTAGCTGGGCGGCTGGTAAATATTGGTATGACATTAAGGTTGCCCGCCAAAAGGCTATGGCTAAAGCGGTAGATACCCCCGATAGGGTAGCTAGTGAGACGTTCACTTTGAAGCCTCCGCCGCCGGTAAAGACTATGCACGACATTAATGGGCGGCTGCTTGACCCCAAAGAGGTAGTGGTTAGCGCCATGCCGTACCTGGCTAAGATTAAGGCCCATACGGGCGGTGCAACCAGCGTGGAAATCTCGGACGTGATTCTTTCCAAGAACGTCTTTATTGGTGATAAGGAAAAGGATGATTTTTCCAAGATTTATGTAACCGACGAAAAGGGCAGTAAAGTCGCTGCCGATATTAAGGTAGACGATAGCCAGGATGGCAAACGAATCGTCAAGGCGGTAGTTAAAGATGCGGCTCCGGGTTGGTTTACCTTGAACGTACCGACCGCGCCGGGGCCCACCAAGGTCAAGGAAAACATTCAAAACGTTGGTAAGACCTGTTGGGACACTGACCGTAAGGTTTGTGAGGAAAGCGAAAAGAAAGAAATCAACAAGGAAGTCCCCGACCCGAACAAGGCCTGGGTACTAAATAAGGATGGCTCGCTTGTCTGGGACGTAAATGACCCGCAAAAAACCAACAACGTGGGTGCGGACCAGAAAACCTTCAACCATAATGACAAGGTTGGAGCAGTGGTTAACGGTCACTTCCCGGCAAACATGGATGACAACCTAGACCGTTACGTACTTATTGACAACTGGGCAAAGGCAGCAAAATATGTTGACTTTAGGGGGGCTCATGAAAGTGCGAAGGTTTATGTTTCTATCGCCGGTAAATGGGAGGACAAGACTAAGTTCTTCGATTTTAAGACTGAAGGAACCAAAACCATTGCTACCGCCAAGGAGGGCGCGTTAAAAGACGGGGGTATCCTTACCGCCGGTACTAAGCTGCTTAAAGCTGACGTTGCAGTAAAGCTCGTGATTGAGGGCAAGTTCTATCCGGTAAATGAGCAAACCAATACTCATGGGGATACGATCAAGCTGTTTAACGAGGGCGCGGAAATCTATAATAATGAGGAGATTGAAACCAACGTTCCTCCCGTGTTTATCTGGAACCCCAAGCCCGATAAGGACGTGCTAGGTCAGGCCGGTCAGGCTGGCCCGAATACGGATCAGTCCATTAACGAGAATAAGGTGTTGCCGGGACAAAAACTGCAATACCGCGTGGGCGTGGACATGAACCTGCCTAACAATACGGACCGGGCATACGAGCTGAAGCGATTCGACATTGTTGACAATTACGATGAGTTCTTCATTTTGAACAAGAAGTCGATCAAGATTGTTGACAACCGGAACCGCTCTCGGGTTATCCCGCGCAGCCAGTACAAGATCGTCTTCGATGACGCTAAGCATTCTTTCACTATCTCGTTCTCTAAAGAATGGATGGACAAAGAAGCTAAGAACACCTCCCACATGGATAAGGCAGCGGCTAACAAGACTGATTGGCTAACCCTCACCTTTGATGGGAAGGTAAGCGATTCCATTGCCGCTGGCACTAAAGTTAAGAACCAGGCATTCCAGGTAGTTAATGATTCAACTACCCCGACTAACTGGGTAACCAACGAAGTGCCGCCCACTAAACCGTTAAAGGAAGACCTTAACGAGGCGGGCGAGGATATTAACGGCAAGACCGTTATTACTGGTGACAAGATTGTTTACCGGGTAACCTTGGATGCTTCTCCGCTACCAGCAAACGCTGATAGCAAGAACAAACTGGCCTATTGGGTTCACAAGCTCGGAATTACCGATGACTACGATGAAGAATACTTGAACCTCACCGCTTCCGGGGTAAAGATTGTTCAAGCAGACACCGGTAAGGACGTGACGGGTGAGTTCAATATCCAGGTTAAGAATGGTAAGGCTTACGCTTTCGCTAAGACCCATGATTACACCAATGAAGAAGGCGTGACAATCAAGGGTGATCCGCAGCCAAGCGATTTGGAGGCTTACGATAAGGCACCGATCAAACCCGACCAGGACCCGATCATTGACCAGGGCCTGATGGGGCATAAGTATTGGGTCTACCTCACCACTCAGGTTAAGAAGTCTAAGGACGGATATGTTATCCGCAACCAGGCTATCCAAAACCTAGAGAATATGCGCCAAGTAACCAACGTGGTACACAACCCCTTAAAGGAAATCAATCCGAAAAAGGACGTAGTTGTCGATGCTAAGGCTGATGCTAAGTCGATTAACAATTCCACTGTTAAGTTAGATGGGGTATTTGCCTACAAGCTGTCGAGTTCTATTTTGCCCGCAGCCAGGGCGAACAAGACTAGCCAGTGGTCTATCACCGATGACTACGATGAAAAGGCAGACCAATACACCGGTCAGTGGACCGTGCTTGCCGAACGTGACATTTTCGATGAAAACGGGAAAGTCGTGTTCGCTAAAGGCTCTACCATCGCCAAGGCTGTAAATCCTCTAGCCGAAGTATTTGAGGCAAACGGAGAGTATTTGAACGCGAAGGTAGATCTTACCTCTGGCGGTAAAGTTGTTTTGAAGAAGGGCGATAATATTAAGCAAGCCGATAAGGCTGTCTTTAAGATTACCGATTCTTCCGCTAAGGTGACCGCTGATGTGTTTGCAGGTAAAGAAAAAGTTCTGCCTGCCGGATCAGTGCTGAACTTTAGTGATTTGAAGAAGGCCGCCACCTCCGATGGCAAGACCTATTTCAAGGTAACCGAAAAGGGCGGGGTTATCACTATAGAGGCCCAAAAGGACCTGTTCGATCTGGTTAACACTGATAAGTCGATGGCTAGTGAACAGGGCTGGAGCGCCTACATCGGTATGCGCCGCATCAGCGTGGGTACCATTAAGAACAAGCACACCGAAACCTACAACGGCGTAAAACGCGATTCTAACGAAGTGGTCACTAAGACTCCTGAGAATCCCGCTATCTCCATTGTTAAATGGGATAAGGATTCTGGAAAGCAAGCTGGCGATCGCAACGACACTAAGGACGCGCTAACCGTTAAAGGGAACCAGGTCATCATGTTTACCATTAAAAACACTGGTGACGTTCCCTTGGTGGATGTGAAGCTAGCCGATAAGACCGTCAAAGGCTCTGGCCATATCCAGGACATTAAATGCCCGGATGGTCTTGCCAAAGGTCTAAAAGTTGGGGAAGAAGTCACCTGTGAAGGAAACTTGACTGGTGTTAAGCCAGGGGAAACTCACACCGATATTGCTACTGTTACCGGTAAGAGTTTCTATTCGGGCAAGCAGGTATCTGCTTCTGACCCGTGGAACGGCAAAGGCGTAGCTAAAGGTGGGGGACTGGCCAAGACGGGTGCCACCTCCATGCTGGCATTGCTTACTTGCCTAATGCTCGCGGGAGCCGGATCGGGGGTGGTTGCCTATAGACGCAAAACCACGATGTAGCCCTTAAGCTATTTTGGAAAACCCTTCCAAGTCCCTCCCTACTAGCCGAAAAGCTGGTAGGGAGGGACTTTTTGTGTCCGTTCTTTCCTGTTTCTGTCAAAACCACGCGCGCCCTACATAGGAGGCATGGATACAAAAACTCAGATTGCCCCTAAAACGTTGGGCAAAGATAAATGTAAGAGCATCGCCTTCTACGAAGACGCGGGAAAGACCGTCTTCCACGGAAAACCGAAAAAATCATCTCTTAGCGCTGGCAAGCTAGCGAAGCAGCTAACCAAGATGGCGGTAGTGATAGCTGCTAAGAACCAGACGATTAAGGGCAGTGCCGACTACAAAAAAGTAGATCGGGCTTTGGTCCATCTATGCGAGGCAGTAAAAGTTCTCGAAGACTAAGGTCGCCTGGCCAGCGTTTTCTGCCTCGCGCCGCTGCCGATCCTTGTTTCAGCATCGAAAGTGCGCGCCCTACATAGGAAGTATGGAAAAAGGATTTGAGTTCCGCCTGTACCCGAACTGGCAGCAAGTAAAGTTGTTGGCCAGGTTTTTCGGGTGCGTGAGATGGGTGTACAACTTTTTCCTGCGCTTGTGCATAGACACATACGAAAAGACAGGTAAGAGCCCAAGTATCTATGAGTGCATGAGAATGGTGACTGAGCTTAGAAAAGCCGAGGATACCGCTTGGCTGGCTGAGGCCGACTCCACGGCCTTGCAGCAGTCCTTGCGCGATCTAGGTAAGGCCTTCGGAAACTTCTACAAAAGAAGGAACCAGGGGGTTGGTTTTCCGAAGTTTAAGAAGAAGATGACTCGCAAGTCTTACCGGACAACCAAAGTCAGAATCATTGATAGCAACCACGTTTTTATTCCAAAGCTAGGCATGGTTAAAGCCAGGATTACTAGGCCGGTGGAGGGCAGGATTGTTTCTGCCACGATTAAACAAGTGCCAAGCGGCAAATACTTCATCGTGTTTACCTGTACTGATATTCCAGAGCCACCAAAAGCTAAAACTGGTAAAGCTACTGGGATTGACTTAGGGATTAAAACCCTGGTTACTACTTCTGATGGTGAAAAGATCGGGAGTCTGGAAGGCACTGAAAAACTAGAGAAGAAACTTGCTAGGCAGCAAAGGAAATTATCGAGAAAAAAGAAAGGATCGAATAATAGGGAAAAACAAAAAATAAAAGTCGCAAGGGTATATGAAAAGATAACGAATAAGAGGAAAGACCACTTACATAAGGTGTCGGCAATGCTTATCAGCGAGAACCAAGTGATATGCGCTGAAACCTTAAACGTGGATGGAATGATGAAGAATCATCACCTCGCAAAAAGTATTGCGATGCAAAGTTTCGCCACCTTCCTCGGCTTCTTGGAATACAAAGCCAGGCTTAGGGGTAAGACTTTTGTCCAGGTAGATAGGTGGTTTGCGTCTTCTAAAACCTGCCATAGTTGCGGGGTGAAGGCGGATGAAATGACTTTGAATATCCGATCCTGGCAATGCGAGAATTGCGGTGCTAAGCATGATCGGGATATTAACGCCGCAAAAAACATTTTGGCAGAAGGAATAAGAATCTTAAACGGTACCGAGGGGCACTCGGGAACCGCAGCAATAATAGTTGCTGCATAGCTTGTGGAGTAGATGTAAGACCCGGCTTCGCTTGGGCGATCAACGTTGAAGCAAGAATCCCCTGGATTTATCCGTGGGGAGTGTCAAGGCGTGGAAAAGAAGAAGCCGTCTCTTACCGCCGAAAAGCTAGGCGGGCATTTAACCAAGATGGCGGTGGCGATTGCAGCCAAGAACCAGACGATCAAGGGTAGCCCCGATTACAAGAAAGTCGATAAGGCTTTGATCCACCTATGCGAGGCGATAAAAGAGTTGCAAAGCTGAACAGGGTTTTTGCCTTCGCGCCCTACATGGGAAGTGAGAGTTCCAAAACTAAAGGGCTTAACCTCGTGCCTTGGCGCGGGGTTTGCTTCGCAGAATGAGAGGAGACAAAGGTGAAAGAAAAGATTGAAAACCAAGTAGACGCTATCTATCTGGGCCGTCCGCGTGCTGGCTCGAAGAACTGGCACAAAATGCGCGAGAAAGGTCTTGGCGGCTCAGAGGTAGCTATTGTCATGGGGCTAAGCCCGTATAAGTCTTTGTTTCGGCTTTGGCACGAAAAAGCGGGAAATATTGCCCCTAGCCAGATGGATCTAAACCGGGCGCGTATTGGGCTGGGGCTAGAGGATGTGGCCGCAAAGATTTTCGAGGACGAGACGGGGTATGTTTGCCACAATACTGGAATGTACCAGTCAAAAGACAGTGAGATTGCCCTTGCTGAGCCTGACCGGTTACTGACTGATAAGGCAGGAAACCTTGCGGGCGTGCTGGAGATTAAAACCGTTGACCCGTCTGTCGCTTGGCAGTGGGGCAGGGAAAAGCAAGGCAAGGGTAATATTCCTGAGCATTATATGTGCCAGGTGCAGTGGTACTTAAACGCTTTGAAGCTAGATAAAGCATTCCTGATTGCTTTGATCGGCTTTGGGGACGTGCGCATCTACGAGATCGAAAAGGATACTGACTTTTGCGCCAAAATGGTAGAGGCCGGTGAAAAGTTCATCGAAACCTTGAAAAACGGGGAAGAACCCTCCATTGATGACTCGAACTCGACTTTCCAGGTAGTACGCGAGCTATCCAAAGATATTGACTATGGCCAAAAAGTACAGGTAGATGAAGATTTAGCTGAGGCTTATTTTATGGCCGACGAAGAAAAGAAACTAGCCGACAAGGCACTTACCGGGGCAAAAGCGAGGTTGATTGACGCACTAGGTGGTGCAGAGTTTGGCTATATCGGAACGGAGAAAACCTTTAGGCTATCTGCCCGCAAGAATCCCAAGGGCGGCTTTTACGCGCCGAATGTTTCACCTGTAAAGAAGGCTGTATAAGCGAGGTGGTGTAGCAATGATCGTCGTATCCAACACTGGAGATATATCTGACTTGGTGGCCGACCTTCGCCGCATCCGAAAAATTAAGGGGCTTAGCCAAGGCGAAGTGGCAGAAAAAATGGGTGCTACCTCTTCCCAAGTGTGCAATATCGAAAAACGCGGAGCCAATATCCGTACCGACACCCTGGGCAAATACCTAGACGCTATCGGGGTGGAACTGAAGTACGAGATAAAGGTGGAATAGAAAATGCTAATAACCGATAAGCCAACGCTAGAGCGCATCTGGTCATGCCTACGCGTCATTCTCTGCGACATAGACGCAGCACAAGACACCAGCTCCGAAATAATGGAAATAATACTCGACACGTCCAGGTTTTTTTGGAAACTCTCGCCCGAGAACGGACTCCAATTCGTCGATGACGACTCCGCCGAGTTTGAGAAAAGAATCGAGGCGCTAGAAAACGCCGCCGCTTCCGCAGCCGCCGACCTTTCAGAGATACCCCGTTACACGCGGCTAATCAGAGGAGCACTAGACCAACTGAGAAAAGAGACCGAAAATGACTAACCGCGAACTAGATGAAGATGTTACCGCTACTGCGCGGGACATTCTGAGAAACCTCGACAATCAACGTCAGGTGACCCTCTACCTGTCCGATATAGCCAAAAGGTTAGAGGAATGCCTGGAGAACCCGGAACCAACCCAATTGCAGGCATTAGCAGTCTTAATAAGGGGAGGAGCGAGTCAGACTGTGGCATTTGCTGACCGGGTTAACAGTCTTACTCACGATCTCCAAAGACTACTGGTCAGAAAGGTAGTAGAAAATGACTAACCCCGATCCGCGCATGGCTACCCCGCAAGACCGTATCTGGCGCGCGCTTATGTACGCTGCTGGAAGTATCCGTACCGCGCAAGAACAGCTCGGCACCGCCTTGGAGTGCGTACACAAGGCTATGGAAACTTGCACTCCGTATGCCGGAGAATATGACACCTACGAGTCGATTTTCACCGATACGGCAGATATGGAGCACGCGCTCGCTTGGTTAAACGAGCAGGCCGCGCAGGCGCAAGTCGAATTAGCCAGCATCCCTAAATCTGTGCTCGACATCAGGTATGAGCTGACGCAGCTCGAAAAGGAAGAGGAAGAGAATGAGTAAGCAAAAATACGCAGACCCCCTGCTGAATATCGCGGGTGCGGGTGAAGAAATGCAGGAAAAAATTCGATCTGTCCGCGAGATAGTGGAAGAGCTTAACTTTCACGCCGGAATAATTGAGGGATACCTGTACGGAGCCACACGAAAACAGCTGGCAAAAGACCCGGAAACGTTAGACCATTTTATCAATTATCTCGGCGTTGTAACCGGGGCGCTATCTGTTAAAGCGGCAGAGCTTGACCAAAGTGTGCCTGAAATGAGAGACGCAGCCCGTGGCCTTGCTGATAGTGAGGAGGCAGGAAATGGCAAGATATGACCCAGAGCCACTGAGAAGAGCAAGAGCCAATGACGAATATATGGAAGAAATGGGGAACTACATACAGCAACAACTGCTGATGTCCGCCCTACCGGACGCATTGGACGTAGCCGGAGAAGACCTCGAAGCTAAATTTGGTGTACCCAAAAGCATCGCACGACTAGCCGCCTACCTAGTGTTCAAACAAATGGTCGATGACTATGCAAATTGGTGGGCAGGCGAAGCAATTGCCGCCGGACTCCCGCAAACAGCGATAGCCGAAGCCTTGGGGTACCGCACAGCCAGCAACCTGCCGATCCAACTGCCATATATGCGCGAATTCAAAGCTGCACGGCTAAAAGCAAGGAAAACCGGCAAATCGCAGTTCGTCCAAACCAGCAAAAACAGACGCATCGAGGTGAACCCAAGCATAAAAGAAACCGGCAACGATTAAAACCCTCTTTTGCCGCTGGGCCGCTCAATGATAGGGCTGGGCGGGTCATCTGGCAAGGCCTCATGCGGAGGTCTTGATCCACTGTTCTTTAACTATCTGCCGGTAGAAGAAACAAAGTCTGCTATCTGAGGAGGGCAAAATGATTTTCACCGCCACCGTGGATGAGATTGTCTACTTGTCAGTACCTACCCCCTGTTTTGCGCCGGAAGTGCAAGGGTTGGACCGGGCGGCACATAGGTATAAGAAAATGCGGGAGTTTATGGTGCTGGATATGGCCGGTAATGAGGGGATTCCGGTAACCTTAATGGATGTGCGTGCTTTGCTATCTGGCCGCGCCCCGGCGGGGTTAAGCGAGAAAGAATCGGCGGAAGTTTTGGCTATCGCCAAAGCGAACGACCAAATGCTTGCGGCACTTAACAATTGCGAGGACTTTGATCTGCCACTTTCCGAACTAATTAACTGGTATTTAACTCCCGAAGTGATAGACCGAGGCATAGTGCGCGGCAAGGGCGTAACTCACGGCGGCGGACACGTAAGCCTAGCAATGGGGGCAAAATACAGCGCACCAGATGGGGAGGAGAACGACCTAGAGGACGCATACAGGAAGATATTGGAGCGGGCAGGGGAGCACCGTAACCCAATAGAGGGTGCAGCGTATATGTTTTGTGCCTTAACTTTGTTACAGGCTTTTGGGGACGGCAATAAAAGGACTTCACGCCTGATGGCAAGCGGGTTATTACTGAACGAGGGCATAGACGCGATCTATATTCCGGCAAGCGTGCGCGACAAGTACCAGGAAGGGCTAAACCGGCTGTTCCGTGGCCTAGACACGTCCGTGATTGCCGGGCTGCTATATGACTCAGTTTGCTCCGGGGACTACTTCGGCGATTGCTAGCGTGGCGATAGTGCCATCTGCCCGCTCGACATACAGGTTGGTGCGCCCGCCAACCAGGTCCAGACGTTCCAACAACTCGCCTAAAGTGTCTGCCTCCGTCATACAGGTAAGCGGTGCATCTCCGTGATCGTCCAGCACGGGGGCTTTTAGCTGACCAAGCATGACCCGGCGAAGGACTTCTGTTTCCAAATCCATAGTTGCCATGCCTACCTTGTAGGGCGCGGACTCAGGGCTTCCTTAAAAGATACTGCTTGTACTTCCTTAGCATCATGTTCTTCACGCGAAGTAGCGCCGTGAAGCCCCCGGATTTATCCGTGGGGGTGTGTCAAGCGAAGTAGCGGGCGGCGGCCAAAGCCGTAGAAAGACGTACATCAGGCGAGCCTTTCTCTACCCTGGCGAGAGCCTGGCGCGAAACGCCCAACGCCATAGCAAGATCTTGCTGCGTGATGCCTTTTTGCTCACGCGCCTGGCGCAGCCAACCCCCTAAAGCCCCAGGGGTGGCAGGAATCTTAATGCTTAACTGATCGATGGTGTCCACTGTGACCCTCGTTCAAAATACAGGTGGTTTGCGCTCGCGGCATCCAGGCACCACAAGTGTCGGCTTCAATAAGGGGGTGGGCGGCGGGCGATGGAGCGACGGCCTTACTGTGGGTGGCAAGACGTTGACGGATTTCCTCGTGATCTCTTAGTTCGCCGCTTGCCACAAGCAGGCAGAAATCCACCAGCTCGTCTTCGGAAAAGGTGTGCTCAAAGCCGTATTCACCGAGAACGGCGATGCATAACACTGCCCCTAGACGCTTGTTCCCGTCAAAGAGAGGGTGCTGCGACTGCACCTCCAAAAGAACTTTTGCGGCTTTCGCCAAGCCGCCCTCGTAGATCTCCTGGCCAAAATAATCGGCATAGGCACCCTCTAGGCACGAATTAAGTGCGGCATCTGAGCGTATGTAAAAGTGGTTTTCTTCCAGCCACGCATAGACACCTTTCTTGCTGATAGGTGTCAATTCGCGAGCCTATCCATCGCGCCCTTGTTTTCGGCATAAATGCGGTTGAGGGTATCTACCGTCTCGCGTTCTTCCCGGTAAGCGTTGAAACCCTCCCAGATAACCTTCTCGACGCTAATGCCCTGCTTGCGGGCTGTACCCTCAATATCCCGTGCGAGCTTGTCGCTGATCTCAATGCTGGTTTTCATGTCTTGAGCTTACCTCAAATGTTGCGCTAACGCAACAAGTCGACGTACCTTATTTGCGTCGCCTATATAGGGCACGGGTAATTGACAAAAATAGGACCGGCCCTGGGCTTAGCTCCTCAAGGGTGCTGAAGCGGTGCCGGTCATGTGATGTCCAGCTTAAGCGATTTCATCTTATTTGGCAACCCCCGCCGCGCCCCTTTCTTAAAAACTTCCAATGCGATACAATGGGCTTAAAGCAGCTTTCACCTGGGTTTTTGGTAACACGCCCTACATAGGTAGTGAGCGATTCATTAGAACCCAAGAAAGGATAGGAAAAATGAAAACTCAAAAACTACTTATCGTACTTGCCAGCGCTGGACTAGCATTTGGTATGGCGGGGTGTTCTTCCACTGATAAGAAGGCGGAAGATACCCCCAAACCGCCGTCTGTTTCTCAGGTGGAAAAGCAAAAGCAGAAGGCGGAAAAAGAAGCCAAAGCTAAAGCTAAGGCGGAACAAGAAGCTAAGGCAAAAGCTGAGGCAGAAGCAAAGGCAAAGGCTGAAGCAGAAGCAAAGGCTAAAGCTGAAGCTGAGGCTGCTGCCAAGGCTAAAGCACAGGCCCCGGCTCCTGCACCTGCCAAAGCTCAACCCAAGGCACGTAACTACCAGCCGAAGCAACGCACCTACCAGCGTAAGGCGCAGCCTAAACGACACTACCAGGCTCCTCGCCGCTCCGGTGGTAAAGCTGCCCCTCGCCGCTCCGGTGGCAATGAATGGAAAGTCGGGGAAAGTCGGGACTACGACGGTGCCAGGTGGACCCGCACAAGTGATAACGAAGTCCACAGCAAATTCTGTTTTGACAGCGAGGGTAAGACCTGGCCTTGCTAAGAAGACTGAACGTTTAAGACCTGTAGCCCTAGCGATTTGCTGGGGCTACAGGCGTATCTGGGGGTTGTTACAGGTGGGCAGATCATGTAGAGTAGATATCACTAGGGCTGCTTGAAAAAGCCGGGTCCTACATTGGCGGGAACATCTCCCGCCATTTTCTTTTACTGGAGGAAAGCAGGGTGGTTAACCGAAGGCTCAGCATCTTTGTAGATGAATCTGGCGACTTTGGTTTTAGAGGAGATGCTTCCAGTTTTTACTTGTTTACGCTAATTATGCACGATCAGTCCCATGATTTAGCCGAACAGTTAAAAAGGTTGGAGTACCGTTTGTCGGTTTTGGGGTTTCCTGGTCATTGTATCCATACAGCGCCCATCATTCGCGGTGAAAATGAATACTTTAATTGCGAATACGATACTCGGCGCAGTCTGATGTTCGTAATGCGAAATTTTGCAAGAAATTTGCCGGTAAAAGCAAAAACATTTGTATTTGACAAGAAACATTGGGGTAGCAAAGACAAGCTACAGGCCAGAATCGCAAAAGAGCTTGGCGAGTTTTGTCGAGATAATCTTGCATTTTTCCAGTCCTTTGATTCGATAGTCTTGTATTACGACAACGGGCAAAGTGAACTTGGATTGGTACTGAATACGGTGTTTAACACTTTGTTAGATGTAGAAACCAAAAGGGAAGTTAAGCCTAGTGAGTATAGGTTATTTCAACTTGCTGACTATATTTGCACCCTAGAATTAGTTTCCATTAAGGCGAATCGCCATCAGCTCTCGAAAAGTGAGGATATTTTTTTCAGGACAAAAGAGCTGAAGAAACAGTTCATGAAAGAAATTAGGAAAATCGACTTTTAAGCTGAGAACACCGTCTTTCATTTTTCAGTTTCTTAGATATACTGGTTGCAAAACCAAGGCTCGTGTCCCTATATTTGGGAAGCTATCGACTGGACGGTATTTATCAGTCGCAGGTTTTCCCCGCTTTGGAAAAAACCTCTTTGTTCGTAAAACGAAACCAGTTCGGGGCTTGCTGCATCGACCATTATCAGTTGTTGACACTCCCCACGGATAAATCCGGGGGCTCTACGGCGTTTTTCGGTAGGCGGCTGTATTAAAAACTTGGACGCATTTTGCCAGGGCTTCATCGAGTAGCAACAGGCCGCATCCTTTACCTTGCCATCTTCTATGTAAAGCGAGCTTCGCTATAAGAATCCCTGAACTTGCCCCGTCTTCTATTCCAAATTTCTTCGCTCGGGTCTTACTTAGCTCGTGGTTTCTAGCGACAAAAACGGCGTGTCTTAGCGAAAAATACCCTACAACTTCTCCATCCCTATCTACTGCTAGCCAAGTTGTGACTCTGCCTTGTCTTTGCTGACTTTCTGCTTCATTTTTAAGCCAGGAGTCGAAATTACCTACTCCGCACGTAAAGTTAGACAGGTTTTGCCCGCCAACTTTTTCGACGGTTGCCCAAGGCTTAAAAGCCATTAGAGGGCAAGCCTTTTTTCTAGCTCTAAGATGGCTTCTTCTGAGAGGTTAAAAACAAGGGGGTGGTAGATTGCCTCATGTTCGTGGTGACGATACCAATCTTTCATGGAGTCGTCATCAATCTTGCAGTGGCGGTTCCCCGGTTTATATGCGTTAAGCCATGGGGCTTGGCTGTGGGTCAGTTTTCGTAGCTCACTAGCCGAGTAGTCCCCGTATTTGTCCCAAACAAGGTCGAGAAATTCTTTAGTGTCCTCGGGCAGGTCATTTCGTACACTTTCTTTCGCCTGCCAGGCTGCCTCGTCGCTTGCTACTACGATTACGCTACGCCCGTAATGCCTGAACTGGGGGTACAATTCTTTGATTACCGGCCCGTGCTCAAAAGCCTCAATATCGGAAGCAAAAAGTCGATTATCTACGCTAGAAAGAAAGTTTGCTTGCGCCAAGTACATTAGCTTATGTAACTTCATTTGAGTTACGTCCGCGTCTTCCCTACCTTCGTCGCGAGAGAGGAAGTAGTCAGCGACAAGTTCCGGGTCAAGGTTTGTATGGATGTCTGGCTCGGCTAGCACACAGCTACTACCCGCATAAGCATTTTGTTTTGCCATTTGTACATCCTCCTCACCAGCTTATACGTTGCAACCAGTTTTTTAGTAGGAGCCAGCTGCAAACCGTAACAGTTAAGACCGACCCCTACTTTCATGGTACTACCAATCGGAAAAGGTTAACACCCCTCCCTACCCCTATATCTCTTTTACTGGCGTTTTTGTCTCGGAAAACCCATTTACGCATTACCCCTAGTGGAAAGACAAAAACCATTTAAGGAGGATTTTCCACATGATACAAAAATTATCAAAACGCTTAGTATTGCTAGCTGCCTTGATGGCGTTAGCACTGAGCGTTCTTGTTCCACTATCAGCGCCCAAGGCTGAGTCGAAAAAAACAGGGCCTGGGTATTTTATAACCGCCAGAACGGGCGCTGCCCCTAAACACTGGCTCGGAGCACACAACGACCCCCAGCATCCGGGCAAATTGGTCTGGTGTATCGAACTCGGGCCCTACCCGATTGAACCGGGAATGACTGTCTCGGTAGACACCCTAAGCGATGCTAAAGGCATGACTAACTACGGGGGCGGGGATGTAGACCTAGATTCTATTGCTCAAGTCGCCTACCTGCTTAATAAATACGAGAAGGTTAATACGGCTGATTCTCGGGCCGCCTTGTCTATGATCATGCACTTTAACCTAGAGGTTAATAAAGCATCCGCAAAAGACGAGATGTATTACGTGTGGGGCACCTTGCAATCCAGGCACCCAGGAGCTGCGAAACTGGTTCGCCAGTACGTAGCCGAAGCGCGCAATTCGGCGGTATCTGGTTATCAGAGCGTATCCCATACTGGGGATAACAAGACCACCGGTAACATCAAGGGCATTGGCGTTAAGAACTCGGCAGGCAAGTTTATTGCTGGAGTGCCGTTTACTGCGAAACTGAACGGTCCGGCAGTGTTTACTTCCACCGGTAAGAATACTTACTCGGGCAAGACCGCTGCTAAGCCGATTACTTTGGACTGGCGGGCAACCGGCAACGGTAAGGTGACTGGAAGTATTGACTTTAACCATGCGCACACCGCCCATAAGCTAACTGGCCCGAAGGGGCTTCAGCGCATGGTACGAGGCGCTGACCCCTCGGTGAAAAACATCCCCGGCGGCTCCTGGAAGGTAATCTATGATTTCCAGCCGATCGCTACATCTAAGGTGGAAAAGCCGGTAGTAGAAACTGGGGAAACCACTATTACCGATACCCTGACCGCTAAGGCTGACCCGAAGTATGCTAACCCGAACTGGTTAAAAGACGTAAAGGTCAAGTACGAGGCCGACGTTTACTACATGGGAGAAACCCTGCCTACTAAGGGCATGAAGATCCCTGCCGGGGCAAAGCCGGTAGCTACTACTTCGCTAACCTTTGACGCTCCGGGCACTCAGAAAGCTACGGTAAACGTTGATAAGCCGGGATTCTACACTTGGGTGTGGAAAGTAGTTAAGAAGAACCAAGCCGCCCCCGACCGTATCCACGCGGATTGGACGGATGGTTACGCTTTGCCTGATGAGTTCCAGTCGAAGAAGAAGACCGCGAAGATTACTAGCGCGAAGAACATCATTAATGTTCACGCTGATTCGGACGCTAAAACCTTCATTAACGACTGGGTAAAGGTTGCTGACTTCCCGACTAACCATACCGACTTTAAGGGATACGGCGGAGTTAAGGCTGACCTGGGCACTATTGACCAGCACCTGTACTGCGTGCCGGACAAAACCAAGCTGGCTGAAGGCGTAACCCGCTCCCTAAAGCCGGTTAAGTCCTGGACTATCCCGGCCAAGAACGGTGATTACCGGATTGCTGACTACTTCCCAGACGCTCCTGGCGAACATATCCAAGATATTGACTGCCGAGGGACTTTGGTTTTCGTGTCTGAGTTTGCAGGAGACGATCGGGTAGAACCGCTTCGCACCTCCGATATGGACCCGAAAGAGTCTTTCCGGCCTGATCACCCGACCATTCACACGATGGCCACCGATAAGGCTGACGGGGATAAATACCTACCGATCAAGGGCAACGTGACTATTACCGATAAGGTTAAGTACACCGAGCTGGCTGCGGGTAAGGAATACACCTTGAAAGCAACGCTTATGGATAAAGCTACCGGTAAGCCTTTCCAGGACTGCGGCGAAGTAAAGGCAAACGACTATTCCAAGGCGATTGCTAGCCAGTTGGACTCCTTCGAGGCCAAGCTGAAGAAAGACTCGAAAGCTAGCTTTGACGTAAAGACCGCGCTAAGTGGTATTTTGCCCAAAGTCAGCGAAGCGGACCTAGACAAGGCGATTGCCGCTTTGGATAAGGACAAGGTTGCTGGCCTAGTTAAGGACGGCAAGTTCGACTATGACGAAGCCGGAAAAGTTCTATCTAAGCTGGCCCTCGCCCTGGACAAGCCTGCCGAGGGCAAGGATTGCAAGCCGGTAACCGCGACCAAGACCTTTACCCCGAAGCACCGCAATGGGGTAGTGGAGATTGATATTCCGGTACGCGCCGAACTGCTAAAGGGTAAAACCACCGTGGTCTTTGAAGACGTGCTTCGTGAAGGTAAAGAACCGATCGTGCATCACGACATAAATGATCGTGACCAGACCGTGTATTCTCCGGATGCTAAAACCACTGCCACGGACGGCAAAGATGGGGACAAGACCGTGCTGGGCGGGCGGGTACATATCAATGACACCGTTGAGTACCACTCCTTGAAGCCGGGCGAAACCTACACCCTAGTGGGCACCATGATGGACAAGGCTACTGGCAAGAAGGTTGACTGCATGGGCGCGAAGCCTGTCACCTTCAAAGCCGATAAGTCCGGGGGCGGGAAAGTCAATATGGCTTTTTATGGAAACTGTTCGGTGGCTGCCAACTCCAAGTGGGTAGTGTTCGAGGACATTTACACTGGTAAAACCCCGAAGGGCACTCACGTAGTGGAGCACCACGATATAGATGACGTTGACCAGACGGTCACTGTTATTAAATCTGGTGGTGCTGGATTAGCCGTAACTGGCTCGACTGGCCTGATTGCGCTGGGAGCGTCCTTGATGCTCGTTGGGGCCGGTTTCATGGTTGCGCTGTATCGCCGAAAGATGGTGATGAACTAGCAACTAAGTAAATAAAGAAGGCCGCTCCTCGGAAACGGGGGGCGGTTTTCTTCTGCGTGAACTACCCCAATGCTAAAGACGTTGGGGCTTCTTGCTTCATCCAAACACCACCTGTTTTCCCAATGAACATATAATCCATTGGTGCTACTGGTCTTACACATTTGTCTGCAAGAGTACTGCTATGTTCCGTAGCAGGGGCATTTTGAGACTGCCCAAGTCTTACCATGTTCTTAGCCGCGTGAATATCCCGATCATCACTGTATCCACACGTGCTGCAAACGAAGATACGCTTGCTTGGTTCATGCTTGGTTTTGTGGCCGCAGATGCAGGTGGCAGTGGTTGCCAGGTATCTATCTAGCATTACCGCCCTTGGGCTACGTTCCAGTTTTGCTTTTACGCGCCCAAGTATCGAGCCTTGCAACCGTTTACCGGCTTTTACCCGGCCTTGCTTTTCAAACCATTTACTTATTGGCTCGTCTTGGTAGTACACAGTCTCGTTCTTTAGTAACTCATGTACTATCTTGTTTGCTATATCCTCCCTTTTGTTTGCATCTTTTGCTAGGACTTTTTCTAGACGGCGCAGTGTTTTTGCCCTGTTGTTTGAGCCGGGTTTTTGGCGAGAGATTTTTCTTCTCAAGCCTCTTGCGCGCTCACTTTCCTCAACTAGGGCATTAACCTTTGTCCCGTCAGAAAAAGTCAGATGAGTTTTCACCCCCATATCCACTCCAATAGAAGTACCAGGGGTAAAATCTTGATCCTGCTTATCTGTGTAGCAGGTGATAGCGATGAGAAGTCCGTCTGGTTTATCAAGTAGTTTACAGTTGGCAAACTCAGCCTCAGCCGGTAACTGATCCAAGCCGCGCACCCTCACCCAACCGGGGATTTTGGCTAGTTTTACCCGGTTCTTTTCTCGGTCAATCTTGTGCGAGTTACCGTACTGGGGAAAGTCTACCGATCTCACCTGTCTACGGTAGCGAAGCCTGCCAACTTTTCTCCTGTTGGATTTTAGTTTCGATAAGGCACGCAGATTGGATCGCAGACCATCTACAACAGATCGGGCTAGTTGCACACCAAGAACAAGGAACTCTCTTTCTTCCATGCCTTCAGGGGTCTTAACTTGGACCTTACCATCTAGTTCCTTGATGTAACTTCTATCAAAACGCTCACTAGCAATACAAGAATTAGCCAGCCACTTACACTCCAAAAATAGCCGGGCAATAGCTTCTTCCTGTTTTTTACTTAGGTGGGAGCGGTCAATTTTTATTTTCCGTGTAAAGCATTCCATTTTAGCCCGGCGAGCCCTAGTAGCATGGTAAGTCTCCTTAATACTCGCATTCTTAGCCAGGCGGGCTTCTTCGCTTAAGTTCTTGCGATGACTTTTTTGTCTTACCACTAGGTTCACCTCCCCCAAAACGGCTACGGTTTCTTACTTGCATCACCTATGTAGGGCGCGAGGAAACGGAAAAGAAAAAGAATTGAGGTAAGAACAGAATCACCGGACGGAACAGCAAAAGACCAGCAAAAAGACAGTTGCGAATATTTATCGGCGTGCGCTCGCGTTCCTTGCCCCATTCATCGGCGGAGCTAAAGACCCCACCGGTTTCTGGAGCAAAGAACGCTTTAGGTTCTTGCCCAAAAACGACACGGACGCATAGCCATATACGGAGACAAGAAACCTGGCAGAAAGGCTCCCAAAAATGACTTCACGGATTGGAAAACGAACCATAGCGATATTGGCATTTATTGCCCTGGCATTAAGCGTTATTGTTCCGCTATCTATTCCTAGGGCTTTTTCTGCGCCTGACACGGATAACCTGAAAGCCTACCAGTCAAAGATCGACAAGGTGGTGTCCGATTTTACCGCCATCATTAAAGATAAGGGCTCATACACTTACAGGGTCATAAACGGGCATATTTATTCACCGGCTTTAGACACTATTGCTCCCGGTTTTGGGGAAGGCAGAGAGATTCCTCGTCTTATCGAAGATTCCAAGTATTCGATTGAAGATATTTTAGGTAAAGGCGCTTCTGGTGTTGGGAAGTCACATTCCAACGTAACCCCCGACGGAAAAACCGTGAGCGCAGGCGAGTTTGCTATTTTTAGCCTTACAAAGACCGTGGACGAAGCGAAACTAAAAGAGATTATCACCGAGGAACTGGCAAAGTTTTTAGCAGACGGTCCTAAGCCTGGCGATACTACTAAGCCCGGATGTAAGAAAGCTGTGGTAGGCGACTACACGGCGGACATTGAAAAGGTAGTAGATAAGATCGAGAATTCTAGGGACCCTGAGTTTGGTACGGCTAGGATAGACGTTTACAACTGGGATACCGCTATCTTACGACAGATCAACCCCGCTATCACCGAGGGCTTGTTTATGTCCGATGAGCAGGTAAAGCAGGCGTTCGGAGAAAATACGGAATGGCACTTAACCGCTACCGGCCCTGCTCAAATCCTAGATGAGAATGGTAAGCCTCATTCCGTTGGGGAAGGAACTGTATATTTCAATGTGTCCGGTACATACAATTACAACCGCGAAGCTCTACTCAAGATCATCACCGATAAGGTATCTGAGTTCCTAGCGAAGAACCCGCAAGAGATTTGCGAAGGTGGCAACGATCCCAAGCCTGGCACTACCGAGCCGACTACGGAGCCAACAAAGCCTGGTGACGATACCAATCCAGGCAATGACACGAAGCCTGGTTACGATCCGAAGACCGGAGATGACACTAAGCCTGACACTACAGAACCTACGACCCCCGGTAATGACACCAAGCCCGGAGATAATACCAAGCCAGGGGATACCACCAAACCTGGTGACGATGCCAAGTCGGGTGAAACTAGCAAGGACGGCCAAGATGCTAATAAAGGCGGGCAGGCCGCGCCAGAAGGCACTGACACTAACGGCGACAGTCAAACCGTCCTAGAGAGCGCCACTGAGGCTGGAGGGCTGGCAACCACTGGTGCAGCAGGACTAATAGCCCTAGTCGTATCCGTACTGCTAGTTGGAGCGGGCGCGTTTGTGGCGATCCGCCGCCGCAAGCATGATATGTAAAGCAGTTTTACATATCGGAAAAACGTGTAAAGAAAACACGGAATTTTTTACACGTTGCCCGCGCCCTACATGGTCAGCATGGTGATAGAACACAAGAAACTTCCAAGACCTGACTACTACCGGTACGCTTCCGGAAACTGGGATACGCCCGCGAGTAGAACACCCGTAAGTACCGGTCCGAAAAAGGCTGAATACGATCCGGCAGAGCGATTCCCTGGGCGAGAGTTTCCAGTGACCACAAGGAGGATTAAGAAGAGAGACGGGGAACAGCGTGACGGTAGCGAAAACTGATATTGCGTGCAAAGCCGCAGGTCAGCTTTTATACTCTTTTATAGTATTTATACTTTTTATATTTCTCACTGACCAGCGGAAACATTTTGACCACCAGCGGAAAAGTTCTTGACGAACCCCGATTTTCTCTCGCGCCCTACATAGGAGACATGACTGAAAAACAGGAAAATGCTGCCCGTAGCATGACGGGCTCGCAACACGTTGCTATCCAAAAATTGCGCTGGATTCGGGAGAAGAACGGGCTATCGCAAAGAGAGGTTGCGAGAAGAATGGGATCTGCCGCTTCGGTGGTGTGCTATATCGAAAATGGCAAAATAGACCCCAGAATCTCCACGCTTCGCCGCTATGCCCTTGCTTGTGGGGCGGAAATTTCCTTTAACGTTTCAGAGGCTTAATCAGCGGTTTCACTCACGCGCCCTACATAGGCTACGTGGAAAAAAGTTTTGAGTACCGGATTTATCCGAACCGGCAGCAGGTACAGTTGCTTGCTCGTACTTTCGGATGCGTAAGACTGGTATATAACCATTTCCTAGAAGAAAAGATAAAAGTTTACAAAGAAACGAGCCAGTCTCTCAAATATGGCGACTGTTGCAGGATGCTTACCCAGCTTAAAAGACTAGAGGATACTGCTTGGCTATCTGAGGTTGAGGCTGCGGCCTTGCAACAGTCCTTGCGTGACTTAGATCGGGCTTTCAAGAACTTTTTTACCCAAAAATGGGTAGGTTTTCCAAAGTTTAAGAAGAAGATGGCTCGTAAAATCTATCGGACTACTTACGGCAAGATTATTGACGAATCCCATGTTTGGATACCCAAGGTAGGGAGGGTTAAAGCCAGGATAAGTAGGCCGGTGGAGGGCAGGATCGTTTCTGCAACGATTAAACAAGTACCAAGCGGTAAATACTTCATCGTGTTTACCTGCGTTGATATTCCAGAACCGTCCAAGTCCAATGCTGGCAAAGTCGTTGGCATTGACTTAGGTATTGCGAGTCTGGTTACTACCTCAGACGGTGAAAAAATTGAGGGCGTAGCTGATACTCGCAAGCTAGAGAAGAAACTTGTGAAAGAGCAAAGGAAACTATCTAGGAAGAAGAAAGGATCGAATAACCGAGCAAAACAAAAAATCAAAGTAGCACGGGTACATGAGAAAATAGCGAACAAGAGGAAAGACCACCTGCATAAGGTGACGGCGAAACTGATCAGCGAGAACCAAGTTGTATGCGCCGAAACCTTAAATGTGGAAGGAATGATGAAGAATCATCACCTCGCAAAAAGTATCGCCATGCAAAGTTTCGCCACCCTCCTTGGATTTTTAGAATACAAAGCCAGGGAAAGGGGCAAAATCTTTGTTCAGGTAGATAGGTGGTTTGCATCTTCTAAAACCTGCCACAGTTGCGGGGTGAAAGCAGATGCAATGCCGCTAAATATCCGATCCTGGCAATGCAAGTCTTGCGGGACTAGGCATGACCGCGATATTAACGCCGCTCAGAATATATTAGCGGAAGGTATAAGAGTTTTAGAAGGTACCGAGGGACACTCGGGAACCACGGCAAAATCTTTTGCCGTAACGCTTGTGGAGTAGATGTAAGACCTGCCCTCGGGCAAGGCGATCACGATGAAGCAAGAATCCCTAAGGATTTATCCGTGGGGAGTGTCAACTGATGCTTGTTTCGACTATCTTGGCGACCAGCCTAATCACCTTAATCAGCGTAAATATTCATGCGCCCTACATGGGAAGTATGAAGAAAAAAATTAGTTTCAACCGCTCGCCGGTATATGTCGCTCGCCGCGCAGGTCTGCTAATCGGGCTAATACCGATCATCTGCTACGGCCTGTTGTTCACCTTCACTAAGGAGCAGACCGAAACCATGCCGGTAGTAGCGTTCGTGTTCTATTTAATGTTCGCCTCGATTGTGCTGGCAAGCAGATTACTGACCTTGAAGGAGGACAAAAATGCTGGCTAACACTGCTTCTTGCCAAGTGATGCAGGAAAAGATCAACGCAGTCATTGATTCTTTGCGCATCTTAATGGACACTGCCGCCATAAACCGGGTGGATGCCGAAGACGATTTTTCAGCCGCGCTCCTGGCGGTATCGGATACCGCTTTTGAATGCCGGGACAAGTTGGAAGCTGCAAGCAACAAGATGTGGGAGGCCATAAGATGATAGCCGTATTCACAAACGTCCTAGCCATACTGGCATTTTCCGGGACTGTAGCAGCTCTAATCGTAGCAATAGACAGGGGCTAGCAATGGGGATAGTAGAAGTGGACGCGAGAGGAGTAGACTTTTCCGCTTTGGACACCCCCACCGGGTGCTGGCGGGGCAAGATCGAACTGGCCGACAAGGAGACTGACCACGGCGAGATACCCTCTGGCGCTTGGGTGGTAGATGGCGTGTGGGACACCAAAAAGGTGGCAGAAGATACCGGCAAGGAATACTTTCTCACCCGCACTATCACTTACAAAACACGCACTGGGTGGGTGGATGAAAAATATCATCTAGGGAAAACACTTGTGCGCCAACAGTTTTGCCGCGAAGATGGCAGCACCAAAAAACGCCTAGTTTGGACCGAATACGGAACTCTGCTGCTAGAAGAAGATCGTAGTACCCCCGATGAACTTGCGCAGGCAGTCAAGCGGGACGGTCAGGCAGTAGTTAAACGCAAGTATTACGGCAGCGGGCGTGTACAGTCTGAGCTGGTGGCCGTGGAAATGGACTACTACTGCGAGGGTGACCCGCAGCTATATTTCGTGTCCGTAGTTTATGACCAAGACGGACGGGTAATGGCTAGATCGCACAGCAAGGCCGCCTGATTTTTGGGAGGAAGACTAGAAAACCGGATATGATGGGAGCCGTCTCATCTTTTTCTCGAAAGGAAAACAATGTTCCGGTTTTATCTTTCCAATCTCCAACAAGGCGTTTTGGGTATTATCTGCTTTTTCGCAAAAACCATCGGTGCGCTAACGACCGCTTGGTTCATCTTTTGCTACCTTCTAGATGGATTCCACCCCATCCCATTCATCATTATTTTGGCTTGCCTGGCATACATCTTGTGGTTCACCTACTACCAATCAAAACGTTCGTATGAACGGCAAGTTGGGATGCGCCAGGATGCCTACCAGCGCAGCATGGATGGTGGATACGGACAAGTGCCACAAGGCTACCCGCAGCAATCCCAGCAATACGGACAGGCCCCGCAAGGACAGCCACAACAAGGGCAGTTTTACGGCGGGGCACCAACCCCGTATATCCCGCAAAACGGCCCGCAGTTCCGCCAACCTCCCGCCCGGCCAAGGTATCGCCAGCCTGGACCGCCGCAACCGCCGCAGCCACCCCAGCAGTAGTCCCCGCCAACAATAGGGGGTATGGGCAATAATAATTTTGAGAACAAACATCCACGTAACAGCGACGGCAAATTTGCGGAGAAGAATCGCAAAGAAGCAGACCTGGAACTGACTTTAACGGCAGATGACTGGGTAGGGGGAGAAGTAGCCACCAGCGAGCCTGAGGTGGATAGCGGGGAACAAGAAACTGCCCGCGACCTTAAAGTCCACGGCGTAACCCAAAAAGACTTAGACGAAGCTGAGCAGGTAGCCAAGTGCGAAGAGACTTTGGATATGCTGGAAAGAACCTACGGTTTGCATCCGGACGTGGCCGTAGCGTTTGAGGAAGACGGAACCTTATACTATTCGGAACGCATAGGCGGAATGGGCGTTCTATGTTGGATAAGCAACAAACCCGAGTACAAGCGGGCGGTCAAGGACTTTGAGAAAAAGACCGGCGGCAAGGTCTATCACTGCGTACTCACTCACACTGAGTTCGGTGAGATGTTTGACATGATGTACGTGCCGAAAAAAGAAAGCCAGAAAGAAGGCGACTTTGAGGCGCTGAGGGATCACGGCGAAGCGTTCGTTGCCACCTTGGATGAGCAGATGCCTAGCGGATATGAGCTAGGCTACGCAGGCTATACCGGAAGAGGCGGGGGATTGGTGCGCAAGTGGTAGGGTTTAAGCCCTGCCTACTTTCTTTTCCCACTCGGCTTTTGAGTATTCGACTCCTTCTAAAAAGTAGCGCCCCTGTTCACCTTCTTCGCTCCATGCGTCCTGCCAGGATAGTGCCGGGCCATCGGTGCGGTGCAAAACGGTCTTTCCGCCACGAACCACGCCATAATCACACTCCACAACCCCACCCTCAAAGTACCTGCAACATGTGGGCGTGTTTTCTGGGGAACAATACCGGCCCTCTAAATCTGTGAAGAAATAACCCTCCAGTTTGTGATCCTTGTTCCAGGACTCCAGGAGGAGGTACATTTCGCCTCCCCGGATGCAGCAGTACACGATCCTGGCTCTTGCCCCGCTTGGATGGAAAGACTCCCACAAGGGAAAATCCTGGCCATTTTCTTTAATAGCCTGAAGGATCACTAGCCTATCTTCCTCGCTTAAATCTCTATCTGGAAAGCCTTTCTCTCGGACGAAGAAATCCCCGTTGGGATACCAGTGTTTGCTAAACCACCCCTTAGTGCTCTTAGCCTGTTTTAAATTTTCGTCCAAAAAATCTTGTTCCAGAAGGTTACCGTCCTTGTCATAGCGTTCCCTGACAAATCCTTCGCGATAACAATACGTAACAACTAAGGCTCCGTCTTCTAGCACTTTTTTCTCACTGACCCACCACTGGCCAGAAGATATATCAGCGCATTTGGCGTGTTCGTACTTTTTAAGATCGCCACCCGACGGGCATGGGTGGCGGCTTAATACCTTGCCGACGTTAATATCACCGCGCTCGCAACCCTTAGGTGTACTGGGAGGGCCAAAAACAAGATTACTGCTCATGCCTACTATGTAGGGCGCATTCTCTCGCAATCGATTTAAGCTCCGGCAGCGGCGCAAGCGCTCGCCATACCTCCCTTACGTAGGGCGCGGGTTAAGACCTGCCTGTTTTCCTTGCCCATTCGGCCTTGGTGTATTCGACTCCCTCTAGGAAGTAGCGCTCCCTTCTTCCATCAGCAGGTGCCCTGCGGAAAATCGCCGGACCATCCGTGCGGTGATATACACTTTCACCGCCACGCTTCACCTTGTAATGGGCTGCTTGCAAAAAACCATTAAGCACTTGGTAGTTGCAAGATTCGTTCTCAGGGGCGCACTCAACGCCGTCGAAGCTATAAGAGATTTTGCTTCTTGTCTGCCTGTCTGGGGAGCATTTTTCCCTCGCCTCAAAAAGTTCTCCGTCACTCGCCGTGTAATAGCGCTGACCTGTCTTTTGACCTTGGTGGTCAAAATACTCGGCAACGGTCATCTTCCCACAGCGATCCTCGATATATTCTTTAAGATATTCGGGGTCTACATCAACCTCGGGAATTGCGTCCCTTCTGCGACTAGCCAGCTTTCCATTTTCCCACCAAGTTTTCCTGCCCCACTCTTCCTCGATAGGGGCTGGCTCAAAGTTCTCGTCTAGGAACTCCTGGTTTTCAAGGTTCCCTTCCTCTCCGTAGGATTCTTGCACGTAGCCGTCCTGGGTGCGATAAGTTAGACCGCTACCGCCACTGTCATACTTTATTTTTTCTACTAGCCACCAGTCACCATATGAAATTTCACTAGAATCTGGGGCTTCGTAATCGGTCATGTCACCGATAGGGGAGTTGGGGTCGTGGTACTTCACTTCCCCTACGAAAATCTGCCCACGCTCGCAATCCTCCGGGGTGTCTGGTGGGGTAAACGGTTGGTCAACAGATAGTTCTAGCCCGGACTCAGCCCGGTATTTCTCAGTAAATTTCCCGTCAGCACTACGCGGGTGCTTGCTCTCAAAATTATTGCCCATACTTTTTATTGTTGGCGGGACTATTTCGCGTACCCGAACAGCGATCTGGTGCCAGGAACTTCTTCGCCTTCCAGGAAGTATTTTTCTGCTATTACCTGTCCGTCCTCGGCGTATTCGATTATTGCCGGGCCAGCTTCGCGGTGGTATTTGCCGTCCTTGTACCATTCCTGCATCATCACCTGCCCGCTCTCGTAGTAGGTGACAAAGGCAGGTTCGTCCCCTATGGAGTCATATTCTCCGTCATAGTTTCTTTCCAAAAAGAGCTTTTTACCGCCACCCTCATAGAAACTTTTACGGGTTTCCCTCAACTCGCCTTCCCCATTCAGTCGCCAATAATTTATCCTAGAAAGCGTGCCATCCTCGAAGCAGTCTTTGCGAGTAACAAGCGGTTTATCTTCTGCGCTTTTGCCCTGAAAATGTTCTGCTACCTGATCTTTGCTGGGCCGATATATGACTAGATGGGGCTGACCGCTGGCGTACCAAATCTCCACGGAAGGGATATAAGGGTCACGAACAAGGCCATTCGGAGCGTCATACTCAGAATACGTCCTAGACAGGAGTTTTCCATCCTCCCAAACCTCGGAGCACCAAAACGGCTCGATGCCGTTTACCTCGGCTATGTATTTGCACGCGCGGACAAGGCCAGCCTTTTTAATTTCTGCTATCTCGTCAACGCGCACAACGTCTACTACTGAGCGCGGTAAGTCTACGTCTTGCTTCTCGAATCCGATCACCCACGCGGGAAGTTCTTTATCAATGTTTTCGTTCATACTTACCATGTAGGGCGCATGGCTTTTTCGCGTTCCTCAGATACTTCGCTGCCGTACACAAAGAAGCGTTTCTCTGCCACTTTGCTGTTCTCGTATCGGACAATGGCCGGGCCGCCAAGGCGGTGATAGACCGGATCGCCAGCTCCGACCGAGCCGTATTTCATCTCTATCGGGTTTCCTTGCTCGTCGTATTCGCCCTCAATTAAGTATTCGTCGCTATGGAAAGCGCTTTTGCCATACCGCTCCCGAGAAAAGCTCTTTACCTGCCCATTTTCGTGATAGGTAGTAGCTTGCAAAACAATCTGCGATAGCTCGCGGGTATCATCGGAATACTCGATGCGGTACTGGGACTCTTCGCGGACTTGCCCCGATGGATAGCGATTCAAACTTACTGGCAGGGGATCGTCGCTAGCCCAAAAATGATCAGTTATTACATTTTGCGGGCAATCATAGTACTCGCCGTCTACTTCGCCCTTTTCGTTCCAAGTGATCCGGGATGGGCCAATATCGGCGGTTATAGGGCGGCGGTCATAGCCGAAAAAGTTCTGCTCGCCAAGATGGCCTTGCAAAGTATAAGTCTCAGTTACCGTGCCTTGGGTAGTTGCGTACTCGATCTTGGATAGCTTACCGCCCTCTGTAACTTTTTCTTTTACATACCACTTGCCGTCCTCCATATCTTCTACTTCTGGAACTGCAAAAGTAGTGAAATTTCTACCGTTAAGGGAATCCTCAGTTAAGGTTTCTAGGGTTACAACCTGCCCGCGCCCAAAGTCGTTTTCGGCATCTGGCTGGCCCTCTAGGGAAAGTTCCAATCCAGCTTCAGCCCGATATTTTCCGGTGAACTTTCCGTCCCTGGCTCTAGGGTGCTTGCTCTCAAAAGTGCTGGTCATTGTCTTTCCTCCCGTTCAACGAAAAATCTCAAAAAAAGCAATGCAAAAGCTCGAATTCAGTGAGTCCATCTACGGGATGGTATGTGCGCCTTATGAGCCGCTCGTCCATGTCCAGTCTTTCGGCGGCCTGCTTTTCGCTAATCCGACCCTTCATGCGAAACATGTCTGCCTTAACGTGAGTTCCGCTGCTGTCTCCGAAAACTTCAATATAGCCGCGATACCCAGTAGCCTTTTCAAAAAATTCCCTGCTCAGCTCATCGGTTTTATAGTATTTAAGATACTTTCTGACGCCCTCTTTGCCGGTATAAAATATCCCCGGTTCAGCAAAGGGGTCGTAAGTTGGATCGGGCTGCGCTAAGACAATGCCTGCCTCTTTACGTCGCTTCTCAGTAAACTTGCCATCTTTAGCGCGGGGATGCTTGCTCTCGAAATTGCTCATAGTGGGTATTCTTCCCACTCAACGGATTGCCCCTTACCGTTCGGGCTGTAACGGTAGGTATTCCACCCGATTGTCGACTCTCCTTCTACGCGCTCAAGATAGACTTCGCGATATAGTACGCCGTCATCGTAGTAGGACTTTTCTAGCGCCACCTTCTCGTTGGAATTAGCAAAATGCTCGGCTATCTGCTCTTTGGTGGGGTTGTAGGTTACCGCCCGCAAGCTGCCGTCGTCATTAAAAATTTCCTCGCTTGGTGTTCTAAGTGAACGCAGCCTTCTATTTGCGCCCTGGTATCTTCTGACCCACACCCGCCCATTGGGACGATAAAACTCGTGTGTCTTAGCTGCTTCACCAGCATCGCTGCCGTTGCGGAAAACCCTGCTCTCAAGCGTACCCGCGTCATCGTAGATTTCGGATAGCATTTTTCGCCCGGCAGTAGAAACAGTGCTTTTAGGCTCAGGGTAGTTATTAGGTTCCAGTTCTAAAGTAAGCCCGGATTCTGCCCGATTCTTCTCAGTAAATTTCCCGTCTTTAGCGCGTGGGTGCTTGTTCTCAAAATTATTGTTGCTCATATCTTCTATTGTTGGCGGGGGCGTTTCCGGCAGTTGCGCGCGGTGCTCACCGTACCCTGATTACTTGCCTACTTTCTTTTCCCACTCATATTTGGTGTATTCCTCGCCTTCCAGGAAGTAGCGCTCCCTTTCACCTTCAGGCTTGTGATTATCAATAATCGCTGGACCATTAGTGCGGTGCGGAACGTAATCACCATTTCGCTCCACCTTGTATTCAGCGCTACTTAACTTCCCATCCTGATAAAAAACGAAACAAGGTTCATTTTCGGGCGCGCAGTAACCGCCGTTAAAACCGATAGATTCTAAATATCTGTAATCACCATCAGGGGAATAACTTTCTTTTAATTCATACAGCTTGTCACCTGCAACCTGATAGTATCTACCGCCAGTTTGCCTGCCCTGCTCATCAAAATACTCTTCAATGGTTAGTTTCCCGCCTCTCGCCACAACATCGACCTTGAAGTTTTCGAGGGCTTCATTGCTGTCAAGAAATACGAATCTAGTGCGACTAGACATACTGCCGTTATCGCGCCAGTGCTTTTCCGTCCAGCCATCGCCTCCTTGTGCTGGCTCGGCGTCCTTATCCATAAACTCTTGCCTAATAAGATTCCATTTTTCATCGTATTTTTCATGTACGTGACCATTCGATGTGCGATAAATCAGCTCGCCGCCACCAAAGGAGTATCGCTGTTCTTCCATGAGATGCCAGTCTCCGCCTGTTATCTCATCGTGCCTAGGGCATTCATATTCGGTCACTGGCCCTAAAGTGAAGCTAGTGTCGCGCTTCTTCCTCCTGTTCGTCCTGCCAACAAAAACTTCCCCACGCTCGCAACCTCGGGGAGTATCTGGCGGGGTAAAAGGTTCTTGTTCCAGTTCCAGTGTAACATTTGCTTCTTTACGTAGTTTCTCGGTAAATTTCCCATCGGTTGCGCGAGGGTGCTTCGCTTCAAAAATATTGCCCATGCCTAGTATTGTTGGCGGGGGCGAACTGTCAGAAAAAATAGATTCTGACACTTAGAGCCCCCTCGCTGACACTTGAGGCGTTAGTGCTGGTAGAGACACTTTTTAAGTGTCAGGCGGTGCGCCCTATGTAGTAGGTATGCGACTTAAACTGATCGACCATGAATCCGTTACCGAAGAAACCGACTTCGGCACTTGCGACCTCTGCGCCTACACAGGAGAAGCCACTTTTACTACGCTTATTTTTAAGCGTGACGATGGCGAGATTTTGCGCGCTGAAACTTGGTATTGGTGCTGGGGTGACCTGTTTGAGATAGATATTGATAACGTGTTCGATTTTGCCGCCTGGATTAAGGACAAAGAATTCCCCGAAGACCTGGACATTACCGACTATTACACGCTAGAGGGCATTGTAGAAGACTATGAACGATATAAGCATCTGAAAGAAGTCGGGGTGATGCACCTGAAACTGATCGGGCATGAAACCACACCCGAAGGTACTATCCTTATTTTTGAGAAAGATGGCGAGACTTTGCGCGCTAAAACCTGGTATTGGGCCGAAACTCACCGACTTGAAATGCACATCGAAAACCTATCCGATTTTGCTGCTTGGGTGGCAAGACAAGACTTCCCCGCCGACCTGGATATAACCGATTACCACGACCTAGCAGAAGTAGTAGTGGACTTTGAGGAAGACACATACGGGGATTAACCAGCGACTTTATCTAAAAAACGCCGTAAAACCCCCGGATTTATCCGTGGGGATATAAGGCGGACTAAAAGTTGGCATTAGTCGTTACTGGCGAAATTGTCCGCGCCCTACATAGTAAGTGTGAAAAAAGGATTTGAGTACCGGATTTATCCGAGCCAGAGGCAAGAGCTGTTGCTGGATCGTACTTTCGGTTGCTCAAGATGGACGTATAACCACTTCCTAGAAGAGAAGATAAGATTTTTCAAGGAAACCGGGCAACCTCTCGAATATGGTGAGTGTTCTAAGATGCTTACCGTACTTAAGGCACAAGAGGATACTGCTTGGTTGGCTGAGGCTGATTCTACGGCTCTGCAACAATCCCTGCGCAACTTAGAGGCTGCTTTCAAAAATTTTTCCCAAAGAAGGGGCCAAGGGATAGGTTTTCCAAGTTTTAAGAAAAAGAAGTCTCGTAAAACCTATCGCACGACTAACGCAAAAATTGTAGAAGATTCCCATGTTTGGATACCCAAGGTTGGGCTGGTAAAAGCCCGGATCAGTAGACCAATTGAAGGCAGGATTCTTTCTGCCACGATTAAACAGACCCCGAGCGGTAAATACTTCATCGTGTTTACCTGCACCGATATTCCAGAACCACCCAAAGTAAAAGCCGGTAAGGCTATCGGTATTGACTTAGGCATTGCGAGCCTGGTTACCACTTCCGACTGCCAAAAGATTGGGAGCCTAGAAGGCACTCGCAAGCTAGACAAGAAACTTGCTAGAGAACAAAGGAAACTATCGAGGAAGAAGAAAGGATCGAATAACCGGAAGAAACAAAAAATCAAAGTCGCGCGAGTTTACGAGAAAATAGCAAGCAAGAGGAAAGACCATCTGCACAAGGTTACGGCGAAGATTATCAGCGAGAACCAAGTGATATGTGCCGAAACCTTAGATGTGTCTGGAATGCTTAAGAACCGCTACATAGCCAAGAAGATAGCGAATCAAAGTTTCGCCACCATCCTTGGATTCTTAGAGTATAAAGCCAGGGCGAAGGGCAAGACTTTTGTCCAGGTGGGCAAGGACTTTGCGTCTTCTAAAACCTGCCATTCTTGCGGGGTGAAAGCAGATACAATGCCGTTAAATATCCGATCCTGGCAATGTAAGAACTGTGGCGCTAGACATGATCGGGATATTAACGCTGCTCAAAACATTTTGGCGGAGGGAATAAGAATCTTAAACGGTACCGAGGGACACTCGGGAACCACGGCAAACAATTTTGCCGTAACGCTTGTGGAGTAGATTTAAGACCAATCCTTCGGGTGAGGCAATCAACGATGAAGCAAGAATCCCGCGGATTTATCCGTGGGGAGTGTCAATTTGTTAGTATCCAGTACGTTCGCGATAAACTGGGTTATTTTGGACTTTCCTCCTGGGTAGCGAAGCGGGCTTAAACATCTGTTTGAAAGCCGGTGCTCGTGTCCTCTTTCCATATCTCGTATATAGGGCGCGGACAATTCCAGAAATTAAATCGAGAGTGCAAGCAAAAATCCGGCGAGCCCTACATAGTAGGTATGAAACTAAAACTGATTGACCACGAGTCCGTGACTGAGGAAATCCAATTTGGAACTTGCGACTTCTGCGCCTGCACAACTGAGGCTACATTTATCACGCTTATTTTTAAGCGGGATGACGGCGAAGTATTACGCGCTGAAACTTGGGATTGGTGCTTGGGCGATATGCTTACCATTTACATCGACAATCTGTTTGATTTTGCCGCTTGGATTAAAGATCAGAACTTCCCCGATGACCTGGACATTACCGATTATGGCACCTTGCAAAACGTGGTGGATGGCTATCAGGACGAAACCGGAAGAAGTTAACCAGCGACTTTTCTCATGCGCCCTACAAGGGAGGTATGAAACTTAAGCTGATTTACCACGAGGAATTCATCCATGATGGAAGTGTTACCCACGACTACACTTTCCGCAAGGAGGACGGCACCGAAATTGACGTAGAAGCCTGGAAGTATGACTACCACGGCATAGCCACTATCAGTATTCCGAGGATATTTGAATTCGCCTACTGGCTAGCCGAACAAGACCTCCCAGACGATCTGGATATTGCCGACTACGACACCCTAGAAAGAGTTGTAAGTGTTTTCGAGTCCGAACTTCAGGGCTGGTTCATTCCCGAGGGCGAAAAATGGTAGCCCGATCAGTGAAGTAGTCTTTACCGGAGCCTAGGAACCCGTTCTTCACCAGCAGATTAAACACGGCGATAGTTCCAGGCTTCACCTCACTTAGACGGGTCATCGGGTTTTCAAAGGCTTTTGGCCAGGCAATGATCTTTTCTCTGTCTCCTTGACGGTTGGACACGGTAAAGGTCGCCATAAGGCCGGACTTGATACGTTTTGTTTCTACCGCTTCGCATATCCCAATTGACCTGTGCGCGCCAAGAGATAGCCCCCCTAGCCTAGAAATAGCCGGTACAGATTGGTTAGGCGGGTTATCTGCCACAAAAGAGCGAACCTGGTCTACATATACACTCAGCGGGTTTTCGGCGCTTAAAACAATGCCTAGACGGCCTAGTTCCGCTACCCATTTTTCTACCGGGTCAGCGTCTTTTCTTGCCCCGAACCTATCTAACGCCCCCGCCTCTGTAAGCGCGTCTAACTGCGTTTTAGTAGGCTTAGCCCGCGTTAGAAAATCTTCCATAGACTCAAAAGGAACCCCGCTACGGGCCTTAAGAAGTTTCTTTGCGCCCTTCTTTAGCCCCTTAATATCACCCAGGCCAAGCAGCACTGTTCCATTGTCTTTTGCGCTAGGAAGTAGGGCAGAATCATTAATATCTGGCGCACTAGCTTTAACCCCTTGCAAGTCCTCTAAAATCGCCCGCCGTTTATCAGGCAAGTCAGTATGGATCAGTGCAGCAGCGGTAAAAGGCGCGGGATATACCGCTTTCAAATAGGCACACCGATAGGTAAGCATCCCATAGGCTGCCGAATGCGACTTGTTGAAAGAATAGTTCGCCCCGCCTTCAACAAGGTGCCAAATCGCGGCAGCTTGGGAATGGGAAAACGATACCTTTTCTTTCCCGTCTTCGCTGATTTTTTGCTGTGCGCCTTCAAGAAAACGCGGGGTAAGTTCAGCGAATTCTTCCTTGTTTTTCTTACTGATAGCGTGGCGAAGCAGGTTTACCCCGCTATTATCGAACCCGCCAATCACCTTGCCGATCAGCATGGACTGTTCCTGGTAGATAGCAAGGTTTTGGGTAGAACCTAGAATCGACTCCACCGCCCGTATCTGGTCTTTGGTCCCCGCTAGGTCTGATATATCAGCCTTATCACCGCTAGTAACCAACTTGGCATAAAGTTCGTGCTGGCCAGCCATCATAGGACCAGGACGGTTGAGAGCGTTGATAGCGCAAATATGTTCAAGGCACGTTGGGCTAACCGCGCGGGTTAAGTCCCTTGCCGAAGCCGACTCTACTTGGAACACCCCTGCATTATCGCCTTTAGCTAGTAGCTCCCAGGCAGGGGAGGCTTCCGGCGCATCCGGGTCTGGCAGGTCATTAATAGTTATCTTTTTGCCCTCTAGACGGGATGCTTGGGTCAAGCAAGTGCCGATAATATCTAGCGTTCTAAGCCCTAAAACGTCCTGCTTTAGCAGCCCCAAGTTTTCAATATCTTTGCCTTCCCATTCGCTTACTGGCGGCGCTCCATCCCTAGCAGTAGACCCCCTGTTTAGCCTGGTTGGCACCATTTTGGTTAGGTCTTGGTCTGAGATCACTACTCCGCAAGCGTGTATGCCTTCCCCTCTAACTAGCCCGAAAAAGAACTTCGATAGTTCCATCCACTTATCGGTATCGGCCCTACGCGATAAGGCATTTAAGGCGTTCCTAAAGCCCTTGCCTTCCACTACTTGCTTGTCTAGCAGTTCCTCTATGGTCATGCCGTCTACTACTTGTTCTTTTAATGTGGCGGCGTCTTTAACCGTGATCCCCAGCAACCTGGCCCCGGAATCTATCGCGTCTTTTACCCCGCGAGTAGATAAGGTGCCTAGTTGCAGTACGTGTCCGGCTCCCCAGCGAAGGACTAGGAAGTCCAAAATCTCGTCTCGGCGTTCCTTTTCAAAATCGGTATCAACGTCTGGCATTCCTACCCGGCTTGGGTCAATAAAACGCTCAAACATAAGGTCGGAGCGAAGCGAGTCAGTATCGTGGATACCCAGGCAGTATGCCAGCAAGCACCCGCCAACTGAGCCGCGACCAGGGCCAACCAGAATCGGTGTCTTAGATTTTTTATTCCTCTTGCCCGCGATCCAGTCTTTCGCGGAAACTTCCGACTTAGCCCAAGAAATCACGTCTTCAACAATCAGGAAGTACGAACACATCCCCATCTGGTCAATAACTTTAAGTTCCCTGTTCAACCGGGCGCGTACTTCATCTGGCAGTTTTGCCCCGTAGTGCTTTTTTGCCCCAGCCTTTACTTTTTCGACTAAGTATTCTTTCTCGGTCTTACCTTTCGGAGTAGGAAATGCTGGCAGATACAGTTTCCTCTCCGGCAGCACGTCCTCGTCAACCATGTCAGCCACCTCGGCGGTATTAGATACGGCCCGCCCCCAAAAGTCCTCACTTCTTTTGACCCGCATCTGATCTTCGGAGCAAAGAAAATAGCCTTCACCATCGAAAACTAGCCGGTCTTTATTATCGAGCCTTGCCCCCGCCCCGGTAGATAGCGCCAGCCAAGCATCGTGCATAGCGCAATCGCTCTCTTTTTCGTAGTGCGCGTCCCCGGTAGCTACGCAGCGGATACCATACTCACTAGCAATAGATGCGGCTAGGGGAACGATGGCGGATTCTTTCTCAATCCCATGCTCCATAAGTTCTACGACTAGGTTTTCCTCACCAAAAATATCTCTCAGCCGCTTCAAGTTAGCCACGGCCCTATCTTTACCGCCCCTAGCATCGAGCAGGGCCATAGCTTTACTGGCAGCGCTTTTGGCATCGTTAGTTTCAATGGCGGCGAGCCTGGCGATAAGTTCTTCTAAGGACGCTTTCGGCAGGTCATGCTTCTCCCGTACCTTGGCAAGCTCTGTCTTAAAATCTTTCGCCAAAGCCTTTGCCCCCGGTACTTTCGCCAGCTCCCCAAGGTAAGGCCCGGCAAGGCACCCGGTCATGCAGATAAGCCCCTCGCTGTGCTCGCTAAGCAGGTCAAAATCGATCCTCGGCTTGTACCAGTAAGACTCATGCGCCTTCGCCTGTAAGGAAACTAGATTTTCCCAACCCGCCCGATTCTTGGCCAGCAAAGTAAGGTGTTCATAGCGTTTTTGCTTGCCGTCTTCCACCCGGTAGTCATGACTAAATCGCGAGCCGATAGCCAGGTAAGTTTCTACCCCCAAAATCGGCTTAATACCAGCTTTATTGCAGGCTAGAAAGTGTTTATAAGTACCGGCAAGCGTGCCATGATCGGTAATCGCAAGCGCTTTTTGCCCAAGTTCAGCGGCAATCTTTGCCCCGCGATCTAGCCGGATAGTGCCGTCCATATAGGACGTTTCAAAGTGTGTATGTAAATGGACAAAACTCATCGGGACTACCTTTCTATGCCTTACTTACCCTTGTAGGGCGCGCACTCTATCGGTCACCAAGGCCCGCAAAATAGACCTGGCATCTACTAGGTCACCTTCTAGGACTGCTTGGTCAGCGTCTTTACCAAGCAGCGGCACTAGCTCGGTGGCTTTTTTGTCGAGTGAATCTTCTAAATGTTCATCCAGCGTTCCTGCCGCAATCAAAGTGAGCGAGCGGGTAGCCCTGGTCTGGCTGATCCGGTTTTGTCGGCGTTGGGCTTGCTCAATAATAGCCGGTGTCCAGTCAGCTTCAGCGAAAATATGGAAATTGCCCCTAGTTAAAGTAATGCCCACCCCGCCAGCATGAATAGATGCAACTAGCGCGGCAAGATGGCCAGCCTGAAAAGCATCCACGGTGCGCGAAATAGTGGATGGGGAAGTACCGCCAATAATAATCCCGACTTTTTCCTCGCCTAGGACTTCTTTTAACGCCTTGCAGGTCTGCTTAGTAACTTGCCGGTGGTGCGTCCAAACCAGCAGCGGATCAGCATATGTGCCATCTTCACTTGCCGGATGGTCGCTCACCCACTCTTTAGCCATCTCAGATACCTTGGGAATCTTCGCCAGCCCTGCCGCCTCTCTAAGCAGCGAAATCATTGGTAAGGGGTCGGCGCAGAACCCTTCAATCATTGCCGGGGTAATACGCGGTCCAAAATCCTTAATCCACTGGTCAATCTCGCCGGTGACTTTTTCGTAAGCCTTTTCGTATTCTTTCAGCGACAAGTCTTCTAGCACCATGACGGAAGATAAATGTTCGGGCAAGTCTTTTAGTACGTCTTCGCGCTCACGGCGAACCCAAACATCGGTGTCCAAAACTTGTTTTAGATGGGGGATCATCTTCTTTCTTGCCTTTTGCTCCCCCCAAGGTGTTTGCCACAGATATTTTCTGCAAAACGCCCCGTAACCGCCGAAAGCAGATGTTAAATCGCCGGTAATATCTAGCACGTTGGTTATCTCGTAGACCTTGCCAAGTAGGGGAGTACCAGATAAGGCCAGTACTTTTGGAACGCCGCGCGAGAGCTTTTTGACCGCTTTAGACCGGGCTGCTTTCCAAGTTTTAAGCCGGTGGACCTCATCAATAATCATGAAGTCCGGAGCCCAATCTACAAGCATTTTCACAATATCTTTTCTCGCCCCCAGCATCGAATCTGGCACCACCACAATGCCAATATCAGGCAAGGTGGGGATAGGTTTAGATGATTGAATCATTTTTACGTGCGGCCCTGGCGGGTTGATCCCAACCTGTCCTACCCGCTCAGCTTTCTTTGGCCGAAGCGGGTTAGCCACATTGGAAACGCTAGCCTCCCTTGCCCAAGACGCAGCCACCACCGGAGGACAAACTATCACCAGTCTTTTAGCGTCTTTCCTAGCAGCGGCAGCTAGCGAAGTCCTAGTTTTACCAAGACCAGGCGGGTCAGCCAGTAAAGATAGTTCATCTAAGCGGATAGCGGCGCTAAGTTGATAATCAAACAAGTCAAGGCCAAACCAAGGCGGAATCTGCCCCCAAAGCGCGGCCTTTGCCCCCTTGGATAGCTCGGCGTGACAGGCAGTAGCAGCAAGAGAATCTTCACTAACTTTTTCGATACCCCCCGCATCGTCTTTTAAGGCGAACCCCCCGCTTTTAACCGCATATAGAGTGCTCATTCTTCGTCTTCTTCGCCCTCGCCAGAAAGATAATAGAAGCACATATCTAGCTGGTCTGTCCCATCATCAATCCCTCTCGCTAGCTCCTCAAGCACGCGGGTGTTTGTGGCGATAAGGGTTGGCAACAGTCGGTGTCGCACAAGATCATCCGTCTCACCGGTGATAAGCGCACTTTGAGTATTCTCCCGGATCGCCCTGATATAAAACCGCATCGAGTCAATAGCGTTTGCAGCCTGCTCGGTGCGCTCACGCATTCCTTCAAGATTTTTCAGCATTAAAGCTAGGTACTCGGTGTCTTCGGGATTACTATTGCTCATAACAAAGTCCTTTCATTTCGCTATGTGTTTCTTCCATTGCCTTAGAGATTTTCTTTATTCTTTTTGCGGTACTCAGGATTTTGTCTGCGCTTACGTTAAGGAACGTCAAGGGCATGGACAAGCGAACGTCTAACCAATCCTCGCCAGTTTCCTGGACTTCGTTAATATCTTCCCCAAGGTCACGCGCTTGACTCTCAAAATGTTTGCTTTCATCTGATAAAGCCTGTGCCAGCTCTATTAGGGCGCTACGGCCATCGCGCAAAAGATCAAAACATTTATCTTCTTCAATCTTGCTCATCACAAAGCCCCTCCTCGACGATTTTTTCCAAAGCCAGCGCGGATGCAGAAAAGTTCACTTTCGCCCGGTGCAATACGGCTTTTACCCCTGGGTCTTTTACTTCTTTTGCTAAATCCCTGGCCACACTGTCTAGGTGATCGGCTGCAAAAAACAAGTCCTCGATCTCGTAATAAAGTTGGTCGCTAGCTTCTGACACGGTTTTCTCCTTTCAATCAGCCATTGCTTACACTTCCCATGTGCGGCGCATGGGTGTTTTCAGGCAGAGGAACTTCCATCCCGTCTTTAAAGAAATGCTGATCTAGGGCAGTGCCATCCTCGTTATACCTGGTTAGCCAAGCATCCCCGTTCGCGCAGTAAGTCGTTATTGCTGACACAGCCCCGCTGGCCCAATAGCTAACAAACGTCTGGTCTACCTCGCCAGACCCCGGATCTAGCGCGTAGTAACTGGTCGGCAACAACTGTCCAGCAACCAATGCGTAGCTGATGGTGAGCGGCGCGGAAGTGTCCCGAAAATACCGTTTCACCTGCCGAGAGTTCGGGCGGAAAGAAACAAAAGTCACCTGTCCTTCCCCGTTCCAATGCACCAAGGCAGGCTGCGAAGTGCTCTCAACTGGGGCTAAGTCTGGGCCGAGACTACCCCGAGAGACAAGGAACCCCTCGGGACTTAAAATATCGGTTTCGAACCCAAAGCTGGTGCGGTAAAACACGCTGGTGCCACCGTCCGGCGTAGGTGTAGTACTTATCAGTTCGCGATTATTTAAGGGATAAAAATTGTTTGCCATGCCCACTATGTAGGGCGCGCGGTTTTTGGCAAAGTTTAATGCTCGACTATCGAATTCCCCGCCTCGTCGTACTCCATGTACGAGAGCAATTTGGAAAGGTGGTACGTCTCCACAATTTGTACTTTCCCCGAAGGAAAATAATGGGTGTGCACCCAGACTATCCGCCCGGAAAGGGTGTCTTTCCCGTAGTGGATCCTTGGGCGAAGCTCGCCAGCTACACGCGAATAGCGAACCACCAACGGCTCGTTGCTATCAGCAAAATGTTCTATTATTTGTTCTTCGGTTGGGGAAAAGTGAACCTCAACCAGATTCTCGCTCTCGTCCCAGCCCACAAAAGATGGGTGGACGGTTCCCGCAATGGGGGTGCCATTTCTATTGGTCCACCAACGGGCAAGCAGATAGACATTGCCTGGCCGCCAAAACTCATGCTCGAAGCCAAAGCCTACGCGGAAGGAAATAATCTCGCCACCATCAGGAAGGCATACATGGTTGGCAAATACGCGGTGGCTGTTGCAAGACTGGCGCGACAGGCGTTTTTCATTAATATTTTCCATGCCTACCATGTGTGGCGCGGGGTTTCGACACTGAAACAAGCCTTGGGGTCATTCCTCGCGGCGGATAAACTCCCCATTCTCAGAAAACGAAACCAGCGTTCTCTTGCCATTCTCATCAAACTTTTGCCCCATTGGATAGTTTCGATCCCCGCAAGACTTCCCGTCCAAGTTAAACCGGCGAATCTCGGCAGGCTGGCCATTTGCGTAATAGCCAATTTCTTCGCCAACAATCTGCTCTCCGGACTCTAGCGGGGTATCTAGCTTGTGGTAGAAACGCTCATAGCTGGTGCTTCCGTCTTTTCTCAAAACGCGGTCACAATACACCCGAGCGTCAGGCTCAGTATCCGGCGCGAACAGATAAGCATTGATTTTTCCTAGGTTAACATTGTAACGCTCGGATATAGAACCATCATCACGCCACTGAATCTGGTAAGGCTGGTTAAACTTCCTTACCGGCTGCTTATCTCGGTCAAGGTACATGCGAATCCCGAGCTTCTTCCCCTTATAAGACTCAATTTCATAGCCCTTAGAGGTCTTAAAGGTTTTGTTCGTATATCCGGCCAAGACTTCCTGCTCCTCAACCAAGTACCGCTCACCTGGCACAAGATCGCTAAACGGTTTATCTTCCCAATACAGGGTCGTAAATCCACGCTTATCCATGCGTTTTTTCGGCCAGTCGTGGATAGAAAACGCACTATTATCTAAGCTCATTCCAGCTTCTTCACGGCGCTTCTCGGTGAATTTGCCGCCCTTGCCGCGCGGATGTTTTGACTCAAAATCGTTATTTTTGCCCATACCTAGTGTTGTTGGCGGGGGCAAAAGTGCAACGCAAAACATTTTGGGTGCAACGCAAATGCAGCGCAAATAGTTTCGTTGCAAAAAGTGCGCGCCCCTCGTGCAGCTGCCGGGACTTTGCATCGAACTTGTTTCAGTATCGAAAGTACGCGCCCTACGTAGTAGGCATGAGAGAAAAAGAAAATAGCAATGATTACTTTTCGCGCAGTTCTTCTGAGGATCGAAGAATCATAGACATATCACCATGTGACGATGGGGAAGTATATGTCTTGTTCGAGACTGAAGATGGTTTCGAGCGCGAGTATTGGAAGGGAACTGCCTATATTCGCCACCGAGCATACCTGGACAAAGATAAAAAGTTAGTCCAAAGCCTAGATAAACCGAGGAATGTAGTCTGGGATAGACGCGGTAATGTAATTCGCGCAGAATTTTCCCCGAGCAAAAGCCAATTGGAAGAGTATTTTTCCAAGACGGATGAGCCCTTAATCGTGGGTTACATTGGCGAAGAAGGATACTCGGAAAAAGTAACCAGGTATATCCAGAAGGACAAATCAAGTGGGCAGATATTAAGTGTTGAACTGTTGCGCGATAATGGCAGCGGGATACTAGCCAAGAGCACTTTCAATCTTGCTGGAAAAGCACATTCTTTTTCCGACAAACCAGCCATAGAAGAATACTCCCGGTATGGCGTTTTGCTAAAACAGGTTTGGAAAAAAGAGGGCGTGCTGGATCGAGAGGACGGACCAGCGATCATTGTTTATGACGGGCGCGGAGGAATCAACA
>OIFX01000201.1_pt1 | contig 38403 bp, 36 predicted proteins | sample 1582151 | NCBI WGS metagenome assembly OIFX01 (sample SAMN07501068, study PRJEB24779) | human gut metagenome
GCTCATGATGTCCCTCTGGGATGCGCTCCGGATGAATATGATGATCTCATATCAGGAACTTGTTCGCACCTTCCTTAATCAGCAGAAGAAGCAAATAGCTCAGATAATATGCGGAACTCACGGCTTCAATAGCGCTATGTGTGGCCTGACTTTGAATTTTCGCGTTATAGAATGCCTGAGCGAAATTGCGACGAAAATAGATCGATACAGGCGCTAACCGAATGATGGGTGCATTGCCTGCGGTTTCCGGATCCGTGTTACCAAACCAGTTCGCTCCGTTAATCTCATATTGTTCCAGGGCATAACGGGTCGCATTGCCAATATCAAAACAGACACCGTTAACGCTGTTATAGCCCTCGCGATACCACTTCACCAGCTTGTCCCTGAAAGATTGCCTGCTGGCATATTTGCACTCCAGCATTGTTTCAGCCAGACACAGAGCCATCGAGGTGTCATCAGTCCACTCTCCGGGTTTCAGGCGAAATGGCCCACCGCCCACCATGTCTGTCACAGTGCGGTGGTCACGAGGCATAAATTCCAGGGTGGTGCCCACGGCATCGCCCACGGCGAGCCCGACAAGCGCGCCAATCGCCTTGTCGCGACAGATATCCAGCGGCTTGACTTGATCAGGCGTGTCATACCATTTTGGTGAAGCCGTTTGAGTTGGCTCCACAACGAGAGGATGTGCAATGTAGTCATATTGCATGCGGTGCTGCGTCCGCGCGTTAGTAAAGGGAATATAGTGCTCATACTGTTTTGCATAACGCTCTATGTCCCGAATATCAGAATGCAAATCGATCACGGTATCCCTTCCTTTTTTATTGCTGCATCGCAGGCAACGGTTTACCGCTGCCGTCTTTTACGAAGACCAGGCTTTTATCATCTTGCCCGAGCTTGCCCTGATAAACATTCCCTGATTGATAAGCCGCAACGGCGATTAACCACGCCGTTTCATTATGTTTTTCGACCAGCCAGCTTTTATTAAACTGTGGTTGTTCCACCCGTAATGACATTTCAATGACCGGGTTGTTATTAATAAACAACCCGCTTTGCTTCATGGATAAAATGGTGATATTGACATCGCTGCCGTTGGCGAGAATGTCCTGCTCTTTGCGCTGAGAATTACGCACGACTCTTTTTGCCAGCCCGAAACCAATCACTATCAGCACCAGTGTGGCAACCACATTCACAATATCAAACGTCGAGATATTCACGCCTGAATGTACTCCTGTCCTGTTATTACGGCGCCAGCATCAGCACTTTGAACTGGCTCGGCACGATACGCATTCCAATCGCATTGGTGGAATTTTGCAGACTCACACTGGTCAATCGCGTGGCGGGGGTACCTTTTAACAGCACGGTAAATGCTCCGGTTAAATGCCGGGATGGCCCCATCACCGTACCAGAGGCCACGCCTGTCGCCACGCCGGGGTTATCGCCGTTGGTCAGTGGCGTGATGGTCGCCATATTGTGGGCAGGCATCCCCATAAACAGGATATTCATCGCATTAGGGATTGCCGTCGGCCCCAGCGCAATATCCGGATAGGGAATGGGCGTGGGAGCGGGCATTGGCGTCAGGCAGACATCCGGAAAGGCCAAATCGACCCCAAAAAGCTGGCAGTTTGCAAACATGGCTGTTCCTTACCCCATATGAATCTGTTCAGAATCGACTTTGGTGATCGCTTTGGACGTGATCACCGTGTTGTGGGCATGCAGGCGCGCATAGTCCTCCGCTTTCATGTCCAGTTGCCCGGCGCGGACCTGCTCGGTCTGTCTGGTCGTACGAAACAGGCTATGGCTGATTTGGGTGACGGTCTGCCAGACAGATTCTGCCCGCTTGCCGACAACGCGCGACAGGCTGACCCAGACCGAGAGTTTCTCGCCGCTGTATTTCATCTCGTCGATATGGCAGTCTCCCTGCCCGGCAGTGACGCGAAGCGCATCGCTACTCAGGCTTAGCTCCCCTTCGCTATGAATATGCAGATCGCCCGGCACGCTGAGCTCCGCCACTTGCGGGTTAGCTCGTTCCAGTACCGCCAGCAGCCAGATTTGGCGCTCTACGCTGGCAATCAGTACCGTATCGCCCGTCTGCGGTGCGATAACGCAACTCGCTGCCCGGCGACAATGCCAGCCGCGCCCTTCGCTTTCTACCGTCAGGCTGCCGTCAGCAAAACAGTGGGTCACCACCGCCGATGCCTGTGCAGGCGGCAGTATGGGTTGTGTCAGTAAATGATTCACTTTACTCATTTTGTCTCCTCAACGGCGGCTCTGGCGCTGCAGGCTCCAGGCCTCAGCAGCCAATAATTCTTCGTCATATTCGAGAATGCCCTGACGCCCGGAGAACCGGGCATTCTCCTGATTCGCCCGGTGCATACGGGTGCGGGAAAAGGTCGCGCCGCGCAGGTCCGCCAGACGCAGGTCGGCACCGGTAAAATCGCTGTAGGTCAGGTCGCAAAGCGTAAAACACGCCCCGGCGGCATTCACCTGCTGCAGAATGCTTTGAAACAGGCGACTCTGGCTGAAATCGGCCTGTTCGAGCGTGGCACTCACAAAAATAGCCTGATCGAAAACGCTGCCACGACACTGCGCGCCGCGCAAATTCGCTTCCATAAACAGTGCCTGGGTCGCATTCACCTGGTTAAGTTGCGCAGTCTGTAACGACGCCCCTTTAAAATTGCACTGGGTAAGTTGTGCGCCGCTAAAATCCGCGCCGTCTAACTGGTTTTCGGTAAACTGGCAGCCGGTAAAGCCGTGCCGGGCGTAATTTTTCCCGCGCTGATCGCAGTTGAAAAAGACCACCCGTTCAAACTGACTGCCCTCAAGCACCGTCGTACGCAGATCAATGCCATAAAAGGTGGTCAGCAAAAAACGGCACCCGGCAAAGCGGGCATGCGTCAACGGTGATTCAAAAAAGACGCTGCGTTCAGGTATTGCCCTGTCAAAGTGGCTGTCTTCCAGCGCGCAGTGCATAAATTGCACGGTCTGCAGCGAGCAGCCCGTAAAATGGCTACCCGTCAACGTGCAGTGGTTGAAGATGCATCCATCAAGTGGCGTTTCCTCCACCCGCAGGTTTGCCATTTCGCACTGATTAAACACCGTCTGTGTTAGCCGGGCTCCCCGCAGATTTACCCCGTTTAACGCACATTCGGTGAACGCCGTTTCCTGCAAATTGGCCCCTTGCAGGTTTACACCCTCCAGCGAGACCTCCTGAAAAATACCGCCGGAGAGATCGCAGCCCTGCAAATCCAGCCCGTCGAGGGAGATTTCGCTGACCGGCTCGCCGCCTTTCACCCGCTGTTGCAATTGTGCTGCGGTGAGCATCGTCATATCACTTCTCCATCGCGCTTCGGCAGCGTTTTGATGCGTTTCGTCCATGCCCCGTCAAGGCGGGTGGTATCACTGATAAACGCCTGCGAGAGATCGGCGCGAAAAAGATTCGCCCCGCTAAAATTGGCCCCGCCAAGCTGACTTTTTTGCAACAGCGCCCCCATCAGGTTGGCATCGGTGAAATCGGTCTCGCGAAAATCGGTGCGCACAAACAGGCTTCCCATCAGGTTTGCCTGACCAAAGTGGCTGGCGCGGCAATCCGCTTCGCTGAGATCGCAATTCTCCAGCTTCGCCAGGGTGAATTGCGCGCCGGCGAGCGGCGTCTGACGCAGGTTGCACTGGATGAGCGAAGCCTGGCGAAAGTCGGCGCCCGCTAAAGTACTTTCGGCCGCTATCGCGGTAGCGATTAAAGTGGCCCCGGCAAAACTCGCCTGTTCCGCCTGAGTCTGGACAAAAGAGCAGCTATCCAGCCGCGCGTCGCTAAACACTGCGGCCACCAGCACCGATTGCATAAATGCGCATTTATGCAGCCGCGCACCGTGAAAATCAGGTTCTGCCAGGGTAAGTTCCAGGAAGATGCAGCCGTCCAGCGAGGCGTGGTGGAAACGGCAGCGGCTCAGCCCGGTTTCGCGCAACAGCAGTCCATCCAGGCTGGCGTTATCAAAGATGCACGCCTCGAATAAGGCATTTTGTGTCTGCGTCTCTTTAAAGCGTGCACCGCTAAAATCGCTCTCCTGACACTGAGTAAGCGCCAGGCTCGCCCCGGTAAAATCACATCGTTGCAATGAGGTGCGCTCAAATTGCGTACGGGCAAGCATCGCCCCGGCAAAACAGGCGTCATCCAGCTTACTGTTGCGAAAATCAGCACATTCCAGCAGCGCCTTTGTGAAATTCGCGCCGCTGAGGTCCATACCGGAAAAATCCGCGCCAGTGAGATCCATACCGCTAAAATCCCCCCCTTGCGCAAGGGTACGCCCGGCACGCTGGCGGATGATCTGCGCAAGGTCGCCCGTCAGGCGCACGGCGGGAGGCTGTTGGGAAACCGCCGCCAGATACATCTGATGCAGCGCCTCGCTCGCCTGCTGGCGCTTTTTCTCAGTCATCAGGTCGCTGTTGCGGTGAAGCATTTCCTGCATCCGATGCAGTGATTCCGGCCCGCGCGGCATTTGGTCATCCCTGTGCGGATACTTCGCTTCCATTTCGCGTTTGCGCTTCTCTGCGTCGGCCTGTATCTGCTGCGCCTGACGCTCCATCTTTTCCATAAACTCAGGCAATTCATCGAGCGCAGGCATGTCAGGCTCTTCGATGTTGTCGAGCAGATCGCCAATGTCGCGCCCGTTTGCTTCCAGTCTTTCCCGGTACTGTTCGCGCAGCAGCTTTTCACGATTCTTTATATTGTCGCGCATCGGGCTCGGCGTCTGCTGCACCTCGCTGTCAAGCCACGGGCCGATAAGCGATTCCGGCAGCAGATCCTTTTCGCGAAACGAGAACAACGCCCCTTTTTCTTTATCCAGCCGCTGGCTGAGGACTTTGCGATAGTGGTTAACGGAACGGGTGGCGCCGTGTTTTTCAAGCGCAGGCATCAGGTGCAACACATCCGCTGCGTCGTCTTCATTTATACGGATATGCCCCTGCCAGATAAGCACCATCTGCTCCAGATGCGGGAAAAACCAGACGGTGGTTGCACGCAGGGATATCTCTTCAAACAGGGTCTCTTCCTGGCGCAACCGGCTGATAAAGCAGCGCGCATGCCAGGGCGGCAAGGTGCCTTCCTGCACAGGTTTTTGCGGGTGCATATTCCAGATGCGCCACGACGCCTGTTCAGGCAGGGTATCCCGGTCCCACCACTGGTCGGGACTGGCGGCATTAAACACCGTCCAGTCGATGTCGCGGGCAAAGCCGGGAAAATCGTTCTGCAACCAACCGGCGTCATAGTTTTTGCCCATGCGGCGAAAGCGGCGCGGCCAGGTGAGATCAAGCGGCCCAAAACTCGCAGGCTCCGGCTTTTGTTTTGGCGAGGTCATGCGCCCGTGGAGGGGTTCAATGTTCGGCAAGCGGTGGACGCTGTGTCCCTGATGATTTTCCGCACCAAATCCCATGCCATGCGGGTTTTCTTCACAGCCCGCGCCCCCCCAGGCGCGTGTCCAGTCCAGACGCATATCGGCAAAAGGCTGCGGCGAGGTCATTTTGCTACCTGACCAAAAACGGTCGCCAAACACCACCAGTGATTTACTGAGATTGTCGATATCCACCCGCGCCATCACCGCCGTTTTTTCCTGCTGGTGGTGAGTATAGGCATACCCGGTGGCAAGGAATTCTGCACGGGTTTTCGGCATCGCCATATCAATGACGCCGCCGCTGGTTTGTAGTTCACTGGCGGCAAGCTGCCAGAGTTCCATCTCCGGACGCAGTGTCGGGGTCTCGCCCATATCGGTCAGCGCCATCACCGACACGCCAAGATGATTCTTACCCTGCCTACGAAAGGGGCGATGGAGTACGCTCAGGCGCAAGGGTTTAATAATCTTCATCCGTAATACCTTATTCGCCTAATATGAGTGGCCGATCGTACAACGCAATTCTTTTCGGATCGTTGGGATCGTATTTAATGGTGGTGCCATTACCAACTTTAAAACGTTCTCTTTCTTCAAAGTTTAGCGATGTATAAAAGCTTGCCTGCACATCCAGTCCTTCACGGGTTTTGAAGTTTACCGTCATCAAATAAACAGGATTTTCTGCATCCCACATCCCCGTTTGCCTGGCAACAATAATGTCCGCATTGGCACCAATACCGGTTTTAAGCACTGATGCTTGCTTAAAGGAGTCTTTAATATAAACAATAAGGTTATCGCGCAAGCTAAGGTAGATAAGATAAAAGACGGCTGAAAATATCCCAATAGGCAGCAGATACCAGTAAGTGTCAAAAAATTCCATTTATTTGGACCTTTCGTGTATACGCAGAGTGATTTCCAGAAAAAACGCAGCCAGAAAAGCTTAGTCAAACACATTCATTACTGCAATCCGTGGCAGTTTGTCATCACTGTATTTTACCGTCAGGGTTAAGCCTTTTTTCAGTTTATGAATATCATTGGGTTTAACAGCGGCCCTGGCACGGTATTTCTTTCTCTTTTTAGCGAAATCCGCAAAGAAATAGCATTCGTAAAGATAATACTCGCCACGCTTCATACCGGTACGCTGCCAGGACTCCAGAGGAACATGCATGATTTTTCCGGCCCATTCCTCACGTGATACCCAGTCGCGGAGTAACCGCATTTGTATCCCATACTGCCTGAATGACACAACGGCAAACCACAGTCCCGCAAGGGTGATAATCATTCCAGAGATAAAGAAAGGGTCACTCATAACATTGATAAGAATGTTCATAGGAATCTTGTTTTAATGGCCAACCAATTTACCATTTTATTGATGCACAATCGCATGCAGCCAGATGTTTTCTTTATTTCCATCTTAAGGGCCAGACTGCACGCCAGGAATCTTTTCAGTACCTTTGCAACCAATAATTTTATTAAAATCATCGTCGCCGATGTTTTAAAGATGCATTCTCTATTTCCACAATAACTTGAGACGGATTATCTTTATTGTATGTAACATCAAAAAACTTCCCTATTTGATATTGTCTTAAATCAGAAGTATAAATAACCGCACTTCCTGTTCCAAGGATATCAATACCCTCATCAGTGGTAAATTTGTAATGTAGTTTAATATTTGTATAGTCTGAAATTTTTCCAGTATAGGCTTCAACATTCAAGATTTCAGCCTGTGCAAGCACGCCATTTTTACGGATATTGGATTTTAATTTTGCATTCCTGATATCTCTGATAAGCAAAGACACAATAACACAGGAAAATAAAACCGGGATGGTGAACATAATGATGTCATTAACAATTCTCATATTTATCATCAATGCTCAGCTTGCATGCTCAGTACTGCTATTTTCTTTGGCGGAACACCCTGATATTTAATCACAATGGGCATCCCTTTTTTAAGCTGGGGGATTTCAGATACTTTTAGCGCGGCAGCCGCTTTATATTGTTTCACCCCACCCTCCAGATTTGCATCAAAGGTAACGATAAAGAAATGATTAAAGTTATGCATTGTGGAAGTCTGTTTCCATTCCCGCAATGTCGCCGTCGTCACCTCACCTTGCCATTTGTCTCTCGATAACCAGTACTTAATTTCCATAACATCAGTTTTTTGTCCCTTTAATCCTCTCAGGCAAACAAAGATAAAAAACAGCATCACGCTCAGTGCTATTAAATTTGAATGTTCTGATAAAGCAGTCATCATCTGGACTCGATAAGCATTGGCTATTTATGCCAATTTGATTTATTCATTGAATATATTACCTTATCGATTTGTGGGTAAGCCGCTTAGCTAACCATGGCTTTTCCCACAATGATAATCAGCGACGTTTCAGAAGAGGATTTGGAATATCCACAATCACTTTTTCAGGTTCTTTTCTCGAATATCTTAAAGCAATGGTTTCACCGGGCTGATATTTATTGATACTCATTACATCAATTACCGCATCAGCTTTACCACTGATTTTTTTACCCGTCTCAATCTCATAGTCAAAACTTACCGTGATGTTAATAAACCCTGAGTTCCCGCCAGAACGACTGGAGACATCCGTGATAAGCCCCGTAGTATTGACGCCATCCGCCGCTATCCCCTCTTTGATTTTCTTATTTTTGGCATCCCTGATGAGCAAAGACACAATAACATAGGCAAAGAAAGCCAGGACAGCGAACACGATAATATTGGTAAAAAATCTCATACATCCCTCTTATATAAACATAAAAACACCAGCGGCATGAAGGCTCATTGCTAGTGAATCAAACTCCACCCCGGCAACCCGGGTTTTTATACCATTATCAATATGGATGGTCACTGGATTATTTTCCATCTTCATCCCGGTAAGACCAAAGCTCAAGGGCGTCACTGAAATATTTAGGCCTTTAATATCTACTCCAGCACCGGTGATTCCTAAAGAGGCGCCGATATAACTTTCCTGATGACCATGAGCATTTGTCACCCAATACGGAGTATCAATATTCACTTCTGTATCAGAATGTATTGTGATTTTATTCGGAGATTGGATCAGCGTTTCTCCTGATGCAATGGTCTGGGTCCATCCCCCATTGATTGTGGTGTTGACCTCACCCGTTATCTCATTATGCTGACCACCAGAGCTAACAATTAAACGATCACCATTACGAATTTCAGTATTACGCCCACCTGTCTGGATAAACGTTTCTTGTTTTCCATCTTTTATGGTTGTGGACTGATTCCCTTGCGCTATTTTTGTAGTCTGATCGCCCGTGATTTCATTTAATTCTCCCTTGCTCAGAATCGTCATATGACGTCCTTCTTTGATATTGATAACTTCACTGTTATTGAAGTTTTTTTGCTCAACATCATCCACCGTGGTCGTCCTTTTCTTCCGGTAGTAGAACGTGGCATCGCCCGTCACATCATCCGTCTGCGTCTTTTTGATCGTCGTCGTCCGGTTACCGTCGATATTGACCGTCTGATCATTCTCGACCGACACCATCATGTCTTTCTCGGAGTGCATCTGCACCGATTCATTACCCGGACTGTCTTCAAAAAACAGGAAGCTGGCATTATCGATGCTGCCATCCTTGCTGCGGGTCATAAAGCCCATGCGGGTGGCATCGCCGGGCAGATCCCACGGCGGCATACTGGCTTCGTTATAAACACGCCCGGTAATGATGGGTCTGTCAGGGTCACCGTTAATAAAATCGACCACCACTTCATCGCCGACACGCGGGATCTGCACGCCGCCAAAGCCTTGACCTGCCCATGCGCTGGAAACACGCACCCAGCAAGAACTGGTATCGTCGCCTTTTGCCTGCCTGTCCCAGTGAAATTTCACCTTCACCCGGCCATAGCGATCGGTCCAGATGCTTTCTCCCTGCGGGCCGACGACTTTCGCGGTCTGTGGCCCATAGGTACGCGGCCAGGCCGTTTTTTGCGCCGGACGGTACGTGACCGAAGAGGGAATAACCGTGAAATCAATACGGTGCATTGTTTCCGTCCCCCCACCACTGGCGTAGGCATTCTCTTCCAGCCAGTAGTTGGCTTCGGTGGTCAGGTATTCCGCGTTATCGCTGAAAAAGGGGGCGTTATAAAGGGTAAAAGTATGTCCTGGCGCGATACCCAGCGCGGTGGCACTACCCTGTATCTGCTGGTGCTCAACCTGCCAGCGTTCCTGATGAATGCGGGCATAGAATTCACCGTGTCCATGGTCAACAAAGCGTCCCGGCCAGTCATAAACGTTAATGCTGCCGGGTTCTGGCGAGTTCGGATTCTGGCGCGCCTGAAACAGCCAGGCATTCGGCTTGCGGAAATCATAATCATCCAGGCTGTAGATCCCCGGCGTCACGCTGTCGGTCAGCGCCCACTGGCTGATCCCTTCTTCATCGGTGCTGCCGCCGGATGGCGTCACATGGTAGGGAATGGATTCATAACCGGCAAACGGTTGATGCTGGCTGGCGGCATCGGTCAGCACCATGACGTGCCGACCGGATTCATGACGGAAGAAGTAGCTGATCCCCTCCAGTTCCATCAGACGGCTGATAAAGTCGAAACTGCTCTCCTGATACTGTACGCAGTAATCCCAGACGCGGTAACTCTCGCTCAGTTTGTCTTCAACATTAACCTTGCTTTCAGAAAGCAGGGTTTTGACGATTTGCGGTACCGTCTGCCCCTGGAAAATACGCAGGTTACGGTCGCGCTGCATCGGCCACAAGTCGGATTCAACATTAAGCTGGTAGACCGCATAACGGGTGCCGGACAGCTCCACGGCGCTGACGGCCACACGGGTCACTTTGCCGTTCAGGTACCTTGGCGTCGTCATATCCTGCCCGGGAATGGTGACGGTGACGGATTTCCCCAGCAGTTGGCTGCGGTCCATTCGGGCATCGGTGCCCAGCAGCGTCAGGCCAAGCGCGTAAGGTTCTGACAGCGCTTCACGCCCTGACAGTTTCCAGAACAGTAGCCCATCTACGGGGAGCTGTACGGTAATACGATTGTGCATAAGGTTAATTCCGTTACAAAAAGCATGAAGAACCAGGTGCAATCATTAATTATCGTGCCCGAGCGACAAATATAATCAACCAGTCAGTCTGTGAGGATATTACAAAAGTGGGCGATGGCTACCGTTTTGCCTGTTAATTAATATCAGGAAAGGCCAACAGGCATTTATTTTCGGAAAACTCCTGGCGAATATGACAGCATAGCGCAACTGCAATTAAACGAAATGGATCACCATTTGTGAGCCTGCCGTTTTTTTAATCGCCTCATCCATATATTGCCGTTTTATTTCATCAGTGAGCGGTGTTTTTTCATGCGGCGGTTCAAACTGCTGCATGCTTTTTATCTCGGCGTAAAAACCGCCGATAACCCTCTCCCCTTGCGCTTTAATTTTCCTGCCATCCATATCCAGAATTATATAGGAACTCGTTCCGGTAATGTTCATTATGCGGCCACGTTGCGTTCCAGGTACTACTTCCCACGATGAAACTTAATACTCTGAATAATTTCTTGATATTGCTGCTGATGACGTTCGTTAAATTCCCCCGGACAGGTCGCCACATAGCTCACCAGTTTTTTTCCGGCAGGTGCTGCGTCCAGTAAAATAAGGGTCTGACGCTGGAAGATAACGCGGTTATCATTTTTAAATTGATAGAAAAGCTCAACGGCCGGGTAGCCGTCAACCGTCAACATTTGCGTCGATTCAAGATAAAAATCCGTAAGCGTATCTTTTAGTTCGCGAAGCGTTCTGGCGGCGACAGCATGTACTTTATCGTCGGCATTTGCACTGGCGCGAGACACGACAAACGTAAATTCATTGCCACCATCAACAGTGTGTGTAAATGCATTCATAGTTCGGTCTTTGGCTGTATAGGGCATTGCCACATTTATTTTTATGCAACCGATGGTCTGCCGGCGCGCTCTTGCGTACCGGCAGAGAAGAACTTACGGTTGCGGATTTACCAGCCAGGTACCTGCACTGGTGATATTTAACGTCTGATGACGGGTCTGACCGTTACCCTGCAACACCAGCGCATATTGGCCCGGCTGCAGTTTCAGAGTCGCAAAACCATTGCTGGCCGGTGTTATCGATTGCGATTCCCCGTTAAGGGTCAGTTTTTCCCCCTCATTCATGCGCACATAGACCTGTGCAATCGCCGCAGGCGGCGTGGTTGCGGCTGGTTTATCTGCCGCGACAGGTGCGGTTTGCGCCGGAGCAGTCGACGCCGTATCGCGTGCAGGGGCTGTTGTGGCGGGCGTTGCCGCCGGCGGCGTCGAAGCCGGCGCCGTGTTTTGCGCAGGCGGGGCGGCTGGCGTGGCTGGTGTGGCTGGCGCGACAGAGTTATTGGCAGCCCCGGCGCTGGCACTCTGATCCGCATTCTCCTGCGGCGCATCGCTCTGATGGAACAGTACGCCGCCGGCGATCAGGCCGACCAGCACCCCGGCCGCCACCAGCCCTGGCACTTTGTAACGCCGCCAGTCCAGCACGCCCGGTTTCTCTTCCACTTCCTCAATGGGAACCAGCATGGTCCCTGGCTTTTTCACGCTCAGCACGTCATCAAGTCCGGCGACCGGCATTTCGAGCAGCGCTGCAAACTCGTCGATAGTCTGCGGGCGGTCTTCCATTTTCAGCGCCAGCGCCTTGTCCACCGCCTGCAACAATGACGGGGAGTAACCGGGCAGGTGGCGATGCGCCAGCGGCTGATAGCCATCCTGAATGCTACGCACCACGCTCACCGGCGGCGGTGAACCCACGATCAGCGTATGGAGCACGGCACCAAGGGCGTAGATATCTGTCCATGGCCCCTGCTCACTTTCGTTATCGTCAGTGTATTGTTCAATCGGCGCATAGCCTGGGCGCAGCATGGTTTCGGTTTCGTCGGATACCGAGCCAATACTGCGGCGGGCAGAGCCGAAATCCAGCAGAACCGGCAGACCGTTATCCTGAATCTGAATGTTATCCAGCGAGATATCGCGGTGCAGATACCCTTCGTCGTGGATGGTTTTGATCGCCCCGAGCAGCATCGGCAACGTACGACGGATCCATGCTTCGTTGATCATCTGCGGGTTCTTTTCGCGCAAACGGGAGAGCGTGGTACCGCTGTAGAAAACCGTCCCCATGTAGGCGGTGTCGTTTTGCACCCAGAAACGCAACACGTGCAGCAGGTTTGGGTGATTAAAACGCGCCAGCAGACGCGCTTCCTGGATAAAGCTGTTCAGTCCGGCGGAAAAGGCCTTACCAAAGCGCTCGCTACGCAACACCAGCGTCATGTCGTCATTGCGTACCGCAAGCGTTGAGGGCATGAACTCTTTAATGGCTATAGTGCGTTCGAGTTGATGATCCCAGGCACGGTAGACAATGCCGAAACCGCCACCGCCAATCACCTCTTTGATTTCGAACTCATTAAAGCGGTATCCCGTCGGCAGTGCGTTCGGTACAGTCCGGTTGTTTTCGTGATCCGTCATAATGGAAAACTCTCTTGATAATGGCATTACGCCGCAAACTGACAGTGAAACTCGCCCTGTGCAAAGGTGACGTGTAAACGTCGGTATTTCTCGTCGCGCGCGCTGGCGTCGAGCAAAAGCTGACTCATTTGTGGCAACAACGTGTTGGTCAGGATCGCATCGACCATTCGGCCGCCCGATTCAACCTCCGTACAGCGCTGGACGATTTGCGTGATGACGCTTTCATCCACCTCAGAAATAATACCGTGGTTCTCCTCAAGACGACGCTGGATGCGTTTGATTTGCAGACGCACAATCAACGCGAGCATCGCTTCGCTTAAGGGGTAGTACGGTACCACCAACAGGCGGCCTAACAGCGCAGGGGGAAAAACCTTAAGTAATGGGGGACGCAATGCATCACGCAGCGCGTCGGGATCCGGCAACAGTTCCGGGTCAGCGCACATACCGCTGATAAGATCGGTCCCCACATTCGACGTCAGAATAATGATGGTGTTACGGAAATCGATATGTCGCCCTTCGCCATCTTCCATCCAGCCTTTATCAAATACCTGGAAGAAGATTTCATGGACATCCGGGTGCGCTTTTTCGATTTCATCGAGCAACACCACGCTATACGGGCGACGGCGCACGGCCTCGGTTAGCACGCCCCCTTCACCGTACCCCACGTAGCCCGGAGGTGCGCCTTTCAGGGTGGAGACGGTATGCGCCTCCTGGAATTCACTCATATTAATGGTGATCACATTCTGTTCACCCCCGTAGAGCGACTCCGCCAGCGCCAGTGCGGTTTCGGTTTTCCCGACACCTGAGGGGCCACACAACATAAATACACCAACCGGTTTATTCGGATCATCCAGCCGGGCACGGGAGGTACGCACCCGGCGGGCAATGGCCTCCAGACCGTGGCGCTGACCAATGACCCGCTCATTGAGGGTATCCGCCAGTTTCAGCACCGCGTCGATTTCATTTTTCACCATCCGACCCAGCGGGATCCCGGTCCAGTCAGAGACCACCGCGGCAACAATATTGGCATCGACGGCGGCAAACAGCAGCGGCGTATCGCCCTGAACCTCGCGTAGCGCCTGCTGTTGCTGTTCCAGTTCATTACGCAGCGCCGGATGTTCCTCCTCCGCCGCCTGGCTGAGTGCGCGACGCAGGCGGATAATCTCATCCACATGCTCCTGCTCCTGCTGCCAGCGCTGGGTCAGGGCATCGCGCTCGTCGCCAAGACGCTGGCGTTCGGCCTGTAGCGTTGCTACGCGGCTTTCATCACCGGCCGCCATGCGCGCCTCGCGCCCGGCGATCTCTATCTCGACATCCAGTCCGGCAATGCGGTGCAGACAATCTTCCAGTTGCGGTGGCGGCGCACTAAGGCTTACCGCAACACGCGCACAGGCGGTATCGAGCAGCGCCACGGCTTTATCGGGCAACTGGCGTGCCGGGATATAACGATGGGATAGCTTCACCGCCGCGACCACGGCTTCATCTAACAACAGCACCCGATGGTGTGTTTCCAGCGCCGAGACGGTGCTTCGTAGCATCAGTACCGCTTTTTCTTCATCCGGCTCAGCCACTTGCACTGTCTGGAAGCGACGGGTCAGCGCCGGGTCTTTTTCGATGTATTTTTTATATTCAGCCCAGGTCGTCGCGCCGATGGTGCGCAACTGGCCACGCGCCAGCGCAGGTTTGAGCAGGTTAGCGGCATCGCCCGTTCCTTGCTGCCCCCCCGCGCCAATCAGGGTGTGGATCTCATCAATAAACAGCATGATCGGCACGGGGCTGGACTGCACTTCGTTGATCAGCGCCTGCAAACGGGCCTCAAATTCCCCTTTCATGCTCGCGCCAGCCTGCAACATGCCGATGTCGAGCAACCACAACTGCACATCACGCAGCGGTTCCGGCACGTCGCCTGCGGCAATGCGTAGCGCCAGCCCTTCAACCACCGCGGTTTTACCGACCCCGGCTTCGCCAGTAAGCAGCGGGTTGTTCTGACGGCGGCGCATCAGGATATCCACCATCTGGCGGATCTCCTCATCACGCCCGACCACCGGATCGATTTTGCCGTCACGCGCCCGTGCGGTGAGGTCCTGCCCATACTGCGCCAGACTTCCCTGATGTGCTGGCGCGGCGGCTGCATTTTCCGGCACAGCGACAGACTGCAAGGCTTCTTTGCTGTCGGCAAAAATGGCATCAAAATCATCGAGCAGCGCATCAACACGCACCCGTTCAAACTGCGAGGAGATACCTTTTAATACCGTTGCCAGGCTCCAGGTTTTTAATAAGCCAATCAGCAAGTGGCCGCCGCGAATACGGTTGACGCCAAATTTCAGCGAACCGTAGACCCAGGCGCGTTCGACCGCGTTATCAATATGCTCAGACAGATCGGAGACGGAGCTTGCACCGCGCGGCAGACTATCCAGCGCGTGGACGATATCCTTCGTTAAGGCTTCCTCGCTCAATGAAAAATGACGAATCACCTGCTGGAGATCCCCCTGGTCTTGTTGCATTAACGCATGCAACCAGTGAACCAGTTCCACATACGGATTACCGCGCAGCTTGCAAAAGGCGGTGGCGCTTTCCAGCGAGGAAAATAACAGCGTATCCAGTTTGCCGAAGAGCACGGCACGGCTAATTTCTGACATGATCGATTCCGTGAATGTAAGAGATAACGCCTGGGAGACAGTGAGGGATCACCGCTCCGGACTGAAAACCAAATCACCGCGTGCAAGCGGCTGCGGCTGCATACCCAGCCAGGCGCTGTAGCCCAGGCGCCCTGAGCCGCCCAGCGCCGCACCGGTCACATCCTGACGCTGTAACAACACGCGCAGTGACCATTGATACTCAATGCCGAGATACTGACGAACCCAGTCGCGAAGCCGGGTTACCCAGTCCTCGCCGGGCAGAAAATGACGATAGGTTTCGGCATCCAGCGGCCCCAGTTCAATACGAAAGTTATGCGCGACATCGCGTACCGCCGCGCCCAGAAAGGCCGATTCACCCAGGCGCGGCGCACGCCGCCCGCCCTGTAGCCGCGCTCTTTCTCGCTCACCCAGAGGCATCCATTGTGGAACGTTGGTCACGACTTTCACGGGCACATTGAAGTAAGCGCGCAGGATTTTTTCCAGCCCTTCCGGATCGCGGCCGTTACGCGTTAAATGTCCGGCCAGGGCGAAACGGGCATGCGGACTCAGCGAGCCTTTTTCCAGTTGTCCCGGCTGCCCCATGCCGATAAGCGAAGCGATATACCGTTCGAAACGTTTGTTGTCCGCGCGATCGAGTGAAACCGTTGGCTGCGCATCCGCCCAGGCACGATAAAACAAGAGCGTCAGGCGGTGATGAAACAGGTCAGCAAACGCCGTCAGACTCTCATCCTGATGGTGATCCAACCGCTCGCGCGCATACTCTGTCAGATGCAGCGGCAACGGCCCGTTCGGCCCAAACAGACCAAAACTTAAAATCGACACATCATACAGAGATGACTGATCGCGTTGACGCACCTCTGCCAGTGTTGAAGGGGCAAACCCGAGCGACGGTTTCTGACCAATACGCAGAGGTTCAAAGCGCGGCAGCGGCGCGCGACCGAGCGGATAACGCTCGCCACCCTGGGCGTCAACACGGCGTAACAGGGTAAACAGATCGTAGCGCCAGGGTGCCGCCATCACGTTCTGCCAGAATGACGGCGGCATGGCGGTTGCCCGCTTCACGGGAGCCAAACGAGCCAGCGTTTCACTCATATCAGCGCCCTTTTGCCCATGCGCGGAGGCCAGTAGCCCACTTCGCCGCGCTGCTGACTGTTGAGTGTGAATTCGGTAAAGCTGTTGATCGCCACCAGCCGTGCGAACACGCGTTCCAGCACGCTGCCGAACAGCCACGGACTAAAACCGGAAAAGGCTTGTTCATCTACCGTCAGCGAGATACTCACACCACGGGCGAAAACAATCGGCCCCGGTTCCGGTACCCGGCGGTGTACCGGCCGCAATACGCACTGGCGGACACCGTCAATTTGTCTGGCCACCGGGGCTTCCGCCAGCCGGGTATAGAGGCCCAGCAATTGCCGAAGTGCCGCTGCCCCTTGCCCTTCTTCGCCGTCCATCAGGCTCAGGTAATTCATCTGTAGCTGACTGACCAGTTGCCAGGTACTGAACCCTTCCGCCAGCGCCGGACGCGGGGGCGTTGGCCCTTTACGCAAATATGGATTTTTAACCGGCAGTGAGTCCGGCAGCACAAATTTGCCCATCTCCTGCTGGAGCATTAACGGCAGGTCGCGGCTGGTACACAGCACCTCAGCGGTGATGTAACGCAGGTCGTCGCGCCAGGGGGCGTGTTGTTCATCCACCAGCGAAGCAAACACTTCCGAGCCGATATACCCGGTACGCGTACCGTAGCGCTGGGCATGTTCCGACAGGCCACGCTGTTCGCGGCGCAGTGAAAAGTAAGCGCCGTAGTTGCCATTATCCTGGCTCTGGCTACGCCAGAACGGGCGGAACTCTTGTTCATCACGCTGCCCGTCGACACTGGCATGAATGCGGGTGACGGCGTAAATTTCGTAATCCATCGGACGAATGTTATCGACCACCAGATGGTATTCGTGCTGGCTGTCGCTGAGTTTTTGTCGTTCCGCCACTTTGGCGAACAGGTTCACCACCGGGGTGCAGTGCAGCGCCAGATGGTTTTTATCCACCACACGCTCAAGCTGATCATCAGCTTTATCCAGCAGGATGATGATGTCAAAGGTGGTGGCATCACCGCTCTGCGCCAGCAGCGGACGCAGCCCTTTCAGGCTGAAAAAGAGGAAGCGCGACGGAAAAGCAAAATATTCCTGTAGCAGACGGTAACCGTCAAAGTTACGCAAATCGTCCGGCAACAGCGCCTGATCGGACTCGAACCCTTCCTGGCGTACAGCATCTTCCGGCAGAACCAGCGGCGCAGTTGAGGTACCGGGAATCAGCGCCAGCGCTCCGACCTGATGCGCCATCAGCAGCTCCAGCAGTTGCAGTGCCTGCATATCCGGGCCGCTTAAAAAGAACTCCACGCGGTCAAAATCAAGGTGTGAGAGCTTCACCGGACCGTCACAACGCAGCCGGATCCGCAGCGCGCTCACCGCGCCGCTCTGGCCGAGGCCGATACGCAACAGCGGCAGGTCGGCGGGCACGCCGCCCAGTTCGACCGCGCTAATGCTCAGCGGCAGGAGTGTCACGTCATGCGCGGTGGTATAACTGCAGGTGACGCCATTTTTCTTGAGCGTCTGGCTGTCCATCATGGTGCCGCGCGGCACCACAAAGCCTTTACTTAAATCCCCTTTCGCCGGGTCAGGCTGTAGTTCGGCAATGGCCATTGACGGGGTGGGCGCAAGGTAGTTTGGCGCGATCATCTCCAGCAGACGCTGAGAAAAGCGGGGAAACTCGGCGTCCATCTTGAGCTGCACGCGGGAGGTCAAAAAGGCGAACCCTTCCATCAGACGCTCGACATACGGGTCGGCGACGTCCATGCCCTGCATCCCCAACCGCCCCGCCACTTTCGGATAGCGGCCGGCAAACTCCTGGCCCATTTCTCGCAGCCAGGCCAGTTCGCGGTTGTAATACTCGAGTAATTTACTCTCCACGCTTACCCCACATCTTTTAACTCGAAATGGCCATTTTCCAGGTCGACATCGGTGCGAAACAAAAAGGATAACGGATACGGCACGCACCACAGGCGGCCTTTGATTTCAATCGACAAGACGTTGTGCAGATCCAGCGACTTTGTATCGGAGATGCAGCGCACCATCAGCCCCTGCGGCAAAATTCGTGGTTCGAAATGCAAAATAGCGTCGGTGAGCTTGCGCTGGATATCCTGCCATTCAATGTCGGACATGCGCTGACCGGCCAGCGGTGCCACGCCAAAATTGGCGACCGAGCGGCGCACGTGACTCAGTCTTGAGAGATCGTTTTGCGCCTCGTTATTGATGGTATTGAACAACCACTGCAGGTCACGCAGTACGTGGCGACGCAGCGCATTGTGCGAGACCAGATTGCTGTTGACCGGTTCCTGCTTTTTATCCGGCGCGTCATCGGTCAGGCGGTCCAGCAATGACGGCTGCATTTTGTCGCGCGCCCCCGGCGATTCTTTGCCGGTTCTGGCGCGCCAGCCGCTGCGCAACAGATCGCGGTCGTCCTGGGGCTGACTACTCATGGACTTCGCCTTGTGCAAAACGCAGGCTGACTAAATCGAGCAGCGGGTATTCCGCCGTATCGTTAAGCCATACCTTTTGGCCGCGTCCCATGTAATGGGGCTCCTCGCCTGGCAGCGGTTGCCACTCGGTCGTGCGCGACAGCAGGAAACGGTCTTCCACCTGATTGTCCAGAGGATAGCGCGCGGGGATCTGACAAACTTGCTCGCTGCCGTCATGCAGGCGGATGCGTGTGTGTCGCCAGACCAGGTCGATGACGCTCGCCGGGGGCTGAAACTCCATCTCTTCAATCGCGCTGAATGGCAGCCAGAAGTAGCGCCCGTTGACGATGGCTTCGCAGACCGGGCCAAAGCGACAGTCGCCATCCATCAACCAGTCGAAGCTGTGGGTGGTGCCATCCTGTAAGGTCAGTTCACCGGGAATCGCTTCGGCCTGTTCCAGCGCGCCAATGCGATGCGAGCAGGCTTCGGTGGCGGAGAGATCGAGGGCGGCAACCATTGCCGCCAGCCATGGCCAGTGTTTATCCGGCATTGTTGGACGCGCCCGTCCGGCCATCACTTCCACGCGCTGACGTTCGCCATTGATGATCTGCTCAAGCAAGGTAATGGTCGGTTGCGCCTGCGGCGTCAGCGCCAGCCAGCTTTTGAGCTGCGCCAGCGCGCGCGGCCAGTTGCCCTCAAGGCAAAGCATTTGCGTAAAGGCTGCACGCAGGTCGGCATCGCCTGGCTGCTTGCGAATGCGGTTTTCCAGTTGCCCCAGACTCTCCCGGAGTGATTCTCCCGCGAGTTGTTGCTCTAGTGTGTTCATCACCGCTCCTCAGTGTAAGACAAATGAAATGGTGGGGTTTTCCTCTCACCGCACCCCCTCGTACCGTAACCCCGGTAAGCATCGCACCATCGGGGACCCTTCCGGATGGCGGCGCAGACGCCTTATCCGGGCTACGCGGCAAAGCGACCGATCGGTTCTCTCTCCCCTGGCGGCACCGTAGCCCCGGTAAGCAACGCGCCACCGGGGACCCTCCCGGATGGCGGCGCAGACGCCTTATCCGGGCTACGCGGCAAAGCGCCCGATTGGTTCCCTCTCCCCTGGCGGCACCGTAGCCCCGGTAAGCATCGCGCCACCGGGGATTCTCCCGGATGGCGGCGCAGACGCCTTATCCGGGCTACGCGGCAAAGCGCCCGATTGGTTCCCTCTCACCTGGCGGCACCGTAGCCCCGGTAAGCATCGCGCCATCGGGGACCCTCCCGGATGGCGACACAGACGCCTTATCCGGGCTACGCGGTAAAGCGCCCGATTGGTTCCCTCTCCCCTGGCGGCACCGTAGCCCCGGTAAGCATCGCGCCACCGGGGATTCTCCCGGATGGCGGCGCAGACGCCTTATCCGGGCTACGCGGCAAAGCGCCCGATTGGTTCCCTCTCACCTGGCGGCACCGTAGCCCCGGTACGCATCGCACCACCGGGGACCCTCCCGGGTGGCGGCGCAGACGCCTTATCCGGGCTACGCGGCAAAGCGCCAGATTGGTTCCCTCTCACCTGGCGGCACCGTAGCCCCGGTAAGCATCGCGCCACCGGGGATTCTCCCGGATGGCGGCGCAGACGCCTTATCCGGGCTACGCGGCAAAGCGCCCGATTGGTTCCCTCTCACCTGGCGGCACCGTAGCCCCGGTACGCATCGCACCACCGGGGACCCTCCCGGGTGGCGGCGCAGACGCCTTATCCGGGCTACGCGGCAAAGCGCCAGATTGGTTCCCTCTCACCTGGCGGCACCGTAGCCCCGGTAAGCATCGCGCCACCGGGGATTCTCCCGGATGGCGGCGCAGACGCCTTATCCGGGCTACGCGGTAAAGCGCCCGAACGGTCCCCTCTCCCCTGGCGGCACCGTAGCCCCGGTAAGCATCGCGCCGCCGGGGACTCTCCCGGATGGCGGCGCAGACGCCTTATCCGGGCTACGCGGCGAGTTGCCCGAGCGGTCCCCTCTCCCTTTAGGGAGAGGGTTAGGGTGAGGGGGAAAATTAATGCACAGCCTTATAGGTGCCGACCGCCGGGTCGCGCAGTTGCGGGCGCAGGGAGTCAATCAGCAAAATATTGAGCGTCGTACCCGGGGCGAACCACGGGGTCCAGACTTTGCGGACCTCATCAAGCCGTGCCTGCAGCCGGGCCTGATCGTTCACCAGTTCGCGCGAAACTTCGACCGCCACAGTACCATTCGCCTGCCAGCCGCTCAGAGAAGGGACATAAGGCAGGATCATCCAGCTTTGACCGAGGCTGCCTTCGCTGGCGACCATCCGCTCGTTATTGACGGTGGTTATCAATAAACGGTCGGCGTCCGCACTGTCGCTCAGACCGCTTACCGGGAAACCATGAACAAAGGTCATCGTGGTTTTACGCTCAATGCCGTTGCTGATTTGGCTTACATCACTGCGGCCATTGAGCCAGCCACCCTTCTCACATTTACCGTCGTCTTTAGCCGGGATAAACAGCGCCGGACTGCTGCTGTCGCCCTGCCAGAAGGTACGCAGATGACAGCCATCCTGGAGAGTAAACTCCTGCCACGGCGTGCGGTTCGCCACAGGCGAGTTATCTTCCGGTCGTCCTTCCGGCAGTTGTAATCCACTGGTGCTATTTGCCGCTGGCGGCGTAGTGGTCGTCGCAGCCGCCGGTGTCACCACAGGCGCCCAGTCTTTTGCTTTGCTTGCGGTCCCCTGGGCCAGCGTGTTGTTTTGCGCATCGGTTAATTTCCAGCGCACCAGCGTTAAGGTGCCGCACTGGTTTTCCAGCAGCGCGCCCAGACGCGGCATAAAGCTATCGAGCACGGTGACTTTTTTATCGCCATTCGCCACGATACGCAGCGGTAATTCTCGTGCGCACCAGCTTTTCGGCGAGTTATCCGCGATGTCGTCGATCCAGATATCCAGTTTTTGTGTAGGAGACTGCACGATACGGTAGTTTTCAGCCTGAGCGCCAAAACAGACCGCGAACAGCGCCAGCCCCGGAAGCCAAAGTTTCATAAAATTCCTTGTAAGCCTGTATCAATCACGAAGAGGGAAAAACTGCGACGCTTGCGCCAGCGAGTGCAGAAGCGTGGTGTCCTGCGGGGCACCTACCCACACTGCCACAGCGCTGTAATTGTCCTGCTGATCTCGACTTTCCACGTTGGTACGCAGCAGTATCTGATTCATTAATGTCAGCCATTCATGGGGGGTGTTCACCATATGAAGGGACTGTTTCATCTGCTCTTCGCTCACTCCGTGCCAGAAACCGTCAGTGCAGAGCAAAAACACATCGCCATCTTCAATCGGCACCACATCGCTGTAGCTGGCTTCGCGTTCATCGTCACCCAGTCCCAACGCGAAATAGAGTAAGTTGCTGTTGATGCCATCGGTCTGGTGTCCGGCGTCCTTCATCTGTTGTACCAGACTATGATCGGTCGTGACGTGGTACAGCCAACCGCGGCGAAAGAGGTAAAGTCGGCTGTCTCCCGCATGCACCCAGTAGGCCAGATGGTAATCGCGGTCAATAAACAGGCTTACCATGGTGGTGCCCATACGCTGAAATTGCTCAGCCGCTTTTTGTTCGGTGCGAATGGCGTTGTTGGCTTCGTAGATATACTCGCGAATGTATTGCGCATTCAGATGCTGGTCGCCATCGAAGCGGGTAATGATGGCATTGCGGGCGAGCTCGGCCGCCACATCGCCGCCGGGAAGCCCGGCAATACCGTCGCATACCACGAAACATGCGGCGCGTTCGCCAATGCTTTCACCGGTTTGATCCTGGTTACTCGCACGCGCGCCCTGTCGGGACATTGAGGCGGTGCTGATATTCATTGTTGTTCTTCCGATGCGCTTTGTGAGTCTTTGTACTGGTTTACTTCCATGTCGTAAGCGTGCAGGAAAGCTTCGCCAAAGAGCGTGTGGAAGTCGTCATCGATTTCACCGGCCGTTTGTGCGTAAGACCGCACAAAATAGTCCCACAGCGCCGCTTTGCGATTAGAGAGCATGCCAAGGCGCGCCGTCGCCCCGTCGCGTTTGGCGTCTTCCTCCAGCAGTTCCGGGTTAAAGGATTGCAGCATGGCGGCAATAATGGCGCGAATGCCGGAGATCATCCCCAACTGGTGAGCCTGCAAGTCGATCAGCGCATCGCGCACCGATTTTTTCGGCGGCATAAAGCCAGGCATACGGGTACCGAACATCTGCATCAGCACGGTTTTGCCGGAAGGCAGCAATTTAAACGGGTTGTTGGCGTCGTCGAGCACCATCGTCATGTCCGCTTTGACCCCACGTTTAAGGATTGAGCGTGATGACAACAGCGCCACTGTCCCTTGCGAAAACATGCTCAGCATCTGTCCGAGCTGGCGCATGTTTTCCCGATCAAACTGTGGCGTGGGCTGCATATCACTGAGCCCCATCCCCTCAAGCAGCGCATCCAGTAATTCACCTTTAAGCACATCACCGCTGCCCTCGCCGCTGCTGGTCGTTGCGGATTGCGCGCTTTCGCTCTGCACCGGATCGATCCGCAGGCGCCCTTTCGGCGTCTGCGCGGCGGCACGTTGTACGGTCTGCGGCGTAGGTAACGTGATGGCGACATATTCCGGCACCTCGCTGCTGGCTTCCGGTACCACGGGTTCCGGAGCAACAAACAACGGCTGTACATCTTCTGGCGCGGAGTGCGGCACAATGTCGTCATGGGGTACTATCGGTTCAGGCTGCGGCGGGATCGGCGCTTGCCAGGCCGGTTCCGTTTTCTTCGACTCAGACGGGGCAATATCGTCTGCATGGCTTAGCGGCACGGCGCCACTGAGTAATCCCAGCGGGTCGTCATCACGTGCCTGCTGCGTGCTCGCGCCGCTACCGCCAAACAGGGCTAACGGATCCAGTTCATCCGGCGCGGGTGCGTCCTGTTTGACAGTGGGTTCTACGGGTGGCACCAGCGTTGACGGCGTGGCATCGGCGAAGATACTGTCATTTTTAAACAGCGGTTCGTCGTTAAACAGTTTGTCCGTGTCGATCGAGCGCGGCGCAGCGGCGGCATCGTTTTTACTCAATAAGGCCAGCGGGTCTTCCGGGTTACGCTCCGGTTCTTTCGGCGCGGCAAACGGATTAAGCGCCTGGGGCTCTGGTTTCGCACGGTTACTGGAGATGCTGTCGGAAATGGAAAATTCCTGCATCAGGCTATCCCAGATCTCCGTTGGCACGGCGGTGGTGGCGTTCTCTTTTTTCTCCACCGGAGTCGGATCTGGCGTAAGTCCTGCCTGCACATTCGCCGCCATACGGCTGACCGGCTGGGTGTCAAGAATCAGGTCGGTGACTTCAATGCGGTATTCGTCAATATCCAGGATATCGCCATCCTGCAATTCAACCTGGCGGCCCCGCTCCAGCGGAATGTCGTTGAGCACGACTCGGGTCACGTTGCCACGGTTAGTAATGCGGCATTCACCGTTCCCGGCGATATGTACGATCGCCTGCAGGCGCGATATGGCGCGCTCGTTGTCCGGCAGCACCAGGTTATTGTCCGTTCCGCGTCCAATGGTGCCTCCCGGCGGATAAAAATCGCAGCGGCTTTGCGGAGGTTGATGACCGGGTTTATTGGTAACTATTGTGAATCGCATAGCGTATTCCTGCTGGAGTTATTAGCGTTCCGAAAAGGGTCAATTCTGATAACGCTGGTGCTGGAAAATAAAAATGCCAGTGAAGCCAGGAATCAGTGGCTTAATTAATGGGTTGTAGATCATTAAGTTTAATAAATCCCCGCGCCTCACCCAGCAGGCCGGGTTTGTCTTCATCACGTACCGCAACCTCAATCCAGTTAGGGTTGATTGTTTTGATTTTTACCAGTGGCGTTCCGGGAGTGGCAGGCTGTAAATCTTTCGCCCCGGCATCAGGTTGCTGCTTGAAATATTTATTCTCTATCCCAGATTTCAGGGTATAGGTCATCATCCATGGAAAGGCTTCACAACCTGCGTTTTTTTCAAGTTTATCGGTATCAATAGCGTTTTTATTCGCAGGTTTGAAATGCGTCAACTCACCAGTAAAGTAACGATGATCGCACTCTGTCGCCCCCGTAAGTTTATCAACCGTGATAGCACCAGCACGCTCGATGTGCCCCTCTTTCCAGGTCAAAAATTCCGATGGAATATGGGAAAAGTAACGCGTGAGTGGCTCTGATTCAGCGTCTTTTTTATCAACATTAAGATTGATGACTTTCTCAACAGTATCACCATCCGTAGTCACGAAATAACGGTATTTCAGTTCTGGCGTATTCCGCTGACCATCATCGCTCCATATGGGTAACCAATAAGCCTGAAGAATACCCTGATGCAGGGTCTGTTCTGCGGCTGTGGAAAGTGAAGCAAAAAATACCGTGGTAATAATAACGAATGTCTTGAGCATGACCCGTCCCTTTCTAATGACTACCAGAGACGTTTTATGGAGATGAAGTAATTTGCCATACGCTCCCTTTAGCTCTTTCAGCGATCCCTTTCGGGATCGCTGCAAAAGATCTTACGCTTCTTTGTTTTCTTTGATATTCCAGCCAGCACTGGTTTCAGCGCCTTTACCACCAGAAGAAGACTGTTCCCAGTACTGCTGTTTCACTTTCGCAGCCTGGAATGCGTAAGTTACGCCAACGGTGTCGCCATTATCCGCACCGGTGTACTGCACGGAGGTCACTAATACCTCTTCCAGCGTAATGCGTGCATATTCAACCTGCTGGCCGCCCGCTTTGCAGACGGAAAGCTCAACTTTGGTCAAATGCTTGCCGCTGGCGCAGTGTTTCAGTATTGCCGTTGTGGATTTGTCAATTAATGCGTTTACATGCAGGTCATTGAAATTAACTTTACCGGCACCACCGCCACCGCCGACGCTCATATTCCCTGGCTGTGAAGCGCCCCAGGAAAAAGATGTAATATCAGTCCAGCCGGTGTGGTTAGAATCTTTCGACTCACCCGTAACGCCATCGACCTTCAGAAACATATCAATAGCCATAATATTTACTCTTCGTTGATGATGATTATTGCTTTCGAAAAAGCGTGTATATACCCGTCATTACTGATGGTATAGAACAAATGGGTAAATATGGGGCCAGCTAAAACCGTCCATATTTTACCTCTCCCTCATATCCGCCATCATGACCCTGCCGGATATGCTTTGCGTTCCCTGAACAACAAGGATCGCGAAGATTAACGCTGTGAATTGTCTAAAAAATAAAACTAAGGGTGCATCTTCTTTGCGCATAATGCGCTTATTTTTTGATCTGCTTTTTGCATGGGAATATGGCTGCCAGCGACGCAACAATAAGGGCTGATGCCCGGGTTTTACGCTCCTGCGGTGTTAAATTCGCAAAACGGGAAGAGAGATTTTCATGGGCCGATGAGGGAAGTAGCCGTCGATAGCTGCACCAGTTTTTTCCTTCCGTCGCATCCATCACGCCAAGTAAATACATTTCAGCCTTGATCCGCTCCCGCTCGTTCGTTTTCGAGAACCAGGCGTTCGCAAAGCGTTCACTGCTCATATTGACGTCAAAGCCCGTCAATAAATCGCTATCACGCAGCAAATTCGCGGTGTCGTCCTGAGGTAGCGGCGCTGCCCGCGGGTATTCGTAGGTCTCAGCATTTGCCAGCCCCGTCGCGAAACCACAGAGCAGGCTGAGTGCGATGTAGAATTTTTTCATGTCCAGCTCCCTGTTCCCGATTCGGCAAAAAGCACCGAAGCCTGTTCCTTGTATAGCCCCGGTAAGCGCAGCGCTACCGGGGAAAATATGACCGTCGCCCTTAAAAAAGATCTCAATAAGCCTACTGTCTATTATTCGATGATATTTATTGCTTTCGAAAAAGTATTTATCTGGCAAGCAGCAAAGCGTGGGGGACGAATAACACAGCTTACTGTAGCGCTGATTTTTACCACATCGAATGACGTGTTAATATCCGTTAACTTCCCGCTTTATCAAGGTCAAGGATTGAAAATGAAAAGAATCCTCGTGTTGTTTACAATGATTATTTTACTGCTTGTTGGGGTGTATGCCCTTGTCGATATCTTCAGCTCGCTTTGGTTGGTTCTTAAATATGAATCGCTCAATGCTTATTCTACCGGCGTATTAGCAGGGAAAGTCATATTTCTCCTGGTTGTCAGTGGGCTATGTCTTATTGTCCGGCGGATTTACAAAAATAAAATCAACAGGTGAACCAGATAGTGAGCTTACCTATGGATTAGCGCGATGCCGCAGGCGTGTTGACAGCCTGCGGCGTGCCTGCGCTTATGCCTCTTTGGTTTTCAGCGACGGCAGTTTTGATACCAGACGCAGCGACACCGTCAGTCCTTCCAGTTGATAATGCGGACGCAGGAAGAATTTCGCGGTGTAGTAACCGGGGTTATCTTCAATTTCCTGCACCTGCACTTCGGCGGCGGCCAGCGGTTTGCGCGCTTTGGTCTCCTGAGAAGAGTTTGCCGGGTCGCCATCGACATAGTTCATCACCCAGTCGTTCAGCCAGCGCTCCATCTCATCACGCTCGCGGAATGAGCCAATTTTGTCGCGCACAATGCACTTGAGGTAATGCGCAAAACGGCAGCAGGCGAAGAGGTATGGCAAACGCGAGGCCAGACGCGCATTGGCGGTCGCGTCGGCGTCATGATATTCCATCGGTTTTTGCAGCGACTGGGCGCCGATAAACGCGGCGAAGTCTGAGTTTTTACGGTGAATCAGAGGCATAAAGCCATTCTTCGCCAGCTCGGCTTCGCGACGGTCACTGATCGCGATTTCGGTCGGGCACTTCATGTCCACGCCGCCGTCATCGCTCGGGAAGGTGTGGCATGGCAGGTTTTCCACCGCCCCGCCGGATTCGACACCGCGAATCGAGGTACACCAGCCATACTCTTTGAAAGAGCGGTTGATGTTCGTCGCCATCGCATAAGCCGCGTTCGCCCACGAATAGTTGCTGTGGTTAGCGCCATCGGTCTCTTCTTCAAAATCGAAGCTATCAACCGGGTTAGTGCGGATACCGTATGGCAGGCGTGACAGGAAGCGCGGCATCACCAGCCCCAGGTAGCGGGAGTCTTCCGATTCACGCAGCGAACGCCAGGCGGCGTACTCGGTGTTCTGGAAAATTTTGGTCAGGTCGCGTGGGTTCGCCAGTTCCTGCCAGGATTCCATCTGCATGACGCTCGGCGCGGTGCCGGTAATAAACGGACAGTGCGCCGCCGCGCCGATGCGTGCCATTTCACCCAGCAGTTCCACATCCTGCGGGCTGTGATCGAAGTAGTAATCTCCCACCAGGCAGCCAAACGGTTCGCCACCGAACTGGCCGTACTCTTCTTCGTAGATTTTTTTGAAGATAGGACTCTGATCCCAGCCAACACCTTTGTAGCGTTTCAGAACGCGCCCCAGTTCCGGTTTCGAAATGCTCATAAAGCGGATTTTCAGCATTTCGTCGGTTTCAGTGTTGTTGACCAGGTAGCTCAGTCCGCGCCATGCGCTTTCCAGTTTCTGGAACTCTTCGTGATGAATAATCTCATTCACCTGCTGAGAGAGTTTTTCATCAATCCCGGCAATCAGATTCTGAATCGTGCGGTACGTGTCCGAGGAGAAAGTGACGGTGTTGGCCAGCGCCTGCTGAGCCAGCGTTTGTACCGCAGACTCGACCGCAGAGCGCGCCTGTTCCGTTTTCGGGCGAAACTCTTTATTAAGCAGCGCGCTGAACTCGTCCTGGCTGAATGCTTCGCCCTGTTGCAGCGCTTGCTGTTGGGTTACATTGCTCATGATTTACTCCTCTTTACCTGAGGTGCTGGTGCTATCGCGGTTGTCCGGCATCTGGCTCAGCGATTTCAGCAACTTCGGATCTTTGAGAATTTTAGCAATCAGCTCTTCCGCGCCATTTTTGCCGTCCATATACGTCAGTAGATTGGAAAGCTGGGTACGGGCTTCGAGCAGCGAATTCAGCGGCTCGACTTTGCGTGCCACCGCATCCGGCAGGAAATCTTCCATGCTGTCGAAGGTCAAGTCGACATTCAATTTGCCTTCCCCAGTCAGGGTATTGTCCACCTGGAAGGCCACGCGCGGTTTCAGTGCCTTCATTCGCTCATCGAAGTTGTCGATATCAATGTCAAGGAACTTGCGTTCGTCAACAGAAGGCAGATTCTCAACCGGTTTACCCACCAGGTCAGCCATCACCCCCATCACAAACGGAAGCTGAATTTTGCGCTCCGCGCCGTACACTTCCACGTCGTATTCAATCTGAACGCGTGGCGCGCGGTTACGCGCGATAAATTTTTGTCCACTGTTACTCGTTGCCATGATGTTCTCCATCGAAGATGCGCGGTGACGCTATCGGGATTGTTTCACCCTGTCGTCAAAGGTTAGGGGTGACGCCCAAATATATTTTCCAGTTGCTGTACGCCATCTGGCGCCAGATCGCGAACGATCGCCATAAAATCCAGTTCGATCAGCCGCTGTACGCGGTCAATCATCAGCGGAGCGGGATGGCTTGGCTCATGCTGGGCAAAATAGAGCTTCACTTTTTCCAGCATGAGCTGCGCATCGGCGCGGCTGTTAAGCTGCACGCTCCGCCAGTCTGTATGATTAACAGGCGCTGCGGCGGGTGTCGTCGCCGACGCCTGAGAGGGTGAAGAGGTCGCTGTCTCGTCGGGCTGCGCGTCGTCGCCTGTGCGACCCGCGCGGTTAATCAAAGTTGCGGTCTTAATGAGTTGTTCCATTTCCGGTGCACCACTCTCCCCAAGACGTTCCACCAGCCAGCTACGGATAGTATGCAGCCGCCCTTCGATTTGCATCATCACGCTGGTGGCCTCTTTTCCGGCGCGGGCCAGCTCATCAACCAGTCTTACTCGTCCGCCGGGGAAATTTGGACACTCGGTTTTGCTGCCGTCCAGTAGCGCCTGCGCGTCGCGGACGGTCAGCTCATCGCCATTGCTACGCAGTAAAATGGACTGGCGGAGTGTGGCGGTGAGCGTAGATTTATCACTGAGCTCTGCCAGTGCGTTGATACGATAAAACGGATCTTCTTCGCCGTTTTCTGTCAACGCAGGCCATAGATCATCCCAGTACAGGGCCAGCGCCTGACCGATAAGTGAAAGCCCGTCTGCATAGCCTTCCAGACCACGGCGACGCGTCCAGGCATGGGTCAGCGCCAACATGACGCGCAGATCTTTGGTCCGTGACAGCAGGGCGGTAGCGAGCTTTTCAACGCGCGTCCAGTCTGCCGGCTCTGCGGGAATGATGGTATCGCCAAATTGCTGTTCCGCTTTGCCCTGGCTTGCCTGTTCCAGCGCCTGAAATTCAGCGTCATACTCCAGGTTTTCACCACAGGGCTGCGTCGGGCTGACGGGCTCAAGTAAGGTTTCAAGAGTCATACACAGATTCGCTTAATCAAACATCGGAGGATAAAGACCATGACGACCCGGTCGCGCGCCGCCTGCCGGATCGAACAGCATGGTAAAAAGCTGCCCGGTGAAGTTGCCGCTGTGCACGTGGGTGTAAAGCGGATAGCCATCGCTACGGTTAGTCCACCAGAAACTGGTCTGGCGCAACGGGTCAAAACATTCCGCGGCCTGACGCCAGCCAAGCGTTGGCGCCGCGTCGCCTTCGTAACCAATAACATCAAGGATTTCCGAGCGGCTTTCTTCCACCACAGGCTGCGGCGTGGGAATCAAGAGCAGCGACTGATCGAGTTGCTCTGCGGAGTAACCGTTACGCATCGCATGCAGCAGGGTTCGCCCCAATTGCTGATACCAGTCACCCGACTGCGCCAGTTGCCGTGCGGACCACTCCAGCGGGTTTATGGCCAGCAGAGCGCACAGTGGATATTGCCGCCCGACGCTATCGCGACCGGGTAACAAACAGCCCATTTGCACCTGCTGACCGCCTAACATTGGCGGCACGACAAAATTCCATATCGGCGCATTGCCGAATTGCCTGTCCGCCGCACGCTCTTCCTCTTTTTGCCAGTTCATCAGACCCACCTGAAACCAATGGGACCATTGACGCTGGAGCGCGTCCGGGAAACGTCGCTGTAAGAAGTCGCCGGCACTGGGCAATTTTCCATACCAGCTAATTGCACTCGTCGTAGTCATTCGACTTTCCTTGCGGTTAAGGGCATGCGAAACGGGGAAGCTGAAACGGGTTGCGGATGCTGCCAGGGATGAACTCAAGCGTGACCTGGTGTCCATCAACGTTATACGTTGCCTGGCGGCTCAGGCTACTGCTGCCCGGCGTCACTCGCGCCTTGTCAACAAAGCGGTTCAGCGCCCATGCGCCATTCGTTACCAGCGTCGAGGTCGTGCCATTCGTCAGCCCAAGCTGCATCCGTACCTGGTTGGTTCCGCCCGGCCCTGGCCAGTTCACCAGTTGCACCGCCTGCGGACCGTGGCTGTAACGGAGAATCTGCCCATCCACATCCAGCGTCAGGTTCAAGATCGCGTTGTCCATGCTCACGGTACGTACCGTCACACGATAAGAGGGCGTTGCGCTTCCCCCGGCGAAAAAAGCATCGCGAATAGATTGCGCCTGTTGGAACGGCGCCAGTAATCCTTCGCTACCCGGTAAGGTCTTACCATCAATGCCCGGCATAAAGCGCCAGGGTGACTGGGTGGTATCCACTTTGCTGGTCAGATTGTCGCGAAAGAAACTGTCCATCAGACCGGTGCCTGGGGCAAACATGCGCGCCAGATCGTCTGGCGTCACTTCACTGCTGGCATTGCGCACCAGCGGGTAACGTCCGGCGATGGCCTGGCGGCAAAAACCGCCCACTTCCACGCTGATACGCTTGCGGACATTTTCCAGCTCGCGACTTTGCGTATCGCTACTGGCCCCCACCGCCATATTACTGAACATTGACTGCAGCCCGCCGGGCAGACGCCCTGCGCTGGCCTGCAGGCGGCTGATGGCTTCACCGCCGGGGGCCGGCATACTGCTGTTCGCCGCATCCTGTACCGCCGTCAGGTAGCGATAAAGTTCATCAATCTGTTTAAGAAAATCATCAAACACGATAGTTTTGCCGCCTTTTTCCAGCGGCTGAGCCAGCTCGATAATCGGCGCGTAGTGTTCCGTTACCCGCTGTTCCGGCGTCTGAACCGAAGCGGCTGCAGGTGCGGAGGTATTACTGTCGCGATTGCCGAATAACACATTTAGCGTGCGGCTGGTGCTGCTGCCTTCATCCGGCTTTTTTTCGCCCTCTTCCGGCGTATCACGGGTCAGCGTCAGCATCTGGCTTAAATTGACCACCAACTGACGTAGCGGCGAACTGTTGCCTGAGAGCAGCCGCGCAGCATTAATGCGCTGTGAAAGGTTGGCGCTGTTGTTGAGCGCAATGTCGCCGAGGAAGCTATCCCACTGGTTGATAAAATCCCGCGCGTAAAGCTGGCGTACTGCGTTATCCGTCTGCTGTTGATCTTCCTGTTTGACGGTAGAACCGAGTACCCAGGCATCATCGGTATGCAACGCATTGGTCACGGTGCCAATCTGCTTATCGAAATGCTGCCAGTAACCATCAGGGGTATATAAACCGGGGATGCCATCATTCAGCGATTTACCGCTTTTGCGCGAAAACACCAGTTCACTTTGCGGGCCAGCCAGTGAGGCCAGCGAAACCGGTTTAAGGTTTTCATCCGCCGCAAGCAGGCGTTTCAGCCGTCCGTAGACGCGTGCCGCAAGGGGTTGTTGGTTGATTAACGCCTGTTCCCTTGCGATCAGCGCCTCGTCTTTGGCAAACGGCGACGACTGAATCTGTGGTTCCAGCAGTTGGGTCAAATGCCATTCCAGACGACGAAGCTGAGCCTGCGTCATGTTCTGCGGCAGGTTACGCTCCAGGTTGAGCATGACCCACTGATGCAGGAACTTACCGTCGTAATGTTTCGGCTGGTAGAGCATCTGATACGCTTTTAACGCTTCATAGCTGTATTCCACATCGCTGCCGTTATCGTTACGCAGCCAGGTGGTGATGCGTGTCGCTACATCCGGTAACAGCAACTCTTGTAACGCTTTTTGGTACAACGCCTGCGACGCGTCGGAGACGTCATAGCCACGGTATAAGCCCATACGGCGAGTCAATGGCGGGCTGTTAACGTCGAAGTCCTCACTTTGCGGCAGTGCCGAGAGACTGTTCAGCAGCGGTAGCAGAGCGAACACATCCCCTTGCGGGCGCTCGCGTAGCGCTTTGATCTCCTGGCTGATGCCCGGCACTTTGGCTTCGACTTCCTGCAGATACGTTTTGTTGTTGCTGTAGCTTGTCAGCCACAGGCCGCTAATCACCACCAGCAGAACCAGCAGCGCGGCATAACCGGCCCACATCACCGCCCGGTTGCGCATTTCCCACCAGCGATTCTGCCCGGCGATACCGGCTTCCTGGAAAATGACGTTCTGCAACAGATTCTTGATAAAGAAGCTTTGCCCTTTACCGCCAGGTACCGGCTCCTCTTTGCTGACGCTATCCCAGCTATCGCCAGTGTTACCACGGGGAAGCGAGAGCGAACGGCCCAGTTCTCCCATCACCCGGTCAAACGGCAACCCTTCCTGAGTACCGCTCGCCAGATAGATACCGCGCGGCGAGAACTCGGTTTCAAAGTTGGAGCGGGCAAACAGTGTGTGCAGATAGTCGGCCAATAGCGGTCGCAGCGCGGCAAACTCCTGAGGGAACAGGTAGCTTTCAGCTCTCGCCTTCGGATCGCTTTCGTGAAGTAAAATATCCGGTAAGGCCGCGTCCAGTCGCTGTTGCAGTAGCGCGTACTCCTGGGTGAAACGCCCCATCAGGTCAAAATCGGCCTGTTTACCCTCCTGCCATGGGAAGGTAAAACCCCAGATCTGGTCACGCTGGGCTTTATCGAACCCGGCGAAATAGGCGCGAAAACCTTTCAGGAGATCCGCTTTGGTGACCAGTAGATAGACCGGAAAACGGATGCCCAGTTGTTCATGCAGTTCGGTCAGGCGTTTACGCAAGTTAAGTGCCTGTTCGCGTGAGGCGTCAGCCGACTGAGTGAGCAAATCGGCAACACTCACCGTCACAATCACCCCGTTGATGGGCTGACGGCGGCGGTATTTTTGCAAAAGACCAAGGAATTTCAACCATTCGCTGGCATCCTGCGCCTGCTCGCTTTCCTGGGTACTGTAACGCCCGGCGGTATCCAGTAGCACCGCTTCATTGGTAAACCACCAGTCGCAGTTGCGCGTACCGCCAATGCCACGCAGCGCCGTTTTGCCAAATTTGTCGGCCAACGGAAATTGCAGCCCGGAATTCACCAGTGCGGTGGTTTTCCCGGCGCCTGGCGCGCCAATCACCACATACCAGGGTAACTGATACAGATACTGGGTACTAAAGCGCTGCGTCCACTGCCCGCCACGCTGACCCGGCTGGTTGAAATGCGCTTTTTTCAGCACCTGAGACGCTTCTTCAAAACGATCAGCCAGGATTTGCTCTTCGCTGTTCAACCGTTTGTGATCTGCCGTCTCTTTCGGCGCATTGTCGCTTTTCAGATTGTCCATCAGTTTGCGGTTCAGCCACGCGTTGTAAAGACGCGGAATAATGTGGCTTTGCACCCAGATGAAATACATCACCGCGATGGTGATTACCCGGTTTTGTTCAGACTCCAGCGGGCGTGAATCAACGACAGAGAGCAGCGGACCTATCATCCAGATCACCGCCGCCAGCGCCGTCATCCCAAGAAAACCCCACAATATGCGGTTCGTCAGAATTGAAAGCAGACTATTCATCCTTAGTTTCCTTGTGGCAATCCGTTCAGTTCGGCTGCCGTATTACCCGGCGAAACCAGTAACGTTATCTCCACGCGGCGGTTGCGGGCGCGGTTTTCCGCCGAGTTATTCGGCGCGATGGGGTTCATTTCACCCCGCCCTTCCGCTTTGACGCGATCCGGCTGGCTTAAGTGTTTTTGCAACAGCGACTGTACGGAGCGCGCACGTTCGAGTGACAATTCATAGTTGGAAGCAAAGCGCGCACTGCGAATAGGCACGTTATCGCTGTAGCCCACCACCAGGATTTTGCCGCTGACGTTGTTCATCGCCTGCGCTACGCGGTCAATCACCGGAGCGTAGTTTTCACGTGCCACCGTTGAACCCGAAGCAAACAGCCCATCACCTTTGAGCGTGACAACGCTGCGATCCGTTTCATCGCGTACCGCGACAAGCCCGGCGTCAATTTCCGGTTTCAGGAAGCCACGCAGGTTAAGCACCGGGGGCAGCGATGGCGCGGGTTGGGCAATTGCCGCTTCGGGCAAGGTGGTCTGGTAAATTTTTGCCAATACCGGGTTAGTGTTGTCGCCAAGTCGCCAGTTAAGAACGATGTAAAACAGGCAGGCAAGAAACCCGGCCAGGGCCACGCAGGCCCACAGTGGGATCATCGGACGCCAGAGTTTACGCAGAACCGGTTGATCCTCCGGATGCGGCGATAACGGCGGCGGATAATTTCCCCGTACGCCGCGAATCATCTGCCACAGACGCTGCTTGATGGTTTCAAGCTGGGTACGGCCATTGTCCATGACCCGATAGCGGCCTTCGAAACCCAGCAGCAGGCAAAAATTAATGAGCTCAAGCAGGACGATATGTTCACGCGGGTTTTGCGACAGGCGCGCCAGCAATTGGAAAAATTTCTCGCCTCCCCAGGTTTCATTGTGAAAAGTCACCAGTAGCCCGCTACCGGACCAGACGCCACGGCTCCCCCAGGGGGTCAACGCCGCCGCTTCATCCAGTGCGGTACACAGGCAATAACGCGCCCCGACAATCACTTCATATGCAAGACCCGATTGCTGGCAGCGCACTTCAAAACGACGAATTTCATCAATCAGTTGCTGGCGCAGGCCTGCCTGGTCATCGTGAGAAACAGAGTGGCGAATCTGCGGTATCGCGTTAAGCAGCGGGTTGGCGGCGGTCACCAGAGGGTTATTTCCCCCCGCGCCCGCAACATCGGCATCACGGCCGTTAGCGTGTTGTTCCTGCATATCTTGCGCTCGCTATTAATCTTTCGGGCTACGGACGGCCCAAAATTCCATGTCCAGTCCTGGAAATTCACCTGCCAGATGCAGCGCAAAGGCGCCGGATTTCTCCATTTCGCTCCAGAGCTCGCCCCCTTTTTCCAGTTCGAAGTAGTTGTAGCCCGCATGCCAGGGAATTTGCGGCGGCGCGACGGGCATTGCCCGCAGCTTCATACCGGGGAGCTGGAGTTGCACCAGATCGCGGATTTTGGTGACTGGTGCGACTTTCATCTGCGCCGGGAAATGGGTTTGCAGCATCTCGCCCGGCACATTGGCTTTCACCGCCAGAACGAAACCAAATTCGCGCGCCATACTGGTTGACGGCAGCGTCGCGACATTGAGGCCGTGGGTGCGTTCAGTGAGCGGCAGTTGAATGGCATGCTCTTCCAGCACCAGCGACAGCCCCTGACGTAACATCAGCACCAGACGGTTAAAGCAGCCAGCGAGGTTGTCGTGGTCATAAACCGGCAACACCTCTTCCGGCGCGCGCGCAGAGGTCCAGGTCGTTAATTCCGTGGCAAACGCCAGCCATTCGCGCCAGAGTTCTTCCGGATGCAGCAACGGCAAGGTTTTCAGATGCGAAATCAGCCCTACATGGTGGTTGATCAACGCCAGAAGAGAGAATTCGACCATTTCCGTGGTATTGAAGCGGCCAGGCTGGCGTAGACGCTGGGCAAACTGCTGGCTGCGCTGGGATAACAAACTCTGGAGGTCATTGATCATCGCGTACAGCGGCGCGCTGTTCGTGGCGTTGAGCATCGGCGGAATATAGGCCGAATCATGACGAATGTGATTATCGTTTCGTTTTTCCAGTATCTGAACCACACCCATCGCCGTCCACTCGGCAGTGAGATCTTTTTCCAGCATCAGTTTCAGGCGTAAACGACCAAATTGCACGGCCGCCGGACCGACCGAAATGGCGTTGTCATCATCCACTTCTGCTTCCCAGGCAATGTAACGTGCCAGTGACTCTTTATCTTCGCTGAAAATAACCTCTTCACGCCCTCCCCTGCGGGCAGGTAAGGCCAGCACGACGCGTTCATTGGTAACGTTATCCCCAATGGCTAATGGCGCGGGCGCATGGCGAGGATCGTGAAAGGAAAAAAACGTGCCATCCGGTAGCAGGCCACTGGCATAGCTCAGCGCGATACAGCCCTGACGTAACATTGCGTCATCCAGTTCAAGGTCCAGAAAGCCCCATAGAAAGGGCCGCTGTAATGCCCCCCATTCACGAATATGGCTATGCAGGTGGCTTTCCGCACGTTGAAAATGATGAGGACGCAGAAACATACCCTCGGTCCAGACGACCTTTTCTGCTTTGTTCATGCTGTTTTCCTGTTAAGACTGGGCGCTATCTGGAAACGACGCGAATCCCGTTCACGTCGAGAAAAACGCTGGCTTCAAGTGAGTCAGACGACCCTTTCCAGAATTCGTAAAAGCGACTTTCACCCTGCACGGGAAGCGGAATGGAGATCCGCCACTTTTTGCCATCCAGCGCCTGGTACTCCGCCATCACACCGATATAGCGTGCTTCCGGGGTAGCCTGGCCGGTGAGCGTTTTTGTCAGTTGACCGGGCAGTAAGAAAAACTCATCGCTGTTGAGCAGGTTAGCGCCAAGGGTGCTTCCCGCATTGTTTTGTAGCGACCAGAAATCGGCGGACATAAATGTCGCGTCGGATTTCAACAGCAGAACCCTGACTTTGAGCGGCGCGGATGCGTTGACCTGCGGGTGCGCCTGAAACTGGAGGGTGTAGCTGGCAGGTACGCTATGTGAAGTCGATCCACAACCGCTGACCAGGGTGGTCAGCGTAAGGAAAAACGCCAGGATTAACTGGCGTACCACGAAGTAAGTTTTCATATCCATCGCTCATGATGGCGAGTTAGTTGAGAATCCACGTACCTGAGTTGCTGTTTTTACACGCTTTACTGCTGCCATCCACCGACACACAGGTCTGTTTTTGACGGGCTCTCAGGCGCGGGGTTTGTTTACGTACGGTTTCGTCGTACAGCTCGCTTTTCACTACTGCGCGCATCGGGACATAACCAATCAACTCTTCCTGACCTTCATCGGCGAGCGCCATCCAGAAGTGCTCAACCTGACCGAGTACCACATAGGTTTTACCGGTTTGCAGCTGGCGGATCATTTTGCCGCCGTAATCCGGCGTGCTCATTAGCGACGCAGGATAGAGAGCACGGTAGTTCTCTTTGATGGGCTGAAACTCTTTCGGCGGTTTTACCGCATAGCGGTGGGTAAGCGTGGTGCCATTCACCTCGCTGGTCACAATCGTATCGTCTGTGGGAGTCGCCGGCGGTGGGGTAATGACTCCAACTTACTGATAGTGTTTTATGTTCAGATAATGCCCGATGACTTTGTCATGCAGCTCCACCGAT